>Ga0118677_10012869_pt1 | contig 12183 bp, 15 predicted proteins | sample AliMusrvi5mmetaG_FD_86154 | JGI IMG/M metagenome (GOLD analysis project Ga0118677, IMG submission 86154)
ACATTGGCGATGTTGTTGCCCACGACATCGATTTGCTGCTGGAACTGTTGCAGGCCGCTTATGGCGGTACTAAGTGATGAAAGCATAGTTCTTTTTGGCTGAGTTGTGTCTGGCTAAGGTCAGAGCGGAGTCATCAGGTCCTGTGCGGACAACTGCGCCACCAACAACGTCAGGAAATTGGCCTGATTGAGCGCCTGCCCCACGAGAATGGTTTGCGCCTGAGAATTGGAGGTGGCTGTCGCTGAACTGGGCTGTCGCTGAACTGGTTACGGTAGCTGGCATAGAATCAATTGGCCGCCCCGATGGCCGATAGCAGGCACGGCAGAATCTGCTCGGCCTGACAGGCATTTTCGTCCATTTCGCGTAGCGTTTGCATCGTCCCTGTATGCTGAGCAGCCGACGTGCCACGGTCTACGGCAGCGCTCTCGAAATGAAACCATCGCCGGCGTGAACCCGGGTCAAAGGAGATCGGTCGGAGGCATTCTGCTGGCCCGGGGCTCTGTTCAACGGATTCGGCGTTGACTCCGAGCACACCGTGGGGCGCAAGCTGGCCAGCCGGGATGCCGCCGGCACTGCAGTAGCATTCAGAGCCTCAGGCGTAGTCTCTGGCTTCGAGGTTTCATCCGCTTCGAAATCCTTGTCCGCTTCTCAAACCGTCGCTTCGCCCGGCGTTCGCGCCGTTGCTTTTCGGTTTCTTTGTGTCCCCCGCCCCCCGCCTGGTCCATTAACGGGCGGAGCTCCCGCCGCCGGGAGAAGGTCTAAAGTCTTCCAAATCCACTTCCGGCCACCGCCGCAATCCATTTGGGTTGAAGCGATCGAATCACCCATGGGTCCCTGCACGCCTACTGAATGGCAAACTCGGTGAAGAAAAGCTCCTGGACGGCCCCATTTCCCAGGATGCTGTTGAACCCAGCGATCAATTCACCGCGCAGCAGGTTCCGTGCACCCGGCTGTTCCAAATTCTCGATGGTCTTCATCATCATCAGGCCGCTCGCCATATCACGGAGTTGCGGCTCGTTCTTCTGAACGCGAGTGGGAAAATCGGGCGCATCACCCACCAAGGTAATGCTCGTCAGCAGGTAGCGGGAGGCCATCGTGCCGGCGACGTTGACGAGCAGTTTGTTAAGCGTCCCGATCGGCCGCTGGCCGCCTGACGCTAAGGAGTAACTGCTGGCGTCCTCAGCTCCGCCATGGGCGGGCGGGGTCGGCTTGGCGGGCACCACGCCAGCCGCTACCAGGGATTTCTGCAGATGCGGAACGAGGATGAAAGAAGTCACGCCGTAAGCCACCAAAGGCATGACCACCAAGGTCACGCCCAGCGGTAGCCACGCCTTCCACCCTCCGGTGGGGGTTGCGTTTGGCATCGCGTCCACGTCGGCGGCCGCAGGTTGCGGGTCGCGGGGATGTTTTTCCTCGTGTCCGCCGGCAGGTGTCAGTTCCGAGCGTGGGGCAACCATAACGACTTACCTCTTTAAGTTCACAATTTCCTGCAAGATCTCGTCGCTCGTGGTAACAATCCGCGCGTTGGCTTGAAAAGCCCGTTGCGCGGAGATCAGGGTGGACATCTCGCTGGTCAAATTCACATTCGATAGTTCCAGAGCTCCAACTTCCAGAGCGCCCAGCCCGTTGGTCTGCGGGGCTGCAAGCGCCGACGGACCGGCTGCCGCCGTCCAGGAATAGCGGTTGTTACCTACTTTCATCAACTGGCTCGGGTCGGCAAAGCTCCGGAGCTGGACCTGGCCGGCCACGGCCGTCGTACCGTCCTTCTTTACCACGTTGATGAACCCTTTCGGGTCGATGCTGAACGACACAACCGTGGCTGGATCAACCTGCAAGTCGCCGCTGGAGCCCTGTACCCGTAGTCCGTCGTTGGTGATCAGATAACCCGCCAAATCCAGGCGAAATTCGCCTGCGCGCGTCACATATTGCGTGCTAGACACCGGATCGCTAACGGTAAAGAACCCCTGCCCCGCAATGGCGAGGTCGGTGCCGATTCCGGTGCTGCTGATCGTGCCTGAGCTAAAGTCGCTGGCAATGGCCGCCGTGCTGACGCCAGAACCGACTTGCATATTGAGGTTGCCACCCAGCGCCATGCTCAAGTTGTCCTCAAATTCCGTCCGGGCACTTTTGAACCCCGTCGTGTTGACATTGGCGATGTTGTTGCCCACGACATCGATTTGCTGCTGGAACTGTTGCAGGCCGCTTATGGCGGTACTAAGTGATGAAAGCATAGTTCTTTTTGGCTGAGTTCTGCCGGGCTTAGGTTAGGGCGGAGTCATCGATACCGAGACCACGGCGCTCAGGTCATACGACTGGCCGTTGACCGTAATACTCGGCGTCCCGGCCTGGATGCCGACGGCACTCACTACGCCGCTGCTGGTTGCACCGGATGCCGCCTTAACTTGGACGGTCCTTCCGAGCAGACTATTGGCCTGAAGCATCGCCTGGCTCGACTCAAGGCCTGCCAGGTTCTTTTGCATCCCTTGCGTCGCTTGCAGCGTACTGAACTGCGCCATCTGCGCGGCGAAATCGGTATTGCTGACTGGATTCATCGGGTCCTGCGCGGACAACTGCGCCACCAGCAACTTCAGGAAATCGACCTGATTGAGCGTCTGCCCCGCCAGGATGGACTGAGCCTGGGAATTGGTGGATTGCGCCTGAGAATTGGAGGTGCCTGTCGTTGAGTTGATTGGGGGAACTGGCATAAACTTAATTGGCCGCGTCGATGGCCGCTGGCATGCAAGGCAGATTCTGCTCGGCCAGGCAGGCATTTTCGTCCATTTCGCGTAGCGTTTGCATTGTCCCATCATGCTGAGCAACCGACGTGCCACGGTCTGCGGCTGCACTCTCGGCATCCTTGTCCGTCTCAGAAACGGCCCCATCAGGCGCTTGGGTCATCATTGCCTTTCGTACACGGCCTGGCTGGAATGTGGCGGCGTTGCAGGGACGAAGACCGGGAATAGGAAGCTGCCGGCTGGAGTATTCGTGGAAGTCGGCAGAAGCCAACTCAACACCAATTGCATATCAGCCACCGGATTCTTGACGAGGGGGGGATCGTTCGACGGTGAAAGCGCAGGCCTGGATGAGTCCGGCGGCCGTGCGGGAGTGGGCGAAGACGCCGTATCCGGTGGCGGTGCAGAAGCGGATGGAACGAGCGTGTCCGGCGGCGAAAAAAACCAAGGATCCATCGCATCCGTAGCGGAAGGCGCGGGTGAATTGGTCGCAACCGTGGTCAGATCTGCGCCACGAGTATCCGGCTGTAAGAGCGGTGGCAGCCCGGCGGGAGGGCCGGCGGGTTTGGTAGGCTGGAAACGTAACAGCGCGGCCCCCGTGGCAGGCAGGTAACCAATACTCGGGGCCGCCGACGAGGTGGCGATGGCAAGCAGGCACCATCCGATGGTCAACGCGCCTGCCTCAAACAACGACGTTTTCATAATGATCTATTGATCAAGCCCACCACGCGCGTCCGTTGGTGGCAGCATCCGTTCGCGCGCCGGACTTGCGCGCTACTGTTTGAGTCAGGGCTGGGATCAAAGACTCTCCAGATGGCGTTTCCTCACGGCCGTGCTTCTGCGAGAATGGAGGTTCTCCTGAAAACCCGTTACCGATTTCCGCGCCCGAAGTCAGCGGCGCCAAGCGGACCCCTTGCTCTGCCAACCGGGTCTGCAATTGCGACCACTCTGCGCCAAGTGAAGCAAAATCTCCCCGTTCCAAAACCGCCTGCACTTCGAACTGCCCCTGCTGCAGCTTAACGTGCAGTGCCAATTGGGTGTTGCCGTCCGGCGTTAACACCAGCGATAAGGACCCCGCGTCCATGCGCCTCAAGGTGACCGCCGCGCTTTCAATGGCCCGGCGAACGCCTTCGGCCATCGTGGTTTGCGTCGCATCAGCGTCGGCATAGGCGCCCTGTTCGCGGTGTGTTGCATGCTCGGACAGTGCGAGCGCCGAATCGGCCGCGCCACCAGGCAAACCAATGAGGTGATCCATCGTATCCGTATGAATCTTCCGCTCGCGACCGGCAGGCTCGACCGCCTCGAACGCCGCCGGCAAACACGGTAGTTTCTGCTCAGCCTGGCAGGCATCTTCGTCCGTTTCGGGCAGCGTTTGCATTGTCCCGTTATGCTGAGCAGCCGACCCGCCACGGTCAGAGACCTCGGCCACCAGCCCCGTTTCCAGGGCCGCTGGCTTCGCCATCGCCAGGGCCTGGGGAGAACCGGCCACGGGCGGTTTCGTATCCGATGGCATCGAGGCCGATGCGCTCGAGTTTTGAGCCTCAGCCGGCTCGGGTTGAGTGGAGTTCGGGATGGAATCGCGAGGGTCGGACGAGGGGGACAATGGGGAACACAGCCATGAATTGCCCAACTGAGTTGGGTTTGTCTTCGACTGCGCTCTCGGAAGTAAACCATCGCCGACGGGAACCTGGGCCAAAGAAGATCGGTCGGGGTTCTGCTGGCCATCAGTTCCGGTCAATGGATTCGGTATTGGCTCGGTGCACACGGCGGCAGACAAGCTGGCCAGCCAGGCTGGCGGCGGCGCTGCGGGAGCATTCGGATCCTCAAGCGTAACCTCTGGCTTTGAGGCCTCATCCGCTTCAGAAACGGTCGCTTCGGCCGGCGTTCGCGCCGCTGCCTGCCGGTTCTTTCCACCCCCAGCACCTCCCGCCTGTTCCATCAAGCAGGCGAAGTTCCCGGGGCCGGGAGGAAACTCCACGTCCCCCAGCTTTGCTTCCGGCGCCGGGGACTTGGGGAACAAAACGGGAGTATGAATCGCGGCGGTCATGGCGGTGCAGTCTTTGTTGTCGCAGAATTTGTTGTCGCCGAAAGAGTGAGGCGAAGCCGATTCGAGATCGTCGCGGCGCGCTTGGCATCCTCCTTGCTTCCCTGGCCGAGACCCTCGAGTATCGGCGCGGATTCGGCTCCTCTCATGAGCGATAAGATCTTTACAACCTGGTCATCGTCCATTGCTTTGAAGATGCGTGCCGCGCCTTCCGTACTCATTGTCGTGTAGACTTTGGCAATCTTTTTCAGATTCACAGCCTCCTCCTCGCTGACTCGCGTCACGACCTTGTCAAGATCGGCGCGGAGCTGATAAACCGCCTGCGTGACCGCGTAAATCTCCTGGCGCTCGGCTTGAAGGCGAGCCTCCAGCTCGTCCAACTGACTTGCGCGCACCCGCAACGCTTCCCGCTCGCTCTTGAGCTCCGCGGTGAGTTCGCTAATCTCGGGGTTTTCAAACGTCCAGGACGGACCAGCCTTGACAGCGCGCACTGAGTTCCGCCGCGCGCCCAGCGTCGCCACTGTTTGTTCGATCTGCTTTTGCGGGTGGAGGCAAAACCAAGTGGTTAGAGCATAGGCCAAGGTGCCGACCACCGCCACGATCCATTTGGTTTGAAGAAATCGGATCATACGTCTATGGCCGCTTCGCGCCAGGCGTCGGCCAGCTTCGAGCCACGTCCGGCCAGTTCATCCAGGATTTTCTGTTCCACCCGCGCGGCTTGGGCGACGTGGACAATCCGTTGACGGCGTCTCAGGCGTTCGAGTGCTTCACGCCGCTGGGTGGCGATGACGAGCAAACGCCAGGCTTCCTCGGCCTTCCGGCGCGCTTCGTCCAATTCGAGCACCTGCCCCGCCCGTCGCTCTTCCAGCAGGACGCCAAAAGCCCGCAAATGTTCAATATGGTCTGCCCGGGTGCTGGCCGCCAGTTGCGCCCGGCGCGATTCGTCAAGCGTGGCGATGGCTTCCTCAGCCTCGCGCACGCGCGCGGAGGCGGACGCCACCGCGGCGTAGGCACGCGCGCAATTCTGTTGTGCAACCTGCTCGTCCTGCTCCCGTAGCGTCAGCACGGCTTGCAATCGGAATTGAAACCCTTTCATGCCGGCCTCGCTGGTGGAACGGCCTTCGGTTGGGCCAGCGGCGCCAGCACTCCAGCCAGCGCCGACCAGGTTCGCTCCAACGCCCAGCCATCTGTGATGCCCTGGCGAAGGAATTGCCGCAGTGGTTCGTGCCGGCCGATGGCTTCGTCAATCGCTGGATTGCTGCCCGCCGGATAGGCGCCGATGTTGATCAAGTCCTGGTTTTTCCGATAGACGGCCAGATGCTCTCGCGCGCTGGAGGTCAGGCCGAGTTGTCCCGGTGTGAGCAACTCGCCGGTCAGGCGGCTCACACTCTCCAGCACGTCGATGGCCGGATAGTGGTTTTGCGTGGCCAGATCGCGCGAGAGCACGATGTGCCCGTCGAGAATCGAGCGCACCGCGTCGGCCACGGGATCGTTCATGTCGTCAGCTTCCACAAGCACGGTGAACATGCCGGTCATCGTGCCGCGCTCTCCCGCCCCCGCCCGTTCGAGTAACCGAGGCAAAAGTGAAAACACCGAGGGCGTGTAGCCCCGTGTCGCCACGGGTTCGCCGATGGCCAGCCCAATTTCGCGTTGAGCCATCGCAAAACGCGTAACCGAGTCCATCATCATCAACACATTCCGGCCCTGGTCGCGGAAGTGCTCCGCGATGGACATCGCCAGAAACGCCCCTTTTACTCGCGCCAGCGCGGGCTCGTTCGAGGTTGCCACCACCACAACGGACTTGCGCCGGCCTTCCTCGCCCAGATCCTTTTCAAGGAATTCGCGGACTTCACGCCCGCGTTCGCCGATCAGGGCAATCACATTCACCTCCGCCTCGGCGTGGCGCGCGATCATGCCGAGTAGCGTGGATTTACCGACGCCGCTGCCAGCGAAGAGGCCGAGGCGCTGGCCGCGACCGCACGGCGTGAATGCGTCGATTGCCTTGATGGCAGTCCGGAACACTTCGCCGATACGCTGTCGTTTGAGCGGATGCGGCGGGAGCAGATTAAGCTGCACCGTGTGCCGGCCGCGAATCGGACCCTGGCCGTCAAGCGGATTGCCGAGGCCGTCGATCACGCGACCTAGCAATTCGTCGCTCACGGGCATGCGCAGCGGCCCGCCGGTGGCGATGACTTCGCTGCCGGGATGGATGCCGTGGAGCTCGCCCAGCGGCATCAGCAGCAAGTGGTGGTTGCGAAAGCCGACGACTTCGGCCAGCACGGAGCCGTCGTGCCGTGCGGACTCGATTCGGCACACCTCGCCAATGGACGCGAGGGGCCCCTCGGATTCGACCACCAGGCCGATTAACTGAACCACCCGCCCACGAGTCTCGGCGGCCTGCGCTTGCTTAACACGCTCCAGCGCAGACTCGAGGTGTGCGGGTGCGGCCTGCGTGACAGTGGTCGTCATATGTTCAATGACTGACGGATTAGTTTCAGTTTGGTCTCGCGGCGGGAGTCGATAACCCCGAAACGCGTCTCCACCAGGCATCCGCCCCGTGTGACTTCCGCCGACGAATGAAACTGCAAAGCCTCGTTGCCTGGGCCCGGCAGCAGCACGGGCGAATTGCTCCGCTCCAACAGCGCCAGGTCGTCTGGGTTCAAAAAGATTTGAATTTCAGCATCGCTCTCGGCTTGCGCCAGCGCCGAGCGGACGGCTGCCTCGATCATCTCCGCAGAAACCGGCAGGTCCGAAACCAGTTTGCGGGCCACTTCGAGCGCTAACTGGACCACGCCGGCCTCACTCTGTCGCACGACCTTCGGCACGGCCTGCCGCAGTGACGCCAGGACGCCGTTTTGCATCTCGAGCATTTCGGTTCGCTGGCGCAGCAGTTGTTCGCTGAGGCGCTTTTCACCGTCACCAAGGCCCCGTTCATAAGCGGCCTGTTCGCGTTGGCAGTCCCGCGCTGCAGCAGCTTCACGGGTTTGCGTGACGGCTGACGCGACGAGGAACACCGCGCTTAACGGATGGCCGATGGAAAGGCTTTTACGCCATAGCATACTGGCCTCCCTTACGCGCTTCTCCCAGATCCACCGCGCCCTCGGTCTCCAGGCGGCGCACGGCGTCGATGACGCGCAATTGCGCGCTTTCGATGTCGCGCAGACGAACCGCCCCCATGAAGCTTATTTCCTCCTGCACCGCCTCGGCGGCCCGCCTGGTGAGGCAGGATAGCAGCTTGACCTTGAGTTTGTCGCTGGTGCTCTTGAGCGCCAGAGCCAGTTCCCGCATATCCACCTCGCGCAAGATGCGCTGCAGCACGGTGGTATCGAGGTTGTTGAGGTCTTCGAAGGTGAACATTTTCTGGCGGATGGCCTGGCCCAGCTCGGGGTTCCGCTCCTCGAGGGAGCCCAGGAGGAGTTTCCCCTGGTCTTTGTCCATGGCGTTCAGGAGGTCGGCGGCGACCTTGTAGCCACCTGTCTGGTTCAAGGCGCGGGTATGGCTAACGCCCCGTTTAGCAACCAGAACTTCCACGACCTTTTCAACGATTTCGACCGGCGTTGGTGCCAGCGTCGCAACGCGCTCGAGGATCTTATCTCGCTGGTCGGTCTGGAAGAAGGCGAGCGTCTCGGCCCCCTTGTCCGCGCCGGTGTAGCTGAGTATCAGCGCCACGGTTTGCGGCTGCTCGTGCCGGATGAGGTTGTAAATCTGCCGCGGCTCCATATCGATAATTTCCTGTATCGCGGCGATCGATGAACGCAACGGTGCGACGCGGGAAAGAATCTCGGTGGCTTTGAACACGCCAATCGCCTTCTCGAGGGTGGCCCGCGTGACCTCGACTCCGCCACGTATCGACGTGCCGGCCTGGACGGCGACCTCGGAGAAATCACGCATAATTTCCGCCTGAAGTTCCTGGCTGACCATCGTGAACTGGGCCATCTCGCTGCAGATTTGCTCAACCTCCTGCGGTTCGAATGTCCGCAGCACCTGGGCGGCGGCATCTGCCCCGAGAATCACGAGCAGCGCGGCAAGCTTTTGCACGCGGGAGAGCTTTGGAGCCTCAGTCCCCGGCGGTCCGTCCTTGGTTGTGGCATCAGCGACAGGCATGCGTCATCACTTGGTAGGTGTGGAGTCGCGGGTGAGCCAGGTGCGAATCGCCTGGGTCATGTTCTGCGGGTTCTCCTTGATCAATTGGTTTAGCACTTCGACGGTGACCGTCTCCGGACCGTTGTGTCCGCCGCGCGCCGAAAACACCGAGCCATAGCCATGGCCGTTACCGTTACCATTGCCATTGCCATTGCCATTGCCATTGCCATTACCGTTACCGTTACCGTTACCTCTATGACTCAGCATGTATCCAGCCGAAACCAAGGGGATTTCCTCGGCGCTAACGCGTTTGAAGTGCCGAAAAAAAGCCATAAGCACACCCAGTGCGAGTGCTGGATAACCGAGGTTGCGGCCCAGGGTCCACCAGAAATCACGCCGTTCCTGGAGCTCCAGGTGGTGCGTCACTTCGACGGCGAACTGGTCGTTGAATGGGAGTTCCTCGACGGTGATCTGATCACCGCGAGTAATGTCGTTGCCCAGGACGTTGCTAACGATGCGGCGCAGTTTTTCCAGCTCCTCGGGGCTGCGGGCAATGACCTTGCGAGCCGCGCCTTCGCCCTGGACCTTCGCCGCCACGGTTACCGCGGCGGAAAGCCGTTTGAGTCCCCCCGCCCCCTGCAAGAGGGTGATGGTGCTCTTGGTATTGTCATACGCAATCGTGCTGGTCATTTTCTTGCTCTTGGTATTGGTGGGCGGCCCGCTGGCCTGCGCCGTGGTGTTGGAGCCGGTGGGAGTATTGGCGCTGACGCCGGCGACCTCGTTGTTGCTGGAGCTGGTTGCATCATCGGTCGTTTCGTCCTTGGTCTGGCTGCGCAGGACCTGGCCTTCCGGATCGTATTTCTCTTCCGTGCGCTGCAGGGTATCAAAGTTGATCTCGGCCGCGACACGCACAATGGCCTGGCCGGGTCCGAGGACTTTTTCGAGCATGCTCTCGGTCTTCTTGGCCAGGTACTGCTCGAGATTGCGTCGGGCTTCGAGTTGCGTGGCGGACATGCCGATGAGCGAATCGTTCTCCACGTTCTCGGAAAGCACGTTGCCCTGATTGTCCACCACCGAGACGAAATTTGGCTTGAGGCCCTCGACGGAATTGGCGACGAGGAAGCGGATGGAGTTGACCGCCTGCGGCGCAAGCTGACCGTTGCCCCGCAGTCGCACGAAGACGGAGGCCGTCGCATGTTTGTCTTTGTCGATCAGCAGCCGGTTTTCCGGCATCACGACCATCACGCGCGCGGTCTCAATCTCGTCGAGCTGGGCGATGGTGCGGGCCAGTTCCCCCTGCAGCGCGCGAATATAGTTGGCGCGCTGGATGAAGTCGGAAATGCCGAAATTCGGCTTGTCGAAGATTTCAAAGCCGACGCCGTCGCTGCGCGGAATGCCTTTGCCGGCGAGCTGCATCCGCATCACGTGGACCTGCCCGGCCGGCACGAGGATCGAATTGCCACCGCCGCCGACTTGGTACGGCACCTTGGCGTCGTTAAGTGCGGCGATGACTCTGGCAGCTTCCGTATCCGACAGCTTGCCGTAGAGCAGGCCGTAGTCGGCGCGGCCCGACCACCAGGCGACGCCGATGATTCCGATCAGTAACACGCCCGTGGCCAACACAACGCTGATGCGCTGGTTGGTGCCGAGTTCCTTCCAGATACCCTGGAGCTGGCGCCCCGTTTTTGCAACGTTTGGGTTCATTTACCTAGCGCTAAGCCTGCATTCGCATCAGTTCCTGGTACGACTCGAGGAGCTTGTTGCGCACCTCGACCATCAACTGAAACGACACGCCGGCTTCCTGCATAGAGATCATCGTTTGGTGTAACGACACATTCTGGCCGTTCTGCAAATCGCGCAGAGACTGCGCCGATGCTTGCTGTTTGGCGTTCACGTCCTGCACCAGGTTGCCCAACAACCCCGCGAAAGACGACTCCGCCGGGGGCGTTACCCCAGCGGCGGGCTGGCTCGCATTGAGTTCTCGAAGCTCGGCCGCGGGAATCGAGACGCCGGGGGCCGCGGTTTTGTCGGCCGGCGCCAGCGTCGTTGCTGGCATCGCTGACCATAACTGGCGAATCGAAGCGAGCGGGTTCATTCAAGTTCAGATTGGCGATAGTGGCCTGCTCCTCTGCGGGAGGCTTAGCCCTTGCCGATGGACAACGCCTGTATCGCGAGGCTGCGGCTGTTCTTGAACACCGCCACATTCGCTTCGTAAGTTCGGGAGGCGACAATCATATCGGCCATTTCTTCGTAAATATTCACGTTGGGAAGCTCAACCATCCCGTTGGCGTCGGCGTCGCGATGCCCCGGTTGGTAAATCGCCTGCCCGGGGCGGGGATCTTCCTGGATGCGACCGACACGCGGCGCTGTCTGAGATCCCGCGCCGCCATCGTGAGCCCGCGCGCGCTGCATGACGGACTCGAACATCACCTGCTGGCGGCGGTACGGGCGGCCGTTCAAACCGCGAGTGGTGTTGGAGTTGGCAATGTTCTGAGCGATGACTTCCAATCGCGCGCGTTCCGCGTCGAGCGAGGCGGTGGTGCTTGTGAGGCTCGAGATGAAGCTAATCATAAAGCGGTTCAGGATTTGCCCGTGATGGCCATACGCAGTTTCGCCAATGCCCCCGTGATTATCCGGCTTTGGACTGTAAACTCGATAGTGTTCTGACCGAGTTCGACCAATTCGTGTTCGAGGTTGACTGTGTTTCCGTCGCGGTTGACAGGAAGGGCTCGCGGGTCCCTGGCGATTTGCGGGCGCAGTGAGCACAGCCGGGCGCGATCCTGGCCGGCAAGGGCGGTTTGTAATTCCGAGCGAAACGAAGGCGAGAGATCAACTCGCTGGTAGCGGGGCGTTTCGGCGTTGGCGATGTTGGCCGCAATGGCGTCATGCCGAGCCGCAGTGGCATCCAGCATCCGTTTGGCCCCGAGATAACCCGGCTGGTTGAATATAGCATCAATCATACAACGAATCCCAACGCACCGCTAAGCAATAGACATGCCGAGGTAAGAAGCTGGCTGAAACCCGCGGTTTTTCCGTCTATGGTCTCATCGGGAGGAAGAAAAGACCCCGGCACCTGCTTACAAAGGAAAAATAATCCCGCCTCCTGTTTTCGAAGCGGCCAGCGCTGTCAGTGCCCGCTGGGGCGCTTCGGTTGACAACTGTCGGGAATCGCCGGTCAAGACCGCAAGGAGTTGGAGAGCCCCTCCGGACTTCTCGCGTCTCTTAGGCTCCTGAACCGGTGCGGGGGAGGGGTGGGGCCGACATTTGGCCCGGAGTTTGAATTTCGGGGGCGGGATGGCTTGGTGACAGACGAATCGCCGCCCG
>Ga0118677_10012871_pt1 | contig 12176 bp, 8 predicted proteins | sample AliMusrvi5mmetaG_FD_86154 | JGI IMG/M metagenome (GOLD analysis project Ga0118677, IMG submission 86154)
ATTCAAGGTGGTTTTTACACAATAAAAAACTGGGCAGGAAGCCCAGTTTTTTTCTTATTCTTTAATTTTTGGTATAAATCCTGTGCCGACGGGGATAAGTTTTCCGATGATAACGTTTTCTTTTAATCCTCGGAGCTTATCTTCTTTGCCTTCAAGACAGGCTTTAATTAACACTCTGGAAGTTTGTTGGAAAGAAGCTGCCGACAAGAATGATTCTGAGTTTAACGCAACCTCGGAAATTCCAAGCAATATTTGCAAGCCGTTTGGTGGGGTTTTTTTATCTTCTTTCAATCTGTCTGCCTCTTCATTTAAAATTGCTCTTTCAACAACCTCGCCTTTTATCCAATCTGAATCGCCCTCTTCTCTCACTTTCACCCTTGAGAACATTTTTTGGATAATTACCTCAATATGCTTGTCGTTAATATCAACTCCCTGAGAAGAATAAATTCTTTGCACTTCCTGCAAAATGTATCTCTGGGTTTGCTCAACTCCGGCCGACTTATAAAGTTTCTTCAAATCCAAACTTCCTTCGCACAATGGTTGATTTTCCTTAACGTCCTGGCCCTTCTCAACAATAATGGCAATTCTTCCCGGAATTTTATACTCCATTATATCTTTCTTTGAAGATCCTTTGACGGGTTGAATTTTAACAATTCTCTGCTCTTCATCAATGGCAACAACCTTTCCTTCAGTTAAAGACATTATTGCTTCACCCTTTGGAGCTCGGCATTCAAAGATTTCTTCAATTCTCGGCAAACCTTGCGTAATGTCACCCGCTCCCACAATACCTCCCAAGTGGTGAGTTCTTAATGTAAGCTGAGTTCCCGGCTCTCCAATTGCTTGAGCGGCAACAATACCAACCGCTTCGCCTAATTTAATTACAGCGTTTCTGCCTAAATCCCAACCATAACATTTCTGACAAACTCCGGTTGAAGACCTGCAAGTTAAAGGAGAGGCCACGGCGAGTCTTTCAATACCAATTTCTTCAGCGATTGCTTTTGCCGCCTGCCAATTAATTATTTCTCCTTTTTTAACAAAAGTTAATTTACCATGCTCAACTGTTTCCATGGCGGTTCTGCCGACTATTTTGAAAATAAAGTTTTGCTCTATCAAATCAGCGTCTTTCTTATAAACAACCAAGCCTGTCTTGTCGCCACAATCTGCTTCAGTAACAATTACGTCGTGCGCCACATCAACCAATCTCCTTGTTAAATAACCGGCCGAAGATGTTCTTAAAGCAGTGTCGGCTGTACCTTTTCTGGCTCCGTGAGTTGAAATAAAATATTCCAACACATTAAAACCTTCTGTAAAAGATGACTTAACCGGCAACTCAATAATATCTCCCGATGGGTTGTTCACCAAACCCTTCATGCCCGCCATTTGAACCGGCTGAGCCCAAGTGGCTCTGGCTCCGGCTGTAATAATAGACATAACCGGGCCATCTATTGGCAAAGTGGTTTTCAACAATGCTTCTAATTTTGTTTTAACTGTTTGCCAAATTAAAATCTTCTGAGAAGTTTTTTCTTCCGGTGACAAAAGTCCTTTTTCAAAGTGGCTGTCAATTTTTCTTACCTCATCTTCTGCCGCATCAACTAATCCCTTCTTTTCTTTTGGAACAATTAAGTCATCCATGCCCCAGCTGACTCCAGACAAAGTGCAGTATTCAAAGCCCAGTGTTTTTATTTTATCTATGGTCACTACTGCGTCTTCATTAGGATATTTCTCAATAATTTCCCTAACAATTCCTTTAAGTTGCTTGTTATCAACCAACCTGTTTATATATGGATAATCATTTGGAAAAACAGAATTCAAAATTAATCTGCCAACAGTTGTTTGAATCATTTCCGGTTTTTCCGACTTTGGATGAGGAACATTTATTAGGTCGTTTTGCTTTAAATATCCATAGTCAAAAGCCATTGTAGCCTCAGACATGCTTGAATATGTTTTTATATTCTTTGGATCTTTTACATCTTGTGTGCTGCTTAATTTTGTCAAAAAGAAACAACCCAAAGCAATATCTCTAAACGGACCCATAATTGGCATTCCTGTTGCCGGCCTTAAAAGGTTTAAGGTTGAAAGCATTATTTCTCTGGCCTCTTTTTGTGCTTCATCTGAAAGCGGCAAATAAACTGCCATCTGGTCTCCGTCGAAGTCAGCGTTAAAAGCTTCACAAACCAGTGGGTGTAATTTTATTGTTTCTCCTTCAGTTAAAATTGGCTTAAACGCCTGTATTCCAAGTCTGTGCAAAGTTGGAGCTCTATTTAATAAAACCAATTTATCTTTGATAATTTCTTCTAAAATAGCCCAAACTTCCGGAGTTTTTTCTTCAACCAAACGGGCAGCGCCACGAATGTTGTAGGCCAATTCCTTATCTAAAATTCTTTTAATAACAAACGGCTTGAAAATTTCCAAAGCCAATGTTTTTGGCAAACCACATTGTGAAAACTTTAATTCTGGGCCAACCGCAATAACAGAACGGCCCGAGTAATCAACACGTTTTCCCAAAAGGTTTTGTCTAAACCTTCCTTGTTTGCCGGCCAACATTGCAGCTAAAGATTTTAACAATCTCTTGCCTCCGGTTGTGGCAGTTGTTGTAACGCCTTTTCTCATTTCATTATCAATTAAAGCATCAACAGCTTCCTGCAACATTCTCTTTTCGTTACGCACAATTACCGGCGGAGCTTTTATCTCCTGCAAATATTTTAACCTATTATTTCTGTTTATAACTCTCCTGTATAAATCATTTAAATCAGATGAGGCATATCTCCCTCCATCCAACTGCACCATTGGTCTTAAGTCTGGTGGTAAAACAGGCAGAACATCCATAAACATCCATTCTGGCCTTATATTTGCCCTTAACATTCCTTGAAAAAGTTTCAATCTTCTTAAAACTTTTTTCTTCATTGCCGGCGGAGCATCTTTAGCTTCCTGGGCTATTATGTCGGTTTCTTTCTTTAAATCTATTTTTGAAAATATCTCTTTTACAACCTCAGCTCCAGTTCCCGCCTCAAAAACCTCTCCGTATTTCATGGAAAGAGAATGATAAACAACCTCAGAAAGAATTCTCATTTCTTTTATTTCTAAAAGCTCTTCTTTAGCTTTTTCCCTGGCTTGTTTTAAATCATTTTTGGCAGCTTCTGTTTTTTCTTTCTTAACTTTAGACTTATATTCCTGCTCAATAGCTTCCATTATTCCGTCTCGGGCGGCTTCGTTAACTTTGGTAATAATATAAGAAGAAAAATAAACAACTTTTTCCAATTGTTGTGAGCTCTTGTTCAAAACCAAGCCCATTCTTGATGGAACTCCTCTTAAAAACCAAATGTGTGAAACCGGAGTGTGCAACTTAATGTGCCCCATTCTTTCTCTTCTAACAGAAGATTTTGTAACCTCAACTCCGCATCTGTCGCAAACAACCCCCTTATATCTTATTCTTTTATATTTTCCGCAAGCGCACTCGTAATCTTTCTCCGGACCAAAAATCCTCTCATCAAAAAGTCCGTCTTTTTCAGACTTTTGCGTGCGATAATTTATGGTTTCTGGCTTAATTACTTCTCCGTGAGACCAGGACATTATGTCCTCGGGCGAAGCAATTTTTATTCTTATTGATTCTAAGTCTAATACTCGCATTTTAGTTTGGTTTAATTACTATTTTTAAATTTCTAATTTTTAACCGTGATTGTAATTGTACTAATTGTAGCTCCTGGCGTGCAGGAAGGCTCCTCGAGGCGACCGACTTTTACAAGCCCAGAACAATTATCTGTTCTTAATTTTGCAGTGTAAGTACCTGCTGTTTGATTGCCGAAGCTAAGAGCTGAACCTGTTCCATTTACTGCACTACCAACTGCTGTGGCTCCGCTGTACAATTGGTAGTTCACACCAGTTTGTGAACCTCCGATGCCTACTGCAACACCTGAACCACCCGAACAGTATGAACCAGTACCAGTAACAGCTTGTGTTGTGATAGGACCATTCAGAATAGGGTTAGCCATAAGTCCGTTGTTAAGTGCCACGCTAGTATTTGGCAATTGAATCGAGGCGTTGGTAGCATTTGAGTACATGATAATCGTACCATAGGGACTTACGTTAGTAAGAAGATAATTCATCTGAACTGCTGGAAATGGAACAGTGTTATTGATTTTCATCCTACATATCCTGGTTCCAATACCCGCTGATGAAATAACTGATGCTGCAGCCTGTGAAGCCGGTAGGTTTCCACCATATACTCGGATGTAGGTACTAGCAACTGTTACAGTAACCGGAACCTGACTAGCGTTTGTCAAGTCGGAATAACCAGAAACAATGGATCCAGTCAATGTACCAGTTCCCTTAACATACTGGTAGTTGTAGGTCATCTTGAACTGGCTGTTCGAAAGATAAAAATCTCCACTAGTAGCCTTCACGTAAATGTCAACAATCAAGTTGTTCGCATCAATCAAACTGTCATTGCGTAGCGACACCTCGCATGTCTGCGAAAAAGCTACTGACGTTACAAACAAAAACATTAATGCCAGTAGCATTTTTGCTCTTGTCAGAAATTGTAAACTCATTTTTCTCATAAAGTTGTTTTTATTGGGTTATTTTGGGTTATGGGCTTTTGGTCTTAGTGTTTACTGCCCTGCACTTTTTTCATTGGGTTGATTGGTGTGTTCATCCCAACACCATCAAGATTGTTGTTGAAAACCATTCCAACATCAACTACATCAACATATCCGTCACCATTCAGATCTTCAAGTATGTATCCATAAGAACCATCAAGGTTCTTATTGAAGACGTCGCCAACATCAACTACGTCAACATAAACATCCATAGATACATCACCTGTAAAGATTGCAAAAACACTTCCAACAGACTTAAGGTCGTTTCCATAAGCTTGATTTGAAGAATTTGTAAAATCGTAATTAACATTCGAGCCTCCGAAGGATTCACCACCTATCTTCGACCAAGTTTCTACACTGTTGCGATGTTTGACCACGATATAACAGTTCTGATTAACAGAACCCGGTACTGATATCCGGCAGCTTCCGTTTGTATTTACAGCAACTCCGTGAGCTGAAGCAATGATGTTGTAAGGTTCCACGGTCTGAGCAAACAGTATGCTCAATGTATCAACCGTATAACCAGGAAAGTTCTCCCAATCTCCATTTTCATCAGCATTTCTTGTTTTGTTCATCAGTCCGGTTGAACTGTTGTAAAGGCCTTCAAGAAATAGATTAAGATTGAGGTTTTTGTTGTGCGAAGTAGCTGAAGTGATCAAAGTGTTCGTTTTGTGTAGAGCGTCAGAACCAGTAAAAGCAGAAACTACAGTGCGATAAGGGGTCACTGTAAAATTCCAAGTAGTTTTTTTATCATTAACTGCTTGCCCATGAAAAGCCTCGAAACATCGATGACACCTGTAGCTACTTCAAAGCCATGCAACCTTCAGGGCGAAAGGGATTTGAGATATATCCTTACTCAGAAGTGTAATTATCAATGTACTTTTTGTCATAAAGAATGATGTGATGGATCAGAAAAAAATCTGTTGCAGTCAGATGAGTATGATTTTCTTTTTTCTACTGCTAGAGATGCTTTATGAATCACCCAAGTCACGCTCAGTGGGGGTGAGCCTATGATGCGCAGGGATATCTGAACAATCACCTGAAGACTCCATGATGCTTGAGCTAAAGTCACTATGGTCAGCAATGGTGCGCTTATTCCTGAACGTCCAGAGATCATGAAAAATATCGATGTATTGAATCTTTCTCTCCATACGACTAATCAGGAACTTTATACAACATTAACCTGATCTTCCACCAAGGTTGATTCCCTTATTGATGAAATAACTGACATTCATAGAACGAATCCTCATCTCCAGGTAAAGATCAATAGCGCCATCATCAATGGTGAAAATACACCCGAAACTCATGACTTTGCACGTAAATCAGCGCTTGCTGCAAAGCATTGATGGAAACTGAAATATTTGGAACTCAGTGATGAAAACATTCCTGGCTTCGTTGATCTCAATGTATTTGAAAAAGACCTCATCAAAAACGGCTTTGTACCTGACCAACAGACAGCTAGACAAAGGAGCTATACTAAAAATGGGATAATCGTCGTTACAGGAAGAGTATTTTGTTCTGAGGCAAAACAGACCCAAAACCCTCAAGGATATTGTAAACAACATAATGATATCTATGTAACACCCGATGGCTATTTGTCTTCTTGTCCTATGGATATCAAAAAGATCTCAGCATATGATGCTATCGTTACTAAGGATGCATCAGCGCTTAGCCATTTATTGCAAGAGACGATATGTCATGAAACGAACTATCAATGTCCTTTTAATTTTTAATGGAAATAATGATTGAATTGGAAAAAACTTATCTCCTCAAAAACATTCCTGAATGACTTTCTAGCTATCCACACAAAGACCTTTTGGATATCTATATCCCTCTGAAAAGCGAGCATGCACATATCAGACTACGCAAACATGGTGATGATATGGTCATCATGAAGAAGGAACTCTTAGATCCAAATGATTTATCATCAATGGAAGAGTCTGTCATTCATCTTACTTCTGAAGAGTTTGCCGCACTTCAACAGGTGCCAGGGAAATATATTCATAAACATAGATATTATCTGCCATATAAATGAATTATTCTGGAGGTGGATGTTTTTCAAGATGACCTTTCTGGCTTGATCCTTGTTGACGCTGAATTTCCTGATGAAGAAAATAAAGAAAAATTTGAAATGCCAGACTTCTGTCTTTGTGAAGTTACGCAAGAGGTGCTCTTTGCTGGAGGAATGCTTTGTGGAAAAGCATACAAGGACATAGCCGGAAAGTTGAAAGAGTTGGGGTATGAGAAGATTATTATATAAAGTAATAATACTCCGAAAAAACCTAAGTAAATGTTTTCTTAAATTGATGTGGTTCTATTTTTTATTTCTATCTCTATCTCGGATTTTGGGATTATTTTTAATATATTTTCTGATCAAATCCAATCATTCCTCATTTCTAATGATATTATCATAATAATTCGATTGTCGATGAAATGGTCATATATGTAATTTTTTTATCATATATGTGCATGCTGATTTATATGAACGAATGACCGTTCATAATTCTCATTTTTTTGGGGATATTTTTGAATAATAGGTGGTATTGTGAATAATATTGGTGGGTGATAATGGTTTGTGGTGGTGGTCGTAGAGATGTTGCAATGCAACATCTCTATCATACGTGCCCATACCACCATTATCATATACAACATTCACCAACAAAATTCAATGGACATGATTTGGCATCACAACAAATTCATCAACCGTTATATTGGGAAAATGTTTGGGAATATTAATTCGACATTGATTTACGATATTCCCCATATCATTTAACATCATTTCACCATCAACGATTTTACCAAAATAATGTTCACGATTATCGGTACATATAGTCACAAAAAAACATCATGACATATAAACAAATCATTGCATTCTATTTGATTGAATACGATATTTATCGGCAAAATAATATTTATCAGACATCATTAATGATTACGACATAAACATATGTCGATATTTTGATGATATAGAAAAAGAAAAAAACTGACAAAGCTAAAAAAGATTCACCCGGGTGCTTTTCAATCAACCAAAAAACCCCAAGCCTTTCAGCCAGGGGTTTTTTGTTTCCGCGAGAGCGGAGTATGTTTATCCTCACGAAAGTGGGGATGATAGTAACAATTACTTGTTAACTATTTTACTTCTGTCATTGGGAAGGTAGCAATATTATCGTAAGTACTTGCTATAAATCAACCAAATGCAGCATCTACGAGTCTTACTGTCCAACCTTGAGTTGCATTAGTTCCATTACCAATTGCTCAGTCTAGAACCATGATATATGTAACTGGCGTTCCTACATCAATGGTAGCTTTACCTGTATTAACCATTACAAGGTTTACGTTAGTTGCATTTACAAAATTTCAAGAGAAAGCAAGGTTAGCTGAAGCAGTAGTATCCTTATATACTAATACTCTATCTCCACTGAGACCAGCAGTTGCAACATATCCTGTCAAACTAGTCAAAAGTGTAGAATTTTTACCTTGAGCAGTTACAGTAAATCTCAAAGCACTTGATCCAATTTCTTTTGTTGGATTAGCAGCTTGAACGATAGTTACGATACTATCAGCAATAGAATGAGTAGCACTTGTAATGTTACTTCCTGCAACTGCTATAGTGTTACCATTTGATCCCTTAACATCTGTTCCAGATGCTTTGATAGTAACAGAAATACCGGTGGTATTTGTGTTATTGTTTACATCAGCAATAACATAGTAAGTTACTGTTGTGTCTTTAGCAACAAATGGAGCATTGTTGATTTGTGAGAATGTTACTGTTGTTGCATCATTTGTAGTTGCAGTAGCAATTACATTTCCCGTAGTATCTACTAATCTGAAGTTACTCAAATTATCAAGCTTAGCACCTGTTAATGCAACATCGTATAATCTTACTTGATCATTTGTTGCACTAAGTTTGAATGCAGCTATCTTTTGAGATGTAGATGGAGACAAGAACAATTTAGACAATGGAGCATCGCTGCTTACTGCTATTGTTCCTGAAGCTGAACCGATAGTAAACACAGCACCTGCTGGTAATGCATATCCAGAAATAGCATTTGATGTCAATGTATCATAAGCGTTTAGACTAGATAATGTTGCTTGGAATGATCCTTGACTAAATTGTTCTACGAAATTAGCTTTTATTACTACATCCATTGGAGTATCCATAGTAAGCGGTTTGCTGAATCCATCAAAGGTTACAGAAGTAGCTGTATTTATATTCTTTGATTGGATAGCTGTTCCGTTGATGTATAATGTCAAATCTCCATTGTTAAGGTATCCTGTAGTTCCTACCGTGTTACCTGTAAGATTAAGTACGATATTGCTTACATTTATTGGATTTCATTGAGTTGATGATAATCTCAAACCATAAACAGTAAGACCATTTGCTCCTGCCGCTATAGGTGTAGCACCAAGACCGTCTGTTCTTGTAACGTTCAATGTAGCTGCTTGTGATGTTACTTGTATTCCAGCGATTGAACCTATTCAAGAAGTATTTACTGTATTACCATTTGAAACGTATGTTGCTAGATTGAAAGATGAAAGCTTCAAATCGTTGAATTTTATATTAGCAGCGTTTGGAGCAGTATCTTTGAGCGTAGCGTACATTCTTACTGGAGCAGTACCATTTATTGTTGCACTTCCTAAGAATTCAGCGGTTACGTCTCCAGTAACTGGGCTGTAAGAAAATGTTGAACTACCGATAGTAAGGTAAATTGTACTAAATAATTTTGATAGATCATGACCATATCCAGCTCCTGTGAAACCAAGTTCACCATAAGGTATGTCTTCCAAAGTTATCGCATTTTTAGCAGTTATAGTACCTTTCATCAGTACGACTTGACTACCTGCAGCATAATTCATACTCAAAGGCACAGTTGTGTCCCTTGTGAATGTCAAATCACCTCCTTGTACTTTGTATTGGAAGAGTGTAAGAGATGATTGATTAGTATTGAGAGTGACTGTTGATCTAAATGAAGTTGCTACTTCACTCGCATTCACATCAGTATTGTTTCTTATTGAGAAGATATACGTGTCTCATGCACTATTATCTACATTATTTACCATAGCTTTGATATAATAGGTAGCTGTTTGTCCATCTTTTATAGTATCACCTATTGAGAAAGTAAGATCTTTAGCGTTTACTTTTGGATTTTGAGCAACGACTATACCATTTCTTTCAAGCGTGATATTAGAAAGATTTGTTAAATCAGCATTTCCATTTTGTCTGAACGTAATGCTTTCTAACATTACATCTCTTGTATCTGGTGATACATTTTGTATAGAAAATGCACCTAGTTCAACTTTGTTTGAAATATCAGAATAAGAACCAGTTCAAGAAGTAACTATTACATCAATTGGAGCTACTGTATATTGAGCTGTTCTTAATGTAGGAGTAGTGAAACCTCCATTTACATTTTGTGCAGTAGAATCGATATTAGTAGAAGCAAATTGGAAGTCCTGACCAGCAAATGTTGCTAATTGAACATAAAGATCCAATTTTTCTGTTCCTCCTGCTTTTACTACGTATGATGGAGCAAAAGAGATGATAGCTGTACCATCAGAAGAGAAGGCTGCTTTACCAGATATTCTTATTCCATCTTTTTCAAACCATATTCTAGTGGAAGAAGGTATAGCTGCTAGACCTACTTTTTTAATTTGAACATCTTTCAAGGAAACATCACTAGATGATGATGCCACGAAATTTACCACAGCGAATTTGATAGTACCTGTTGATGGGACTTGTGTTCCATTAGCGATAGTATCAGAATTCAATGATACATTCAAATCTCCTGCTTTAACTTCAGCTGGTGTATTTACACATTCAGCTGGACAAGTGTCCAAACCTAATGAACAAGACAACACATTTTCTGGAGTTGTACAAACAGATGGAGTTGTAGATCCACTTGCTCTTTGCATCATAAGCATAACATATCCTCTAACTTCAAGTTTAGTAGGAGTATCAATTACAGTCATGATACCAGCATCTTTGAGAGCTTGTAAGTGAGCTGCATAATATGGAGTTCAACTATTATATGCGTCTCCATAGAGAGCTCTAGAAAGAGTTGTTCCAAATTCTGCTCTTGTAACTAGACCATTTGGGTTGAAATTAGTGATTCCAACTCCCATAAGTCCTAATTGACAAGCGTTTGTTACACCATTACCATATTGAGTGTCCAATGCACTTGATACATCTGGAAAAGTACATGTCTTTGTCGTATCAGGAGTTTTTCCTAAAACTTCCATAGCATAATTAGCCATCATTTTAGCCATAGCTACTCTTGTCAAAGAACCATAGATATTAGCAGTGTCAATTGACGATTGTGTAGTAATACCATTTGCATATGCATAATCGTATGCACCTTGTAATTCAGTACTGTAACTAGCAGCTCCAAGAACTGTTGTAGGTACAGCTGTACCAAGCATAGCCACAATAGCTAAACTTGCGAACAATTTTTTAAAATTTTTCATGTGTTCGAATAAAATACAATATAAAAGAGACACAAAATTTTTTCTAAAAGTTTTGATGTCGAATTTATCCCGAGGGATAAAAGTTTACACAAAACCCTGTAAAAAATCCTGATGTCGATTATCCAGACGCGCAATCCTGCAAAGTCTGAATAAATAATTGTTTTGGCTCACAGCCAAATAGGCGGATTGTGATAGCCGTATCTATTGGAGCCTTTCCAATATATACGAAGATGTTCCATGTCTCCACACGGTAACTTTCTTTCACATTAATAATCCGAGCGACAATTACAAGACAATTTTGGACAGTCTATGCTAACAGCTAAAACATAATCCAAAACTGCTTTTTTGGAATTATTTTCCAAAAAATACTAAATCTTTCACTAGTATAATTTTACTATGAAGAATTTAACTTTTTTGGAAATAAACACCCTTGCCTACTGCAAAGTAAGCTTGCCTTTCTCGATTACTAAAGACCACATCCTTCTAGTAGAGTGTACGAATAGCTGTCTATTTTGTGACAACCTTTTGTTAGCACGTCTATAGGCAAATATATGAAGATACTACTTTACACCTAATATCTACACCATAGCCACCAGTCCATAAGTCATATACCGTTTTTTGTTATAGTATATGTGGTATGTCTACTGTAACGCTAAAACGACTAAATGCTATTTATTTGTTTACAAATCCATTTATTTGTGGTATGGTTACCTCACCCCCCTTCCCCTCTCCACCGTTCCAGCGTCATTCCCGCGAAAGCGGGAATCCATACTAAGAAACATGCCTGCAGGCATGTCAGATTTCCTTTTTTCAAGGGAATGACGTACTGGTGTCCTGTGGTAGAGTGGAGTAAATTACATTGAAACGAAAATTTGGGGTGAGTTACTATTCCCTTTTTCCACTTTCTCAAACTTTTTAACATTTTTTCATCAAAAATGCTAAAAAAATGTTAAAAAGATTATAGGTCTCTACTAGTCTATCTTGTCTACATCGACATTTTTTTATCAAAAAAATATTTCACCGTTGTACAAAAGATATTTTTTTCTAGACTATTTTTGCAGAAGATATACATGAACTAAACTCACTTATTTTTTTCTTGTGAGAATATTTTTGAAT
>Ga0118677_10012872_pt1 | contig 12175 bp, 13 predicted proteins | sample AliMusrvi5mmetaG_FD_86154 | JGI IMG/M metagenome (GOLD analysis project Ga0118677, IMG submission 86154)
CAGGGACTTAGCCAATCTTTACTCCCACTTATAGAAGATGGGAGTATTAGATTGGGTTAGTCATCGGATAAATCAAAAGCTGTTTTGATTTAAATTTCAACCCAGCCTGCAACCATTCGGGCAATCGATATGCAGGAAGTCAGGCCTGGAGATTCGATTCCGACAAGGTTGATGAAGCCAGGCAGTCCGTTTTCCACTTCGTGCCGGATGACAAAATCCTTGACCGGATCGGCAGGAGCCTGGATTTTAGGACGCACTCCCGCCATATCGGGTGCAATGTCTTCCCTTGCCAAAAAGGGAAGATAACTGCTGGCTGCCAGGAAAAATTCATCGCCATGCGCAGGATCGACATCATATGTGATATCATCGGCGTAAAAAGCACTGGGTCCAAGACGCGCCCGTCCGTCCAGGCTCTTTGTCACATGAATTCCCAGACCCTTGAGGGCTTTCAATGGCGGCGGGTAGATCAGATGGCTGAGCAATTTTGACTTGGAAGCGGAAATTGAAAAATATTCTCCCTTGACCCAATATATTTTCCATCCTTCCTGCTCCGGTTTCAGGCCGAGCCAGGCGCCGATGCCGTCGCTCCAGAGGCCGGCGCAGTTGATCAGGTAGCGGCAGGCCAGCTGGTCCCTGTTACCATCCGGACCCGTAAAAGCGACTTCATATTCTCCTGTGCCCGCATTGCGTTCCACCATTGTCACCTCATGCCTGTATGCAACAAGGTTTTCGGCGCCGCTTTCAACAATATGCTCAAATTTTGCCATGAGTTTATGACTGTCAACAATACCTGTGGATGGCGAATGGATTGCCGCCACTGCCTTGATATGCGGCTCCATTTTTAACACATCAGCCCTAGCCAGCTCTTTTAGGTCGTTCACGCCATTGATGGCGCCCTGTCTGGCAATTTGTTCGATGTGAGGTATTTCTGATTCTTCGCGCGCTATGATCAGTTTGCCGATCCGTTGATGTGGAATGGCATACTTTTCGCAAAATTCGTAGAGCAGCGGTCTTCCTTCCACGCAAAGCCGGGCTTTGCGCGAACCCGTGGGATAATACATCCCCCCGTGCACCACTTCGCTGTTGCGGCTCGATGTATGCCAGCCGAACTGTTGCTCCTTGTCCAGGACCGCAATGCTTGCCTGCGGATTTTTCGCTGTAAGTTCTGCGGCGACAGCCAATCCGATTACTCCGGCGCCAACGATGATGATATCCACTTTATCCATGATAAACCCCCTGACCTGATTTAATGACCGATTCCGGCTCAAAACCTCTGATTGAGTTTCTCAGGCTTTATCCGGTTCGTTTTTTTTACCTGTAAACATGCTGATTCCCACAAGTGTCACGGCGCTCACGATCAGACCGGGATAAAGCGGATCGATTCCTTTGGGATAGAGAACGAACCATACGATGTTGGCCAAAGGCCCCAGAATTGCAGCTATTACTCCTGCCGTTGGAGTGACAAATCTTGGCAGAAGCATGGCGCCAAGCAGCGGGAATAAAGCTGCGCAGCCCCTCAGACCTTGTGACAGATAGGTCCAGCCCAATATCAGGGAACCGGTGTTACCGTTGGCAATTATGGCTGTGATGACACAGATGGAAAAAATGAGCAGTCGCTGCACCAGTAGAGTTTCCTTGCCGCTGGCGCCCACCCTGATCAGTGTCTGGTAAATATCCCGGGTGAACATCGTTGACACACCCAGTGTCAGACCGGCCCATGTACCGATAACCGTAATCAGGAGTGTGCCAAGGACAATTCCGGCGACAACCGGCGGCAAAAACTGCATGATGAAGGCCGGAAACACCTCAGCGGATGGAGTGCCGGGAAAATTGATCCTCATGAACAATCCGACTAGTATGCCGCAGATACCGATCGGCGCTCCCAGAAGCGCTGCGACCAGGGCGCCCTTTCGTGACTCATGCAGGTCTTTCGCTGAAACAACAGCCTGCATATAAGTCTGCGTGGAAAGGATGCCGACAACCACCGAAAAAACGGCTGCCATCTCTTTTTCTGCGCCGCGTCCGAACATGGAAAACCAGGGAAATGCCGGAAGAGCGCCGGTAAACCCGGCAGCTCCGCCCATGGTAAAATAGGCGACAATACCGCAGCTGAGCATCGCAAAATATGCCAGAAACAATTTGGCGATACCGGCATAACCCGTCCCCCAGATTCCGCCGAACAGCACGTAGGTCAATGCGAAGACCACGCCAATGCTTGAAGATATGACAGGGTTCATGTGGAACATCGCGCCCATCAAAGCAACAAATGACAGAACCTGTCCCACAAGGTTGAAGAAAATGCCGACAGATGTAAAAATGCTGGAAATCGGACCGATACGGCTGCCGTAAGTTTTGACCAAATACTGCGGAATCGTTTCTGCCGAACTGTTATAAAACTTTTTGGACATACCGAGGCCCAGAATCACGAATCCGATGCCGCCGCCCAGAGTATACCACCAGGCAGAGAAGCCGAATTGAAATGCCAGCTGCGCTGTTCCAATCGTCGACGCCCCTCCTACAAAGGTGCCGAGAAGTGTCCCTGTGACAAGAGTCCACCCGGCTTTTCTTCCTCCTGTGGAAAAATCCGAACTTGATTTGACTTTGCTGCCTGCATAAAGTCCTGCTGCAGTAATCAGGACAAAGGCAGCCACAACACCGGCTATGTGACCGAAAGTAAGTATCATTCCCTTATTCCTCCATCTTTTGCAAATTCATAATAGTCTGTATACAAATAATACTTTATCTTTTCTGTCATGGAAATGCAATTATCACAAACGACAAAAAAAGACGCCCGAACCGTCCTGTGACGAAACGAGCGCCGAAATGAACACGATTACGCTTCCTTTGCCAACTGGAACCCGATGTCGATCGCCTGCCGGTTCTTGTCTTCGGTTCCCTTCGGGACCCGCGCCAGCACCGCCGCCATCAGCGAATCCCGGCTCACCGTTCCCGTCAGTCCCACGATCGCCCCCAGCGCGATGATGTTGGCAAACATCTCCCGCCCCAGCTTCTCCTTGGCCGCCTTCGTGATCGGCAGCGCCGCCAGCTTCGCCTCGGTGGGTCTGAGTTCACGTACGAACGTCGAGTCCACGATCAGAGTTCCGGCCCCGCCGATGCTCCCGCAGTATTTGTCAAAGGATTCCTGGCTCATGGCCAAGAGGATGTCCGCCTTCTGCACTTTCGGATAGTCGATCGTCTCATCCGAGATCAACACTTCGGCCTTGCTGGCCCCTCCGCGGGCTTCCGGTCCGTAAGACTGCGTCTGGATCGCCTGTTTCCCGTCCAGCACCGCCGCCTCCGCCAGGATAATCCCCGCCAAAATCAGTCCCTGGCCTCCCGTGCCTGTCAATACGATCTGTTTCACTTTGCCTCCCCACCTCTCCCCTGGGCTTTGGCCAGCACTTTTTCGTATTCGGTGATGTATTCCGGCGCATTCGACTGGTGCAGCTGCCCGATTACGAATTTGCCTGCGAGTTCTTCCGGTTTCATTTTTGCCGCCGCACTGATGAGGACCGCGTTGTCTTTCTGCCACTGCATCATCTGCGCCGGGCCTCCCATCTTGTTCTTGCGGCCGTAGGAGATCGGACACTGTGTGATGGCGTCGATGACGGAGAAGCCTTTGTTCTGTATCCCTTTGGCCACGATGTCCGTGAGCGCCACCGCGTGATACGCCGTGCCACGGGCCACGTACGTCGCCCCCGCCGCGATCGCCAGCGCCGCAATGTCAAACGGCCTCTCGACATGCCCGTAGGGCGAGGTGGTCGCCATCGCTCCGAGCGGGGACAGCGGCGAGGATTGTCCGCCGGTCATCCCGTAAATGCTGTTGTTGAAGATTATCGTCGTGATGTCGATGTTCCGCCGGCATGCATGGATGAAGTGGTTCCCGCCGATGGCGGTGGAGTCTCCGTCCCCGGTGATGACGATGACGTTGAGTTCCGGGTTGGCCAGCTTGATGCCGCTGGCAAAGGGCAGGGCCCTCCCGTGCGCCGTGTGCACGGTGTTGAAGTTCATGTACCCCGAGGCCCTCGAGCTGCAGCCGATCCCCGAGACGATGACGGTCTTTTTCTGCTCGAGCTGCACTTTGTCGATGGCCCGCAGGATGGAGGCCAAAAGGATCCCGTTGCCGCAGCCCGGACACCAGATGTGCGGCAGGGCGCTCTGCCTCAGGTATTTTTCGATGACTGCCATTATTTCTTACCTCCTGCTGCCAGGATGGGCTCTACTATTTCTTCGGGTTCGAACAGTTCCCCGTCCACCCGCGTGACGGAGACGACTCTGTCCCTGCCGGTGTAGCGCTCGATTTCCCCTACGAGTTGTCCCATGTTCAGTTCCGGCACGATGATGGTTTTGGCGTGCTTTGTCTTCTCGAGGATGAGTTCACAGGGAAACGGCCAGAGGGTGACGAGTTTGAGCAGGCCGACTTTGGCGCCCTTCTTCCGTGCTTCCTTCACAGCCGCGCCTGCGGCACGGGAAGAACCTCCGTAGGTGATGACGAGGACCTCCGCGCCTTCAATCCCGTCTTCGGTGTAGAGGGTGATGTCTTTTTGCGCCCTTGTGATTTTGCTTTCCAGCCGGTGCACGATTTCGTCGGTGATGGGTCCCGGTCCGGCCGGCATGCCGCCGTAGGTGTGCACGAGCCCGGTGACGTGATAATAGTAACCCTCCCCAAACGGCGCCATCGGCGGCACTCCGTCCGCATCCGGCTTGAAGGCCTGGTATTCTTCCGGCGCACAGGCCGGCACTTTCCGGTTTTCGATATGGATGTCACGCGCCTCCGGCAGTTCCACCCGCTCCCGCATGTGTCCGATGACTTCGTCAAGCAGCAGGATCACCGGCGTGCGGTATTTCTCCGCGAAGTTGACACACGCGACCGCGACTTCGAAGGTTTCTTTGACGGAGCCCGGGGAGAGCACGATGATCCCATGGTCTCCGTGGGTTCCCCACCGCGCCTGCATCACGTCCCCCTGCGCCGGGGAGGTCGGCAGCCCCGTGGACGGCCCCATCCGCTGCACGTTGACGATGACGCACGGAATTTCCGCCATGCAGCCGTAGCCGATAAGTTCCTGCTTCAGGCTGAAACCCGGGCCGCTGGTCGCGGTGATGGCTTTGACCCCGGTGAGCGAGGCCCCCAGGACCGCTCCCATGCTCGCGATTTCGTCTTCCATCTGGATGAATTTCCCGCCGATCTTCGGCAGTTCTTCCGCTAATATTTCCGCCACTTCCGTGCTCGGCGTGATCGGGTATCCCGCGAAGAAACGCACTCCTGCCGCGATCATCCCTTCCGCGCAGGCCTGGTTTCCCTGCATCAGTCTGGCCGGCCTCATTGCCCCGCCCCCTTTGCGCCCCGGATGACCTGGATCGCATAGTCCGGACAACGCAGTTCGCACTGCCCGCACTGTATGCACGCCTCCGGTGATTTTTCATATACTTTTCCCAGTTCGTCCAGTTCCAGCACCTGCTTCGGACAGAATGCCACGCAGATCCCGCATCCCTTGCAGTACTTCTTGTTGATTTGTAGTGCCAACTCTTACGCCTCCCACTTTCATAAAACAATGAACCCGTTCATAGAATGCCATACGAATTTGCCACATGTACATATTAAAAAACATTTGACCCTTTGACAAGTATTTATCACACCAGCGACATTAAACAGGCGCCGAACGTCGTATATTGTATACAAGAAGACATTGAAAAAATTGTAGCGATGACAACTGTCCGGTGCAAGCACTTTCAAATTGGCAGATAGTGCTTCAGGCGGGGCGCGTACACTCGTCCCACCGGGATTTCGGCTGAGGGGTTCTGCATAATCAGAAGATAACCGCGGTGAAACCAGTTTGCAAGCTGGGAAATGTGGTTGACATTGACGATGAAGTTGCGGTGGCAGCGGAAAAACTCTTCCGGATCCAGCATCTCTTCCAGTTCATTCAGCCGGTACTTTGTTTCATAGCGTTTTCCATCAGTGGAATGAAGAAAAACCAGTCGCTCTTCGGCCCGAAAAAATTGAATCCGGGTTGTGTCGATGACTTCAAGACGGTCTCCTGCTTCGGCCAGAACTTTTTTCAGAAATTTGGGCGGCTGTTTTGTCTGGAAAAACCTGCGATGTTCATGCAGCTTCTTCAGGACTCTTTCGATATCCGCTTCGTCAAAAGGCTTCAGAATATAATCGACAGCATCGACCTTAAAAGCATCAACAGCAAAATTGCTAAAAGCTGTGACAAAAACGATCATCGGAGGTCTTGCTTTAGCCGAAAGAAGCCGGGAAACCTCCATGCCATTCATGACCGGCATCTGAATGTCAAGAAAAACGATTTCAGGGTCATGCTTCTCGATCAGCGCCAGTGCCTCTTTGCCATTGCCGGCCAACCCAGCGACAGTGATTTCTCCGGATGCTTCCAGCAGACATTTCAGTTCATCACACATCAAAATTTCGTCATCGGCGATAACTGCTTTGCAGAGACTCATGCCGTAACCTCCTCTGGCTGAAGAATGGGCAAAACCGCCTGAACAAGCGTTCCCCGCCCTTCCGTGCTTTCGATGCTCAGGCCGTATTGTGGGCCGAATGTTGCCTTCAGGCGCTTATGGACATTATTCAGGCCAATTCCGGTACCGGCAGGATCACGCAGCGACACCCGGTCAAATCGCCTTATGGCTGAAAGCCTTTCAGACGGTATGCCTATTCCGTCGTCTTCCACTTCAACATGCAGGTTCCCATCCTTTTGAAACAGCCTCATGGTGATGGTTCCGCCTTTTTCTTTTGCCAGCAGTCCGTGTTTGATGGCATTTTCAACGAGTGGTTGAAGAATGAAAACAGGAACGCGGCAAGCCAGCAAGTCTGCCGTCCATTCTTCCTTCACCTGGATGCGGTCGCCAAATCGCGATTGTTCCAGCTGGATATAAGACCGGGCGATTCTGATTTCTTCTTCGATCGCTACAAAATCAGCACCATGTTCCAGGGTGCGGCGCAAGAAATCGGAAAGGTCCTTGATACGGGCTCTGGCATTTTCAGGGGCAGTGCGCACCAGGGCCCTGATCGTCCCGAGCGTATTGAAAAGGAAATGCGGGTTGACCTGCGCCTTCAGCATATTATATTCGGCCTGAGCCAGCATGATCTTCTGTTCATCCAGCTGTCTGCGGTCCAGCAATAATCCGAGGAAATCCGCGATGCCCTGAATCAGTTCGGCTTCATAGGGTGATATAGGCTCGTTGTTAATTTTGCAAAGCTTAAGGCTGCCGCGCATTTGACCGTCAACCATGAGCGGCGCATCGATCATGGCCGTCAGCGGACAGTTCGGGTGTGGACATTTGATCTCTTCGCGCCGGTTTACAATAACAGTCTGCAGAGAACTCATCGCCAGCAAAGTTGGCTGGGTCACTATGGGAGTGTTGACTTTATGATGGTCTGAACCGGCGCCGACAAAAGCCAGGACTTTTTCGGTATCAGTCACCGCAACAGCGGCGGCTTTCGTTTCCGCCTGGATGATTTCGGCAATTTTACAGGCTGTTTTGGTATTCAGGCCCTCGCGCAGCAACTCCGTAGTCTGCTGGATCAGGCGTATTGCCTGCTGCGCTGATTGTGCCTGCACTTTCTGCTGCGCCTGAAACACATCGCGGACAATGTAGAAAAAAAGTCCGACAGCCAATGAGTTTGCCACGATGGTCGGAACGCCGATGATGGTTTCCAGTTCCAGCGCAAGTTCGAAGGGTTTTGAAATCGACAATATCAGTAATTTCAGCATCATTTCGCAAGAAACAGCTGTCAGAATTACTATTTTGAGGCTGAGTCGCCCCGGTCCATACTTCTGGTAAACCAATCCGCTGACCACACCGGCGAGAATATTCGCCAAAACGGAAGCAGTCACTGTATACCCGCCGATAAAATAGCGGGGAATGGCGCCGATAATTCCCGCGCCAAGCCCGACAATAGGTCCTCCCATCAGGCCCCCGGCAATCGGACCCACGATACGGGTATTTGCCAGGGCGCCCAGAACAGGTATTCCTATGTAATTGCCCATAGCGGAAAAGGCCCCGAAAACAAAAGCCAAAGCCAGTTTGTCCCGGATGCGGTAATGTGAATAGGTCAAAGCGCGCCTGATAGCAGGCAGTCTGGTGGTCAAATAGGCAATGATGCCGATAAAGCCTACATTGCGGGCTATATCCAGAATCAGGGGCCAGTGACTGTCCATCGGTCATTCTCCTGCAAATCATTGTGAAAACGGAATTGGTCAACAAAAGACCCGCCATGCATATTATTGCAGGGCAGGTCCTCAGAGATACAAACCAGGCTATTCGACAATCACCGAAACCCCATCGGGAATTACAGTGACTGTGGCATTTTTGCCGACTATTGCTTCAGCCATGTCCATGGCCTCCGCAAGAGTATTGGCCGCCTTGAAAAACATATTCTCAATCACTTTATGGTCGCATTGGTCGCTGACAACGATGGTGGTATGTTTCAGCAAAATGCGGGCCGCTATCTGAGCTTCCCATTGGTCTGCCACCGTAGCTTCCCGGCCGATTGCCATAATTTTGTCCATTATCTCGGCAGGACCGCCTTTTGCCTCAAGAAACCAGTCGTAAAAAGACTGCCCGCCGTGCCCGTCGTTGCAACCGGCGGCAATAATAATGACACCGCCAGGGCGGCAGGTTGACTCCGCTGCGGACATCCCCTTCACAGCCTGATAGACATTCTGATCCAAAGGATAGCCCCCGTTGGAAGTCACAACAATATCCGCCGGAACGGCCTTGACCGACGCTATTTCTTTAACGAACGCGCAGCGCTGTAAATGGGCCTTTTCCATATCACCGGCAAATGCCTTGATGATGCGTTTTTCCGAATCGATCACAACGTTGAGTATAAAAGCCAGTTTAGCCGCTTTGGCAGCCGCCAGCATGTCAATGTGCAGCGGATTCCCTTCCAGAACTCCGGCACGGGCGTTTTTATGCGCAATAAACTCGGAACTGTGGTTTGCCAGAACCGTCACTTTACTGACAATCCCCGGCAAAATGCTTTTGCGTCCGCCTGAGAAACCGGCAAAGAAATGCGGCTCTATAAAACCTTCGGCAATAAGCAAATCTGCTTCCATGGCCAGTTTATTTATAACAATGTCGCCGCCGGAAGGCAATTTGCCGATAGTGACCATCGATGACGCGTCCCTGCAGTCGTGCATCACGATTTTCTCTTTCGCAAGCAGCTCTGGGCCGAATTTATTCTCCATTTCCTGCTGGGTCATGGGCCGGTGAAATCCTGTCGCCACCAGGAATGTTATATCAGCGTCCGGGCTGCCGGCACGTATTTCGGCCAGCATGATCGGTGCAATAATTTGGGTGGGAACCGGTCTTGTGTGATCACTTGTCACAATGACTATTTTTCGTTTACCTTTTACCATTTCACCAAGCCGCGGAGAACCTATCGGTCCTGTAAAGGCCTGTTGCACCAGTTCAGCCTGACTGGCAGTCGGTTGATAATGATGCGCTTTTGATTCCAGAATTCCTGCAAGTCTTTCCTCCGTGACATTGAGGTTCAAATGGGTCCGGGCATAAGGAATACGAATTGTGGCCATTTATACACACCCTTTCATTCCCGTTTTCACTTTACAAGGCAGGGATGGATTCTGCAAAGTCTGCCGAATCTGTGTGAAAAGAATCAGTTATTGTCATCTTCTTCATCTTTTTTCAACATCTCCAGCTGGGCGGACAACAACGTCTTCTGTCTGATACGAAAAACCTGTGCCTGTTTGCGCAGTTCTTCATATTCGACATTCATGCGGCGGACTTTGGAAGTCGCTTCATCCATAAATCGCTGACCTTTTATTTCAACTTCCTTCATCAGCAATTCGCTTTCGCGCTTTGCGTTCAATTTCACCTCTTCTGCGGTCTCCTGCGCAATTACAAGAGTGCTGTGCAAAGTGGCCTCCATATGCTGATAGTGTTCAAGCTTGGTGTTCAGCCGTTCGACGTTTTCCTTCAGATCCATATTGTCCTGAAGCAGCCGTTCATAGCTTTTTTCGACTTCAGCCATAAAAGAGTCAACTTCCGATGGTTCATAGCCACGAAATTCTTTTTTGAACTTTTTGTTGCGGATATCCAGCGGTGTCAGCACAAGTCCACCCCTTCCCGTTTCTCAAGGCCAAAGATTACATATATCTTTTCAACAGAAGGCCGGTTCGTCCCTTCTTTGTCTGACCGGTAATTTCGACAACTTCTACCCGCCCGCGGCCGCGAAAAGAAATAACATCGCCTGTTTTTAGCGACTGGGCGGCATTTTTGGCATCTTTCCAGTTCACCTTTATTTTCTCGGCTGCGATTTCTTCGGCAGCATGTGTCCTTGACATACCAAATCCGGCAGCGGTGATCGAATCCAGACGCAGCGAGGCAACTGTGGAACGGATTTCTTTAACGGTTTCCGGACGTGGCTGCAGCTCGCCAAGGGCAATCAGCCGGGTCTTGACGTTGGCTGCGCCGATGCGCTGCAGCTCAGAAAGCAAAAAAGGCGTGATGGAACGTTCCGCCACAATCTGGCATCCGCCTGGAACCATCAGTATGTCGCCCAGCAGTCCCCTTTTGATGCCAAGCGACATCAGTCCGCCAAGAACATCACGGTGTGAGAGCTGATAATAGCGATTGTCCCAATCCACCGACACCGCTTCAATTTCCGACACAGGCTCGCCGCGGAAATCACGACAGACAAATACAGCTTTAATTCGCTCGGCCGTCTCATAGCCGCCGTGGGAAGTGACGGAAAGTGTGTCCTCATACGCAGCGACAGTCTCCGCAATCGAATATCCATGAGGGTCCAAAAATTCAGTTGCCTGGTAACGCCTGTTTCGTATGGCGGTTTCAGCTGCGTCCAAAAGGCGCGCCGCCAGTTCATGATCGCCGGTCGCGCGGTAATAGCGCAGAATTTTTTCCCGTTCTATCATTGTTCCTTGCCCATATCACGGGAACGGGCCGTTGCCGCCACCACTGCTTCGATAAGGGCGGCTCGTATGGAGTGGGTTTCCAGCATATGCACCCCTGTAATCGCCGTACCTCCCGGTGAAGTAACCATATCCTTCAGTTTGCCTGGATGTTCTCCAGTCTCCAGCACCATTTTTGCAGCGCCGAGCATAGTCTGCGCCGACATCAGCAAAGCATTCTGCCGGGAAAAGCCGACCCGGACCCCTGCATCGGACAAAGCGTCAAGCATAAGGAAAAAGAAGGCCGGTCCGCTGCCGGACAGGCCGGTTACGGCATCCATCATGGATTCATCAACAAGCACGGATCTGCCGACTGCCGAGAATATCTCGGAGATCATTGAAGCCGCAGTTTCATCGGCATAGGTTCCGCGCGATACCGCAGCCATGCCCTCGCCCACTGCTACGGGAGTATTGGGCATCACCCGGATTACAGGAACCCCGACCAGATATTTTTCAAGCGTGGAAATCTTTATCCCTGCTGCAATGGAAACGACAAGAGTCTTTTTGGGAACATTCTTGCCGATTTCCGCGAGCAGGGAAGGCATTACCTGTGGTTTGACGGTTAAGAACAACACATCGGAAGAAGACGCGACAGAACGGCTGCTTTCGGCAGTATGAACGCCAAAACGTTCCCTCAGGTAATGGAGCCTTTCGGGGATGATATCATAAATGGTCAATTGGGACGGTTTCACAAGTCCCCGTGAAATGATTCCGCCGATAAGGGCTTCGCACATTGCGCCGCCGCCCAGAAAGCCAATTTTTTTATGGGTAATCATGCACCTTCACTCCTTTGCTTACGGGCGGGCCCATGGCAGCGGACCCCGCTCCGGTTCCGTCGTATTGTCGGAAAAAATGATTTCCACGTTATCAGGGGCAAACAGAAAAATGCTGCCGGAAATGCGTTGAACGGCTCCACCGATTGCGTAGGTAATGCCACTCATGAAATCAACGGTTCGTTTGGTGGTTTCAGCGTCGGTTTTGGCAAAATTGACCACCACCGTGCGCTTGTTTGTGACATGTTCAGCAATCAGACGGGCGTCATCGAAGCCGACCGGATGGGAAATTACCACCGCTCCCCCGCCTGAGGAAACACACGACGATCCGGCGGAATCAGTTGGAGCCTTAATAACAGAAGTAACCGGCATAGGCGGCATTGCAGCCTGTTGCCTGGGCGGCGGCGGCAAAGATGAGCACCGGCAGGAAGGGGATTGGGTCGTAGC
>Ga0118677_10009964_pt2 | contig 12174 bp, 9 predicted proteins | sample AliMusrvi5mmetaG_FD_86154 | JGI IMG/M metagenome (GOLD analysis project Ga0118677, IMG submission 86154)
TTTTGCGGAAGGTGCGCCCTTCAATGCCCGCCCGGCGCAAATCGCGCACAACCGTTTCGACTTCGGGTAATTCGGGCATCAGGTATCCTTTTTAGAAGACAGGAGTCAGAGTTCAGATAGACGACCACAGAGAAACGCACCTCCTCCGACGCATCTCCGGTCCGCTCATAGAGCGGGGCTACACTCATACTCATTGTAGCAGCGCTCTATGAGCGCCTCTTTTTTCATGCTTTGGATCTCATCGGTTTCAGAGGGTTCACATGCGCATATAACTTAGCAAAAAATTTAAACGCTGGCCAATCGAAAGCCGAGAAGGGGATTCTTTTTGGGTACTGATAAGGATTGCCAGACCGACGGATCACTTTCGTTTGATCAAACGCTGCAGGTCTTTCCAGGTGCGAGTGTTGATGACATCGGCTGCGGTAAGCCATCCTCGGCGGGCTTGCGCGATACCGTGCCGCATGAAATCCAATTCCACAGCGCTGTGCGCGTCGGTTGAGAGCGACACCTTGACGCCCAGATCATGTGCCATTCGACAGGCTGCATCGGTGAGATCCAATCGCGTGGGTTGACTGTCCAACTCAACGAAACAGCCCCGCTCCTGGGCCGCTTTTAACAGTCGTTCCAAATCGAGGTCCATCGGCTTGCGCTCATTGATCAACCGGCCGGTCGGGTGGGCGAGGATCGTGACCCGCGGATTATCCATGGCGCGGATCAGACGTTCGGTTTGCTTGTCGCGCGTTAGCGTAAAACGGGAATGAATGGCGGCCACCACGAGATCGAGTTCGTCCAAAATGTCATCGGATAGATCCAGGGAACCATCCTCCAGAATATCCACTTCGATGGATTTAAGCAGACGAAATCCATTGAACGCGGCATTCAGTTTGTCGATGTCGCGAACTTGTCGGGCCAGGCGGGTGGCATTCAACCCATGCACCAGGGTCATCCGCTTGGAATGATCCGTGATGGCCAGGTATTCAAAGCCCTTTTCACGCGCGGCCTGGGCCAGGGTCTGCAAGTCGTTCCGGCCATCCGTGGCGGGGGTGTGGCTGTGCAAATCGCCCCGGATATCGGGAAGGTTTACCAGACGAGGCAGGAGGCCTTTTTCCGCCGCCTCAATTTCGCCTTGGTTTTCGCGGAGTTCGGGTTCGATGAAGGGGAGTCCCACCGCTTTGAACACTTCCGCCTCGGTGCGCCCGCCCACGCGTTCGGTTCCCCGAAAGACGCCGTATTCGTTGATTTTCAGGCCTGCTTGAACGCCACGGGTGCGAATGGCGATATTATGCGCTTTGGACCCGGTGAAATAATGTAACGCCGCGCCATAGCTCAATTCGGGCACGACCCGCAGGTCAACCTGCAGGCCGGAACGCAAGGTCACGGACGACTTCGTTTTGCCCCGGGCGAGAACCTTCGCCACATCGTCGTGCTCCACAAACAGCCGGGTGACTTCGTCGCTGTCCTCCGCGGCGACCAGGAGGTCGACGTCGCCCAAGGTTTCCATCTGGCGTCGGTAACTGCCGGCCACCGTAATCTGTTTCACGCCAGGCGCTTTTTTCAGTCGATCCAACAGCGGGCTCACCAGTTGCTCCACCGTGGCGCGCAATACCCTCTGGGCGCCGGGATTCCGGTTTTGCAGATATTGGCGGACCATGGTCTCGGTCTTTTCGCCGAATCCGGGAAGCGCGCGGAGTTTGCCGGCGTCGACCGCTTTCGAGAGATCGGCGAGGGTGTGAATGTTGAGCTGTTCATAGATGAGATGGACCCGTTTGGGGCCCAAGCCGGGGATTTTCAAGAGGTCGCTCAAAGTGGGGGGAACGCGGTGCTCTTCTTTCTCGAGCGCTTGCAGGTGTCCGGTGGAAACCATTTCCTTGATTTTGGTTGCCAAGGCTTCGCCGATGCCGGGCAATTTTGAAAGCTCTTCCCCGGCGGCGATCATGGCGGCCACGTTTCGGGGTAGGGTTTCAACCAGACGCGCGGCGTTGCGGTAAGCCCGGATGCGGAAAGGGTTTTCTCCCTCAATTTCCAGTAAATCAGCCAGTTGGGTGAGCATGGCGGAGATCTCGATATTCTGGATACTCATGACGGAAAATCCTCCAGTCGCCTAACAACTAACGCACCCTTTAAAGTAATTATTAAAATAACAGGGGTAAGTATCTTGTGCAAGGGGATCGTGACCCGCCTGGCGAGTTCTTTCAATTTGGGATTCCGGTTCAAGAATCGGCTGGTGAAAAGGGGACCGGGGCCCTACGAAAAAGCGTGTATACGAATCGGAAATATTATACATAGTTATCCCAACGGGGGGCGGGATGGCTCCCGAATAAGGAGGATTTTATGAAGGCAACCTGGATTCTAGTCGGTGTCGTGGTGGTGTTGGTGCTTTTCGTAATCAGCATTTACAACCGGCTGGTCGCCCTGCGCAACCGTTTCAAAAACGCGTTCGCCCAAATCGATGTTCAACTCAAACGGCGCTATGATCTGATTCCGAACCTGGTCGAAACGGCCAAGGGTTATCTCCAGCATGAACGCGGAACGCTGGAAGCCGTGATTGCCGCGCGGAACCAGGCGGCGGCGGCCGGCGCGCGCGCGGCGGCCAATCCCGGCGACCCCTCGGCCATGCAGGGCTTGGTGGGCGCCGAAACGGCCTTGACCGGCACCCTGGGCAAGTTCTTCGCCCTGGCAGAAGCCTATCCCGATCTGAAAGCCAACCAGACCATGATGCAGTTGTCCGAAGAACTGACCTCCACCGAGAACAAGGTGGCATTTTCGCGGCAGGCGTTCAACGATGCGGTGATGGAATATAATACCGCGCGGGAAACCTTCCCGAATGTGATGCTGGCCGGCATGTTCGGATTCCAGCCCGCCCAATTGTTCGAAATCACCGCGCCCGCCGAACGCGAGGCGCCCAAAGTCTCCTTTAAGTGAATTTTTTCGAACACCAGGAAATCGCGCGGCGCCGGACATCGGAATTGATCGCCTATTATGTGCTGGCGATCGTTTTGATCGTGCTGGCCATCTATTTGACCACGATGGGCTTGATCAAATATATGTCCAGCAGCCCCTCGGATGAGTTCCAAATCAGCTCCCTGTGGCGGCCTGATGTGTTGTTGCTCGTGGTGGTTTCGGTGGGGTTGATCATTCTCATCGGCACCTTGTATAAAATCGCGGTCCTGGCGCACGGGGGCGGGGCGGCGGTCGCCGAAATGCTGGGCGGGACGCTGGTCCCGCCCAACACGCGCGATTTCGAACTGCGCCGGCTGTTGAATGTGGTGGAAGAAATGGCCCTGGCAGCCGGCGTGCCGGTGCCGCGGGTATTCGTATTGGAATCGGAGGAGGGGATCAACGCCTTTGCCGCCGGGTTCACCCCGGCGGATGCCGTGATCGGGGTGACGCGCGGATGTCTCCGGGCCCTGAACCGCGACGAACTCCAGGCGGTGATGGCTCATGAATTCAGCCATATCCTGAATGGGGATATGCGTCTGAACCTGCGCCTGATCGGGGTTCTCAACGGAATCTTGGTGATCGCCCTGATCGGTTATGGATTGTTTCGGATTTTCTTCAACAGTAGTTCAAGCCGGGGAAGCCGATCCTCCTCCAGCGAAAAAAAAGGGGGCGGGTTTGGAATAGCGCTAATCTTATTCGGCCTGGCGTTGATGGCGATCGGCTATATCGGCGTCTTTTTCGGCAAGCTCATCAAGAGCGCTGTTTCCCGCCAACGCGAATTTCTGGCGGATGCCTCGTCGGTCCAATTCACCCGGAATCCCCCGGGTCTGGCGGGTGCGCTCAAGAAAATCGCCGGCTACCAGCCCGCGGGGCGGATCACGAGCCACCGGGCGGAGGAAGCCAGTCATATGTTTTTTGCCAATGGCCTCAACGCCGGCTTGATTTCGCTGATGGCAACGCATCCGCCCCTGGAAGAGCGGATCCGGCGAATCGATCCTACGTTCGACGGACACATACCGGAGTTCAATGGAGTGGATTCCGAATCCCAGGCCGAAGAGGCGATCAGCGCGTTAAGCGAGGGACGTCACCCGGTGGAACCTCCGCCGATTCCCACGTCGGCGCGCAAGATCAGTTTGGCGCCCGGTCAATTCATGGCCAAGGTGGGGGTATTGGATGCCGATCATTTGGATCAGGCGACCCGCTTGTTAGCCAGCCTGCCGCCGCAGGTGCGCGAACGGATTCGCGATGCGATGGGAGCGCAGGGTCTGGTGTTGAGCCTGCTGATCGGCGGCGATCCGGCTTTGCGGACCCGGCAGATGGATTATGTGGCGGCCCGGGATGCGGGGCTTCACGCTTCGATGCAGGAAACCCTGGGCGATCTGGCGCAAATCCCGCCCGCGATGCGAATGCCTCTGGTCGACCTGGCCTTTAGCGCCCTCTGTGGAATTACCGCGGCGCAATATGAACAATTCCGGGAAACCGTGCTGACGTTGGCGGTAATGGATCAGGCCATCGATCTCTTCTAATATGCCCTGATGCGGTACATGGTGCGGCGGCTGGATCCCATTTATGGCAAGGTCAAACGGCCGACCATTCAATATTACGACGTGACGGGGGTAATCGCGGTGGCCGCCGACTTGCTGGCGACCCTGGCGTGGACGGGGGCCGATTCGCCGGATGCCGCGGGAGCCGCCTTTCAAAAAGGGATGGGCGTATTGAGCGACAAACGGCTGTCCCTGCCGGACTCGACGACGTGCACCCTGGATCGGTTGGATCATTCGTTGGAGAAGATGCTGACCGCCAGTCTGCCGGTGCGGGGGCGGGTTTTGGAGGCCTGCGCAGCGTGCGTGGCCCAGGATGGCGAGGTAACCGTTGAAGAGGGCGAGCTACTCCGGGCGATTGCCGATTCGTTGGAATGTCCGGTGCCCCCGTTGCTTCAATCGGCGGCCTGAAAGGCACCCCAACGGACACGACGAAGCGTGTCCCTCCGGTTTGCGAAACGGCCTGTTTCCCGGATTTTCGGAGGGTCACGCTTCGTCGTGACCGTTTTTGCTGGGAGTATTGCAAGAGGCACATGGGAGATATTCATGACGACGAATAAAAAACAGAAGGCAACGGGAGTCCTGGCCAGTCGCGCCCGAACTTTGGCGGATGCGCATCGATCGCAGTCGTCAACGCGGGTGGTGGTGGCGGTGATCGGGCGGGATCGGCCCGGGATCATGGCGGGGGTCACCGCGATCATGGCCGCGCATAACGCCAATATTGTGGATGTCAGCCAGTCGATCATGAGCGATCTGTTCACGATGCTGATGCTGGTGGAGATCGATGGGTTGCGGGGCACGTTTGCCGCTTTCAAAAAGGAATTGGAAGCGCACGGGTCGCGCGAAGATCTGTCGATTTTGATTCAACGGGAAGATATTTTCCGGGCGATGCATCGGGTGTGACCGACCGCTGATAAGGAGAGATAAAAATGGCCATCAGCGCGGAAGAAATTTTTGAGACCCTGGGCATGGTTCATGCCCAGCATCTGGACATCCGTACCGTCACCATGGGCATCGATTTGCATCCCTGCGCCGGACCCGACGTGCGGCAGGTCGCCCGGCAAACGTACGAGCGGATCATGCGCCTGGCCGGCAACCTGGTGAAGGTGGCGGGCGAAGTCGAGGCGGATTACGGCATCCCCATCGTCAATAAGCGGGTATCCGTCACGCCGGTGGCCTGGTTTGCCGCCGCCTGCCGGACGGACGATTATCATCCGATCGCGTTGGAATTGGATCGCGCCGCCCGGGAACTGGGCATCGATTTCATCGGCGGGTGGACGGCCACGGTCGAAAAGGATTTGAACACTTCAAGCCGGACCCTGATCCGGTGCATTCCCCGGGCGCTGGCCGAAACCCAGCGGCTCTGTTCATCGGTCAATATCGGGACCACCCGCGCGGGCATCAACATGGACGCGGTGGCGCTGATGGGACAGGTGATCAAGGAGGCCGCGGAACTGACCGCGGACACCGGCGGCAGCGCCTGCGCGCGGCTGGTGGTGTTCTGCAATGCGGTGCAGGACAATCCCTTCATGGCTGGCGCGTTTTGCGGGATCGGTGAGGGGGACTGTTCCTTGTCCGTGGGGATTTCCGGGCCCGGGACGGTGCGCGCGGCCATCCAGACGTTGGGGCGGACGTGCGATCTATTGCAGGTGGCCGAGGAAGTCAAACGGGTCTCGTTTAAAATCACCCGGGCCGGTGAATTGATCGGCCGGGAATGCGCCCGGCGGCTGGGCGTGCCCTTCAACATTGTCGATCTATCACTGGCTCCGACCCCGGCGCCGGGCGATTCCGTGGGAGATATCATCGAGGCGATCGGCTTGGACCGCGTGGGAGGGCCGGGAACGACGGCGGCGCTGGCCCTGCTCAACGACGCGGTCAAGCGCGGCGGGGCGATGGCCACCAATCATGCCGGCGGCATGAGCGGCGCGTTCATCCCGGTGACCGAGGATGCGACCATGGCCCGGCGGGCGGCCGAAGGGGCACTCGTCATTGAGAAACTCGAAGCCATGACCTCGGTCTGTTCGGTGGGGCTGGACATGATCGTGATCCCGGGCGACACGACGCCCGAAACGATCAGCGGCATCATTGCCGACGATGCCGCCATTGGCATGATCAATAAGAAAACCACGGCCGTCCGCGTAATTCCCGCCCCCGGTAAACGAGCGGGAGACACGGTGTCATTTGGCGGCCTGCTGGGAGCGGGTCCCGTGATGGCGGTGAGTCCCCACTCCTGTGCGGTCATGATCCGGCGCGGCGGCCGGATTCCAGCTCCTTTGCAAGGATTGAATAATTGAGGAAGGGAAACACCCATGCCCACTCTTCGATTACCGGCCTGGATCTATCAGCAATTCGATGCGGACTACCGACTGTCGGTTCCCGGTGAAGGATATGGCGGGTGGAACACGGTGGAGGTTGAGCTTCCGCTGGAACGCACGGCGTTGATCAGTATGCATGCCTGGGGGGGGGCGCCCGTGGGGCAATTTCCGGGATGGGAACGATGTGTGGAATACCGCCCCCGTTCGTTTGAGATCATGCGAACCCAGTTCCCCCCGCTGTTGCAGGCCGCTCGCAAAGCGGGACTGCCGCTGATCCACGTGGTCGGGGGCGGTCCCTATTACCGGGACCATGCCGGTTTTCAAAAAACGGTGAAGTTGATGGAATCCGTTGTTCCGCCGACCCCGGAACCCGGCGCGCCGGCCGACCCGGTCATTGACCACTTGCGGGAGATAAAGCAGCGGCATTCTTTTGTAGGAACCCATAATCTTGCGGATGTGAATGAGGGCTTTAAAACGTTGGATTTCGGATCGGGTGCGGAGCCGGTGGACGGGGAATACATTACCGAGGATGCCGGGCAACTGAACGCTGTCTGCCGGCATTTGGGAGTCAGTCATTTGATTTACATCGGCTTTGCGATCAACTGGTGCCTCTTGATGTCGCCGGGCGGAATGGTGGATATGAGCCGCAAAGGCTACTTTTGTTCCGCGATCCGGCAGGCCGTCACCGCGGTGGAAAACAAGGAGAGCGCCCGGACGGAAGCGCACAAGGAAGAAGGCCTGTGGCGGACAGCGTTGGCCTTTGGCATGGTCTTCGATGCCGATGACATCATCGGTGCATTAGCGCCGTAAAGAACGAATTCAGACGGAATCAGAAATTAACCACGGATGGCACGCGCAGGTTGTTAGTTGTTAGGTGCTCGTTGTTGGTTGGGGAACAGATTCGTATGTCAGGCATTCTTGCCTGACTCGGCCTCTCCGCCTCCCAGATGTCGGGCAGGAATGCCCAACTTACTCCGGAACCATCTGGGCCGGCTCGTAGCTCTTCCTGCTGTTGTGGGGGCGGACGGCGGCCGCCCTTCCCCTCGCGTAAGGGGAATAAATTAACCACGGATGACACCGTTCTCACAGATACTTGACCGGTTTATCAAGTGCCCCCGCGCAGAACGACGCTCTTGCTTGCCCTTCGTAGCCTTGGCGCAGTAGGGCGCGCCTACCAACGCCATTCCGTGTTCAAGTTCCAGGTTTGTAGTAGCGCCGCGTGAGGCGCGTGATGTTTCCAAGCGATTGTTTTCGCGTTGTTGGCGTGTTTCGTAGTTCATCTGCTTTTCCCAGGATAACGTGGCTTTCCCCTAGTCCCCCAAATAATTCGTTTGAATCTCCCCCAACATTTATCGCAACCTACTCTTTGGATTGACGGACGGGAGACCATACAAAGGATCGCGCATATCATGAAACAGGTTGCCATTTCAAAAGCCGGAGTTCCGTTGAATAAGGACGGGAGCCGTTGTCTGACCATGAGTTTCTGGAAAGACGGTCAGTGGCAACGCCTGTCACTCGCCGCCGGGGAGTCCGGCTGGCAGGGCCGGGCGGCCGGGATCCGGACCGAATTGCAACTGGAAGAAAAGGGTGGGGACTGGTCCTATCGGATGGCGTTCGAAGCCCATTTCCCAACCCGACTCCAACTGGCGTTGGAAATCCCCGGGGCGGGTGATCCCTTTCATCTGATTCCGGGCAATATATTTGGCGACAATAATCTGGCCCAGGCCGAACCGGGTCATTTCCCGAACCTGACCGCCCAACATCCGGGCAATATTTCCTGTTCGACCTATTGGGAGTTCAGGGCCGATCGGGCTCCACTGCCCGTTTCCATGCTGTTGTTTGAAGGCGGAGTGGGCGCCATTTCCATCGATCCCTACAGCCCCGGGTGGATCGATCAAACCACCAGTCGGGAAGGATTCATCCGGAACGGCGTCTTTGCACAGTTGGCGGAAGGCGCGCGACCCGCGGCCTGCGGCGTGACGCTGGGCTATCGCAATACTCCCGTGACGTTCATCAATAAAGACCAATGGGGAATCGCCACCGAACATGCCGCGTGCAAGGCCGAAGCCCGGGGTTGGGTGTTTTTGCGGTCTGCACAAGATCGCCGGGAAGCGCATCGGATCATCCGCGCCCTGTACGAAATCCATCATCAAGCGCCGACCCCCGGACTGGCTGCGAAGGATGGGGTCTGCGCCTTGACGGAGTCCTTTCTTCACTTGAATTGGCACCCCGATCGGGAAAACTTCACCAACATGCGCTGCATCGATCCGGCAAAAAACCAACTGACCGCCTGGCGCACCCTGGCGGAAGTGGGATGGACCGGGGGCGGTGTGATTGCCTATCCCCTGCTGGCGGCTTCGACGGTGTTGGAAAATCCGGAGGCGCGGGAGCGGGCGGTTTACCTGCTGGATTGGATCGCCCGGGCTTATAATCCGGAGTCCGGCCTGCTCTGGGATGTGTGCGGTAAAAATGAGGGAAGCCGGGTGGATTGGTGGTGGTCCGGCTACATCGTCAAGGGCTGTCATTGCGCCTACACCAACGGGAGCGGCCTCTATTATTTGCTCAAGTCCCTGGCATTCGAGCGGGCGCATGGCGCGGATCATCCGGCCTGGCTGGCGACGGCGGAAAAGGTTTTGGCGACGATGATGTCCCTGCAAAAGCCCGATGGGAACCTGGGATACACCTATCGCGTCGATCGACCGGAGATGTTGGATACGGAAGGTTTTGCGGGCATCTGGTTTGTGCCCGCGCTGGTTCTGGCCTATCGCCTGACGGGCGAGGCGAAATATTTAAAGGCCGCCCGCCGGGGATTTGACTTTTATGCGACCTTCGTGCGGCGCCTGAATTGCTGGGGGACCCCGATGGATACCTGGAAATCGATTGACCAGGAGGGGAACCTGGGCTTCATCCGGGCGGCCCAGTTGTTGCATGAGACCACGCGGGAAGACCGGTACCTGGCGGATCTCGCGGATGCCGCGAATTATGAATATCTCTGGCGCTATGCGATCAAGGCGCGCCCGGAATATGCGCCTTTGAAGGGATCTTCCTGGAATTCCTGCGGAGGATCGATCACCAGCGTATCGAATCCGCATATTCATCCGATGGGCATTTTTGTCACCTCCGAATTGCGATATCTCGCCGGTTTGAGCGGCGACGCCTATCACGCCAACCGTTGCGAGGATGGCCGGCTGTGGGGTTTGAATTGCGTGGAGCTGTATCCCCAGGTGAGCGGGTATGGCCGGCTCGGCGTCTTGACCGAACGGTTTTGTCCCAGCGATGGATTGACAACCGAAACCTTTCCCGACGGCTCGCCGTCGAGTCTCTGGTTTTCCTACAACGGCTGGGCCGCCTCGGCGGTGTTGGAAGGCTTGGCGGAAAGTTTGAATTAAGGGGAAGAAGTCAGGAGGCAGAATTCAGAAGACAGAAGACAGGATTCAGGAGATAGAAGACAGAATTCAGCAGGCTAAGTCTGGGTAGGTCGGGCAAGAGTCTCTGCATTTCCTTTTTTTAAAAACGGTAGGGCGTCGTCGCCGACGGCGCCGTCTCCTTCCCGGGGCGCATGGCAAGAATGCCCGACCTACGTGAGAACTAGAAACTGCTTCCACCTTGAAATAATTTGCGTCCCCTTGTAATACATAACCCGTAAATCGGAATACGATTGTTCGAATTAATAAACGGATCCGCGCATGATCGCGATCCGGATGGAAAGGTTATGAGCAGATGAAGAGATTTTTGTTGGTGGGAAGTGTCCTGTGTGGCGTGCTGGCTTCGGTGGCGTTGGGCGATCAACTCATGGTGACCGGTCAGACCAAGGATGGAACTTTTGAAGGCTATAGCGACGGCCGATTCCATTTTCAGACAACCAAATTTAAGTCCATAAAAGAACAGGCGATCCGGGTCAGTAAACTCGTTTTGAGCCAGCCCCTGACCGTGGCCTACATGACCACCGACGGCAAAGAACCGGAGCCGGCCGTGCTGAAAGGTTACGACAAGCGGCTCTTCACATTCGAGAAAGACGGCAAGGACTTTACGATTCCCCAGGCGAAGATGAACTCTATCGAACCGATGGAGGAGAACGGTAATGGCGGGGGCGGCGGCGGAGACGGGGGTGACCCCTCCAAATATCCGATCCCCGAAGTCGATCTCGCCATCTTTAACGGTATAGAGATGACGCCCGCTCAGCAGGCAACCCTGACGAAATTCAAGACCTCCAAGATGACGTACGATGCGTTTTATGACAAAAACACGGCCATGGTTAAAGAAATGGACCAATTGACCGGTGCCAAGCGGGTCGATCTGCTCAACCAACTCCGACTGCGCAAAGGCGAAGAACAACCCTTGCGCAAAGATCTGATCGCCGCCTATAAAGCCCTGGCGGCCGCATTCCCCCAGCCGGCGCCCGAGCCGGAAAAATGATGGGGAGAAGGGGCATAGGCTGTAGGGGCTTAGACCATTAGGCCGATATCCGTGAAATCCGAACCATCCGTGGTAAATTCTGATTCATTTTTCATGAGATAGGGGGACGATTCCGACGCCGATCAGCTTGGTTCCTCAGGCCACTACGAAACACGCGGAAGGCGCGAAAGTTGAGCCGGCGCAGATGGTTCCGGAGTAAGTTGGGCATTCCTGCCCGACATTTGGGAGGCCGCGGGTCCGAAATCAAAGGATGGAGAGTCTCACGCAGAGCTTCACAGGGTTCAGATAGAGTTCAACAAGAGTAAATCAGGGCCGTGCGATTCCGCTCCGGAAGCGGAATCACCCGTCCCGGTGTTCTGTTCAAGAGAATAACGAGCAGATTGTGGACTCGTAATTATAAGTGGCGGATGGGCCATTTTGTCGTTTCGGCGAAATGGCACAGCCCTTCTTCTCTCTGCGAACAAGAATCTGAACTTGGTGCAACTCTGTGAGAAATTCCCCGCCTTACCACGAAACTCTAATTATCCGTGAAATCCGAACCATCCGTGGTAAATTCTGATTCATTTTTCATGAGATAGGGGGACGATCCCGATTCCGATAGCGATTCCGACGCCGATCAGCTTGGTTCCTCAGGCCACTACGAAACACGCGGAAGGCGCGAAAGTAGAGCCGAAGCTACGAGCCGGCTCAGATGACTCCGGCGTAAGTTGGGCATTCCTGCCCGACATTTGGGAGGCCGCGGGTCCGAAATCAAAGGATGGAGAGTCTCACGCAGAGTTTCACAGAGTTCAGATAAAGTTCAACAAGAGTAAATCAGGGCCGTGCGATTCCGCTCTGGAAGCGGAATCACCCGTCCCGGTGTTCTGTTCAAGAGAATAACGAGCAGATTGTGGACTCGTAATTATAAGTGGCGGATGGGCCATTTTGTCGTTTCGGCGAAATGGCACAGCCGTTCTTCTCTC
>Ga0118677_10012876_pt1 | contig 12170 bp, 8 predicted proteins | sample AliMusrvi5mmetaG_FD_86154 | JGI IMG/M metagenome (GOLD analysis project Ga0118677, IMG submission 86154)
GTTTGCAGGTATGGCTGCATCGGTGATGGCTCAGGTAACAACTGCCGGAATGAGTGGCAGAATTACAGGTGCTAACGAAGCTCTTCCGGGTGCTGCCGTTATTGCCGTTCATGTTCCTTCAGGAACAAGGTATGGTACAGTTACCAACGCTGATGGCCGTTTTAACATTCAGGGCATGCGTACCGGCGGACCCTACATGGTAGAGATCTCTTTTGTTGGTTTTAATAAAGCAACTCTTACTGAGATTAACCTTTCCTTGGGAGAAACCTTCGTACTGAATACCAATCTGAAGGACAACACGACTGAAGTTGGTGAAGTAACAGTAGTAGGAATTAAACCTTCTGCTTTTGCAACGGAAAAGACAGGTGCATCATCCAACATCACCTCGCGTGCAATGGAGATGATTCCTACCATGAACCGTAGTTTGGGTGATTACACCAAGCTTTCACCCTTTTCAACAGGAGGTGGATCCTATGTTGGACGCGAATCCTACATGACCAATGTAACGGTTGACGGTGCCAACTTCAACAATAACTTCGGCCTTTCATCCGGAAGTATGCCCGGAGTATCCGGTGAGCCTATTTCCATGGATGCCATTGAAGAAATTCAGGTAGCAGTTGCTCCCTATGATGTACGTCAATCCAACTTTACGGGTGCAGGCATCAACGCGGTAACCAAGAGCGGTACCAATACGGTGAAAGGATCTGCCTATACTTTCTACAGAGACCAGAGTTTTAATGGGAGTAAAGTCAGGGATACCAAGTTAACCGTTGCCAATTCAGCAAAGAAGGTATTTGGATTCAATGCCGGAGGACCGATCATTAAGGACAAACTTTTCTTTTTCGTAAGTGGTGAAAGCGAGAATACCCTCACTCCCGGTAATACCCTTCTGGCAGCCGGTCCGGGTCGTGATCCTAACGACCCCAATGTGAGTTCACTTGTACAAGGAGCAGATCTTCAAAAATTCTCCAACTTCTTACAATCCAAGTTGAATTATGCCACTGGTCCTTATGAAAACTGGGGTGGTGACAAAGAAAAAAATGACAAACTCCTGGCAAAAATTGACTGGAACATCAACGAAAATAACAAACTGAGCGTTCGTTACAACTATTCCAAGAGTTCAAATGTTAGCCGTCCAAGCAGCAGCGGTGATGCAACGCCAAGTATTGCAGGCGGTCGTCATGCCCGTCTGGGTGGTATGTCATTCCAGAATTCCCAGTATTACAATACAAGCACCATGCAGTCAGTTTCTGCTGAGCTAAATAGCCGTTTCGGGCAGTTGCAGAACAAATTCCTGTTATCCTATACCAAGTACAATCAGCCGCGTTCTTCCGACAGCCAGACCTTCCCGTATGTTGATATCATGTCCGGTGATATCACCAAGGGGAATGTCTATATGTCGGCAGGTTATGAATTGTTTTCATGGATGAACAATGTGGATAACAATACGTTTATCCTTACCGATAACGCTACCTATACCATGGACAAACACACCCTGACTTTCGGTGTCTCCTATGAAAATCAGTATTTTGCCAATAGTTACCTGCGTCAGGGATCCGGTTATTACAGGTTCAGGGATGAAGCTGCATTTGAAAGCTATGTCAACGGTGCCGGCGTGAATGCAGATGGTACCAACAAACCCTGGAATGCAAGCTACGACCCGATCAACTTTGCGTATACCTATCCGATCAATGGCTATACAAACCCTGCCGCCAAACTTTCTTTTGGTCAGGCTTCAGCCTATGTGCAGGATGAGTGGAATGCCTTGACTAACCTGAAAGTTACAGGTGGTGTCCGTATTGATATTCCAATGTACCTAAGTGGCGCAGTTGATAATCCTGGACTTGTCGGTCAGGTATTCAAACAGAACCAGACAGTTGACCTTTCAACCTGGCCAAAAGTAAAAGTTTTATGGTCTCCACGCCTAGGTTTTAACTGGGATGTCAAAAATGACAAATCTTTGAAAATTCGCGGAGGTACAGGTATTTTCACAGGCCGTATTCCGTTTGTATGGTTCACTAACCAGCCAACCAATAGTGGTATGCTTCAATACCAGCTGGTTATCAACCAGAGTTCGGGAGCAGCAGCACAGTCACAATTATCCAGGATTCCTTTCGAGGCAGATGCAACTAAACTTTTAAGTAACCCTGCCATAACAGATATCTTCCCGCAGAAAAATGTTGTCGGAGGAAAAATTGCAGCCATCGACAAAGACTTCAAATTACCTCAGGTATGGCGTTCAAGTATCGGAATGGACCTGAAATTACCATTAAATATGTTGCTCACCATGGATGCTATCTATACCAAAGACATCAACTCCATCTGGTTTGACAACATCAACATGAACAGTGCTGCCTCCACCATCACCGAAGGTCCGAATGCCCGTCCTTACTATTCACAAGCTGCTGCTGACAGGTATTACAACAAAACCTTCCAAAACGTGGTCATCATGAAAAACACCACGAAAGGTGATGGTTATACACTTTCTGCTCAATTGGATTTACCCAGGGTGAAAGGTTTCAGCGGCATGGTTGGCTATTCACGCAACATGGGACATGAAGTTACAGGTAAAACCGGATCCGACCCATTCTCTGCATGGCAGTACCGGATCATTCAGAATTCAAGCAACGACCAGGAAACCGGATTGACTTCAAACAATTCACCTCACAGAGTCATTGCTGAACTGAATTATTCCGTTGACTACGCCAAGTACTTTGCGACCACTGTTTCAGTATTCTTTACCGGTTACACAGGGAGTGCCTATTCTTATCTTTATTACGGAGATATGAACAAAAGCGGAACATCTACCATTGAGTTGATGTATATTCCGAAGAATCAGAGTGAATTGCTGTGGGCTTCTCAGGCAGATGCCGACGCCTATTTCGCTTATGCCGCTCAGGATCCATACCTTTCCAAACACGCCGGTGAATATGCACAACGATATGCAGCTTATGCACCCTGGCAAAAAAGGATTGACGTTAGGATTATGCAGGATTTCAAAATGAAATTCAAGAATACTGGCAACAAACTTCAGTTGACTGTTGACATCATCAACTTTGCCAACCTTCTGAACTCCAGTTGGGGCTTGAACCAAAGTGTTGTTACCGCTTCTCCGCTGACCGTGGTTGGAAAGGATGCAGCAACCGGTATGTTGAAAGTTTCCATGCAGAAAATTGGTACCGATTATGCAAAATCTTCCTTCCAGGATCCAACTTCAGTATCTGGAACCTACGGAATCCAGTTGGGAGTCCGCTATGTATTCAACTAAACAATTTGTCTGAATATATCAGGAGGGTGCCCAAAAGGCACCCTCTTTTTTTGGATATAATGATTAAATTTGCCGTCTTATAACAGCATATCATCATGGCTCAAAAACCCGGCATACCAAAAGGCACACGCGATTTTTCACCACTCGAAATGTCACGTAGGAATTACATCTTCGATACCATTAAGCGTGTTTTTAAACTCTACGGTTTTGAGCAGATTGAGACTCCCGCCATGGAAAACCTTTCTACACTCACTGGGAAATATGGGGAGGAAGGAGATAAACTGCTGTTTAAAATCCTAAATTCCGGCGACTACCTTGCCAATGCAAACGAAATGGACTTGCTAGCAAAAAATAGCAACAAGACCACATTTCAAATCTCAGAAAAAGGACTTCGTTATGATCTAACCGTGCCATTTGCAAGGTATGTAGTCCAGTACCAAAACGAAATTAATTTCCCATTCAGGCGATTTCAGATTCAACCCGTCTGGCGTGCCGACCGCCCCCAGAAAGGAAGATACCGCGAATTCTACCAGTGTGATGTAGATATTATTGGCTCGGATTCACTGCTCAACGAATATGAGCTTATACAAATTGCAGACCGTATTTTTAATCAACTGGGAATTAAAGTCACGATCAAATTAAATAACAGGAAGGTACTTGCAGGAATTGCCGAAACGATTGGAGAAAAAGAACGGATCATAGACATTACCATTGCCATCGATAAACTCGAGAAAATTGGTTTGGATAAGGTAAATGATGAGCTTAGGGAAAAAGGCATTTCGGATGATTCAATCAAAATGCTTCAACCAATTCTGATGCTCACAGGCAGTAATGAAGAAAAACTTAACAGGATAGAACAGGTCATTTCCTCGTCTGAGACAGGAATGAAAGGGATAAAAGAACTGAAAACAATTTTCAGTTACCTTCAGGCCGAAAACGTGGAAGTTCGGGTGGAACTAGACCTAACTTTAGCCCGTGGCCTCAATTATTATACAGGTGCCATTTTTGAAGTGAAAGCCAACGATGTGCAGATTGGTTCAATAACAGGCGGAGGCCGGTATGATGACCTTACAGGCATTTTTGGCCTACCCGGTATCTCAGGAGTCGGGATCTCTTTTGGGGCTGACCGTATTTATGATGTCATGGAACAACTTGAACTTTTTCCAAAAGACCATTCGATTTCAACTGAAGTACTTTTTGTCAATTTCGGCAAAAAAGAGGAGGAGTTTTGCCTTCCGATTCTCAACAAGCTCAGAAAAGCCGGTATTCCATCCGAAATATACCCTTCGGATGAAAAGATGAAAAAGCAAATGAACTATGCAAACCGCAAAGGAGTCAAATACGTCATCCTTGCAGGTGAATCTGAAATTACTGAAGGGTGCGTGACCCTCAAGAATATGGAAAGCGGAGAACAGGTCAAAATAGAGGTTTTGATGCTGGTTGAGTACCTGTTAAAGGAAAAAGGATAAAGGCAAAAGGATAAAGTAAGATTTGAGCAGAAATCAAATTATGTTCTTTTTTAATAAAGATTAAAAGAAAGAACGCCACAATCAAAAATTGCAGCGTTCTTTACTTTATCCTTTTGCCTTTCAACTTTAGCCTTTCTATTTCTTGCCCTTATCGTCATCCTTCTTCCGCATCTCCTGCATCAGGTAGGATCTGAATTTCCTTTCGGAACGATACAATTTGACCACCTTTTCAGCAGGTAGGATTGAAAGGAATTTAACGTTATATTCCTCCAACATCTTACCCTCCCTGACATGGAAAGCCACTATTTCATTGACAAGTTTACGGTAATAATCTTCAGATTTAACTGCTTTATCATCTGTCGACTCTTCAAGATCCCTTCTTTTATCCATCAGATCATAACGTTCCTTGTCCATCTGATTGTAAACAGGCCAAAATTTTTCACCTTCTTTGGATGTTATACCAACCTGGTCGGTCAGAAAGGCTACTTTTTTACTTTTGATCTCTTCGATCATTTTTTGATCCATCTGTCTCTGCGCATGAAGATGCAGAGAACAAAACAGGATCACAATTACAAATATGGTTGTTCTCATGTTATTTATTGGCATTAAGAATTTCAAAATCCGAACAATTGGATGCCAGATAATCAGCCAGGTCTTCTTTTGGCATTTTTGAGGCATCGTATTCGTCCATTTCAGACAGTGCTGAGATAAACTGGCCATCCGTAATCAAAGATGCATAGGTACTTGTCAACAATTCTGACTGATCATCAGATCCAATAGCAACATTGTTTACACTGGCAAGAGTGGAAGTCCGTTGATTTCCAGGAGGATAAATGTAAACTGTCAGCATGATGGCCAAACCTGCGGCAATACCCAACGCTGGCTTGAGATAGAAAATGATTTTTTTCCTGCGGGAAGAGAGATTTTCAGCTTCCATTCTCAGCCTGAGCCTTTCACCGAAAGAGTCAAAATATCCTTCCGGTACATCAAACCCTGTTTCCATCTTTGGAAAACCAGGCAATTCCTCAAAATGTTCGTTTTTTTGCTTCATGACAAATAACTTTAGAAAAATTCGGACTAATGCATCCATGAAAAAAAACTCTCAATGCGGAGATCAGATCCTCTGTTTTTCATACTCATTACATTACTAAGACAGATCAAAAGATAAAAGGTTTAACAGGCAAAGTCAATTATCGCCCTCAAAATGAGCTTCAATTTTTTTTACTGCATGGTGGTAAGAGGCTTTTAAAGCACCTACCGATGTTTTTAATACTTCCGCCATTTCCTCATATTTCATTTCATCATAATATTTCATATTAAAAACGATCCTTTGTTTTTCAGGAAGCTGCAATACAGCTAGTTGCAATCTTTTCTGAAGGTCATCACCTTCGAAGTGGGCATCAGATTCAAATGTTTCTACAAGATAATCAGAAACACCATCAATGGACAATATATTTTTTCTCTTCTTTTGCTGTAGAAAACTGAGGGACTCATTGGTTGCTATACGGAATAACCAGGTAAATAAGGTAGAATCTTCCCGGAAATTGCCGATATTTTTCCACACCTTGATAAAAACATTTTGCATCAGATCGTCAGCATCATCATGGCTGATAACGATCTTGCGAATATGCCAATAAAGACGCTGCTGATAAGTATTTACCAGCAATTGGAATGCTTTGTCCTTGTTTTCTGCAATTTTTAATGCAGAAATTAAATTCTTGTCCTTATCGACCACAAATTTCCAAAATTATACAAATTAATCCCTGTCCAACCACAAATTTCACAAATTAACACAATTTATGCAGGAATGGAATTGATGATCTACCAGTCTCATTGCATTCTATCAGGATTTGCAATTTTTATTGTCTATTGTCAACTGTCAATTGTCAATTCACCAAAACTTCGACAAAGGTAACCACTCATGGTTTAAAATCGTACCTTTGCAAAAATTTATCAACTTAGATTAAAATGGCCTTACGATGCGGTATAGTCGGTCTTCCCAATGTAGGTAAATCGACCCTTTTTAATTGCCTTTCCAATGCAAAGGCACAATCGGCAAATTTCCCTTTTTGCACCATTGAACCCAATTTGGGTGTGATCACAGTGCCCGACAGACGGCTGATCAGGCTTGAAGAGATTGATAAACCGAAAAAAGTTGTTCCAACCACCATTGAAATAGTTGATATTGCAGGATTGGTAAAAGGTGCGAGCAAAGGGGAAGGATTGGGAAACCAGTTTCTGGCGAATATCAGGGAAGTTGATGCCATCATCCACGTAATCAGGTGTTTCGAGAACGACAACATCATCCACGTGGATGGGTCGATCAATCCCATTCGGGACAAGGAAGTGATTGACATCGAATTACAGCTGAAGGATCTTGAAACTGTTGAGAGCAGGATCTCCAAGTTACAGAAACAGGCAAAAGTTGGTCAGGATCGAATTGCATTGAAAACTGTAACCATCGCCGAACGTTTAAAGGAGGTTCTGATAACCGGAAAATCGGCCCGAACCCTGATATTGACCGAAGATGAAGAGGAACTGATTCATGATTTTTTTCTGCTTACGCGAAAGCCGGTAGTATATGTTTGCAATGTTGATGAAGCGTCGGCAGCATCTGGAAATGCCATGACTGAAGCTTTCAAAAATAGTGTAGCAGATGAAAATGCAGAAATCCTGGTGATTGCGGCAGCCACCGAAGCTGATATCGCCGAATTGGATAGTTACGAGGAGAAACAACTCTTCCTCGAAGATCTGGGACTGGATGAACCGGGGGTGAACAAACTGATCCATGCAGCCTACAGACTGCTCAATCTTCAAACCTATTTCACAACAGGTGCCGACGAAAGCAGGGCATGGACTTTTGTGAAGGGGATCAAGGCCCCACAGGCAGCAGGTATTATCCACAGCGATTTTGAAAAGGGATTTATCCGTGCGGAAGTGATCAAATACAATGATTATGTCACGCTTGAATCTGAGTCAGCCTGCCGTGAGATGGGCAAAATTGCGATCGAGGGCAAAGAGTATGCTGTGCAGGATGGCGATATCATGCATTTCCGATTTAATGTCTGATATTGAAAATCATTTTGCCAACAAATCTTCGATAGCAGAAGCGACATCCGGATACTCAAACTTAAATCCGTAATCAAGCAGATGCTGCGGATAAACAAACTGGCCCTTCAGGAGGGTTACTGCAGCCTTACCGAAAACCAATTTAATCGCAAATTCCGGAACAGTGAAAAAAGCAGGCCTATGGCATGCCTTGGCCAGGACTTTTGTGAATGCGGCATTGTTTGAGAGTTCGGGTGAAGTCAGATTGAAAATGCCCCGGCATTCTTCATCTGCAATCAGAAACTCAACAGCCCTGCAAAAATCATGGTAATGAATAAATGAAAATCCCTGCTTGCCTGAACCGATCTTTCCACCAAGACCAGCATTGAACAGGGGTAATAGTTTTTTCAACATCCCACCATCCTTACCAAGAACAATTCCAATACGAATAATGCATTTCCTCAGTTCCACTTCTTCAAGAGGTTTCAAACAATTCTCCCATTGCTGGCAAACAGTGGCAAGAAAATTATCATCGAAATCCATGGATTGCTCAGTGTGAACTCTCAGCGAATCATATATTCCAATGGCAGAAGCAGATATAAATAACTTTGGCCTTTCGGACGCTGGCAAAGATTCAATGGAACCGACAAGCAGACTGGTTGTGACCACACGGCTGTCTCTGATATTCTTTCTATTTGCAGTAGTCCATCTTTTAATCACAGGAGAACCAGCCAAATTGATCAGAACATCGGAAGATTTGATTATTTTTGAAATTCGGTTCACTCCCAATTTTAGGTCTGACCTTTGTATCAGGACCAATTCATGTGCACTGGCTTGAAGATAGGAAGAAAGATGGTGGCCAATGAATCCGGTTCCTCCAGTAATGACAATTTTCATTCCATTTTTATTACTAACAATCGGATGTTAAATTATTGAATTTTCGTTAGATGTCTGAAGTTAAAAAAAATAAAGCTACACAAGGAAAGAATAAAAAATCTTTATGGGAGAGCCTCCGCCGGAATGGAAATCAATCCACCTGGAAATTTATATTGTTATGGGGTCTTAAACTCGGGCTTTTCGGGCTTTTTTTAATGTCTGTCCTGTTTGTTTTGGTGTACATTGGTACCTTCGGAGAGCTTCCAGATGCGGAAACCCTTGTAAAAATCCAAGAGCCTGTCGGTACGGAAGTTCTGTCGCAGGACGGAAAAGTATTGGGCAGATATTACGTTGAGAACAGGAGCAGTGTCACGTTCAAAAACATTTCTCCCAATGTGGTCAATGCACTGGTATGTACCGAAGATGCCCGTTTCTATGAACACAGGGGTATAGATGAATGGGCCGTTTTAAGGGTCTTTATAAAAACCATTTTCATGGCGAACCGCAGTTCGGGAGGTGGGTCCACCCTTTCCCAGCAGATTGCCAAAAATATTTTCGGACGTGACAACTGGGGACCGCTAACCCTGCCTGTAAGTAAAATCAGGGAATCCATTATTGCCTATCGACTTGAAAAACTCTACGCGAAAAACGAGATTCTCACACTCTACCTCAATACCGTACCTTTCGGCGAAAACACTTATGGAATCGGCACTGCTGCTGAGCGCTATTTCAGTACCACTCCATCCAAACTCACCATACCCCAAGCTGCCACACTGGTAGGATTATTGAAGGCTAACAATGCTTACAACCCAAGGCTTTACCCAGAAAAATCGCTCCAGCGCAGGAATACGGTGATCAGGCAGATGCAAAAATACAACCACCTTTCTGAAACAGAGGCTAACCGGTTTTGTCAGGAACCTCTGAACCTGAAGTACAACTTTCTTGTTTACAACACAGGCCCGGCTCCCTATTTCCGCGAAATGATCCGACCCCAACTGGAGAAATGGTGCGCCGAAAACAACAAGGAGGACGGTTCTCCATACAACCTGTATACAGATGGATTAAAGATTTATACCACCATCGATTTCAGGATGCAGAAATACGCAGAAAATGCAATGAAGAACCAAATGAAAGAGCTACAGGCTACATTCAACAGCGAATGGAAAGGAGAAGCTCCCTGGGGAAAAAACAACGAGATTGTATTGCGGGGAATGAAACGGTCGGTCAGATACAAGAGGTTGATAGAATCCGGGAAAAGTGACAAGGAGATTGCACTTATCTTCAAGACCCCCGCCAACATTAAACTTTTTTCATGGGATGGTGATCAGACTGTCAGAATTAGTCCAATGGATTCGGTAAAAGCCTCCCTAAAACTTCTTCATTGCGGTTTTGTTGCCCTTGATCCAAGAAACGGTAAAGTGAAAGTTTGGATCGGCGGCAATGATTTCCGATATTTCCAGTACGACCATGTTACTTCTGCAAGACAGGTTGGATCTGCCTTCAAACCATTCATTTATGCCGCCGCGCTGGAGAACGGGCTGCCGCCCAATAAATATTATGCGAATCAGCAAATAACCTACAGCGATTACCAGGATTGGTCACCTGGGAATGCCGACAATGAATACGGTGGCTACTATTCACTGGAGGGCGCCTTGTGCAAATCTGTTAATACCGTTTCGGTTCAGGTACTTCTTGAAACAGGCATTTCCGAAACCATTCATTTGGCACAGAAGATGGGAATTCAGGCGGATATTCCCCGGTTCCCTTCCATCGCCCTTGGAGCCGTAGATGTGCCGCTTTTGCAAATGGCGAAGGCTTATTGCTGTTTTGCCAGTGAAGGAATGACCGTTGAGCCTTCCTACCTGGTGCGTATTGAAGACGGAAAAGGGAAAGTATTGAAGCAATTCACCTCTGATTTTGTTCCGGAGCAGGTTTTATCTACCGAGAACGCCCGTATCATGAACCACTACCTCGAAGCGGTTGCAGTTGAAGGTACCGGTCAGGCCATCAAGTCCCGTTTCAATATTCCGGGTGCCTTTGCTGGAAAAACAGGTACGACCCAGAACTTTGCGGATGGATGGTTTATGGGCTATACACCTACTTTGGTGACGGGTTGCTGGGTCGGTGGTGAGGACCCTTTGGTCCATTTCAAATCACTTGCCCATGGACAAGGTGCATACATGGCACTTCCCATTGTTGGTGGTTTTTTCAAAAGCTATTACAATGATCCGGCTTTCGCTTCGAGTGCAAATATTGCATTCAATCCTCCTTCAGAAGAAAATTTGGTTTTATTGGATACTCCCCATTTTGCGGAAGAACTCAAAACAAGTAAACCTGGTTTCTGGGACGTCTTTAAAAGCGAGAAAAGAAAACAGGAAGATCTGAAGGAAAAGAGCATCGAACAGGCTAAAAACAGTCAGAAGAAAGAAGAAGCCTCTCCTAAAAAAGAAGAGGAGAAACCATCTATCTGGAAAAAAATACGGGATGCCCTCAGCAATAAAAATTAACAGTAAACTCTTCTGCAAACTACGGGTAAACAGACCCATAAAATGAATCCAAAATCCAAATTCGAAAATCGAAAATTATAATTAAATGTCTGTACTAAAAAAACACCAGGATCCTATCGGGAAGGCTGTTTATGACTATTTTCATGGCATTACAGGTGATCAGATACTTGTCAGAACCGATATAGCCGAGGATGAGACGCTTTCGCCTGCTTACTTTTTCAGATCATATGAACAGATGCCAGTACAGGAACAGGAAGCTCTGAAACGCTGCAAAGGCAAGATACTCGATATCGGAGCCGGAGCCGGAGCCCATTCCATCTGGCTGAAAGAACACGGAATGGAGGTCACATCTGTCGATATATCTCCCCTTTCTTGCGAAACCATGCGACTGAGAGGATTGTCTGACGTTTTATGCGGAAATATATACTCACTTTCCGAAAAAAAATATGATACCATCCTGTTACTGATGAATGGCGCCGGTGTTGCACAAACACTTCCGGGTCTGAATGTCCTGCTGAACCACCTGAAAAATCTCCTGAATCCCTGCGGACGTATCCTGGCCGACTCCTCAGACCTGCTGTACCTTTTTACCGATGAGAATGGCGAAAGCTGGGTAGATATTGCTTCAGATACCTATTACGGCGAGATGGAATATCAGCTTAGCTACAAAAATGTAAAAGGCAAAAAATTTCCATGGCTTTTTGTTGACCCTGAAACATTATGCGAATACGCTGAAAAAATAGGTTTCACGGTAGTGGATACGGTGAAGGGAGTTCATTACGATTACCTGGTTGAACTTGCCATCCCATAATTTTTTTATCCATGACAAATAAAAAAAACAGGTTGGTTTGTATCTGTAATGGCGTCACGGAGACTGATATTTTACGGATTTTAAAGAAGGGTGCCAGGGATGTTGGAGATGTAAGGAAATTCACCCTTGCATCTACCGTTTGCGGAAGATGCAGGAGTGAAATTCAGACCATTGTAGACCAGTATTTAAGC
>Ga0118677_10012877_pt1 | contig 12170 bp, 3 predicted proteins | sample AliMusrvi5mmetaG_FD_86154 | JGI IMG/M metagenome (GOLD analysis project Ga0118677, IMG submission 86154)
CAGAGTCCGGACCAAGGTGCACAGATGGCCATCACCCGGAGAACCTAACCGATTTCTTACGATATTGGAAAAATAAAAGCGCGAGTCTCCCAAGCCTCCACGGCTCCGAAAAACGTCGAAGCGGACGCGACCAAGCGCGTCCCTCCATGAACACGAACGCCGTTTTGCTGGGATTCTGGAGGGCCACGCTCCGTCGTGGCCCAGATTCCATATTTTTGTTGGGAGCATCAAACCTTGGAATCTCGCACTATGGCTGCTCGATGCCGCGCATGATCCAACCGGGCATGGCCCCGCTGATCACATGCCACGCGATGGGGTTGCCGTTGGCGTCCAAGTCCCAGATGCCGGCCATGCCGCCATCACCGGCTTGTAACAGGATGTAGCTGGACGTCATCGAGCGCAGCACCCAACTTGCGGGTAACCCCGAGGCAAGCGGCGTCCACGCCGTGATTGCGTTGCTACTGTTGAGCGTCCAGTAGCCCATCAACGTGCCGCCACCGAATTGCACCAAGATCCGCGAACCAGACAACGCGCGTGCGATAAGACCGGGTACTGCACCGTTCAATACACTCCACGTCGCTGGGATGTTGTTCGTGCCCAGCGTCCACAGCCCCACCATTCCGCCGTCGCCGGCTTGGAGCAGGATGCGGTTGCCATCCAGATCACGGGCGATCCAGCCCGGTAGCGCCGGATAAACCGGCCACTTGGTGACCGGCACCGCGTTGGTATTCAAATCCCAGATTTCGATCTTGCCACCCATACCTTGCTGAACCAGTGCGCGGCTTTGATTGATCGCGCGCAGGACCCAGTTGCTGCCCAAGGCTCCGGTGATTGTGTTCCACGTCGCCGGCAGATAGTTGGTATCCAGCCCCCAGAGGCCTGCCATGCCGCCGTCACCAGCCTGCAGGAGGACATACATCGGCGCATTGGAGAAGTTAGCCGTCAGGTTTGTACTGGTAGCCCCCAGCGTGATCTGGCGGCTTGCGTTGGTGACGCCGTCGCTCCAACTGGTAAACTTCCAGCCAAAAGTGGGTTGAACACGCAACGAAACCAGCGTCCCAGAACCGTAGGTGCCTGCGCCCGTTAGCGTGCCGCCATTGGCTGGGTTGGCTTGCAAGGTTACCGCCACGCCTGGTGCGAAGTTGGCGACGTAATTGGCCCCGGCAGTGACCACCACAGTACGAGTGCTATTCGTGGGTCCGTCATTCCAGCCGGTGAACATCCAGCCATTGGATGCCGTCGCCGTCAGCGTTACACTTGCCCCGCTGGCATATGATCCAGCTCCGGTCACGGTGCCACCAATATTCGTGCTCATACCCACGGTGAGCGTCGTGAACTGCGTTTGATCCAGGCCGCGCATGATCCAACCGGCCAGTGGCCCATTAACGGTGTGCAGCGCGAGAGGTTGTCCGTTCGCATCAAGGTCCCACATACTGGTTGCGCCACCATCGCCCTGCTGGAGCAGGATGTGGTTATCGGTCATGGAGCGCGGTATCCAACCGGCGGGCAACGTGGTGTTGATCGGCGTCCACGCGGTGACCGCGTTGGAGCTATTGAGCGTCCAGTAACCCATCATGGTGCCGGTTCCGAATTGCACCAACAGGCGGGAGCCACACAGAGATCGGGTGATCAATGTGGGCACCGCTCCACTCACGGTAGACCAAGCGATTGGGGTGTTGTTGGGGCCGAGGGTCCAGATGCCGACCATACCGCCATCGCCCGCTTGCAACAGCACGCGGCTACCATCCAGATCACGCGCAATCCAGCCGGGCAAAGCCGGACTGATCGTGGCGCTGCTCACGGGTGCACCATTGGCGTTTAGATTCCACAGCACCATTTGGCCGCCATCGCCCTGTTGGAGCAGGACACGGTTCTGGTCGATGGCGCGGAGCACCCAACCCGAACCCAGTGCCCCAGTCACGGTTGCCCAGGTTGCCGGCAGATAGTTGGTGCCCAGCGTCCAGAGGCCCGCCATGCCGCCACTGCCAGCTTGGAGAAGCACCGTTGATTGGGCCGCGGCGAAGTTGGCGGTGTACGTGATGTTGCTAACCACGGCTATAGTGCGCAGGTTGTTGGTGATGCCATCCGTCCAGCCCGTGAACTGCCAGCCCATATTCGCACAGACCCACAGTTGGGTTTGCATGCCCACCACGTAGGTGCCGCTGCCAGTCACGTTTCCGCCGTTCAACGGGTTCGCGGTCACGGTGATCAAGCCCAAAGGGACAAAGTTGGCGGTATAGGTTGCGCCACCGGATGCGACTACCACGGCGCGCGAATGATTGGTGACGCCATCGTTCCAGCCGGTGAATAACCAGCCGTTGGAGGCTGTGGCGGTAATCCAGTTCGTACTCCCTAACAGGAACGTCCCGCCCCCGGTCACCTGTCCACCGGTGTTCGTGCTCGCAAAAACACTAACAGTGGCTGCGGCTGAGAAATTAGCTGTATACGTAATATTTGTCGGCGGCACTGTGATGCGGTACGGATTATTGGTCGTGCCATCGTTCCACACCGTGAATAGCCAGTCATTCGACGACGTTGCCATCAATAGGATGTTGCTGCCGACTAAGAAGGTACCACCACCGGTCACACTGCCCGCGCTTGTTGGGCTGGCACGTGTCGTCACGATACTGACCTCCGCAAAGTTCGCCGTGCAGGTGATATTGGTCGGGGGCACCGTGATCGTATAGGGATCATTGGTCGTGCCATCATCCCAACCGATAAATTGCCAACCAGCGACAGCCAACGCCGCCAACTGAACATTTGTAGCCACGGGAAATATCCCGCTGCCAGCCACACTGCCCGCGTTTGTCGGATTTACTAATCCTGTCACTATGCATACTTGGATAAAATTCGCGGTGCAAACCGTGCTGCCTTCGGGCACGCTAAATACCCACGGATTATTGGTGACGCTGCCATTCCAATTCACGAACATCCACCCGTTTGACGCGGATGCCGTTACCGTCGCGTTGCTACCGATCACATAGATGCCAGCGCCCGTTGTGGAGCCACCCGCTGGCGGCACGGCCAGCGTAAGCACCGGCGACGTCGGCGCAAAGGTCGCCGTATAGGTCGCCCCGCCCGTACCCACCACGATGCTGCGCGGATTATCCATGACACCATCGCTCCAGCCGAGGAACGCCCAACCGTTGGACGCCGTTGCCGTAATCCAGTTCGTGCTCCCCACCAGGAAAGTCCCGCTGCCCGTGACGCTGCCACCCACCGTGGTGTTATCCCCCACCGTAATCGTCGCCGCCGGGGCAAAGCTGGCCGTGTAGGTGATATTGGTCGGTGGCACGGTGATTGTGTAGGGATTATTGGTGGAGCCATCGTTCCAACTCGTAAACTGCCAATTATTCAAGGCTGTCGCCACAAGCTGCACGTTAGTCCCTGCTGGATAGTCGCCGCCGCCGGTCACGGTGCCACCATTCGGTGGGGTGGCCACTACTGCAAAATTCACAATAATCTGCGTAGCCCAGATTTGCGCGGCATTGATGGTGGAGTTCGTTGGATTACTCCACACGCCACCCCAGACCATATAGTCAATTCCGTCAGCGCCGGTGAATGACGCAAGTGCACCAGGATTAGCGTATTCGCTGGTCCCAAAGCCGCTCACGTTGGACTGCACCCAGTTCGTGCCGTCACCAGTGCGCCAGACCTCTTCTTTCAGGCCGCCATGAGCCGCGAAGAAGGTCCAGAGTTTTCCGTAAGCGACAGCAAAGCGATGGAACTCGGTGTTCGGGTGTCCGAATCCGTCAACAACGACCCGCTGCCACGCATTCGCGCTGCTCCAATTGGCGGCATTCGTCAGCGGCGTGCGCCAGATCTGGCCTCCGGCGTTGTTGCCTGTGCCAGCGTAAAGGTAGCCATTGAACTCAATCATGGCGGCGATGTACTGGATGTTCGTGTCTCCAAAACCGTTGCCCATGGCGGCGTTCTGGCGCCACGTCGTGCCACCATCGGCTGTCTCATAAAGAAAACCATTCATTGAATTATTCGCGACGGATAAGAACACGGCATTGGTTGCACCGGGTGGGCAGTAAATAAAAAGCTCTGAGTAATTCGTGTGCGGACCATCCGCGCTGCCGAAACCGGTGTTGAAGTCGAGCAGCTTGGTCCAGTTGGACGATCCATCTGCCGGACGTTTCCAAACCTGGCTGCCATTCGTATTCGCCGTCGCCATATAAAGCAGGTTCCCTTGCAGCGAGATCTCGGCGGAGTAATTGCCTGCCGGATTGTAGCCGTGGCCACTGCTGAATACCGACCAATCCAAACCGTTTGTTGACTTCCAAGTTTGGCCGCCGCCCGCGCCAAAAAATATTCCGTTGGTATTGGACTGCATTTCAATAATGAAGGGAGGAAGATTGCTCAACACGTTCGACCAGTTAAGCAGGTCACTGCTGCGCCAGACCGATGCGCCGTTGCTGATGGTCTGAACACCGGCGTAGATAAAACCGCCATAGGCATTCATCGTATAAACACCTGTGTTGTTGGCATTCAGCACGCCGCCGGCACCAAACCCGTCCCCCAGCGGTACGATGCTATTGCCGACGACCTGAATCCACGGGTCTGTCATGACGATGCTGAACGCGCCGGTCGCGACCTGTCCGACGGCATCGGTAATTTGCACGGTAAAGTTGAACGTGCCGGCCGCTGCGGGCGTGCCGCCGATTTGTCCCGCGCTGCTTAACGCCAGCCCATCCGGCAGCGCGCCGCCGATAAGCGACCACGTGTAGGGCGGCGTGCCGCCGCTGGCGGCGAGCGATTGCGAATAGGTTGTACCCTGTTGGCCGCCAGACAGCGGAGACAGCGTGACGACCGCCGCCGGCGCAAAGTTCGCCGTGTAGGTGATATTGGTCGGTGGCACGGTGATGGAGTACGGATTGTTCGTGGTCCCATCATTCCAGCCGGTGAACAACCAGTTGTTCGACGCCGTCGCCACCAACAGGATGTTGCTGCCGACGAAGAAAGTCCCGCCGCCGGTCACACTGCCGCCGTTCGTCAGGCTGGCCTGTACTGTGAGCAATACTATGGGGGCAAAGAGTGCGGTGTAGGTGATATTCGATGACACAACAATCTGCCGCGAGGTGTTTGTCACCCCGTCGTTCCAACTGAGGAGCGCCCAACCGTTCGATGCCATCGCTGTGATCCAGTTGGTACTGCCCACAACAAAAATGCCGCTGCCGGCTACCGTGCCCCCGGCATTCGTATTCGCGTTCACGGTGATCGTTGCCGTGGCTGTGGTTAGACGTGTATGCCACGTCGCGAAAGCAGTACTATAATTGGTATTATCAATATCTGTGACATAAAGTTCGAAATAGGTGCTCCCATAGGTGGTGTTGGCATACTGGATACCGTCGGCGGGTGTCGCGTTGGTGACCTGACCGGATTGGCTGGGGTTCGGGTGATACCAGGACGCTAGCGCCTGAAAGTCGGCCCATGTGTTGGTCTGCGACAGATACAACGGCGCGCCGAATGTAGTCGTTGGGTAACCTGTTACAGGGTCTTGGCCGGGCGCTGGCCGGCTGGCTCCGAGGTTCTCCATCCAGAAACCGACGCGAGGCTGGGCCACGCCGTTGAATACGGCCAGAATGGATTCGCGCAAACTTTCCCAGAGCGTCGGCGAAGCTTGATAGTCGGTGATGGGCCAGAAACCGATTTGCACAAACTGCGCCGGGAAGTTCGTCACGGTGGCGAGCAGGTCCGCCAGCACGGCGTTGTTGAGGTTGGAGCGCGAGTAGCCAGTCAGATCTTTGAGATAGACTGGCGTCGGATCGCGAATGGCGAGCTTGGCACCGGCTAAACCGGCGTTCACCACCTTCAACACTGGATGGTTTTGGAACTTCACCCCGTCAATTGTGTGCGTGGCCAGCGCGTTCAGAATCGTCGCGAACCGCGTCATTAAAAATGGATCCCACGGCACCGCCCGGTTGTAGCCGACACTGCTGTCGTACCAGGTGGTCACGCCCGGCGTTTGCCCGACCCACGCCGGGTCGGTATTCATAAATTCCAACGATAGTTGTTGGCCAACGGCGGCGAGTCGGCGAACATTCCAGTCAATGATGGTGAAATCAAACTGGTCTTGCGCTGGTTCCAACGTGCTCCAATCGACGCGCAGGACATAGCCAGTGACAAAGTCATTGGTGCGGATGTTCGCGTCGCGCATCGACACGCCATTGATGTTCGTGGTGCCAATCGAACTATCGAGCACATAGAGTCCGCGCGGACATGGGAAGCTTGCGTTCGCACTAGCCGTCAGTGCAAAGATCGCCGTGTAGATCGCTACGCCTGCATTGACCACAATGCTACGTGGGTTATCCATAATCCCATCACTCCAACCGGCGAAGACCCACCCATTGGATGCTGTCGCCGCAATCAAGTTCGTACTCCCGACGAGGAACGTCCCGCTGCCGGTCACCATGCCGCCGACATCTGTGTTATCGGCCACCGTGACTGTCGCCGCCGGTGCGAAATTTGCCGTATAGGTGATGTTGGTGGGCGGCACAGTAACAGTATATGGATTGTTTGTCAGGCCATCGTTCCAGTTGATGAACAGCCAGTTATTCGAAGTAGTGGCAGAAAGCACGATGTTGCTGCCCGCCAAGAAGGTGCCACCACCGACCACGCTGCCTGCGATGGCCGGACTCGCCTGCGCCGTCACAGTGACAGGCACAGCAGGCTGCACCGTGATAAGGGGACTGGTGCCGGAATGATTGGCCCCATCGTTGGCGACGAGTACCATGTTGGTGGCCGTTTGCTGTGCGGTGATGGCGCCATTCCACACGCCGCTGGTGAAGTTGCCGGAATTGGTCGGCGTGATGACCAAACTGAAGACACCGCCGGTGTGGTTGGTATCGGTGATGTGAATATCGTCAAGGTACCAGCCTTCGTACGTTACCGAGGTATCGGAGGTGAAGCGAAAGCGGATTTGCATCGATTGCCCCGCGTAGGCCGAAAGATCGTTGGTCTGGCCGCGCCACGCATTCCCAATGCCATTAAAGGTGGCCAGCGTGGCATAATTGGACCCATGGTTTGTCGAGATATCCACATAGGCATAGTCGAAGTTTGTCTCCGTGTAATACCAGTGCTGAAAAGTGAGTTTGGCACCGAGGCCCACCACCAAGGCCGGGCTTACCAGCGCGCAATTCATCTTGTTCGAATACACATGCGTCGCGTCCGTCCCGCAATACCACGCGTGGCTGGGCGAGGCATAACGGTTGGTGGAAATATGCCAAAGATCATTCGTGCCGCTGTGCGTCCACCCGTTCGTACCGTTTTCGACATTGTCGGCCAATAGTGCGCCGCTGCCGATCTGACCGCTGAGCGTCACAGAATTCGTAAAACTGGTGATCGTGTTGCTGACCACATCCTGGGCGATGATGGTGACGGGGAATGGCGTGGCTTGATATTGCGTCGAAGCCACACCGGCCCAAGCAAAATGGTCGAGCGGCCCTACCTGAACATTGAACGGACCGCTGACACCGGTATGCCCGGCACCGTCATCGGAGGTGAGTCGGATATTGGTGGTGGGTGAGGCAACCGTGATATACCCCGTCCACACGCCATTGCTAAGGACGACGTTCGCGGGTTGCACGTTCACCGACCCGCTGTCCCCTGAACCACTCAGCCCCACTGGGCCTTGATACACGGCAAGGCCAGACCCAGTGCTATCCAGAGCCGATATGGTCACGGTAAAGGGCGTGCCTGCAACCTGTGGACTGGCAATTCCGCTGAAGCCAAAGTGGTCAAGCACGGCCACGGTCAACACGGCACCCGTACTGGTCACCGAGCCCAAGGCATTGCTTACCAGCCATGAATAAGTCCCCACAGCGGAGCTCTGCGCGTTGGTGATCACATACACGGATGTGGTAGCTCCGCCAATATTCACCCCGTCCTTTAGCCACTGAAAGAATAGCTGGGGAGCACCCGAAGCTGCCGCACTGAACTGCACCAGCGCCCCTGCCATAACCGTCTGGCTGGTGGGTTGCAGATAGATAGCCGGTGCGGGCGCCACAAGGGTGTTGATCAGGTTCGTGCCGTTCGGAGTTCCCCAGCCGGTGCAGAGGTCGAAACCGGGGACGGCGCTAAATTTGGCGGGACTGCTCGAGTTGGTATTGTTGCCGGTGGAAATATCGTGAAAATTGTCGGCATAGTTCACGCCTTGACCAATCGCGTAGAGCGCCGGATTTAAACTGATCACAGGCAGACCGTAGTTCACCGCCTGTTGATTGATCAGCGCCATAAACCCCGCCCAGAGTGGCGCGGCGGCACTGGTGCCGCCATAGGCGCCCGTGCCGCCGTTGTTGTAGATGACCCAGATATTATCGGCCGTTAAGGCGACATCGGGAAGATTACGCATGGTTGTTGAACCCTGATTGGCGGTCATGCTGATGTTCGTTTGCCAACTGGGGATCGCATAATACGTACTGATGCCGCCGCTGCTGGCATCCGCTTTATTCGGGAACCAAGACCAGGCCGTCTCTGACTGCCAAGCGCCGCCAGCCCTGCTCGTGGTCAGGGTTGTCCCGCCGACCACGGTGATATAGGGATCATCGGCTGGCGTTTGAACCGTACCCGGATAGGCGCCGCTATCCCCGGAAGCATTGAAGAACGATTGCCCTTGCACCGCAAATTGCAGGAAGGTCGAATCCAAGGTTGATTTTGTGACGCCCGACCAAGTCCACGAGGCGCTGATCTGCTTGGCCAGATTATCCGTGGCCATGCGATTGAGCATGCTGACATAGGCCGTCCAGGTGTTGGTTGACTCATAAACCGCCACCGCAGAAAGTCCCGGGGCCATGGAGATCGCCATTTCTATATCCATCGCCACTTCATCATTATTGACACCAGCCGTCCCGCTATAGCTGGAAATCAGAATATTCGTAACGGGCACATCCGGTAAACCGGCCTGAGTCTTATAGGCGGCAATATCATTGGTATAGTAACCATCCATCTCCAATAGCGCGACCACCTGGCCGGAACCGCTCAGTGTACCCCCCGGCAAGTAAGCAGCGCGGAAATCATTCCCCCAGTAGTTGCCACCCGGCGCTGAGCCAGCTTGTGGAATGGCACCTGATACTTGCGATTGCGGCATCGGATGCAAGGCGGTATGAGGTACGGCATAATTATCCAAGCCATGCACGGCCAGAACTGGTACCTGCAGATCAAGCGATGGTTCAACATCCGGCGCATGAAAGAAGCGCGCTTCCATGGTGTGCCGATACGTCCGCAACGTCACATGGAATGTTCGCTCGATATCCGCGACAGCACCGGCCACATCCAATACCGCGCGGTTCGGGTGTAGCGTGGTCACGATCAATCCATGTGTCTTCGCGAATGCAATGATGTCCTGATAATCCTGTTCCGTCGGACCAAAACGAGCCACGAACTGTTCCGGCGTCAGGTAGTGCCGGTAGTTGGGGCTGGCCGGATCTTGGAGCTGTTGCAGCAGGGTGCTGAGTGCTGCCTGGTTGCGCAGGGGCAGACTGATGGCTAGCTGTAACTGTTGCGAGGCAGGCAAGCGTCCGGATGGTTGGAGATTCATCGTCGTCACGACGCGAGGCACATGCCCCTGGAGCATTTGTTGCCCGGCCGCCTGCGCGTTGATACACCAACCCAGCAACACAACCCATAAACCGAACCAGCTTTGATTTGCCCGTAGCCCCCACCCGCTTCGTGCGCTGCCTCGAATCCCGCTAGAAAACCTACCCATAAAATTAAAACTCAACTTCTTTTTCAATTTTTGGAAGCCGCCGCCGTTTGATCATGACGATCAAGGACTCTACCGCGAATGGTGTCGAAATTCCACCGCTTGATCACTGATCAATTCCGCGCATGATCCAGCCAGGCATAGCGCCGGTGATCGTATGCCACGCTGCGGGTTGGCCGTTCACACGGTACCTGTCGGGGACGTCCGGATCATCGAGTTCGTGATGGGGGAATGACGTGCGTCAAGTAAGGGCGACTTTTGCCGCGCGCGGATTTTTAGATTCCAAGGCTTGGAAAAGTAATCCGCCCGGTTTTCCAAGCCTTGGAACTACGTGGCAAAAAGTGCAAATCTTCTGGCATTTTGTGTATGGACAGTTCATTGCCGATGGTGTCTTCTTATAAAAAAACGCCACGCAGGCGAACGCCATGAAAAAGACCACGCTGCTGATCGTTACCGCTTTTATCGCGCTCGGCATACACGCCCAAGCCGATGACAGCCTCGCTCGCGATTTTGCGACGCCGCCGGACTCGGCGCGACCGTGGGTTTATTGGTTCTTCATGGACGGTAACATGACGCGCGAGGGGATGACGGCCGACCTCGAGGCCATGAACAGCGCCGGCATTGGCGGCGCCATTATTTTGGAGGTTAATCGCGGGGTTCCCCCGGGGCCGGTGGATTTCATGAGCGCGTTGTGGCGTGAGTTAATCAAGCACGCCATCCACGAAGCCGACCGGCTGGGATTGGAAATCGCGCTCGGCACCGGGCCGGGCTGGTGCGGAACGGGCGGGCCATGGATCAAGCCGGAGCAGTCCATGCAGCACCTCGTCGCCAGCGAAACCAAGGTGGTCGGGCCGATGAAGTTCGACGCTGTGCTGCCGCAACCGCAACCGCGCCTGCCTTTCTTTGGCGAGAAGACGCTGACGCCTGAACTGCACAAGCTCTGGAAGGAGTTTTACCGGGATGTCACGGTGCTGGCCTTTCCAACACCGGGCGGCGCTTACCGGATTCCCGACGTAAATGAGAAGGCGTTATACTTCCGTGCTCCGTATACGGCTTCCCTGGCGAAAAACGTGAAGCCGCTTCTGAGCGCCGATCACACGGTGTTGCCCGGCGGCCAGTGCATTGCTGCGGACACTATTGTGGAATTGAAGCTAAAGGACGGGCGGCTGGACTGGGACGTGCCACCGGGGGACTGGACGATCCTCCGCTTCGGCTGCACCATCACCGGTCAAACCACGCGCCCGGCACCCGCGCCGGGACTGGGGTTCGAGTCCGACAAGTTCGACAAGGCGGCGCTCGACGCACATTTCGAGTCATTCATCGGCACGCTGCTGAAGACTGTCGGCGAACCCGAACATCCGGGGCGCGGGCTGACGACGCTGCACTTCGACAGTTGGGAAATGAGCTCGCAGAACTGGTCGGAAAAATTCCGCGAGGAATTCCAGCAGCGCCGCAGTTACGATCCGCTGCGCTACCTGCCGGCCATGCTTGGCCAGGTGGTCGGGAGCGCGTCGCGGTATCGGAACGGTTCTTGTGGGATCTCCGCCGAACGGCGCAGGAATTGGTGGTTGAGAACCACGCGCAGCGCCTGAAAGAACTCGGCCGGCAACATGGATTATCGTTGTCCATTGAACCCTATGACCTGAATCCGGCGGGCGATCTCGCGCTGGGTGGCGCGGCGGATGTGCCGATGTGCGAATTCTGGTCATCAAAAGGCAACCGCATCGTCGGCGCATACAGTTGTTTCGAAGCCGTCTCGATCGCCCATACCCTGGGACGTCCGGTCGTGGGCGCGGAAGCATTCACGGCTCGCCGTGACGCCTGGCGGCAGTATCCCGGCTCGATGAAAGAGCAAGGCGACTGGGCGTTGTGCGCGGGGATCAACCGCTTTGTTATTCACCGCTATCAACACCAGCCGTGGCTCGACCGGTTTCCCGGCATGACGTTCGGCCCGATCGGTATCCACTGGGAGCGCACCCAAACCTGGTGGGACATGGTGCCGGCGTATCACGGCTACCTGGCGCGCTGCCAGACGCTGCTGCGGCACGGTTTGCCGGTGGCCGACATTCTTTAACTCGATGCTGAAGGCGCGCCGAACGTGTTCCGCCCGCCGGTCTCCGCCACGCTCGACGGCTTCCCCGACCGGCGCGGCTACAACTTCGACGGTTGCGCCCCCGGCGCGCTCATCGAACGCGCCACTGTGAAAGACGGGCGGATTACTTTTCCGTTGATCGGCCCGATGGTTGTTGCCGGAAAATCATGCGGGGAAGCCCAGCGTTTTGTGGAAAAGGCGTACATCGATCAGAAGATCTACAAAACCGTGACGGTGATTCTTGTTCCGCCGGAAAGCGAATATGCGGTGGCGGGAGAGGTGGCGTGTGATGCCGAAGTACGTAAACTGGCCGCCGAAATCTGGCAAAAGAAGAACGTCATGCGCGACGCGTCGCCACCGGTCACAATGCCC
>Ga0118677_10012878_pt1 | contig 12169 bp, 8 predicted proteins | sample AliMusrvi5mmetaG_FD_86154 | JGI IMG/M metagenome (GOLD analysis project Ga0118677, IMG submission 86154)
TCGGTATAAACTGGAGAGCGGTAAGAACAGAATAAAAAAGCCACCGTCAAATATATTAATAAAGCGGAATTTTCAATTGCTTATTAATTGACATTTAAATAATTTGTCTTACATTTGTTGGGCTTTATAATATTTTAAACTTAGGTATAATAATGAAACAACTGACAAAAATAAGTTCATTTATCATATTGACTGTATTGTTTACACTTTCGTCGTGTGCAAAAAATGAAGTAACAAATGTAACACTGAGTAAATCATTGATAGCACTAAAAGTTGGTCAGTCCGATTCAGTGGTTACTACTATAACCTTAAACGGTGATATGACAAAACAGCCGGTAACCTGGACTGCAGGAGATTCAAAAATTATCTCTGTTAAAGAAGGTGTATCTCAGAATACGTCTAAAAATACAGAATCATTTACCAAAACAATTGTAGTTACAGCATTGTCTGCCGGAACAACTACCATTGCAATTAAAGCCGGTGAAAAAACAGCCATCTGTCAAATTAATGTTAATCAGACTAATTATAATTTCAACAAAGTTCTTACTTCAAACTGGGGTGATTATTATGACATAGGAAATAATAATTTTGACATGTATTTGCTTGAAAATAATTTAAGTATTGATACCTCAGGTAACATATCAGGAAAAGGAACTTTTTTATATCTTGATTTTAGCGTTCCTGTTACTCAGAACAGCATGGTTTCAGGTGACTTTACACCTTCATATAATGGCGATGTAAATACTTTTTTCCCGGGTGAAGTTTACGAAAACAATATATATGGAACGCGAATTGTTACAATGCACAATGATTCTGCAACTGTTACATTGGTTAAAGACGGACATTATTCAGTTACCTACGTAGGAGACAACTTGCTGATTGAAGGAGATTTAACAACGATTGATAATGAGATAGTGCATTTCTCGTATACTGGAGCTATTCCAGTTGCCGATAAAAGAGAATTACCTGTTGAGTTATCACCGAAATTTACACAAGGCAGGTTATACTATTTTGGGGATGCTTATAAATCAGGCATATCAAATAATTTTTTAGTCCGTTTGGCAACTAAAGATGTAAATTATTCTGATTCTATTCTAAATGGGGAAGTTTTAGATTTAGAGTTAAACACACCACTCACTGTAACTGATTCAATTCCGAATGGAACTTATAATATGATTGGCAAGTTAACTGAAACTACCGATTTGAGTCCATATTCATTGGTTTTTGGTTACATCAGTACAACTGGAAATAATTTTGGTTGCTGGTACTATGGTGCAACAAGTAAATCGCTAAAAACAGGTAGTGCAGTTATAAGCAAATCAGGCAGTCAGTACACCATTAATTATACGTTATTTGACAGGTTCGGTTCTAAAATATACGGAACCTACACGGGAGTACTGGATTACACTGATGGAACAACGCCTGCACCAAGTGCTGTTTCGGCTGCACGAGTAAAAAGTATTAATCAGACGAAAAGCATTTCTAACATACAACAAATTACGAAGAGAATAAAGAGTTTTAAATTGAAGAAATAGATTGGATATTCTTTGTAACATAAAAAACCAACTTGGTTATCAAACTAAGTTGGTTTTTTTTATGTAAAATTCTTGATGATATTTGATCGAATAGAATAATGATCATGGAATAATTCTTCCGGCTCCACTTTGAATCTAATTTACTTTCATATCGATTTTTTAAGACTGATATAAAAAGACACTTATTAAAAAAAACAGTTGCAAAGTTAATCTTGCAACTGTTTTGAACATTCACTGTTTAGAAATCATCTTCTGAGAAGCCTGTTTTGCGGAAGCCGGCAACTTTATAAACAGTTGGAGTAGAATCATCATTGAATGCTACATAAAATACAATGCTGTCAGCAGGTGTACCGCTTGGAGTTGTTGCTGCACCTTTCAGTATTTTCCCGTTTGTAAATAACACTTTTTCGTCTGGAGAACTAGTAGAGTTTGTAGATACAGAATCTGTCGTCATGAATGTTTTAACTGCATAATCAACTTTAACAACTGATTTAAAATTCCAGAATTCTCCATTATCGTTTACCCACATTTCAGTACTTTTATTAGCAGCCGTATTATAGGTTGTTAATGTTACATGGCCTACGCCAGCATCTTCCCACACTCCAGGGCTTGATTCATATTCGTAGGTTACCCACCAGTCGCCAGCCAAGTCTTGCACTGCGGTTCCTCCTGGTTCATATTTTTCACAAGATTGGAACGAAATTGCGAAAACTATTACAAATAAATATATATACTTTTTCATATTGCTAACTATTTTTTATTTAATACTACATTAAAAGAATATCCAGACCAAGAAGCATTCCACTTAACATTTCCTGTTGCCGGAGTGTATACTCCATCAGTCAAATCATCCAGAGAAGTGCCCCAACCAGCGACATAACTTGAACAGAGTTCCAACTTATTACTAGGTGTTAATGACAAGTATCCGGTCATTGCATAGGCCGATGCATAAGCACGACCTTCAGTGTAATAGCCACCAAAGAAATCGGTTACTGAGAATATGCCTGGAACTACTTTCTGTAATTTTACCACGTAAGTGCTAAAATCACCTGCACCATAGAGAGCCTGCATATCTGAATATTTGATTATTTTACCGTTACTCGCTTGTACACGCTGTGAAGTTGTTGCATCAACACTGTAATCGCCGGAAATATCCGCTGTAACAGTAGGGTCGTACACAAATACAGTTCGGGTAGTAGAATTAGAGAAACCATCTACGTTCTTTGCTGAATAGGTGATAGTATAAAGACCTATTTTATTTGAGTTAACATCTTCAGTTCCTGTTACAATCATTTTAGAAGTTACATCTACGCCGTTTTCAAGTGCTTTTACACCTGGTTCTACATAAGATGTACCAACTGGAAGCAAGTACTGATCGCCCCCATCCAATTCAAAAGTCACATAATAAGTAACTTTTGAAATATCTGCTGTTGTTATATCATGACAAGCAGTACACAAAAATAACCCAGTAATAAATATTCCTATTTTATATATACTTTTCATATAATTCATTTTTATTATTATGTTTATACATTGATTTATATTTATTCTCATGGTTGCCAGAAAATCTTATCGGACAATTTTTTTGACTCTTTCGGAGCATTTGTATTCAATGATGTAGATATTAACGGATAATAATAACGATTCAGAAGAGTATTAACAGGGACTTCAGAAGGAGCACCAGTCGGGAAAATAAATTTACCTACTTCATATTTACTCGCATCACCTAAAATATCTGCAGCCGTACTACTACAAAATGTAGGAACACCTAAACGACGTACTTCACACCATGATTCAAATCCATTGACGCAACCTAAAGAAATCCATTTTTGTAATCCGATTTTCTCTAATCCTGAGGCATCAGACCAAGCATAAGGTCTTCCCGAAGAATACATACCTGCAGCACCAGTAACACCAGCCTGAGCAAAAGATGCATCGATTGCCGCTTCATATGCTGATTTAGCTACTCCAAGCTGATTGTTGCGGAAAGCTGCTTCTGCTTTGAAAAATTCGACTTCAGCAAGTGTTATTAAATACGCTGGTGCTGTTGCCACAAATTTTGGTGTTGAGAACTTCGTAAGAGGGTCGGTATTGGAGTCATAAAAAGTACCAGGTATACCACCTCTATGACTTCCACCATCTGCAGGCAAATCATAGCGAGCATCTAAACGGGGATCGCTATAAGCAGCTAGTGTATTTACGTATGCTCCAGCAGCCATATGGTCTGCTTTTCCAAAGAAAATGGCAGCATCGGTGTACCATGGATTCCTCTTAGTTCCATTATCAGCCCAGCAGGTATAAGCTACATCGGAAGTAGGAAAATTATTTTCAGCAATTAATGCATTGACATCATCTTTCACTCCATCCCAATTAATTGACGCCTGACGCATTAACAATTTCAATTTCAAGGATTTTGCAAAAGCGATCCATTTAGGTGTAGAGTTTTTACCAAACAATAAATTCTGATCGGTTACAAGCGAATTACCGACCTTACTTAATGCATCATTTAATTCTGCTAAAATTCCGGTATAAACTACCTGTCCTTCATCATATTTAGGTTGAGCAATAGTAGATCCTTGTAAAGCTTCTGAATAGGGAATTTCCCCAAAAAGATCAACCATCGACTGAAATGCAAAAACTTTAATAGTTGTAGCGGCTAAATAATTACCCCATTCTTCTGTTTTTGCTGATTCAGTTCTTACGTATTCAGCATTAACAAGACAAAGATTATATATATCGGTATATTCACGATTACCACTATTGGCTTGTGGTTTGAATATAGTATAATCTCTATAGTTAGGGGCACCAACTCCTTGATCAAAATATTGAATAATAAAACTCGCTTGGTTATACATAGTACCACCATAGGTGCTTGCTAAAGCCAACTCGGCCTGAGGGAGTACCAATTCCGGCGTTACTGATTCTGGCGTATTTGGATCTTTGTTTATGTCTAACCAATCTGTACATGAGGTTAGTAATAATCCACCCAATACTATTGATAAAAATATTTTTTTCATATAATTTATATTTTATTTGTTATAAATAATTAGAATCTTATTTGAACATTAAAGCCATATCTACGAGAAGATGGATTAACATACAATTCCCCAAATTTTCCAGATAAGTCGAAACCTTCAGTTGTTGATTCAGGATCAATGAAAGTATTTTCTTTCGGAGTCCAAATAAACAAATTATTTCCTACCAATGATAAACGGACACTATTTAATTTAATTTTTGAAATTATACTTTTTGGCAAATCATATGATAAAGAAAGATTACGCAATTTAGCAAAACTACGATTCAATAACATGCCTTTATCCGCATCGAAACCATTGGCCAAATTATATTGCCCATTAGCCACATAATCCGATGTAATTGGAGTTGTATTTTCCTGATAAGTTACATTACCAGCTCCATCTACAACTTTAATCACAGAGCCGGGGATAATATAGGTATTACGATTGTTATACAAGGAAGCAATACTATTACCGGTAAAACTTATTAAATCTTTGGTGAGTGAAAACATATAACCGCCTATGCGAACATCTAATGACGCTGCAAGACTAAACCCTTTGTAGGTAATGGTCGAAGACACACCACCTTCCCAATCAGAATTTATGTTATATCCCGTTTCTACAGGTATAGTAGTCGTAATTGGCAAGCCGTTTGCTGGATCGACAATCACATTGCCTTTGTTATCTTTTTCCGTATTTAATGTCCAGAAGGTTCCTAAGGGTTTTCCAACTTCAGCCCGCATGTAAACGGCATTTGTAGTTGTGGTAAATTGATTTAAAATAGCAAATCCACCTAATTCTTCAGGAAGACTTATTACCTTGCTGTTGTTTTTTGAAAAATTAAAGTCCAAAGACCATGTAAAGTCTTTTGTTTTTACAGGTACTGTGGTAAGCACAATCTCAACCCCTTTATTTGCTATTTTTCCCAAGTTTGTAACCTGAGAGGTATAACCTGTTGCAGGGTCTATATTTAACGGGAAAATTTGTTTGTCTGAATTCCTGTCATAGTAAGCAACATCTAAACCCACACGACCTTTAAAGAATTGTACATTGATACCAAACTCTAACTCACTGGTCATTTCCGGTTGCAAAGTAGAGCTTCCTAATTGATTGGCTCTTTTATAAGCGTTTAAACCTCCTATAGGAAAATTCGTTGTAGCAGAATATGCATTTCTACTATAACCACCGACAAATCCTGGATCGACTAAATAAACGCCTGCATCATTTCCGGTTTTTCCCCAAGCTCCACGGATTTTACCAAAAGATAAAATATCATTTTTTGGAAGAACTTCTGTAAATACAAAACTTCCTGTCACACCAGGATAGAAAAAAGAATTATTATTAATAGGCAAAGTACTTGACCAATCGTTACGTGCTGTAATTCCCACATAAGCTATATTTTTATAACTTAATTGTACATCTGCATAAACACCCATTAAACGTCGCTCCCATACATTCTCTGACACTGTCGGTACTCCTGAACTGTTACTTAAATCATAAAAAGTTGGAATAGACAAATTGGTAACATTGGTACTCATATCGGAGTATCTCTGTTGATTGGCATTTACACCAAATGTTGCTATTGCATTAATATCATTAAAAGTTTTATTATATATTCCAAAAAAATCATGATTTAACTCGCTTCTCCTAGCAAAACGAACATCTACATAACCTTCCTGAGTAACTCCAGCATTGGGAGTTCCTTCTAAATCCAGTTTTGGTGTTGCCACTTTACTCTCCATGTTGGAATAATCATAACCTAAACGGTAAGTGAATTTTAGATTGCTCAATGGATTAATGTCGACTTGAAATTTCCCAAAAACCTTATTTTGTTTCGCATCAGTCAGATTATATTCTAAAGCATAATAAGGATTAGTAACTCCATAAGGAGTAAAATAATAGGCAGGGGTGTTGAATGGATTGGTTAGATCTTTTAAATCAACAATACTTATATCTCGAGGCATTTCATACACTCCATCAATTACGGACGTTCCTTGACCTGTAAGTACGGCTCCAGTTTGTTGATTGGAAATGTTGACTGAGGAGGACACCTCCAACCATTTATTAAAACTCGATGACCCATTGAATGACAATGTTGTTACGCTATGTTTGTCTTTATCACCCGGCATAATTCCATCATTTCTCATGTCTGATACAGCTGCATGATAAGTAGATTTCTCATTGCCAAATGCTAACGAGACACTATTGGAATACATTACGCCATTTTCAAAAAAATCACGTAAATTATTTGGAAGAGCTACATACGGTTTCATTAACTGTGAATTGTTATAAACAGGACCATAAACATAATCTCTACCATCAAAAGCAGGACCCCATGAACCGTTTTCATTTGGCGTTTTTGTTCCATACCAACCTTGACCAAACGAATTCTGCATTTCAGGTAACTTGGTAACTTCTGAAATTTGGATACCAGTATTGGCTTCAACAATTAATGGTCGGTTTTTTTCCCCTGTTTTTGAAGTAATCAATATTACTCCGTTAGCTGCTCGGCTACCATAAATCGCTGTTGCCGCAGCTCCTTTTAGAATTGTTATATTTTCAATATTATCAGGATTTATCAAATTAGCACCATTTCCCAAACTATAAGTTTGACGTCCGGTTGGATCATTTTCAATCACATTGTTTACAATAGGAACACCATCAACAATATACAAAGGTTGATTACTACCGTTTAAAGAACTTATACCACGGATAATAACCGAATTGGCCGAACCAGGGTCAGAGCCAGTTGCTGTAACCTGCATTCCGGCAACTTTTCCCGATAACGCAGAAAGAGCATCTGTTCCACGTTGTTGAGAAATGACGTTTCCAGATACAGAAGTTGCAGCATACCCTAATGATCTTTGCGTCCGTTTAATACCCATTGCAGTAACCACAACCTCATCAATCATTTTTGAGTCTGATTGTAATTTTACAATTAAGCCTGTTTTTGCCTCAACATCGACTGTAACCATGCCTACATACGAAATCACCAGTGTCTTTTCTTTTTCTGGCACACTGATTCTAAACTCTCCAATCGTGCCTGTTATAGTTCCAAGTGTGCTTCCTTTCACTTTGACAGTAGCACCAATTACAGGTTGCCCATCATCCGCGGAAACAACTTTTCCAGAAATGGATTTTGATTGAGCATTAACCACACCTACGCTCACCAATAATAGGCAAGCCAATAAGAACGTTAGTTTTCTCATAAATTTAACATTTTGTTTATTAATCTTCTTTAATTTGCGTTATTTTCTAATAATTTCAATTAATGTGTTTGCAAAAATAAAGTATTAATAATTAAAAAACAAGTGTTTTTGATGATAAATGGAAATATTATACAGATTATTTGTGTCAAAATGTAGGCAGGAATATGTAAAATACCTTTTAAATGAATATTTAAAATGATATTTAATATAGTATATCAGTTATAAATAACAGAATATCAGATAATAAAACAAACTAAAAACTAAAATAATAATATCGTACTAATTATTGTAAAAAAAATAGAACAAAAAGAAACTTCTGTTGCACCAAGCATTATTTAACGATAAAAACAAGCTAAATAACTAAATCCGAAGGTGTATACAATACAAAAACACATAAATAATCACCCAGATTCCACAAAAAATATCAATTTTCTGCACATAACTTACAAAAAGAAACATATATTTAAGAAATCAATATTTCTGATAACGTAATATAATATTCAGATTTCTTATCATTCAAAAATACATTTATTCTGATTTTTGCTGTGAAAAATGGATTGTTTCAATACCCGGATGGGTGATAATTTGAATGCCAATTTTGTATATTGTTGGCTAATAAATTAGCGAAATCAAAAGGACAGCGTTTCTACTCTGCTAATAAATGAAAGCGAACCATTTCAAGGACACCTCGGTTTTCAATTTATCTTTGTATTTTTGCAAGCATAAAAAAGAAATTGATGCTAAAAATAATAAAACCTTATATGATGCCCATTGCCATTACGGTTGGGTCAATTTTCTATAAATTCTTCGATCGATTATCGTTCCTGACTCCGTATCTCATTTTCGTGATGTTGTTTCTTACCTATTGTAATCTGAAAATGACCGATATCCGCTTTTCAAAATTGCATGCATGGTTGATTGCAATACAGGTTTTGGGTAGTTTGGTGGTTTACTTCTTGCTAAGTCCGATAAATGTCATTTTGGCGCAAGGTGCCATGATTTGCATACTGGCTCCAACCGGAACAGCCGCACCGGTAATTACCGGTATGTTGAAGGGTAATGTAGCCAGCGTGACGGCTTACAGTTTGTTGAGTAATATGAGCATTGCGCTATTGGCTCCGGTTATATTCTCGTTTGTTGGTAGTTATCAGACTATGCCTTTTATCGATTCGTTTATTGCCATTGCACAGCGCGTAATGATATTGTTGTTAACTCCTTTTGCATTGGCAATGCTGTTGCGTAAACTAAGTCCGAAATTTACCGCCACTATGGCGAAAATTTCAGGTGTTTCATTTTATATCTGGACGTTGGCACTCTGTGTGGTCACAGGTCGTACGATAGGTTTTATATTAAAGCAATCTGATTCAAACTACACGATTGAAATTATCGTGGCGACGGCTGCTTTTGTGGCTTGTGCGGTTCAGTTTCTGACCGGTCGTAAAATAGGAAGTATATATGGTAATACAATTGCCGGCGGACAAGGTTTAGGGCAGAAAAATACCATTCTCGCCATTTGGATGGCACAGACTTATCTCAATCCAATTGCATCCATTGGTCCGGGAGCCTATGTGCTTTGGCAAAATATCGTGAATTCATATCAAGTGTGGTTGAAAAGGAAGAGTTTGTAGTCTATAACCCGATTTCTTGTTTGTAGTCTTTCTTACTTTTAATTTTCAATGCTTTGTTTTTACTTTCTTCTTCCATTTGTGCTCTCGATTTACTTTGAGTAACGATGTAAACGCCTGAAAAAACCAGTAACCCGGCTAATGCTTGTTCATACCCGAAAGTATCTATCCCGATAAATATAGCCACTAGCGAAGCTATAATTGGTTGCATGTAATTGTACATGCTCAGTGTAGTTGGGCGGAGTGCTTTTTGTCCGATTGGAATAAGCAGGTATCCCAAAAAAGTAGCAAACAAAACCACATAAACAATGCGCCAGTAAGTCCCAGCGGAGAGTAAGGTAAAATCGGTTTGCATAATTGGTTTATAGCAAAACGGAAAACAAACAATGGAGCCAAATAAAAACATCCATTTCATTACGGTGATCGGTGAATACCGCGTAATCAGATTTTTGAAAAGAGTCAGGTAAACGGCAAAAGAAGCAACTGCTCCAAACACAATCACATTTCCCCAAAAATTACTTTTCCCTACATGAACAGCATGGTTGTTGAATACAATGAGCAAAGCACCCGAAGCACCAACCAATACGCCTATTGCTTTCATTAGTGTGATTGGTTCTTTGATGAAAATGGCAGCCAGAATCATGGTTACAATTGGCAGCATGGTTACAACTATAGATGCATCAATAGGTGAAGTCATAGATAACCCTACGAAAAATGGTAACTGATTCAGCGTTAATGCAAATAAGGATGCCAAAAACAAGAGAAAGATATCTTTTGCAGGAACATTTTCTTTTTTGATAAATAACGAAGCAGTCCAGAAAAGAAGCATACCGCCCGACAATCGAAAGTAAGTGAGTGTGTACGGACTCAGAACCTCAGGCATTAACGTTCGCGAAATAGGATTGTTTATACCAAATATTATATTAGCCGAGAAAAGTGCGATATGACCGGGTAATTTTTTGTATACCATAATGCTCAATTAAACACGCAAAGGTAAGAAAAGATTTCTCAGTTATCAGTCCCGATTATCAGACAACAAAATCACAAAAATTAATTAATAATTCGAATCAGGTGAGCTAATATATATGAGTAACACGAACCAAGTGAGTAAATATCTCATATTTGGTTTGCTAAATTGAAGAATAGTGTTTAGCTTTGTGGTTCAACAAGAAAAATCATAACTATGAGACATCAACCCAAAGATCAACATACACTTTTCCCCGAAGAGTGTTTGTTGCGCGAGATAGCACACCAACCGCGTTTGTCAATAGGAATCCCTAAAGAAAATGCAGATGTAGAAACCCGGTTGGCATTGACTCCCGAGGGAGTTGCCATTGTCACGGAAGAAGGTCACAGCGTTTTTATACAACGTGGTGCGGGTGTTCCCATGTCCTATTCCGATTTGCAGTATAGCGAAGCCGGTGCGTATATTGTGGACAATGCTTCGGAAGTTTTTGGAACTGATATTGTGTTGAAAATCACACCACCTACCATTGAAGAGTTAAATATGATGCACGACCGGTCAAGCATTCTTTCTATGTTGCAACTCAGTAATTTGTCGGCAGAAAGCATTAAGCTGATGATGAAGAAAAAAATGAATGCTGTTGCTTTTGAATTGATAAAAGATGAACAAAAGGCATTCCCTGTGGTAAGTTCCATTTCCGAAATTGAAGGAAATACCGCTATCGCAGTGGCAGCAGAATTGATGAGCAATGAGCGTGGTGGAAAAGGATTATTGTTGGGTGGAGTTGCCGGAATTACGCCTACTGAAGTATTGATTTTGGGTGCCGGAATTGCCGGTTCAGTGGCTGCACGTACAGCACTTGCACTAGGAGCACAGGTTAAAATTTTTGATCACGATATAAATAAGTTACGCAAGATACAGCACCATCTGGGTCAACAGGTTTTTACATCAGTTATTCAACCTGCGGTGCTTTTCAGAGCGTTAGCATCTGCCGATGCGGTAATCGGAAACCTCCGGTATATCAATAATTCGGATCGCTTTATGATCTCTGAAGATTTGGTTAAAACAATGAAACCGGGGGCTGTAATTATTGATATGAGTGTAGATCAGGGAGGCTGTTTCGAAACTTCAGAGTGTCGCACGCTACAAAATCCGGTTTACGAGAGACATGGTGTTATTCATTATTGTGTTCCTAATATTTCGGCACGAGTAGCCCGTACTTCATCCATGGCATTAAGTAATATTTTTGCTCCCATTATGCTTAAAGTCGGAAATTCAGGCAGTGTAAAGTCTGCCATTTCCGAAAGTTCCGGTTTTCGTCATGGAGCCTATATATTTGGAGGTGTGCTTGTAAACAAGCTTATTGGCGATTATTATGGAATTATAGCCAATGATATTGGTTTGTTGATAGCAGGATATTAAGTAGTTCATAAATAATAGTTGGCAAACAAAAAAGTTTTTTTATTGATAATACTTCCGGTGCAAAAGAATATTGAAAACACTGAATACATTTAAATAATACTTTTTTATTCAATAACGAATTATGAATTGAGTTTCAATGAAAAAGGGATATTTGTATGTTTAAAAAATAATTGTTATCGTATGAATCAAGCATTAAAACAGACGTTTAAACCAAAGACCTTGTTCATTGCGAGTTCCATCCGACAAATATTAAAAGAATAAAAATGAACGCATGAAACCTACATGACCGCTTCCGCTCACCAAAGATGATGAAAATATTGTACCTTCGGGCATACAAACCAATAAAAAGGTACAATTATGGACAACGAAACAATTGATTTTGAACAAGTCGTAGCCAAAG
>Ga0118677_10012879_pt1 | contig 12169 bp, 16 predicted proteins | sample AliMusrvi5mmetaG_FD_86154 | JGI IMG/M metagenome (GOLD analysis project Ga0118677, IMG submission 86154)
ACCAGTGGCACGTGGCCACGAGCCTCGCCATCATCGTGGGCGAGCGCGCCGACTCCGCCGAGATCGCGCGCAGCGCACAGGCGATCGCCCACCTGGTGTTCGCCGCCGTGGACGGCATCGAGCTGCACTACGACATGGACCCCGCCGGCTACCCGCTCGACGAGGTGTTCGAGCTGCTCCTGGGCTTCGTGCCGGCCGAGACCACGCGGCTGACCGGCGGCTGAAGACCACCGGCGGGCGCGCGCCTCCGCGCCGCACCGTACACGCGCAGCCCTAGCGGGCCACATGCACGAATCTTGAGTCAGTCCAGAACTTTGACGCCGAACGCCTGAAGTCGCGCGGCCGTGGCGTCGAGTTCCGGCGTTGGCGGGACAAAGATGACGGCGCCATCTCGGCCGCGAGTAAGAAGCACGCGGTAGGCGTTCACACGGAGCTGGAAGGGGTTGCGCACGTGCGCCGAGCGCGCGTGGCGCTTTGCGCGGGCGTTCGACCATGTGTCGCCCTCCCACATGAGGTCCGTACCCCACGCTAGGAGAACGCCGTCGAGCTCTAATCCCTGGGCTCCAAACTCAGTCACGCATTGGACAAGACGGCGGCACGAACGCTGGTCCTCGTCGCCTTCCCCATACCAGGGTCCGAGGTTCATCCGCTGCGTGGAATGCCAGTCATTTGGCACGCCCCACTCGGCCAGGCTCTTGTCCCGCGACGATGCTAGAAGGCCGTAGCGAGCGTCCGGCGCCTCGGCGTAGCGTTTGTGGAGATAGTCCGTCGCCGAAGTCAGGTCGCGGGTCATTCTCAGGTGGTAGCCGTCCGTCTCGAGGCGCGCCGCGAGCTCGCGTCCGTAGGCCGGATCACCGTCAGTGAGGAGGCTGTCGACCCACTCATCCAGGTCTGCAGCAAAGTGGAAGCGGAGCTCTACGGTCAGGTCCAGCGTCTCGCTCGCCTCAAGTTCAGCGTGGAGTGAAGGATCAGAGAAGAACTCGTCCAGCACACGCTGCGGCGCATGTACGGTCCAGTTTCCCGGCGAGCCGGCCTTCTTGAGCGCTTCGCGCCACTGGCCCAGGCCGGCCTCCTCGCCCACGTGAATCTCTTGACCTGAGCCAATCAGCCCGACGAGTACGCACCATTCCGGAATGCGCTCGCCGAACCCAACGAACGCTTCGGGCTCGGATACGGGGAAGGGGAGCGCATGCTTTGCCGCAACCTGTTCCATGTCCCACGCGCGCTGCGCTTCGTCGTAGACGATGACGTGCTGGGGTGGCACGGCGGCTGTGTCTCCAAGGTATTGCTTGACGTAGTTCTTGACGTCTCGCACGAAGGCTTTGCCTCCGCCGCCGGCGCTGCGTAGCTCGTATTGGAGCACTTCCACAAGAGGGCCGTTTCCGCTCAGGAAGATCGCCGGAGCCGTTGGCTTGCCGCCGGCTCGCTCGACTCTCAGGTCGTCGAGGGCCGGGTTGTGTACGGCGCTCAGGCCGACCAGTGTCTTTCCGGAGCCAGGCACTCCAGCGACCAACACCAAATGCCGCGTTCGCGTGTCTGCAGCGTTGTGCGCGATGGTCGCGACCTCGTCGATCGCTGGCTGGGTTTCCGCCCAAGCAAGCTTGATCGGCCTGATCTTCCCGTCCAGGAAGAGCTCCCGTGCTGCTTGAACGAGAGTGGGCAGAGGACAATACGCGTCCTTGGCGAGAAACTCGTCTGCTGTCAGCGGACCCTGCTCCCACGGTCGCTGCAGCCTCTGGATTAGTTCGTGAAGCGCGTCGGGCCCCGCGATGTGGACACCGTCGCGCACACCCACGTAGCCGTGCGCTCGCGTCGGGACCAGGACAGCGTGCACTTCGCGATCCACGCAGTGGCGGTGATAGCAGCGCAGGTCGCGGGCGTATGCGGCAGCCTGATCCAGGTCGGCTTGCTCCGGCTCCGCCTTGCCCTTGAGTTCCAGAACAACTACGGCGCCGTTGACCAGAAGCACCACGTCTGGCCGGCGTGACTCCAGGGGCAGTTCGTATTCGAGGATGGCCGTGTACTCGCTCGCGAGTTCGTCGATCTCAACGACCTCGCCGACCTCGACCTGGATCTTGGGGATCGACTCATCCCAGGCAAGGATCTGCTTGTCGCCCGCGCCAGACAGGAACTCCTGCAGCGAGATGCGAACCACGATCGATTCTTCTTCCGCAAACTCGGGGAAGTTGCTCTGCCAGCCGCAGCGGGCGCGTGCGGGATCGTGGTCAGTGCTCACGAGTGAACGAGACTGTCGGCCCGGGGGTCACGGCTGCAACCATAGGTGACAGAGCCGACGGATGGCAATGGAGCTGGCAGCTTCCGCCAGGCCGTGGGAGCCGTCCGTGGTGCCTGCGAGGATGACGAAATCGACAACGCGAGGAGGCGGAGCATGCTAAATCCGAACAATCCGATAACGGGGCGCACGGAGCTGTTTGTCGAGGTCGAAGTTCGCGACCACGACGTCGGTTCGTGGTCCGTCTGGCGCTCAACGGACGGGCTGCAGGGAGTGGACCTGAACGGTCTGCTCCAGGAGGCCATCGACGCTGGCTTCGATGACATCCGTGCCAGCGTCCACAACACCGGGTGGCCTGGAGAGTAGCGGTTCCTGCGTGGCTTGACGGCTCAACCCTTCGCCTTGACTTGCCATTCCTGCGGCGATTCGATGCGCCCCAACGTGACCTACGGGCATGCGGACGGCTGTGCGGATCGCGGATCGACGATCCTACTTTGATCGTGGCACACTGACTCCAACGACTCGAACCCGCGATCCCGGAGGTCTTCATAGTCGAGCTCCTTGCCGTCACCTGCGACTCTTGCGGCGCGCCGATGGTCCCCAGCGTGAGCACGCTGGACGAGGACGGCTGCGGGTAGTCGCCGCGGACCTGGTGGAGGCCGGCGTGCCAACGAGCTGGGGAACCGGCTCGGATGTCGAAGACCAGGCGCTCGCCGGCCGTCTCGCGCGGCTTCGAGCAACGTCCACCGTGAGTTGCTTTCGTCAGCCTTGTGCGCCTCGCCGCAGGGTCCCAAAGTGAAGGCAGGTCCTCCGCAGCATCGAAGTGATTGAGGAATAGTCAATCTGCGTTGCGATAGTGCGGGATGGGAATGATAGAATCGCAATGTTCATGAAGTCCGAAGGGAGGTGCCATGCCGGTTTCCACTGACACCCAGAGCAGCCTCGTCTCCCGTGTCATCGAGTTCAGAAGGCAGAACGGCCTGAACCAGAAGCAGCTTGCGGGGGCCATCGGCATCGACCCCGCGTCGATGAATCGCGTGGAAAAGGGTGAGCGCGCTGTGTCCGTGGGCGAGCTGGTCCGGCTGGCGTCCGCACTCGACGTCCGAGTGGAGGATCTTCTGGCGTCCACCGAGTGCGCGCCGAGCATCTGGTTGCGGGCATCAGGCGACTCGCCCGCAGGCGTCGCGGAGTCGCTCGACCTGTTCCGTGATGTCATCCGCGACTTCTTCGGCGCCCGAGCGACGGTGGAGTAGGCGGGCTTGGGTCCTTCTCCCGAGAACGCGGCTCGCGAGGCGCGGCGCGATCTGTCACTCGGCGCCGACGGGCCCGTTTCCGACCTCCTGCAGCGCATCGAGAACGGCGGCGTCAACGTCGTACTTGCGCGGCTGCCCGAGGGCGGGCCGGCGGGCGCGTACACGCAGGAGCGCGACGTGCCCTTCATCCTCGTGAACTCGTGCGAGCCCGTCGTCCGCCAGCGGTTCACGCTCGCCCATGAGTACGGGCATCACCGCCTTGGTCACGGCAACGTCTGTGACGAGCGCATCTGGTGGGGGGCCACAGATCCGATGGAGGCCGCGGCCAACCGTTTCGCCGCTGAGTTCCTCGTGCCCGTCGCAGGCGTTGACCTCTGGTTCCAGGCGGAGCGACCCGGCTCTGTCGGCCTCGAGACGCTCGTGCGCCTGGCCAATGTGTTCGGTGTGAGCTGCGAAGCGGCGCTCTGGCGCGCCAAGGCCGCCGGTCGCGTCACTGCCCCGGCTGCGGAGCGGCTCAAGAAGCGGCTGGAGGCCCACGAGCACCATGGGCTGCGAGTCCAGCTCGGGCTCAGCGAGATCGTCGACACGATAAGCGACTCCAGCCGCCTGGAGGTCCGGGTGCCGGCGCGGATGTCCGGCAATGTGTTCAAAGCGCTGGAGTTCGGCATCATCACGCGCGAGCAAGCTACTCAGAAGCTGCGCATCACCGCAGCGCAGCTGCAGGGCGAGCTGGAGCGCCGCACCCGAGAGCCGGAAGACGAGTAGGCGGCGATGCCGAGTCGTGCCGCGGGCGCTCCGGCGTCTCCGGTCGCCGACGCGGAGATCGTCGTGGCCGACGCGTCACCGGTGAGGGTCTTCGTCGACGCCGGGGCGCAGCGCGCACTTATCGACTATCTGGGTGCACGCGTGCGGATCACCGTGGACGTCCAGCGGGAGCTGGACGACGCGGCGCGGTCCGTGCCTGGGCTACGGCTGCTGCTGCGCGACTGGCCGCCGACCGGGCCGGTGGAGTTGCCGGCGGAGCTCATGCAGAAGGCCGTGGACATCCTGGGCTTCATCGCCGACGATCCCCGCTCGAGGCTGCAGGACCTGGGCGAGGTCACGAGCGTGCTGCTCGCCGAGCGTCTGCGCGCCACCGGCGAGTGCCGGCAGCCCGTCCTTCTCCTGGACGACGTGCGCCACGGCAAGAACCTGGCAAGGCCGAGACGACTCGACGTCGTGGACACGCCGGGGCTGATCGTGGAGATGGTGTGCGCTGGCGCCATGTCGCGTGAGCTCGGCAAGAAGGTGTGGCGAGCCGCATTCTCGGCGCCGAGCAAGTGGGCGGCATTCGACGAACGACTCCTACAGGCCTGCGGCAAGTAACTGACCACGACTCGAACCCGCGATCCCGGAGGTCTTCATGGGCGAGCTCCTTGCCGTCACCTGCGACTCTTGCGGCGCGCCGATGGTCCCCAACGTGAGCACGCTGGACGAAGACGGCTGCGGATAGTCGCCGCGGACGTGGTGGGGGCGGCGTGCCGGAGGCGCTCGCCGGCCGTCTCTCGCGGCTCATCGAGCACTACGCGGACGAGGAGGAGGCGCGCCGCTGCGGGCATGCCTGCGCGCCAACCCGTCTCGCCGGCGCGCGAGCGGGCGCAGGCCGATCTCGCGCGTCTGCGCGGGCTCCTGCTCGAGCTGGGGCGCCTCGCCGAAGCGGCAGGCGCCCTCGCCGCCCACCTCGGCGACTCGCTCGCCGTCTCGTACCTCAGCGACGACTTCGCCGGGGCTCAGCAGGCCCGCGAGGCGCTCACCGCCGTCGGCGCCCTCTGAGCCACCCTGCGCCGCACCGCCACCGACGCCCAGGAGTGGGCCGCCGGCATCGACGCCGAGCTGCCGGGGCTGCGGACGACCGACCAGTTCTGATCGCACTCCCGCTTCGCCTCGCGTACGCGCCCCCTCGGCGGGATCGACGTGCTCGGGTAGCGTCGTCCACCACGCATCCGCTTCGTCACTCTGGCTGCGCAGGCAAGTGCCTCGCAGACTGACGGAATGGCTCTGATCCCTTGCCGCGAGTTAGCGGATGTGCTAACTTCATGACGTACTCTGTCGACTACTTCAACGAGCGCGTCCTCGCCGAGATCGAGGGCTGGCCTGATGGCCTGCTTGCCGACTATGCGCGCCTCGTCGAGTTGCTCATGGAGTTCGGGCCTGACCTGCGGATGCCGCGGTCGCGGGCGCTGGGCAACGGTCTCTTCGAGCTTCGTCCCCGCGGTCGTGAGGGTATCGGTCGTGCGATGTACTGCTACATCGACGGTGAACGGGTGGTCGTGCTCCACGCCTTTGTCAAGAAGACCCGGGCGACGCCGGAGCGGCACCTGAGGCTTGCCCGCCGCCGCATGAGGGAGGTACGTGATGGCTGACAGCGAGTATCGCCCGGTCGCTCACGACCACGACAAGTTCCTCGCTCGCGCCATGAAGCGCAAGAGCTTTGCCGATGCCTACGGCGAGAGCGCCAAGGACTACGAGCTGGTGCGTGAGCTTCTCACCGCTCGCGCCAAGGCCGGTCTCACCCAGGAGCAGGTCGCCGAGAGCATGGGCACCACGAAGAGCGCCGTGTCGCGGCTGGAGGCCGTCGGCAAGCACTCGCCTTCCGTGAGCACGCTGGAGAAGTATGCCAAGGCGGTGGGTTGCGAGGTCGCGATCCGGCTCGTGCCGGCGAGCGGGCGTAGCTCCGCCGGCGTCGGGGCGTCGAAGCCCCCCGCGGCGTTCCTCGACTAGGTCGCGCCGCCCTGCTGACCCCGACCCGCGAATCCGGGAGGTCCTCATGGGCGAGTTCCTTGCCGACACCTGCGACGCCCAGGACCGGCTCGCCGGCGTCGACGCCGAGCTGCCGGCGCTCCGAGCCGCCGACGGACTCTGGACTCCTACAGCTGGCCGCGAACGAGGTCGAACCCAAGCAGCGCCTCGTCGAAGGTGGGATACGGCCCGAAGAAGAGCCTTGAGCACTCGTCGTCATACGCGCCGCGAAGCTCCTCCTCGAGGTGCTCGCCCGGGAAGAAGGCGGGGCTGTCCGAGAAGCTGAGGCCGTTGGGGGCGATGTGCGCGGAGCCAAAGAAGGCTCGGCTCGTGGTGTCGCAATCGGTCTTCAGTGCTGCGAACTCAGGCGAGCTCAGCATCTCCTTCACTTCTTTCGTCTGGGCCAGCAGGTGCACGTCCGCGTAGTGCCTCGTGTTCCGCTCCAGACCTCCGCCGGTCTCGACCATGCGCGACACGTGGCCGTGCACGGTGAACAGCTTCTCGACGTACGTGCGCCGGAAGTGCATCAGCGTCATGCGAAACGGCTCCAGATCGTCGGCGATGTCCGTGATCCCCTGGCCCGCCAGGTACTCCGACGCGCAGGAGCGGAGGAGCACGTCTTCGGTTGGATGATCTCCGCTCCGGATGCCCGGCAGGTCTCCGAAGCGGGACTCGTAGGCGAAGTAGTCCTGGCGGCCTCGCCCGCCGATGGTGCGGCCCTCGCCTGCGATGTAGTCGAGGCCGGGGTGCGCACCGATCGCGTCTCGCAGGCCCTTGAGCGCTCTGTCCACGCTCTTCCTGGTCTCCAGTTGCGGATGGAACTTCTTTGGGTCGACGAACAGGTCGATGTCCTCCGAGAATCGGGCGATGAGTCTCCAGCCTTTCGACAGGCTGGCACCGCCCTTGAAGATCACTCCCTCGCCCAGATGCTCGGAAGTGATGCGGAGCGCTTCGGTGACGTAGTAGTCCTTCTCCACGATCTGCGGCGGCATGCGGAGGTGCTCACTGGTCGCGATGAGTATCGTCGCGAAGTCGGGGTGCTCGAAGAGCTTCACGCGGCCTGCCAGTCGCCGGCGGCCGGCAGGCACTTGAGCATGCCGAAGTCGTAGCGCGAGAGCGGGTTGAGGCTGGCGCGCAGCTGTTTGAGCAGGTGAGGGTCCATCCCCAGTTGCTCGCCGGCCGCGCCCAGCATGGCGCGTACCCGCGGCGGCTCGTCCAGGGCAGCCTTCGACAGGCGCTCAAACGAGCGCTGGTCGCCCAGGATGTCGAGAAGCCGAGCGCAGGTGGCCTCGGCGCCCAGATCGCTCGTGCATGCGCGATCTCGCAGCAGCTCGAGGATCGCGCTCTCCCTCTCAGTCAGGTCGTCACGGTTGCGTGGGCGACGTGTGCGCACGTGAGCGTGCTTGAGCGCGCTTGGCGCAGCAGATGCGGACGAGGCGTACTCCGGGATCGCCGGGTTCTGCGTTGTGAAGCCGAGGTAGTTGGCGGCGGTGAGGCCGGCGGGGTGCAGGCGCCTCGCGGAGCTGCGCACGGCGACGGCATCGGGCGCCGGGCGACTTGCGCCGAGCACGGTCGGTTGCGGCCGGTAGTAGAGACCCTTGCCCACGCGCTCGAGATCGCCTCGCTTGGCGAGGCGTGAAAGGGCCTGGCTGACGGCGGCCGGCGGGAGGCCGGCGAAGTCCGAGTGCCGCCAGAACCTCTCGCCGCCTCGACGAATGCGCGAGCGCATCTGTTTCGCGGTGACGACCGCGCGGTCGTCTGATGGCGTTGTGATCATGGTGAGAGTATCGGAAGATGAGGCTGAACTGTCAAGTTTTACAACAAGAAAACATGACAGATATGGATGACGATCGGAGTGCGCGCTCCGCATGTCACCTGCGACTCGTGCGGCGCGCCGGCGGTCCCCAACGTGAGCACGCTGGACGAGGACGGCACCGGATAGTCGCCGCGGACCTGGTGGAGGCCGGCGTGCCGGAGGCGCTCGCCGGCCGTCTCGCGCGGCTCATCGAGCACTACGCGGGCGAGGAGGAGGCGCGCGCCGCCGCGGCCGCGCCCGCGCGCGAGCCCGCCTCGCCGGCGCGCGAGCGGGCGCAGGCCGATCTCGCACGTCTTCGCGGACTCCTGCTCGAGCTGGGGCGCCTCGCCGAAGCGGCCGTCGCCGTCGCCGCCCACCTCAGCGACTTGCTCTCCGTCTCGTACCTCAGCGACGACTTCGCCGGGGCCCAGCAGCCCTGCGAGGCGCTCACCGCCGTCGGCGCCCTCTGCTCCAGCCTGCGCCGCACCGCCGCCGACGCCCAGGAGTGGGCCTCCGGCATCGACGCCCATCTGCCGAGGCTCACCTTCTGCTGACCATGGGCGCGCTCTGAGCGAGGTCCATCATGGGTCGCAGGGGTGACGTTCGACTTGCGCCGTTGACTCGGCGGCGGGCCCGTCGCATACTCGGCGAGTCACCCCCGCGAGCAGGACTCGCGGGCCCCCCGGGGTTGCGACCCCGGGGGCTTCTTCGTTTCTGGGGCCGATCTGAAAGCCCTTGGTAGGTCCGCTCGCCCATCTCGTCGACGGCGAGGTCGTAGAGGAGTGTGACCGCGAAAGGTTGACATTTGCAGCGGGTTCTTGACGAACGAATACCCTGGTGGCAAACTGAGACCATTCTCCCCCACGGGTATATCCCGTGGCCCCCCCGGGGTTGCGACCCCGGGGTTTTTCCTTTTCTGGAGGCAAACGTCAACCGCTGCGTCTTCCTTGTCGACGGTCTGAATCTGTACCACTCGCTCCTGGATGCGGAGCGAGAGACGGGTCGTCCGCTGCGCCGGCTCGATGTCGCCGCGCTTTGCGAGTCCTACCTGCACGCCCTGCCGGGGCAAAGCCGCTCGGAGGCCGTCGTCTACTTCTCAGCGCTTGCACACCATCGCGAGCGGAGGCATCCCGGCACGGTCGCGCGGCAGGTGTCCTACTTCTCTGAGTTGGAGGCCACCGGAGTCCAGGTGCGCCTCGGCCAGTTCAAGGCCAGATCCATGGTGTGCCCGCAGTGCGGGCGCGACTTCGTGGGCTGGGAGGAGAAGGAGACCGACGTCGCCATCGGCGCACGGCTGCTCGAGTACGTCTGCCGGGCCGAGTGCGACACGGCCGTGCTCGTCACCGGCGATACGGATCTGGTGCCGGCGATGCACGCCGCGCGGCGACTCGATCCAGGCCGGCGTCTGGTGGTCCTCCAACCGTACCGGCGCGCGAATCGGGAGCTCGCCCGCAGCGCCGACAAAGCGCTCGCGATGCGCACGGCAAACTACGCTCGGCACCAGTTCGCGAGCGCCGGGTAGTCCTCGGGATCTGGGGCGCCTCGCCGAAGCGGCCGGGGCTGCTTCCGGCGGGCGAGCTCTGACCGCACCTGCGTCCTGTCTGCGGCCGAGCGTCCACCCGGGACGGCCCTTGTCATCCTTGAGCGCCATGCGGGCAGGCGGCAGAGTCGGCGCATGCCTCGTCCCGAGCACATCGTCACCCCGCCGGCGCCACATCTCGCTTGCGCCTCGGCGAGCGCGCGGTACACTGTGGGTAATCTTCCCCGCCGTCCGGGTCCGCCCGCACAGGCGGGGCTTTTCTTTGCCCGCCTTGGGCGGCGTGCGTGAATGGCTCCGCGGCTCAGCGGGTCGTCGTTTTCCTGGACTACCAGAACGTCTATCACCGCGCCCGCGACGCGTTCTGTGTTCGTGACGCGGCCGCAAGGGAAGGCCAGGTCGATCCACTGGCTCTCGGGCATCTGCTCGCGGGCCGTGTCCCCGCCGGCTGCCTCGCAGGTGTGCGTCTCTACCGAGGGCGCCCCAGCGATCGTCGCGATCCGCGGTCGTACGCCGCATTTCGCCGACAGACCGCCAAGCAGGTCAGCCGCGGGGAGGGGCTTGTTACGGTCGTCGCGCGCGACCTCCGCTATCCGCGCGACTGGCCCAGACGAGCCGCCCAGGAGAAGGGCATCGACGTGGCGCTCGCCGTCGACTTCGTCATGACGGTCGCCCGCAATGAGTGCGACGTGGGCATTCTGTTCTCCAGCGATACGGACCTGGCGCCGGCGCTTGAAGCCGTGATCGCGTTGCGGCCCGGCGACCCTCCCGCGTGCGAAGTGGCGGCTTGGGCTGCATCCGGCGGACGCCCACGGTCCCTCTCGGTGCGCGCCGCGCGAATCCGTCGTCACTTGCTCACTGAGGACGACTATCGGACGGTCGCCGACCCTACCGACTACACCCGCGCTGGGTAGGCGCGGCGTCACCGCGACTCTTGCGGCGCGCGAGCGGGCGCAGGCCGATCTCGCGCGTCTGCGCGGGCTCCTGCTCGAGCTGGGGCGCCCGGCCGAAGCGGCCGGCGCGCTCGCCGCCCACCTAGGCGACTCGCTCGCCGCCGTCGGCGCCCTCTGCGCCACCCTGCGCCGCACCGCCACCGACGCCCAGGAGTGGGTCGCCGGCATTGATGGCGGGCTGCCGGGGCTGGTTGCCACGAGCGCTCCGTGAACCTGTTCCCCCGCTGCTTATCGGAGCCCCGGGTGACGTTCGCCACAGGAGCTTGACCCTCCCAGCGAGTGGCGCGATACTCGAGCCATTCCACCCCCACGGGGCATGCTCCGTGGGCCCCCCGGGGTTGCGACCCCGGGGGCTTCTTCATTTCGGGGGTCCATCGTCAACCGCACGGTCTTCCTTGTCGACGGCTTCAACCTGTACCACTCGGTGCTCGACGGTGAGCGTGTCCTGGGTCGATCCATGCGCTGGCTCGATGTCTCGTCGCTGTGCACCTCGTATCTCCATGCCTTGCCGGGCGAGAGCGTGCTGCAGGGCGTCGTCCATTTCTCGGCGCTGCCTCACCATCTTGAAGCCAGGAGGCCGGGCGTCGTGCGCCGGCAGATGCGCTATCTGGAGGCGCTGCGCGCCACGGGCGTGGAGACTCGCCTCGGGCAGTTCAAGCGCCGGGAGCGCACCTGCCCCATGTGCGGGCGGACGTTTGTCACCTTCGAAGAGAAGGAGACGGACGTCGCCATCGGCACGACTCTCACGCGGTTGGTCTGTGACGACGCCTGCGACACCGTCGTGCTGGTCACGGGCGACACCGATCTGGTGCCCGCCGTCATCAGCGGTCGCGACCGCGACCCCGGCAAGACCCTGGCCGTGCTCTTTCCGTACCGCCGGGCCAACGCCGAGCTCAAGCGCGTGGTCGATGCTTCTTTCACGATCAAGGCGACGACGTATGCGAGGCACCAGTTGCCGCGAGGACTCATTCCAGACGCGTGACCGCTGGAGTGGCGCGCCGACGTCGACGCCGGGCGGCCGGCGTTGTTGACCACCGACAAACGTCCACGCTGAGCGTCGATCGTCACTCTGGAGCTTGCACGCGGTGCGCGTCAGGCTCGCGGCATGCCGGCCATGGCCTCTCGTTGTTCGTTCGCCCTCGCCCCAAGGGCCATTGACGCATATGTCAGGTCTGACATATAATGTGGGCTGTGAGGCGGCGCGCCGGCAAGCCGCTGGTGTGGCTTCGCGGTGAGGTTCGCACCCCGCCGCTCACGGCTGGTGCACGCGTCGAGGCCGGGGAGCTCTTGCGTCACCTTCAGCGTGGCGAAGTGCTGAGTCTGCCGCACTCCCGGCCGCTGCCGGCTCTCGGCAGGCGTTGTCATGAGCTGCGTCTCATCGACGAACGCGCTACGTGGCGCATCGCGTATCGCGTCGATGCTGACGCCATCGTTGTCGCATAGGTCTTCTCGAAGAAGACGCAGGCGACACCGCGGTCCGTGCTCGACGCATGCAGGCACAGGCTCCGCGTCTACGACACGATCTCGGCGGACAAGGAGTGAACATGATGGACAAGGCCAAGCTTGACCGGCTGCGGGCCGCGGGTTGGCGTAGCGGCGATGCTGCCGACTTCCTCGGAC
>Ga0118677_10012880_pt1 | contig 12168 bp, 10 predicted proteins | sample AliMusrvi5mmetaG_FD_86154 | JGI IMG/M metagenome (GOLD analysis project Ga0118677, IMG submission 86154)
CCGCGGCGTCGATCACTTCCCAGATGTCGACCTTCATGCGGTCGCAGAGCATCGCCAGCTCGTTCATCAGGGCGATGTTGACGCTGCGGAAGATATTCTCGAGGAGCTTGGTCATCTCCGCCGCCTCGGGTGTGCTCACCGGCACCACGTGGTCAAGGGCGAGGGAATAGACCTGGAGGGCGCGCGCCGTGCAGGCCGGCGTGAGGCCGCCGACGACCTTGGGCGTGCTCTTGGTGGTGAAGTCGGTGCGCCCGGGGTCGACGCGCTCCGGCGAGAAGGCGACGTGGAAGTCGACGCCGGCCGTCATGCCCGAGCCCTTCTCGAGGATGGGGGCGAGCACCTCGCGCGTCGTGCCCGGGTACGTGGTGCTCTCGAGCGTGACGAGCTGGCCGCGCCGCAGGTGGCCGGCCAGCTTCGCGGTGGCGTCGGTGACCAGCGTGAGGTCAGGTTCGCGGTTGGCGTTGAGCGGCGTCGGCAGGCAGATGATGTCGGCGTCGCAGTCCTCGGTGGCGGCGTAGTCGGTGGTGGCGTGGACCAGCCCCGCGTCGACCATCTTCTTGAGCGCCTCGCCGGTGACGTCCTGGATGTAGCTGCGGCCGGCGTTGACCTCGTCGCAGCGGGAGGCCACGGCCTCGACGCCGACGACTTCGACGCCGGCTTCGGCGAACACCATGGCCAGCGGCAGGCCTACGTAGCCGAGGCCGATGACAGCGATCTTCACGGGAGCTCCTGTGGGTAGCTGGGTCGAGCGGCTGGGCGCTCCGCCGGATAGGGCATTCTAACCCATCCAGCCCGGGCGCCCGCCGGGCTCCGCCCGGGCGCAAGCTCTCTGCGCAGCCGCCGCCGCCCTGGCTCGCCGCCGCCGGCCTCCACTCCATCGGCCGCGCTGCCGATACACGGAGGCGACGGGTACAATCGGAGGATGAACATGGCGCGGCGCCCAGACGTGGAGAGCATCCCGGCGGACCTGGACCGCTTCCTCGCGACGTTTTTCGCGCGCCGCGGCTGGCACAGCGAGATCAAGTACGACCCCAGCGACGACCGGCTGTACCTCGAGGTCCGCCTCGAGAGCCGCAGGCTCTCCGCCGACGATCGCTTCCTCTCCCTCGTCGAGTACTTCGCGCGCGCCCAGGACGCCGTCCTGCGCCAGCGCGCCGGGCTCCCGCTCCAGTGCCGGCTGTACGCGGAGGACGGGAGCGAGCTCACCACGCTCCTGCACTCGCGCGGCTCGAGCTACCTCGACGACAACGCACGCGGCTCGGGCATGAAGCGCCGCCTGGCGTGGCTCGGGTTCAGGCGGCGCTTCTTCCTGCGCATCCTGCCGGGGGCCTTGCTGTGGGCGGCGGCGTTCGTGTTCATCGTGGACGTCGTCGGCCTCTCCCCGACGCTCGCTGTGTTCGTCGCCATGGCGGCGCTCGGCTTGCAGGCCGTGGTCGTGTGGCAGCTCGCCTCGCGGCGCGGCTGACCGCACAGGACAGGCGCGGCCGCACGCCGAACTCTGTTCCATGCCCCCCGACGACCCAGTGATCACCTCGCTCGCCCTGCTCGGCGACCTCGGTGAGCTCCTCGAGGCGACCACCGTCGAGGACGTGCTGTGCGCCGCCGTGGCCGGCGCGTGCCGCCTTACCGGCTCGCGCCGAGGCACGGCGGGCCTCTTCGACGGCGAGGCAGCGACCACCGACACCTGGTTCGACGCAAGAGCCGGCTGGACGCGCGAGCGCCGGCGCTGGAGCGCAGGGTCCGGCGCGCCCGGGCGTGCCTGCGCCTCCGCGGCGACCGTCGTCCGTAACGAGCTCCGCGAGGAAGGCTCGTGGTCGGAGGAGGCGAGCGGCCTCGGGCCCGTGCGCCTCGCCTGCCTGCCGCTCCCCTTCGAGGAGGGACGCGCCTTGGGCTTCCTGTTGGTCGGCGACCGCGAAGAGGACTTCTCACCCGGCGACGTACGCCTGCTCACCGCGTACTGCCGCGTGGTGGCGGCGCGCCTGCGGGAGGTCGCCGGAGCGGGCCGGCGGGCAGTCGTGGGCTCCGCCGCCCAGGCGGATGTGGCCGAACGCCTGCAGAGCCGGCTCCTGCCGGGGCAGCCTCCGCTCCTCGCCGGCGCGGACATCGCCTTCGCCTACCGCTCGGCAAGCGCCGGCGTGCTCAGCGGCGGCGACTTCGTCGACTACTACACGCGCCCGCCGTCGTCGACCCTCGCCTTCGCCATCGGCGACGTCGCGGGCAAGGGCGTCGAGGCCATGGCGGTCACCTTCGTGACCAAGTACATCCTGCGGGCGGCGGTCTTCGGCGGGCAGCTCTCCTGGCCCATCAACCCAGGCGAGGCGCTGCAGGAGCTGCGCACCGCGCTGCTCGAACAACCTGACTTCGGCGAAGACACGGAGCGCTTCGTCACCGTCCTCTTCGGACTGCTCAGCGTGCGCCACGGCACCCTGGAGCTCGCCAGCGCCGGTCACCCGACGCCGTTCCTCGTGCGCGCCGGCGCGGTCGAGCGGCCGCTGCTCCTGACGGAGCCTGCGATCGGGGTCGAGCTCGGCGCCGCGCTCGCGCCCTATCCCACGGAGACGCTCCAGGTCCGCCCCGGCGACCTCGTGGTGCTGTTCACCGACGGCATCACCGAGATGCGAGACGCGAAGGGCCGGTTCTTCGAGGAGCAGATGGCCGGCCTCCTCGGCCCGTGCCACGACCGCCCGGCAGGGGAAGTCGTGAGCCTCTTGATGGAAGCCGCGGAAGCGTTCTCGGCGCGGCCCGCCGGCGACGACCGCGCCGTGCTCTGCATCAGGCTCACCGGCGCAGTGGAGTAGACTAGATGCGCCGCATGCCGATACACGCAAACGACCGTCGGCAAGGCAAGGAGGCCCGGCCGTGAACAGCGCTCGCCTGCGTCGTCAGGACGGCTTGATCCGCGAAGCGATCTGGCTGTTCGTCATCATCGCCGTCATCGCCGTGGTGGTGCTCGACGGCCTCGCGCTCTTCCACGCCAACCAGTCGGTGCGAGATGCGGCGACGACGGCGGCCAACGAGGCACGTGCGGCCTACTCCCAATCGCCCACACTGGCCTCGGCAAAGCTCGCCGCCCAGCAGTACCTCGCGAGGACCGGCGACACGTTCGTGGGGATGACGACCAGCCAGGCGGCAGACGGCACGATCACTTTCAGCGTCACGGCCAGGGCTCACGCCGACACGTACGCGTTCAAGTATCTGCGCTACGTGGGGCTCAAGAAGTGGGTGCAGCAGACGAGTAATCCGAGCGTCACGCGGAGCTCGGACAACAACTCGCTGTAGACCCGCGTCGCCGGAAGCGCGACGCTACTGGTCGGTGCGCAGCCCGCTGCGGGCGGCGTGACGCTGCAGGCCGAGTCGCACGATCTCCTCGACGAGCGCCTCGTTGCTCACGCCGGACGCCGCCCAGAGGCGCGGGAACCCGCTCATCGCCGTCATGCCCGGGATGGTGTTGATCTCGTTGAGCAGGACGCTCCCCGTGTCGGGCTCGTAGAAGAAGTCGCAGCGCGCGTAGCCGGCGCAGTCCAGCGACTCGAACGCCTTCGCGGCGAGGCGGCCGACCTCGGCCTGGACCTCGTCGCCGACCGGGGCCGGGATCTCGAAGGACATCATGCCCTCGGTGTACTTGGACTCGTAGTCGTAGAACTCGTTGACCGGGGTCACTTCGCCGGCGACTGAGGCGCGGGGCAGACCGTTGCCGAGGAGGCTGCACTCCAGCTCGCGACCCGGCGAGGATGCCTCGATGATCACCTTGCGGTCGTAGGACGCGGCGAGCGCGAGCGCCGGGCCCAGCTCGGCGCGGTCGTGCGCCTTGGTCATGCCCACACTCGAGCCGAGATTGACCGGCTTCACGAAGACCGGGTACTCGAGACGTTCTTCCACGGCCGCCACGGCCGCAGGGCCGGTGGCGGCCGCGTCGCGCAGCACCAGGTAGCCGACCTGGGGCAGCCCGCGCGCCGCGAAGACGTCCTTCATCAGCTCCTTGTCCATGCCGACGGAACTGCCCACCACGCCGGAGCCGGCGTAGGCGACGCCGGCCATCTCCAGCAGACCCTGGATGGTGCCGTCCTCGGCGAAGGTGCCGTGCATGATCGGGAAGGCGAAGTCGACCGGCGTGAAGGTGCCGGAGCCGTCGGCGAAGCCGGGGCGCGACGGGTCGATGACGAGATGCACCGGCTCGCACGCGGTGTCGTCCAGGCCGCCGCTCAAAGCCGCGCCGAGATCGGCCGGGCGGACCCAGCGGCCGTCGCGGGTGATGCCGACCGGGAGGATCTCGTACTTCTCCGGATCGAGCATGCGGGCCACGAAAGCAGCAGAGGCGAGGGAGACATCGTGCTCGGCCGAGCGGCCGCCGAAGATCAGGGCGAGCTTGAGCATGCTGGGTACCCTACCCGCGGGTCTGAGGCCGCGCAAGCGCGCCGCGTCGGCCGCTCACGCGGCCACCGTCGCGGCGCTCACGCGGCCGCCATGGTGGCGCACACGAGGCGGTCGAGGAAGGCGTTGGCCGCCTTGAGCTGGTCGAGCGAGTCGGCGAACGCCGGCATCTCGTCGAGCACCAGCGCGTCGATCAGCACGTCGACCATGACGCGCCTCAGCACGTGCAGCGCAACGACCATGTCGCGCACCGTGAAACCGAGCGCGACGCGGTGCTCGGTCTCCACGGTCACGCGTTCCTCGAGGCGCTTCATGACGCCCGGCACCTCGTACTCTTCCGCCTCCGAACAGGCGATCAGATCGTCGACCGTCGTGCGCACGATGCGCTCCCCCAGCGGGCTCGACAGCAGGTCCTGGTAGTCGGCGTCGACCTCGCCGACGAGAGCGTCGGCCCAGTGCCGCCAGAGCTGCTCGCGGTGGTCGCGCAGGATGAACGGGACGCTCTTCACGCGCTCGCCCGGCGGGCGATGAGCGCCGCCGTGACCCCGGCGCCGATACCGTTGTCGATGTTCACGACGACCAGACCGGGGCTGCAGCTCTGCAGCATGCCGAGCAGCGCCGCCTCGCCCTTGCCGCCGAGCCCGTAGCCCGTCGACGTCGGAAGCCCGATCACGGGCACGTCGGCGAGACCCGCGACGACCGACGGCAGCGCGCCTTCCATGCCGGCGGCGACGATGATCGCCGCGACCTCAGCAGCGCGCATCTCCTCGAGCGGCGCCGCCAGCCGGTGCAGACCGGCCACGCCGACGTCGAACCCGGACACGACGCCGACGTCCATCGCGCGGCACATCGCCACGGCCTCGCCGGCGGCGCCCAGATCGCTGGTACCGGCGGCGAGCACGCCCACGACTCCGCGGACCGGCGCGGGGACGGCCCCGACGCGGCGCGCCGTGACGACGCGGCTGCGCTCGTCGTGATCGATCTCGGCGTCGACGCCCGCGGCCAGCGCCGCAGCCTGTTCCGGACTGACGCGGCTGCAGAGGACCACGGGGCCGTGCTGCAGAAAGCGAGCGACGATGGCCACGAGCTGCTCGCTGGTCTTGCCGGCGGCGTACACGACCTCCGGCACGCCCTTGCGCGCGGCCCGCGACAGATCGAGCCGCGCGTAGTCGCCGACGGCCGCGTAGCCGAACCGGCGCAGCCTGTCGGCCGCGTCGGGCGCCGGCACGCGGCCCGCGGCGACGTCCGCGAGGAGCTGTTCGAGAGAGTCGTCCATGCCGCGACATTATGCCCCAAGGTGAGGTGTCCTGCCGCGCGAGCGCCCGGAGGCGACGGATGTCCCAGTGCATCGCTGCAGGACAACGAGGAGAATGCCGATGTTCACGCTATAATCGGAGCGGAACAGTCCCGGAAGAGGTGTAGTGCCGGAGAAGTCCTACAGCGTCTATAGTCGCGAACGCACCAAGGATCGCCGCCGCTGGCCATATGTCCTCGTGGCGGCGGTCTTCGTCGTCGTGGCCGTGCTCGGCTGGCAGGTGCTGGGCGTGCCGCGCGTCTCCGCCGTCACGCCGGGCCCCAACGCCTACGTCAAGGACCGGGCCCTCACGGTGATCCTCGACGTGCACGGTCTGCAGAAGCTCACGGGCGTGCGCGTGACGTTCGACGGCCGGGACATGACGGCCCGCGCGACGCGCACCGGTGATCGTTTGACCTTCACGACGGGCAAGCTCGCGGACGGGCCGCACGCCGTGACCTTCGTCGCCACGAGCTCCAACCTGTTCCGCCACCAGGTGCGCAAAGACTGGCGCTTCACGGTGGACACGAGCATCCCGACGCTTAAGCTGAACGCCTCCGCCGACGAGGGCCGCATCAACACGTCGCCGGCCACCTTCAGCGGCTCGACGGAGCCGTTCGCCACGGTCACCGTCTCCAGCGGTGCGGTCAAGGCCAGTGGCCAGGCGGACGCCGCAGGCTCGTACACGGTCAGCGCCAAGCTGCCGGACGGCCCCTCCACGGTGCAGATCGCCACCACCGACCGCGCCGGCAACACCACGTCCAAACAGATCGGCGTGTACGTCGACGCGGTCCCTCCCACCCTCACGACGACGCAGCTCGACGGGGTCGTGCGCTCCGCCAGGCTCAAGTTCCACTTGCAGGCGCGCGACCAGCTCGGTGTGCCCAAGGTCACCGTGGTCCTCGACGGCACGAAGCAGCACCACAAGGGACCGGCGGCGGACGCGGTCGTCTCCGCCAAGGGCCTCGCCCAGGGCACGCACAAGATCGTCGTCACCGTGACCGACAAGGGTGGCAACGTGGTCACCAGCAAGCAGACCTGGCTCGTCGACAGCACCGAGCACTTCGGCTCGGCGACGATGTGGGCGGGCGCCAGGGGCAAGGACGTCAAGCAGCTTCAGAAGCGGCTCGCCGGAGCCGGCGTGTACAGCGGCCCCAAGAGCGGCGTCTACGACAGCCAGACCGCCGCCGCCGTCCGCAGGTTCCAGGCCAAATACGGCCTCCCGGTGGACGGCGTCGTGGGCACCAACATGCTCACCGCCCTCAGCGGCCAGATCGTCGTCGACATCGGCAGCCTGCGCCTGTACCTCTACAGCGACGGGCACCTCGTCAAGAGCTACCCCGTCGCGACCGGCCAGCCCGCCTGGCCGACGCCCACCGGGACCTTCTCCATCGTGAACATGCAGAAGGACCCGACCTGGCTGCCACCCAACTCGGACTGGGCCAAGAACGCGACGCCGATCCCGCCGGGCACGGAGAACCCGCTGGGCACGCGCTGGATGGGCACGAGCGCCCCCGGCGTCGGCATCCACGGCGTCCCCCCCAGTGAGGACTCATCCATCGGCACGTACGCGTCGCACGGCTGCGTCCGCATGCACAACTGGGACGCCGTCGACCTGTTCGGCCGGGTCACCGTGGGCATGCCGGTCCTCATCCGCCCCTAGGCGGCACCGCTAGTCCTCGGCTGCAGGGCCTGCGACAGCCTCCACGGCGCCGTCCTCCAGGCCTTCGGCCTCCAGCGCGCGGCGCCCGCCGTAGATCTTGCGGAAGATGAAGTACGCCGGCGTCCCCGAAAGCGCGGCGATCGCGCCGATCTTGAACGAGTCCCAGCCATTGCCCCACGGCGAGACCGCGAGCAGAGCCACGGCTATGGGCACGGCGCACATGGCGGCGAATCCCCAAGTCGGCAGTTTGACCTTGAACGGGCGCGGCAGGTCTGGCTCCTTCACGCGCAGACGCACCGCCGAGATGTAGATCGTGATGTGCGCGAGCATGAGCAGGAAGACGTCGATGACGATGAGCTTGGAGAAGCCCCACTGCACCAGGATCGCGTCGACGCCGGCCATGAGCAGGATGGCGAGGAACGGCGTGCCGTACTTCTTGTGCGTCTTGCCGAGGAACTTGGGCAGCAGCTTGTCGCGCGACATCACGAACGAGGGACGCGCGCCGGCCGCGAGGAAGGCGAGGAACAGGGCGAAGTTGCCGCAGAGCATGGCGGCGAAGAACAGGTAGCGCAGGATCTGGCCGCCGGCCACGCGGCCGACGCCCATGAAGTCCAGCGGGCCGCTCGTGGACCACTGGTTGAAGCGGCCGACCATCGCGAGGCCGCCCATCGTCGAGCCCACGTAGAAGGCGATGACGATCGGCAGGGTGATCATCAGCGCCTTGGGGATGACCCTGCCCGGATCCTTCATCTCGCCGGCCATCGTGGAGAGCGACTCGAAACCGGAGTACATCCAGATACCGACCGAGAGCGCGAGGCCCACGCCGCCGACGAGCGAGTTGCCCGACAGGAGGATCGGGTGGAACGGGTTGTGATGCCAGTTGGCGATGCCGATCACGGCCAGCGCCGTGAACGGGATGAGCACGACGATCTGGAAGGCGACGAGCAGCCAGGCGGCGAGCTGCAGCCCGCGGATGTTGATGTAGGCGAAGATCGCGATCAGCACCACCGCAAGGATCCAGCGCTCGAGGCCGGTGAGGTGGAACCACGTCTTGGAGTAGTCGACGGTGAGCGCGATGTACCCCGCGCTGTCGACGAAGATCGACAGCACCCACCACCAGCCGGTCTGGAAGCCCATGAACTCGCCGTTGGCGCGGCGCGACCAGCGATAGAGACCGCCGTCCTCCGGCAGCGCGGCGCCAAGCTCGGAGCAGACCAGGGCCTGCGGCAGGCCCCACACGAACGGCAGAATGAGCAGGAGGAGAAGCGCGAACCCAGGGCCCGAGCCCGAGACCATGTCCTCGATGCCGAACCCGCCCGAACACACGAACGAGAAGACCACGAACACCGCGGTCCACACCCTCATGTCGACCTTCTTGAGGTCGCCGACCAGCTCACTCATGGCTCATCCCTCCCCGGTGACCACAGGATCCTGCGGTGTGCTCCATCACAGAGTGTAAGTATTCGCATCAATCCGCAGAAACGCAACCCTATTCGCAGCATCACATCTAGATGAGTGCGAATACCGCACCACATGCAGATGGCGTCGAATCTGAGTAGAGGCGGCGGCGCCCGGGCCGCTCAGGACCCTCCCACGAACGGCTCCGTGAGCTCAGCCGGCGGCGAGCGCCCGCTTGTGGATCGCGGCGAGAGCCGCGAGCGTGTCGTCGGGGAGCGGTAGCGGGCGGTGCGTCGCAAGGATGTGCTCCACGCGCTCGTGCGCGTAGTCGAGCGAGCTCGGTGAACCGGCGTTCTTCCAGGCGTCCCAACTCCCGAACACACCGAAGTCGCTCGGCGCCCACTCGCCGGCGCGCACGTTGGCGCGCGTGGAACGCTCGCCGAGGAACGAGCCGCAGGGACCGGCGGCGGCGAGCGCATCGTCGAGCCACAGGTCGCCGCGGACCGGCACGCCGGCGCGCGCCTGGCGGGCGATGCGGCTGACTTCCACGTCGAGGACGATCTGCTCGAGGCTGAGGATCGTCGCCCCGCCGAGGAGGCCGGGACCGACGAGGACGTCCGGGTTGGAGAGCGTGACGAGCAGGGCGCCGTTGGCCTTTTCCCAAGCGGTCTGCAGATCGGGCTCGTAGTGCTGCGTGCAGAAGCCCGATGACTCCGCAGGCAGGCCGTAGTAACGCGCCATCTCCGTGCCGGCGGCGCACAGGACGGCGTGTTCGATGGCGCCGGCGGCGTAGAGCCCTGTGCGCGGATCCATCGTCGCGATCACCGGCGCGTAGAGCACCGGAGTGCCGGGGGCCGCCGCCTGGACGAGGCAGAGCGTGCCGATCGTCTCGCAGTTGGCGGTGAGGATGGTCGCCAGCCGGCTACCCGGCGCCGTCGCGCCCTGCAGCGGCATCGGCATGATGGCGACCGGCACTCCGTAGTCGCGCAGCGCCAGCCACGACCCCGTGAAGTCCTTCTCGATGGTGAGCGGCGACGCCGGCGTGATGAGGAACGAGAATGGGCGCAGCTCGCGCACCGCCTCGGGGCCGCCGAAGACGACGTCGAGGATCTCCTTGAGCCAGGGCACGAGCTCCGGGGTGCCGAACGAGTCCTGGACGTGCTTGCTGAAGGTGCTGAACACCTCGATGAAGTAGCGCACGAAGCCGGCCGGCTGTTCGTAGTCGGCCTCGTAGTCGGTGGGGCACCAGTAGACGCCGACGTCGTCGAGCGCGTCGTGGATCGTCGTCGCCTTGACCCAGTCGTCGTGGCAGGTGGGGCGGCGCTCGCCGGTCTTCGCGTCGAAGACCGCGGTGGCGCCGCCGTCCGCAAGCAGCGTGAAGTTCCCCTCGTTGAGCGCGTAGCTCCAGCCCGGGCGGCGGCCGCCTAGCGTGTACGTCGTGGTGGCGGCCGCCAGGGAGCGCTCGACGAGCTCCGCCGGGAAGCGCACGACGTGAGTGCTCTCGTCGACCTGGGCGCCGGCGCCGGCGAGGATCCGGCGCCCCTCCGCCGTGTCGCAGCGCATGCCGGTCTTGCCCAGCACCGTCAGCGTGCGCTCGTGGACCTGCTCCCGCTCGGCCGCCGAGAGGACCTGGATACTGGTCTCCATCAGGCGCTCGCCGCCGCCTCGGCGGCCTCGGCCTCGGCCAGGGCCAGCGCTTCGTTGCCGGCCTCGCTCGGGGGTCCGGCCGGGCCGCCGAACACGGCCCGGAAGACGAAGTACAGGACCGGGCCCGACACGAGCGCGATGAACCCGGCGATCCCGTACCAGCCGACGTCGATGCCGAGGAGGCGGAAGCCGGTGATGCCGAAGATGGTCGTGCTGCGATCGATGGCGTTCACGTAGATCGTGAACAGGACGATCGCGATCGGCGGGATGATCATGGCCACCATGCCCGCGGTGCCGAACGGGACGCGGAACGGTCGCTTGAGCCCGGGCTCCCTGGTGCGCAGGCGCACCGCGGAGATGAAGATCAGAACGTAGGAGGACGTGAAGAGGATCACGTCGATCACCACGAGGTTCTGGAACGGCCCGATGATGAGGACGGCGTTGAGGATCGCCATGAGGAGGATGGCGGCGATCGGCGTCCCGAAGCGCTTGCTCACTCGGGAGACGGTCTTGGGGAACAGCCCGTCGGCCGAGAGCGCGAAGAGCGGCCGCGCGCCCGAGGCGAGGTAGTCGAGGTAGAGCGCGAGGTTGCCGAGCAGCGCCGACGCCAGCAGGGCGACGCCGAGGACCGAGCCGCCGAGAGCGCGCCCGATCTCGACGAACGACTTGTAGCCGTCGCCGGCGACGGTCGCGAAGGTGTCCCAGTGGCCGTAGCCGGCGAGGCTCGCGACCGTCGGCAGCACGTACATGATGATGATGAAGGGCACGGCGAGCATGAGGGCGCGCGGGATGATCCGCTGGGGGTTGCGGATCTCGCCGGAGAGCGTCGACATCGACTCGTACCCGGAGTACATCCACACGCCGATCGCCAGACCCACCCCGAACACGCCGTTGCTGCCGAACTTGGGGACTCCGGTGGCGAAGAAGGGGGTGAGCGGGTTGAACTGCCACTTCGCGAGGCCCACGACGATGAGCACGAAGAACGGCGCAAGAATGAGCACCGAGAACAGCGTCGAGCCCAGCGCCACGAGCTGCACGCCGTAGATGTTGACGACGGTGAACAGCGCGATGATCGCCCAGCAGATCACGTAGAACCAGATCTGGTCGAAGTGCAGCCAGTTCTTGAGGTAGCCGACGCCGAGCACGATGTACACCGACGAGTCCACGAAGATCGAGAGCGACCACCACCAGGCCGTCTGGAAGCCCCAGAAGTCGCCGAGTCCGCGCCGCGCCCACACGTAGAAGCCGCCCTCGCCCGGCAGGGCGGAGCCGAGCTCGCTGGCGACGAGCGCCATCGGCAGGCTCCAGAAGACCGGCAGGAGGATCAGGAGCAGGATCGTGAGCCCTGGCCCGGAGGACGACACCATGTCTTCGATGCCGAACGACCCGCCCGACACCAGGATGTAGATCATGAAGAAGACGGTGATGAGGCGGACCTGCGACCGTTTGAGGCTCCTCGACGCCGTCCCGTCCGAGACTGTTGTGCTCATACTTCTCCCCCGAACTCGCTGACCGTCACTGCGACGCAGCGGACCGCCTGGATCCGCCGGCGGCCCCTCAGAGCCGTCCGATAAGTATGGGCATGCAGCCGGGCCGAGACCACGGCCGATCCTTCTGCAAAGTTAGCGCGGTCCTCGTGCAGACCTCGTCGCCCGCGCGAAACGGGGAGCGGCGAGGCATCCGCAGCACGCCGGCGAATCCCGGAGCCTGGCGGGCGAATCCCGACCCTCGGTGCCCCGGGGCCGGCGGGCGGGCGTCAGCCGGACAGCCGGGGCACCGAGGGTGGGGATTCGCC
>Ga0118677_10012881_pt1 | contig 12166 bp, 6 predicted proteins | sample AliMusrvi5mmetaG_FD_86154 | JGI IMG/M metagenome (GOLD analysis project Ga0118677, IMG submission 86154)
GTATTTATCCGACGATTGCTTCAGTTGCTTTTTGTAGAGTTCGAGTTGTTGCTGCGCCTCTTCAGTCTCCCCCAGTTGGCGCAGAACCTTGGCCAGCTCGAACCGGACTTGCGGCTCGGTTGCTCCGAGTGCGATCGCCTTTTCAAGCTGTACTTTGGCCGTGGCGGGTTCATGAGTCTGTGCCAGCAGGATGCCAAGGTTAGCCCGGGTGCTGGCATCGCCGGGCTTCACTGCAATGGCTTCCTCAAGGTGCTTGCGCGCTGCCGTATCGTTGCCAGCCTTGCGCTCAAGGAATCCGTTGAGCTGCAAAATGTCGGGGTCATGCGGGGCAAGTGCGAGCAACTTGTGAGCCAGCGGCGTTGCCACGGCATCGTTTCCTGTGACGGTCAGAGTATGGAGATACAGGCGTTGCGCCTCCAGGTCAGCGGGCTTGCGGCCGGCCAACTGACCGGCAACTTTCGACGCAACCTCATACTGCGCGTCTTGCAGATAGAAAGAGACCAGGGCGTCGACCAGGAGATCGGAGTTCGGGTAAGTTCTGATTCCTGCGTTCCACACCTGCACTGCTTCATCGGTCTGGCCCGCGCCTTTAAGCGCGTTGCCAAGGTCAATTGTCAGTCTCTCGTCACGAGGCGTTGCGCGAAGGTGGTTGATGGCGGCTTCATAATCGCCAGTAGCGATAAGCGCCTTGGCAAGCCCGTCGAGCGCCTTCTTCGATGTAGGATCGACCTTGAGCGCGGACTCGAATGTCACGGCAGCGCAGTCGGGCTTGTGATTTTCACTGAACCAGCTGCCTAGAGCGATATAAGCTTCCGCGGTGGCATGAGCGTGGATCGCAGCCTGCATGGGCGCCGGACCGGAGCAGGATTCGCCACTCGAAGGCAAGGATGCCCCGAGGAGAGCCAAAACGATCAACCCGGTTCTGGTCGAAGCCAGAAGCGTGTAGACGCTCTCGATTGTAATTTCCGTTCCGGCAATTCTCATGGCTGTCAGTCCCAGAGTATACTTGCGTGAATTTGGCCTTTGCAAGGAAGCATCCGCAACAGGCGGCACTCCGGGAAAGAGCGCACTTCCTGCAATTGATCGCGCTTGCTCAATCGTCAATACCCGGCTTCGCGTGCAGCTTGCCAACTCGCAGCGAGCGCTCCTTCATCATCACAAAAAAGACCGGAACCAGGATTAGGACATGAATGGATGAAGTGATCATTCCGCCGACGATAGGCGCTGCGATCGGCTTCATTACATCCGAACCCACGCCCGACGCCCAGAGAATGGGAACGAGGCTCAAAAGCACGGCGAATACGGTCATCAACTTCGGCCGAAGCCGCTGCACGGCCCCTTCGATCACCGCCGATTCGATGTCCACGGCAGAATGCACTTCTCCTGAATTCAGGCGGCGCTCCAGCGCCTCGTGGAGGTACACAACCATCACCACGCCGGTTTCAACAGCGATTCCAAAAAGAGCCAGGTAGCCCACCCACACCGCAACACTGAAGTTGTAGCCAAGCAGCCACTGCATCAGCAGTCCTCCGGTCATAGCGTAAATCGTGGGAACAATTAGGACCACGACCTCGACAACGGAGTGGAAGATCATGTAGAGCAGAAGAAAGATCAGTGCGAAGACAACTGGGACAATCAGGTTTAACCGCCGCCTGGCGCGCTGCTCAAATTGGTATTCTCCCGACCATGAATAAGAGTAGTTCGCCGGCAGGGTGAGCTTGCTGCTCAGTAGGTGATTCGCCGCATCGACGAACGCGCCGTAATTCGTGTTCTTGAGATTGATATAGGTATAGCCGGTGAGTTGTCCGTCTTCGTCGCGGATCATCGCCGGCCCTTCCGAATAGGAGACACGAGCCACCTGGCCGAGCGGAATCTGGTAGCCGGTCGGCGTGCCGATAAGGACAGCACGCATGCGGTCGATGCTGTTCCGAAAATCCTGCTCGTATCGGACATTAATCGGATAGCGTTCGCGACCCTCTATGTTTTCGGCGATATTCTTGCCGCCTATGCCCGACGAAACCGCAGTCTGCACATCGGCAACGCTCAAACCGTAGCGCGCCGCTTCTTCCCGGTTCACCTCAACATTGATGTAATAGCCCTGCGAGATCCGCTCCGAAAAAATTGAGCGCTGCTCCGGCATGGTGGCAAGCAGGGTTTGAATCTGCCCGGCAAGCCGCTCGATGCCGTCCACGTTTGGCCCCTGCACCTTGATACCCAGTGGAGTCTTGATGCCGGTAAGCTCCATGTCCAGCCGGCCTTCCACCGGGCTGGTCCATGTGTTGGGGATACCGGGAAACTGCACCTTGGCATCCATCTCTTGAATCAGCTTGTCGTAGGTCATGCCCAGCCGCCATTGCTCTCGCGGCTTCAGCATGATGGTGGTGTCGAACATGTCCAGCGGGGCGTTGTCTGTTGCACTCTCCGACCTACCGACAGTTCCAAAGACGCTCTCAACTTCGGGAAACGTGCGCAGAATCGCATCCTGCTTTTGCAGGAGTGTCCTGGCCTGCTCGATTGAAATGCCCGGCAGCGAGGTCGGCATATAGAGCGTGGATCCCTCGAAAAGTGGCGGCATAAACTGGCTTCCCAGCTTGAAAGCCACAGGCAGCGTTGCCGCGAGAAACAGAAGATTGAGGGTGATGGTCAGGAACCTGTGGCGGAGGCAGAAGCGCAGCACCGGTAGATAGAGCGCCTGCGTCAATCGCGAGATTGGGTTCGCGCGCTCCGTCCGCAGATTTCCACGGATCAGCAGCACCATTAGAACGGGAACCAGTGTGATAGCGAGGATGGACGAAGCGCCGACAGCAAGGGACTTGGTCCAGACAAGCGGCCGGAACATGCGCCCCTCCTGCGCTTCGAGGAGAAACACGGGAAGAAAAGAGACCAGGATGATGAGGAGCGAGAAAAAGAGTGCCGGTCCAACTTGCTTGGCAGCGCCAATTAGGATGCGCTTGCGCTCTGCATTTGAAACCGGCCCTGGGCCGTTCTGCTGCCGCTCAGCGAGATGGCGGTAGCCGTTTTCTACCATGACAATCGCCGCATCCACAAGGACGCCGATGGCCAGCGCCAATCCGCCGAGCGACATGATATTTGAAGTAAGCCCGAGATAGTAGATAGGTATGAACGAAATCAGCACTGCGATAGGCAGAATAAGTACAACAATAAGTGCCGAGCGAAAATGGAAGAGAAAAAGCAGGATAACCAGGCTCACGATGACTGCTTCTTCCAGCAGCGCACGTTGAAGCGTGGTGATCGAGTCTTTGATGAGTCCTGAGCGGTCATACGCAGAAACGATCTCGACGCCGGGCGGAAGAGCGGGAGCAATCTCGCGGAACTTGCGCTTAACGCCCTCAATCACATTCAGCGCATTCATGCCCTGCCGCATAACCACGATCCCGCCAACCGTTTCGCCCATTCCGCTCCAGTCGGCAACGCCCTCGCGGATATCCGGACCGAATCCAACGGTTCCCAGATCACGCACCAGCACCGGAACCCCATTCTTGCTGCCGACTGCAACGCTCTCCAGATCTTTCGTTGAATTCAGATATCCAAGCCCGCGAATGATGTATTGCGTCCCGCTTAAGTCCAGAACCCGGCCGCCCACCTCGTTGGTGCTGTCCTTTATCTTGTCGATCACAGTCGAAAGAGTTATTCCGTAAGCGTACAGTTTGTTCGGATCGAGGCGCACCTGATACTGCCGGACGAATCCCCCAATACTGGTTACTTCCGCGACGCCGGGAACTGTCTCCAATGCATATCGCAGGTGCCAGTCCTGCAAGCTGCGCAACTCGGCGAGACTATGGGTTCCGCTCTTGTCGATAATTGCGTATTCAAAGACCCATCCCGCGGCCGTTGCATCAGGGCCAATAACAGGAGTTACTCCCTGGGGTAACCTGCCGCTGATCTGCTGTAAGTATTCAAGTACCCGCGAACGCGCCCAGTAGACGTCCGTCCGATCCTCGAAGACGACAAAGACGTAGGAGTCGCCCAGCATGGTTTGCGCACGTACCGCCTTCACGTGCGGCGCGGCCAGCAAGCTTGTCACGATCGGATAAGTGACCTGGTCTTCGATGATATCCGGCGGCTCACCGGCCCAGCTGGTGCGCACGATGACCTGAACATCGGAGATATCCGGCAGCGCGTCCAGGGGAAGATGCTTCAATGACCAAGCGCCCGCAAAAGTTAGCAGAGCAACAATTGCAAATACAAGAAAGCGATTTCGTGAGCAAACTCCGATGATTCGGGCGATCATCTCACATTCCGCCTTTTGCGTTCACGGTCATCTTCTTTGCGGCGATCAACTGACCGTGCAGCTTTGCCGTAATGGTCACCTGCCACGTTCCACCCATGGGCAGTTCCGTGTTGCCCTCATAGAGTCCCACGCCCTTACCGGTGAGCGTTGTCGAAACTTTCATTTCGGCCATGCCCATCTCCGGCATTGCGGCCATGAAAAATGTGACGTCAACATCGGCGCCGGAGTCCGCTGTGCCACTGTTACCGGCCATCTTCACGCGAAGCCTGGTCCGTCCTTTTTGCGGTGGATCGGGATTGGTTGTGAATTCCAACTGGACAGTTTGCCCCGGCGCAGTCCCCTGGCCGGCGCCTGCGCCTTGTGCCGGCTGCAAGTATGCGCCAGAGGCCGCCTGAAGCTGGCTCTCAGAATCTAATAGAAAATTGGCCGAAGTTACAATTGCCTGGTGCGCTTCAATGCCCTGCATAACTACGATATCGTTGCCTACCTGCGGGCCAAGCACCACATCCTTGGGTTCGATAAGTCCATTGCCTTTGCTCAAAAAGACGATCTGTTTCAAGCCCGTTTGAAGAACAGACGATGCTGGAACAACCAGGCACCTCCCTAGCGAGGACTTAAGGATTACATTGACATACATTCCCGGCTTGAGCAGCAGGCCAGCGTTTTCTACGGAGAGGCGCACGGGCACGGTTCGAGTCGTCGTTTCCACCTGCGGCAGCACCTGCTCAACCTTTCCGCTGAACGTCATTTGCGGATATGCATCGACGGTGATCGCTGCCTTGTCGCCCAGTTTGAGGCGGCCTACGTCAGATTGGAATACCTGCGCGTTGACCCACACCTGCGAAAGATCGGTGATCGCGTAGAGCCGCGTGGATGGTTCGGCATACATGTTCGGGAACGTGTTGCGCTCGGTAATATAGCCAGTCGCAGGGGATTGAACGGTAAGGTCGGTGATCACCTTGCCGGTGCGTTTCAACTCTGCAATCTGGTCCGCGGAGATATCCCATTGCTCCAGCCTGCGTTCGGCCGCGGTGGATAGTGACCGGGCTCCGGCGGCAACGTCGCGGATGGAACTCCTGCTTAAGGCCCGCTGGTTGTCGTTGGCCAGCACGTATTCCCGCTCAGTATTTACAAGGTCGGGACTGTAGATGGTAAAGAGCGGGTCGCCTTTCTTGACGTATTGGTAGATGGCGTCCGCGAACACCTTTCGTATGTATCCGGAGAAGCGTACCTGCACATACGAGACTTGCCGGTCGTTGATTGCCACATTGCCGGTTGCGCGCAGGTCGTCACTTATCTCTTTGTATTCTGCTGTGCCCGTGGTCACGCCGATGCTTCGCATCTGTTCAGCCGTGAGTTGCACTGGAGAAAGAGGCGCCTCCATAGGGCGCGAAGACGGTGCCGCGGGCTCTGCTCCTGAGGACGCTGGACCTGCAGCGATTGGAGCCGGCGCGCCTGTAGACAGCATGGAATGCATAGCGGGGTGCCGCAGATAAAAGAAGAGCGCACCCGCCACCAAGGCGGCCCATACCAGTGAAGTGAACAGGACATACTTTCCGCCTGTGGCGCTCATCGAAGCGTTTCTCCCGTCAGTGTTTCAATTCTTACAAGCGCGGCCTCATGATCGAAGAGAGTTTGTTGGTAATCGTTCTCCAATTCGAGAACATCAACCAGCGACGAGAGCACGGGAGCAAGGTCCAGCTTGTTTGATTGATAGGCTGTTTGTTCGGAATGAAATACCGCTTCCGCTTGTGGCAATAATCCTTGCGTGAATTGGCTCAAGAGCTCAGTGGTCCGGGATACCGCAACGTAATCTGCCTGCAGGTCGGCTAGCGTCTGTTGCACCTCCGAGTCCAGTTCGTGCCGCGCGCGGTTTGCCTGCTCTGCGGCTTGGGCAATTTCTCCGGCAACTCGGCTTCGGTTAGGCAACTGTATGCTCGCGGTCGCAACGTAGCGGTTGCGATAATCGCTCCCTGTAACGTCAAACCGGTATCCCACATTGAAGTCGGGCTTGCCGTCGCGCTTTGCCGAGGCAATCTGCGCGTTCTGCTTTTCGATGGCTAGCGTGTCTTTCTGAAGTCTCGGATTTTGCTCTCGCAATTCGCCTTGAAGCTCGTCGATGTCTTTAGCGAACGGCGATGCGGCCAGCGGTTCCGGCACAATGTCGAGCGAGTCCTGACGGCGATGCAGAAGCTGCTTGATGCGCGCTTGCGCCTGCCCCAATGTCTGCTTGTGCATGGTGTCCTGGCGCAAAATTTGTGTGCGTTCCAACTGAGCCCTGAGTATAGCCGACTGGCTGCCTTGGCCGGCGCTATAGCGGGAGACTCCATCTTCAATCAGCGACTGCAGAACGGAGTCGATGCGATCAAGGTAGGCGATGGCGCCGGTCGAGTACGAAATCTGAAGATAGAGCAGCTTGACCTGCTCCGCGACGGAAGATCGTACTACTGCCACTCCGGCCTTCTCCGTCTCCGTCGCGCGGTTCGCCGTTTCCGCCCTCAGTTTGAGTTTCCCTTTGTAGGGCAGGTCCTGTGAGGCTCCCAGGCCGATATATGCGAACTCGCTATTGCTGAACCCGGCGAACGGCTTCGGGCTGCCAACGTTGGATGATTCGAACGTGAACGTCGGGCCGGGAAGCGCCTTGACCTGTTCCGCCACATGCGCCAGCGCTTTCCAGTTGTCGTCGGCCGTTGCTACGTCGCTGTTGTTCGCCACTGCCTCAGCCACCAGGGTCGGAAGCGGTGTGGGAATGGCTGCCGCGTGTTGCGCAGATAGCACTCCACACGGCGCGAAGAAGAAGGCGCACAGAAATAGGTTGAACTTCACAAGCGACGCTCCTGCCGCATTTCCCGGTAAACGGCTATTATAGCGAATTCACCTTGCAGGTCATTTATCTGAATGGGATTTGGGAATAGGCTGCGTAAGGTCATCCGTTTCTTGCTTTGACTTGTATTTTTGCTTAAACTCACCATGCGCGGGCAATCCGCGCCAACCAGTGAGGAACCGATGCAACAGCACAAGGCCGCAAGAATCTCCTACTTAAGCAAAACGACGGTACTTGCGTTCATGTTCCTCTCCGGTATCGGCCCAGCGGCCTTCACACAGCAGGATGGCGCTTCACACCCCGAGGAGATCGGCATCATTGTTACATCCACAGAGGCGGAAGCCGCCGGCGTGCTGAAACAGTTGAACGCAGGATGGGATTTCAGCGTCCTGGCCAAAGAGAAGTCCATTGATTCCACGGCCAATGACGGCGGCTACATGGGCAGCCTCAATGTAGACCAGCTTCGACCGGAGTTCCGTGACGCGCTCGCCGGGCATCCCAAGGGACAAGTCAGTGGGATCGTCCCGACTTCGTCGGGGTTCGCAATTCTTAAGATTCTGTCTTCTGTCCCACCCCAGGCGGACTTGAACCTCGATAATATCTCGGCGATGATTGCCAGCGGCGCCATTCGTCAGGGGCCGTCGATTGGAGGCTTTACCGAGTCCATCTCAGTCTTTCAGAAGTTCCAAAAGCCTGAAGGGTGGAATCGCGACTTGAAACAAAGCTGCAGTCTTCGCAATCAATCTTACGAATATGCAATTGACCGCCTTACGAGACTCTTGGTCGCGGCAGAGGCGGGCAATTCCGGAACGTACAGCCCGAATGAAATCATGAAACTCCACGCCTACCGGGGGCAACTCTATTCTTTCGAGGGGAAGATGGCGGAGGCTATCAAGGATCTCAAGACCGCCTATGCATTGGCCCAGAAAGCTGCGCCGGACCAGGCGCCTCAGTATGAGGAAGACCTTGGCGGAGCTTACCTGCACCTATCCGAGATGGAAAATGGAGTTTACAGCAAGACGAGCGAGGCAGGCATCTTTCCTCCGGCGAATCACAAGGCAAGTTATGAGAAGAAAGAAGAGTCGCAGCTTGCCATCCAGTACTTCACTCACTTTTTGACGCAGTTCCCTAACGACTTGGAAGTAAAGTGGGACTTGAACCTGGCCTATATGACCCTGGGCCAGTATCCCGACGGCGTGCCAAAGGAATACCTGGTTCCGGAGGCAGGCTTCCAGTCAAAGGAAGATATAGGAAGGTTCGTGGATATTGCGCCGTCGCTGGGCGTGAGTGTGATGCGCGAAGCGGGAGGGGTCATCGTCGACGATTTCGACAACGATGGATTGCTCGATATCGTCACTTCCAGCATGGGTGTTTGCGACCCGATCAAGTTCTTCCACAACAACGGAGACGGCACCTTCACCGACAGAACGGCAGCTGCGGGACTCGCCAACCAGATTGGCGCTCTCAACGCTGCCCAGCTTGACTACAACAACGATGGATGCATGGACATTCTGATTATGCGCGGCGGATGGGAGTACCCGCAAAAGAGATCGCTGATGCGCAACAACTGCGACGGGACTTTTGCCGATGTTACGGAGGTGAGCGGACTGGGAGATCCTGTCACAGGCGTAAGTTCAGTGGCCGTGGCCGACATTGACAACGACGGCTACATCGATCTCTTCTTCGGGAACGAAAACCAGCCCAGCCAGCTGTTCCACAACAAAGGGGACGGCACGTTTGAAGAAATCTCCCATTCAGCGGGGATTGACCGCAGCGCATTTACAAAGGGCGTTACAGCGGCAGACTACGATCAGGACGGCTACGCCGACTTCTATGTATCCAATTTCGACGGGCCCAACTCTCTCTATCACAACAATGGCAACCTGACGTTTACCGACGTGGCCCGGTTGGCAGGCGTTCAAGAGCCTCTGATCAGTTTCCCAACCTGGTTCTTTGACTATGACAACGATGGCTGGCCAGATATCTTTGTGTCGAGCTACTTCATGTCCATGACTGAGTCGGCAAAGACCTATCTTGGATTGCCTCGCAATGCCGAGTCGGTCAAGCTTTACCGAAACAAGCACGACGGCACGTTTGAAGATGTTACGTCCAAGGTTGGGCTGGACAAGGTATTCATGACCATGGGCGCCAATTTCGGCGACGTGGACAACGACGGATACCTGGACATCTACCTTGGGATGGGCAATCCTTCTTATACCGCCTTGTTTCCACATACTCTATTACGGAACAACGAAGCCAAAACTTTTTTGGACATCACCGCATCGTCGGGAACCGGGGACCTGCACAAGGGACACGGGATTTCATTCGCCGATCTTGACCGGAGCGGGAACGAGGCTATCATCGCGAACTTCGGCGGAGCGGTGCCGGGGGACAGCCACTATCTGCGCGTGTTTCAGAATCCCGGCAACAAAAACGACTGGATCAACGTTCACCTCGTCGGCGTGAAAAGCAATCGGTCAGGGGTGGGAGCGCAGGTCAAAATCACGGTCGCGGACGACGGACAGGCTCCGCGAACGATTTACCGCACTGGAGGCGAGACCAGTTCATTTGGCGCCAATCCTCTTGAGCTGCACATCGGGCTGGGGCACGGCGCTCAAATCCAGGCGATTGACGTGTGGTGGCCAGCAACCAACACGCGCCAGCATTTTACCGGCGTTGAGAAGAACCAATACATCGAGATCAAAGAGTTTGCAGCAGCGGTAAGCAAACTCAACCGGCCCAGCTACCACATGGGCGGACCGGCAAAGGCGGCTGCCAAGGAACTAGGTAAACAGCCCTAGTCGACCTCCCCCTCCTCCACGCAGGATGTTTGGAGCAAGTTCGCCATTTTCAATGCGCTGGAGGGATGGTTCTACCGTAAGTTGGTTGTTTTGAGGAACCTGGAAGCCAAGTTGCTGAAAACGGAGAACTTATGCTGGACTGAGCACGGCTTGAGGCCTGGCGCGACGCCTCAAGTCTGCGCAGAAAACGAAACCACTGAGGAAAGGTTAGCGCTTTCAAATGAGATAACCGGCAAATCGGAAATGAGTGAAAATCGTTGATTATACAGGAGATATATTGAAAGAGAATGGAGCAGGACTTGACCTCCGATGTTCTGGTTCCCTCGCTTCCTTTCAAGGCGCCCCACTACAAAGGGAGATACTTTCCACTGGTGATTGGAGAGCTTTACCTTCGCTTCGACGATGGATCATGAAACTGTTTCCGCATCAGAAATCGTGGCGATCTTCGGCGACCTTCGCGACGACGCGCGAGTTGTCATTCGCTGATGCTTCCTGTTCCGGGGACTGATCGGCGTCGTCGCTTCTGGCGCGCAACCGGGCCACGGTTTGCCAGTTGTCCTTGTGCGGCGTTTCGGCAATCCAGGGCGGCAGCGGCATGTAGAGGTAGTCGCCCAGTGCCGTGGCGTAGCCCTCGTAGAGAGCGCGCATCCGCCGAAGCCGCTCGAACGAGTCGCCGTCGCGGTTGACGCTCACTCCGCTCTGGCAGAGCAACTTGTAGAGTTCTTCATAACGCTCGGGAGTCAACCGGTCGGGTGCATCGTTGGATGGGGGCAGCGAGAAAATCTGCGCCAGGTCCACCATCGCGTGTCGAGCCATGGCAAAGGTCAAGTGGGCCTGGCGCGCCTCGTGCTCCTTGACTCCGGCAATCAGCAGTGCTGAGGTGTCAAGCACCGCTGTCAGTGCACTGATCCAACTTTGATTGTTATGTTGGGAGCGGAAATAGCAAAGGAGCGGATAGGAGATGTGGCTTTCCAGCAACTCCGCCGACCATCGTTCCCATTCTTCCAGCAGTTGGGTCAGCGCGATTTGCCCGCCTTGGTACGAATGGCGGCGGAGCAATTCCGCGGCCGTCGGCGGCGACCCCGCCCGCGCATCCAGCAGAGAAATGTTTACCTCGCGGCGCGAGAACGCGCTGTAGAGGACAGGGAAGTACCCCATGACGACGGCCAGAAAGCCAAAGCCAGTGCCCGCTTCAAGAATGAGCAGTTCGCGCGCCCAGGGGCTGCCCGGAGTCACGTCGCCCAGGCCCAGAGTAAAGATGGTGGTTCCGCTCACATAGAGGTCAGACCGAAGGCCGGGGCCCTGTGCGGCGTCGTTGAACGGGCTGCCCAGTGCATAGAAAATCAGCGCGAAGCCCACCATCATCGAGCCGGCCCAAAACACCAGCAGAAAGATGAGCGACAGCGGCCCGTAGTAACTGAAGACCGACTCTCTCTTGCGAGGATTGCGAAGGCGTCGGGCAATGAAGACCCAAGGGCGCCAGGTGACCACGTAGAAAATGCGCGTGAGCCGAAACCGCCCCGATGCGCGGCGCGGCAAAATGATGGTTTGGAAAGCATCAAGCAGCACTGCAAACAGGCAGACTACGCCTGCAGCCAGAGTGAGAATTCGCATCGTTCTGTTTCCTTTCCGGGCGCCCCCAAGTAACATCGGCCGAGCGCATTCCGGGGTTCTGACTAGGTTGGATGCAGGACCAGCGCCGAAACGAGCGCGGCGCAGCCTGATAAAGCTGCGCCGCTCTCGTTTAGCCGATTTGCTGTCGGGGCTGGACCAGGAAATCGGGTATTAGAACTGGCTCCAAAGAGACTGGTTGTAGACCTCGTGATGGAACTGCACTTCAGAGCCTTTTACAAACGTTCCCAGTTCGCGAGGGCTGCGGTCGGCAGCGGCCTGCTTCAGTTCCGAGTAGCGGCCCTGCACGTCCGCGCCCAGGATGCGGGCAATCCATTGCGAATCCTGAAAATCCTCGATGGCCGCCTGGATGTTGTCGGGAAGAAACTTCCCGCCTTCGCGAAGCCCGCCGCGTGCGGAAATCTCCCCATCGATGCCGGTTTTGAAGATCGAGTAGAGAGAGAGATAGGGGTTTGCGTCCGGGGCCACGGCGCGGATTTCCGTTCTCATCGACCTGTGATTGCCAATGGGCACCCTCACCATGGCGCCGCGGTCGGTGGCCGAGGCGCGAATCTGGTTGGGCGCTTCGAAGTGCGGATCGAGCCGGCGATAGGCGTTGACGCTTGAATTGAACACCAGGCAAAGGTCCAGCGCGCGGGTCAGGATGCGGTCAAGAAA
>Ga0118677_10009048_pt1 | contig 12164 bp, 9 predicted proteins | sample AliMusrvi5mmetaG_FD_86154 | JGI IMG/M metagenome (GOLD analysis project Ga0118677, IMG submission 86154)
ATCTTGAGGAAGAGATTGAATATATCCTGAGCATTTGAACTATCGCCTTTACCTGGACCCTGCTTGTCAGTAAACGTAGCGAGAGTATCCCGGATATCTTCCTCTTTCAAGTTTCCATATATTCCATCTGTGATTGAGATGGAGCTGTGCATAAGGTTTTGGGAAAGCGCCTTGAGCTCCTGGATCGTTTTGGCGTGTTTCATTCCATAGTTTGCATGTCCATGACGTAATTTGTGAGGGGATTTATATGGTACTCCTGCCATTTTGCACAACCGTCGCATTCCCTGAGTTAATATCATCCTTCTGCCGGCAGGATTTGAAGTCAGTGCCGTTTTATGGGTATCTATCTCCTTCATTCTGGTAAGGGAAGGATACCAAAGGCCTTCCTCTACGCGCTCATATAAATAATTATCCCAATCCTCGCATATTGTTGACAGTTCTGGTATGGGTAAGAATGATGTAATTCCAGCTGTGCGGTTTTTGGTTCGGACCCCTTTTGACGGAAGTTGCTCTACTCTTTTTTTGGAAATATCAACACAATTCATTCCAAGTGTCAGGAATGCTGTTACTCTCATTCCGGATAAAAACAAGAAACAGATTGCAGCCTGGTCGCGCTTATCTCCCACCTCCTTTAGCTGTAATTGAGCGATCTTTTTTACATCATCCAGTTCCCAGTATTCTCGCTTTTTGAATTCGGTTTGTATACCATTCGACCTTCTTGGTCGAATAGTATCTATCCAACCTTTAAAATCCCCCCGATACTCAGCTGGCTTCCTTCCATATGCCCAGTTAAAAAATGTTCTTGAATGAGCGCATATACGATCAAGAGAAGTGACATTCAGGGTGGATTCATTTCCATCCATTCGATTTGATAAAAGAAATTCTGGAAATACAGGCATGATTGAAGAGGCCTCGGAAAAAGGAATTTCCCTTGCCCATTCCAGCAGATGTTTAAGGCTTATCCAAATTCTCCGGATTGTACCCTGATCGTTTTGGATGACATTTTCTCGGTAGGACAGAAAAGCAATAACGTTTAAGTAATTGTATCGATTTATCAAAGGGGAATTTTCGCTGGTGGTGTGGAGCGGTTTAATGCCATACCATTTTAAAAACTCCTTGCCGACAATCCAGATATTCTCTTCTATATCCTTTACATATGGACAGCCTTTAGCGCATGCCAGTTCAATTTCTTCAATTGGCATAGCGATAAGTCCTGCCAATTCAACCGGCGAATAATTCATATGAATCAATTTTAGACTTCGTCTAATTTGGCCTATCTTTAGCTTTCCGACGGGTCCAACAATATGATTTTGGGGCATCGTTTTTCTCCAATATAAAAAATTAGGAGGACAAAAAAGCCCTCCCTTTGTGTTTAATTCTGCTCTTGTGGTTATTTCATGATTCCATCGAGGTGATCGGGCTCAAACTTGTTAATCAAACCGATCATTTCAGTAACAATATCGGAAATGTTTCAAGTTACCCAGTTTGTATACTTTAGCGCATAAAGGTACAACTGCTTATTTGGGGGTGATGCGTAGGCCGCATCTATGAAGCAAATGATATCTTCCGGCGTATCTTATTTCTCCAAGTATTCGCGACAATCATTCAAAAGACATGGTTATTGTAAACAAAAGTTTGAATTTCTTGCCAGGCTCTTGAATTCTATCGAAATGATTGTTTTGGAAATCGCCGCTTTACAGATAAGGCATAATTTTGTAAAATGATATCATGCAAATCATTCAACGTTCCATCTTTACGACTCTTAAAAATGCCCTGACCGACCGTCGAATTGTGGTGCTCACCGGAATGCGTCGGGTTGGAAAAACAACCACTATACGCTGGTTGCTGGACCAGGTTCCATCTACAAACAAAATTTATATGGACCTGGAACGTTTGGACCAGCGCGCCATTTTTCAGGAAAGTAATTACGACCTGGTGTTAAATTACCTGCGCAACCTCGGGTTGGATCCATCTCAGCCAATGACGGTTGCTCTGGATGAAATTCAATATGCCCCCAACCTGCCGAGCGTGGTCAAATACCTCTACGACCATTATGGAATTAAGTTCCTGCTGACCGGATCAAGCTCTTATTATTTAAAACATTACTTCAGCGAATCAATGGCAGGTCGCAAAGTGGTTTACGAAATGTTTCCACTTGGTTTTGGTGAGTTCCTGGACTTTCGCGGAATTCCCTACCGCCGGCGTTCTTCACTGGAGGAAATGCGCTTTGATCCTTATGAATTCGAGCGCCTGAAGGGCTACTATGACGAGTTTATTACATTTGGTGGGCTGCCAGATGTGGTGATGGAAGCAAGGCCTGAGGCCAAGCGTGAAATTCTTCAAGATGTTTTTTCCTCTTATATCAATATAGATGTAAGAGCCATGGCGGACTTCCAGAAGATTGGGGAATTGCAGCAGTTATTACGTGTGCTTGCATTGCGCATGGGCAATAAATTGGATTACACAAAACTTTCGCAGGTGGTTGGAATTTCCCGCCCTACATTAAGTGAATACCTGGAGTTCCTGGAAAAAACCTATGTGATATACCGGTTACCTGCTTTTGCCGGACCAGATAAAGCCGCTGTTTTGGGAAAGAAGCTCTATTTCCGTGACAATGGAATCGCAAGTATCCTGGCCCAACCAGGTGAAGGTGCATTATTCGAAAATGCTGTTTTCAACCAACTGATGGAATATGGCGAATTGGCTTACCTTTCGAAGACCAATGAGTATGAAGTCGATTTTGTTTTGACGTCATCAGGCAAACAACCATTTGGATTGGAAGTAAAATATCACCCCGTCGCGGCTGATGATCAGAAATTAAAACGAATTGCCCGAAAAAATAGTTTGACTCAATTCTGGGTGGTGGGGCGTTATCCAACACCCGGGTTTGAGGATTTTTTGTGGGGCGGTTTGATTTTCTAAAAACCTTACAGAAAACCCCGGGATTGATAAAGCTCTTTTGAATTCAATAACGGGAGCTTTTGCTGGGATCCCAAACAGAAAAGATAGAATATTCCACAACCCCGACGACGACCATTCAGGAAAGACTTGAATAAACTTGCTGTATTTATCAAAATAATGCGCTTCGATAAACAACCATACGCATTCTTCGTCCTCAATCCGCAAGTTCTGCCATAATGGATGTCGTTCAAAATAAGTAAGTTTATATCGCAAGTCATGGTTTCGCCACATTTGGTATAAGTTCGGATATTTCATCGATGTCATTTTACCCCTTCGCCATTTCCTTGTTTGACAGTTGTGTAAATACAGCAACTTTATATTTACACTTTTAGCGCAAAGTGTAAATATAAAGTAACCAGCCCTATAGCCCTATATAAGTAATAAAATCTATTTTGTATTCAAGGTGAGAAATTCGAGCAAATCCCTGCCAAATTCTGTTACATAAAAAGTCGATAATTTGTCGTGCGGCAATAAAAATCCGGGTTCTTTTTCGTATTGAGGTAATAATACGCCAAAATTAGCGAGGGGATTAATAACAGTTTCTTCTATGCCCCAATACACAACCTTCCGGATATGATCCGGTTCATTGGTAGACCAGGTCCATCCCACCTTTTCGATTAAAAGATTTACAAAAGGCTCAAATTCAACCTTGCTCCCGGTTTGTAAATCCCTCAATAATTTTAAGACTGTTTTTGAGAGACTCTCGGGTAAGTAAGTTCCAAACACATTATTGGAACAGGTGATTAACCAGTTAATTCGAAACCACCAGGCCTCAAACAGGATCAGAAATTGATGCAAAACAGAAGATGATAAAAATGCTTCTCCAGCGGGTGTTACCTGCCAGCGCAAGCCCCGTCCCCCGCTGATAAGGCCTGCTCCCTGCGCCAGGACATGAACAAAATAGATTTCCACGATATCATTTTCATTGCGATAATGGAAAACCATATCTTCAATCCTGGTATCCAATTCGGGCGATTTGACAAACCTTGCGGCAATTCCTTCCACCGCTTTTCGCGTCAGGTTCCCGGCGGATTGCGTGCCTCTAACTTTATTTTCGATTAAGTAGGTTAAAAATGCCACTACATCTTTAACCAGGGGAAATGCCTGCAAGGTTGCCTTATCAGATTCGGTCAGTGATTCTTCCCATTGCGTCTGATCAAGCAGTCGCGCTGGTGATATCCAGGCGTTATAGGGCGCTACTAGATCTCGAGGCCAATCCTGATAAGCATACTGGTAAAGGCGTTGATTCACCTCTTTCAGGTTAAAAGCTTCAGGATCAAATGCTCCGCCCACCCATGCGAGGTAACAATCATGCTCCTCATGGAGAGGGTCATGGATGGCTTCCAGAAAATCGGCGTATCCTCCCACACCACCCACGTCTTCAGGCGGGCGGGCGCGTTTACCTTTAATACATTGTGGGTAAGAAACTCCCTTTTCAACGGGCATTATTTTTTCAATCAGGATGGCATGATCCCAGCTATCTCCAAAATCATATCTATAAGAAAAATGAGACCCTTCGTTTAACCTGAGCTTTTTAAGGGTGTAATTCATTTCATCCTGCAAATCCATTTCCTCATACTCATCGCTTTCCAGGTCTCCGTAACGAATATCATTGATAGTAAATTCGTGCAAATGGTAATCCTGCCAGCCAAAAATAATTTGAATTATTTCGTGGAGCTCAAAAAGAGTTGTTTTTTCGCTAACCCAAATTCTTCTCCAGATAGCCGGAGAAATATAATTCAATGTGATTTTGATCTGGCAGACTTTTTGCGGCTCTTTTATTTTCATGTCTCTCTCATTCCTGACGTTATCCTTTTATAAGGATACTCCGAACCTATCTAATTTGATGGAGCAGCCTGGCAGTATTTTCCAGGGTTATTAAAGGAATATCCTCCTGTCTTTCCAAAAAGGGTATCACATCGGATAAGGCTGCTTTCCAATCCAGTGTTTCCAATTTCTCATATATAACCTTCTGCCAGTTGTCGGGTGTCAGGGGCTGTCCCTGCCAGCCAGTTTGTGAGAGCGCATTTGCCAACAAGGTCAGGTTAGGGTCAGGCCAATTAGGATCACTCAGGTACCAGATAAGGTCATAAATATCCCGACCCTTTGTATATTTCCTTTGTAAAATGGCATGGATTTTCCCGGCCAACAACGAAGATTGATCATGATGCTGAATCCGTAAGGTAATATGGCGGCGCACCAATGTGATTGCCAGACCAGCCCCCGCAGGTGGGCGGGTATCCACTTCTATTTTTATGGAAAAAGATTCATTGGTTTGGGGTGAGAGGTTTAGCTCATATAAGAGACCCTGAAACCGCACAAAAGCGGAATGGACTGTTTTCTGGTCGTTCATTTTAATCTCAACATTGTAGCCCTCGGCCAGGAATTCCGATTTTATTGTTTTGAGGTAATGCCTGAAGTCATAGTTGGCATTAGGATTTTCCAGCGCAAAATCCAGGTCTTCTGAAAAACGAGGTACCCCAAATAAAAAACGCAAGGAGGTGCCACCGTGAAAAGCGAGGGGGATCATCGCCCCGGAGTGCTGCATGCTTTCTAAAATTCTGGCCTGCAAATATTCCCGCGCAAGGTTTTTCCCATTGATTGGGTTGGGTTGATTTTGCAATAAATTACTCAGAAATTCTTTCATAATGATTCAAACCCGGTTTTTTCTTCATCGATTATTTGCCGAATGACTTCGACTGCCCGATTTAACTTTGACCTGCTTTCTTTGCCAGCTAATTGAGATAACCGTTGCAGGTCAAGCTGGTCCAGGGCTTGCAAACGCAACTCGGATAGATATGCGATCGAATCGCTTCCGGCTTCCAGGTATATCAAATCGAGTAAGGCTTTTTCGGGAGCGGCAACAAAAGCTTTCTGGTTATTCCCCAGATCTACTTGTTTGTAAGCTTGAAACCAACCTGTTTGTATATGCCGAAAATGATACTGCCCGAGGGGGGTGGAATAATGTCCAGGGCGGCCAGTGGTTACACTGGTTGTTACGGGAACGTTTTCAGGAATTAAGCCATAGAATGCCAGGGCGGATTGTAAACTAATGTAGGAACCCGGTACAAGGTGGTTGGCGATCAGAAATGGATGGGGAATCACTTTTTGAAAAGGGGGAGCAAGTGCATACAAACCACGCCGCAATTGGTAAATTTTGCCGGCTGCTGTCCAACGAGAAAGCTGATGGCGAATCTCTTGTGTATTTACATTACCGGCAAATAACAGGCTGGTTTCAAATAAAGGCTCGTTTCCGATAATTTCCAATAACCAATTGAATTCCATTTCATTAATTTACCATTAATGGCAACATTTTACAATATAAATATAAACATCTTGACATCAAAGGTCGAGTCTTCAGCATATTAAAAATAGTTTGATTCAATAAAAAAAATAGCATGATGTCTGTATTTATATAAACACAGACATCGCAATATAATTAAATCATAAAAATTCAACGTTTTCTGCTCACCCAAATTAAGGATATGCTGATTCCTGGCAAAGTTCTTATCCTTTATGGGTCTCGACAGGTGGGCAAGATAACCCAGGCAAATGATTTGATCGGGTCTGAACCTTTGCACAGTCGATTTATTAATGCAGATGAACTGGTCCCGGTCTGAATTAAATAGAAGGGAATCAAGGAATCCGTCCGGAATAAATAAACAGATGGCGCGTTCTATTTTGAATGTGCCACTTTTATCATTTGGGAGAGGAGGGAGGGATAAAAAAAGCACCCCCATCTCTGGAAGGCACTACATCATCAATACTAATCTCAGTTAGCCTTAATCGCCGGTCTAGATTTACACGCATCTCTGACTCGGTCCGCGTCGGAGAGACTGCGGTGATTTTATAACCCGTATTTATGGATTTTATCCATCAAGACGATTTGATTTAAGTGGGATTACATGCAAGTTGTCAGACACTTTCCAACCCAGCCAGTTCAATTTTTCGCGTAGAGACTCTAGTTGTTCAGGAATGACGAATAAAAGATCGGGGTTTTGGTAACCCTTTAAAAATGGGCGCAAAAGCGAACTACCCAGGATGGCCCGGAAAACCAGTTCCTGGGAACACCGCAGGATAATGACTGTTTCCAATTCTATCGGATACTCATTGCCTGCCCAGGAGCGTAAGGCAAGTTCGAGTAAGGGTGGGATAGAGGGGGCGGGTAGTGCATATTTGTTCACAGGTTGATTAGGGATAATGCGATTATTGAGCAAGGCCAGTAGTTCGGTGATTTTACGTCCAGGCTTGAGGGCGTTGGTGACGCTTTCGCGGGTAAGTTGCCAGCCATCATTATCGGTGGTATCGGCCCATTGACTGAGTTGGGATGCGGTGATCAGATCGTGGAAGCCGGGTTTCCAGTGGATCAGGCCGGTTTCGGTGATGGTCAGGTTTAAGGGCAGGGTTTTGGCATAATTGATGGTTGTCCAGTCGCCAGTCGGAGGGGGAGAATTGAGCAGGAGAAAACGTTCGGCAATGACGGTTCCGGACAAACCTTGTGAAAGAGCATCCTGGAGTGCTCCGGGGGTGGGGAATTCCATTAGGTTGGCTTTGCGGTGAAGGATGGTCCGTTCACGCAGGGAAGCCCATTCATGCAGTTCAACGAGAATATTTTGGGAGAGATTTGCCTGGGAACCGGTTTGCAAGGTGGCGATAATTTCTTCAATACTGGTTCCGCTTTCGAGACCGCGATAGATGTTTTCGCGGGTAAGCCGGTAGTGGGCGGTGTGTTTGTGCGATTCTGTGCGCTCGGCGCAGTTTTCGAGGAAGGCAAGCTGGAGGGGGGTGACCCGGTCGAGGTAGGCGATGATGTCAAAGTTGGGCTGCACCACCCAGGCGGGTTGGTCAGGTGTTGGGAGGTGGATCTCTGCCTGTGAAACGGTGACAAACCCCGGATGGAAGACGGCACGTCCAATGTCGGTTAAACGGAAACCGGTCGGTTTGCCATTATCCACAAAAAGTTCGACCAACCCCAAAAAGTAGAGCCAGGTGGTGAAAGCGCCTACCAGCCAGGGATATTCCTGTTTGAGCCAATCGGTGCGTGTTTGTTGTTGCCAATCGAGAAGTTCTTGCTTTCGTTGGGTTGTGTTATCATACCGATAAAAATAAGGGCGTAATGGTGGATAATCAAGAGCAAAGTCCTCGCCAACTCGGGAATAAAGGGCTTTTTCGAAATCCGTAAGGGAATAAACCGCTTCATGGTCAATTGGTAATGCCCTCAGCGCCATGGTCAGCGCCATACGGCCCTGGATGCGGCCCATCCCATCCTGGTCAAAATTGTTGTGTTTATCGGGAACCTCCCACCAGGTGCGTATGCGGAGAAATCCTTCAAGCAAAAGGCGAATTTGAGCGTCGAAAGAGTGCTTGGCAAATTGTTCTGGCAATTCTTTGAGTATCAGTTGATCGTCGGCTGTTTTTTGGAGCATGTCAGAATAGCTGAATGCGTTTAACCAGGCTTGCGCAGGTTTTGGAAATAAAAGACCATCCATATCCATGCCTTTTTCACTCCAGCGCATGGCCTTGCGAAGTTTGATCTCATCATTGATGCGTACCAGCCCATTTTTGGTAAGTTTTAATCCACCCATATTTTGAATAGATTGCAACATTCCCATCATATCTAACGCCACTTCGGGGGTCCGTCGATAATGGATTTCACCTCGCGCCGGTGCAGGTTGGATTTCCAATGGCAGGTACTCCGGCTGCCCAACTTGCGCCAGCAGGCGCTCATCGGAGTAGAACAGTTTATTGTAGCCGTAGCTATCACTTATTGAATCCGGGCTGTAGGAACCAGTGACCAGAATCAGTCCGCGCCGAAATAAAAGGTTCGGAATATCGCCTTGATCATTAGACAGGCCAGAAGGATGCAATCCAGAAACAAGAATGCCGATTTTGAGTGTGGCAGATGGAATCACCCCACCCATAAGTTTGACAAGCGCCAGGGCGTTGCGCTCCCATGGTTCCAACCTTGAAATGGCCGCCTGTACTTTTTGGGGGTCTTTTAGGCCATTGGCAATACAAGCGATGCACTCTTCTTTGCGCATCTTTGATTCGCCGCCCCATATTTTGGACATCGGCTTGAGTTTATCTGCGCTGACGTAAGGCAGATCATCGTCAAAATAGCATGGCATAAGTCGTCAGTGCTCCAGTATTTTTGGGGTATGGCCCAGTTTGAGCAGGCGCGCCAGCAGAGGGTCCAGTTCGCCAGGGGCGACAATAGAGAAGGTGGGGCCAAGTCGGGCAAGCAGGTATCGGGCTGTGTTTGGGTCGGCGTACATGTCGTCAAGGATTAGGGGATCGGCAACCTCAATGATAGGGAGGTTTTCATGCAGGATGGGTTGCTTCATAGCACTTCATTCTCGTACAATATCTCATATTTGTATCCTTGTTCGGTCAGGAAGCGTTGGCGGTTGGCGGCAAAGGTTTGATCCACTGTCTCGCGGGTGACAATGGTGTAGAAATGTGCCATCAATCCATCATTTTTCGGACGCAGGATGCGGCCCAGGCGTTGGGCTTCTTCCTGGCGGCTGCCAAAGGTGCCGGAAATTTCAATAGCCACACTGGCATCCGGCAGGTCAATGCTGAAGTTAGCGACTTTCGACACCACCAGGGTTTTTATTTCCCCGGTACGAAACTGTTCATAAAGTATTTCGCGTTCACGTACCGGCGTTTGCCCGTTAATCAGAGGGGCTTGCAGTAGAGCGGCAATTTCATCTAATTGGTCAAGGTACATACCGATAACCAGGATATTTTCATTAGTATGGCGTTGTAATATTGCTTGTAATACTGGAAGTTTGCGTTTATTGTGGGCCGCAATGGAATACTTTTCTCGCTGCGGGGCAATGGCATAATCCATGCGGGCGTTTTCGTCGAGCGGAATGCGGATTTCGTGGCAGACTGCGGTGGCGATCCAGCCCTGTTTTTCCAAATCCTTCCAGGGCACGTTGTATTTTTGCGGCCCGATCAACGAAAACACATCCCCTTCCATGCCGTCCTCACGCACCAGCGTGGCAGTCAGGCCAAGGCGGCGGCGTGCCTGGATTTCAGCGGTGATTCGAAAAACTGGGGCAGGCAGTAAATGTACCTCATCATAGATGATCAACCCCCAGTTGCGGGCGCTAAACAGTCCAAAGTGAGGGAATTCTCCTTCGGCGCCTGCTCCGCGCTTACGATATGTCAAAATTTGATAAGTGCTGACTGTCACCGGGCGAATATCCTTTTGCAAGCCGGAATACTCTCCCACCAGGTCCCCGGTCAGCGAAGTTTTATCCACCAGTTCGCTCATCCACTGGCGCACAGCCACCGTATTCGGGGTAAGAATGAGCGTGGAAGTCTGCAATTGCGCCATGGCAGCCATGCCGACAATGGTTTTCCCCGCGCCGCATGGCAGGACCACTACGCCGCTGCCGCCCTGCGCCGAGCCGCCGGCGTGAAAGACCTCGGCTGCCTCACTCTGGTAACGCCGCAGTTGAAAAGGCTTGCCGCTCACCGATGCTGGGCGCAGGGAAATCGGCAAATCTTCGCCTGCCACATAGCCGGCCAAATCCTCGGCTGGATAGCCAATTTGTAAAAGAGCCTGCTTCAGATGGCCGCGCCGGCCAGGGGTAACCAGCGCGCGATGTGCGTCCAACTTCTCATGCAGAAAGCGTGAAGTGACTTTATGATTAAGAATTTCCACCATCAGCATTGCGTCATCGCTGGTCACAATCAGGTTCTCACCTTCACGCACCAATTTAACCCGCCCGTAACGCCCAATATATTCGTCAATATCGCGCACGACATTGGAGGGCAGACCATATTTTGAATAATCCTCCAGGTCGGCCAGAATTTGGGCAGCGGTTAAACCAGAGGAAGCCGCATTCCAAAGCGATAAGGGCGTGATGCGGTAGGTGTGGATATATTCTGGTGATTTTTCCAGTTCGGCAAAACGGGCCAATGAATCACGCGCGGCCTCATAACGCTCATTTTGCACTTCAAGCAGGAGGCTTTTGTCACCCTGAACGATCAGTGGATTTGAGGAAGACGGCACGGTTATTCAACCTCAATCAAAAAATCGTTGACCAATTTACCCAATGCCTCATCAAACCTGGCCTGTTCTTTTTGCTGGATGGTGATGATATTTGCCTTGGGATCTGATTGAAATGGGCAACGCAGCTCGGCGAGCATTTTCTGGGTGGCAACAAATGATTCCTGGTCTGGAAACTGGTAGTTGATTGTGACACTGCGGCTGACTTTTACCTGCCTGGCCGGCTTCGGCATATTGTTCAAGGCTGGTTCTTTCGGGAAGATGCTGGCAGTCGTTTCCTCAAGCAGGGCGAATTCCAAAGGCAAATGCTTCATGCGTAAAGGAACCTGCTCCAGCTTTTCCAGAATGGCGAACACCTTCCCGGGAGAGTGAACCAGGCTTACAGTGGGAGAAATTTTTTCGACAATAAATCTTTCGGCTTCAACTGGCAAGTTCACAGTTTCAAGCAGCGCAAAGTTTTCATACAATACAAACTGATCGGCGTGACCAGCCCATTCATCAAGCTCAATTTGCACATTTTGTGGCAGGTCGCGTCCGGTCATCTTTTTTAGAAAATCAATAATGTTCAATTCGGGTTGTTGAATCAGAGCGGAGGCAACTGAGGCTTTTTTAAGGAGAAATATTCCCACATAAGCCCCATGCCCGCCGGCCGGGTTAGAGGCTTGTTCGCCAAGCGCCGCCACCTTCTGGATCAGCCTGGCAGGGTAGAAATCAGATTCGATGATGACATCAAAATTAGGTTGAACGGTGACCCTGGGTTGTGCCTCTTCATTTTGAAACATTCGCAGAAAGCGCTCGTTGATCCGAAAAGCTTTAAGCATACCGCGCGTTGGAAGCAAACCGGAATATTCCTGAGAGGTGTAAGCCAGATCGACAAAACGCATGATGAGAGGAATGTATTCCAAAAATCGTTCGATATAACGACCTTCGACACGTTCAAAGGCATCGGGGTCGTCTGGAGAGACCGTTTTTTCGCGCGATTCGGATGAATTTCCTTCGTGAAAGTTGTCGTACCGCCCGACTGGATGTCCCCAACGGTCGCTCTTTGGAAAAAATTGCGGGATGAGAAAGTAAGGATAATTGGCTTTGAGATAGCCAATCAGAGACTGAACGCTGAACCACTGGCCAGGGGGACATTCTTTTAATACATTCAACAGAAATGTGCGGACTTCCGGAAATT
>Ga0118677_10012882_pt1 | contig 12164 bp, 1 predicted proteins | sample AliMusrvi5mmetaG_FD_86154 | JGI IMG/M metagenome (GOLD analysis project Ga0118677, IMG submission 86154)
GCCTCTATCAAGGCCGGATTCTCCAACTCATCACCGGATCGACCGGACTCGACGAATACGAATGGGGGGTCACCCTGCTGGCCAGAAACACCGCCGATGTCAAAGCGATCGTCTATGAAATGCGCTTCGACGAGGTGTCCGCCCGTTACGGCGAGTTCGGCGATTTCTTCATCGGCATGCAACTGCCGCTCGACGTGTTGTTCCGACGGATCTGTTTGTGAGAAACCGCCGATTAGGATTGTCAGAAGTGGTCTCACCGATATCCTGTGTCAATGAACGCAGGATGGCCGTTGGGTGTTCTCACCCTAACATGCATGGTGGCGCTTCACGCGCCGGCCCAGGAACCAGACAAGGTGGAGATCTACCGCGGGATGCTGGTGCGGCGCCCGGAAAACCCCGTGCTGTTCGGCCGCTTCGTCGATGCCTGGCTGGCCCAGGGCGAAATGGCCGGACTGAAAGCCTATCTCGAAGCCAAAGCCACTGTGGGCGGACCGCCGGACTGGCGTGTGCTGGCGGTGTTCCGCGAATTTTCAGGTGACGGGGCGGGCGCGATCACGGCCTTGGACGAAGCACTCAAGAAGGCGCCGGATGACCCGCCAACACGGCTGGCTCGGGCCAAGGCGCTCGGCGCGGCAACGCGCTTTGAAGACGCCCTAACGGATTTGGCGGTGGCGGCGCGGGATCCCGCGGTGCTGCTGGAAGCGGGGACCCTGCGCGGGAAATTGTTAGCCCGGGCCGGTCGTCCGGCGGAGGCGGTGAAGGCGTGGCAGGAGGTGATCGCCGCCCATCCTGCGGACGATGGCTTGCGCGAGGATTTGATTGAACTGGAAATCGGCGAGGGCATGGTGGATGAGGCGGTGGCCGCCGCCACCGATCTCACCGACAAGACCGCGGATCCCTATCAGAAGGCGTTGCGCCGGATGCGGGTGGCCGAGATCCTGGCCCAGGCGGGCAGGAAGAATGAGGCGGTAGCCGCATACCGGGAGGTGTTCGCGGTCGCGGCGGAAAGCTCATGGCTGGAGCGCGAGGTGTTGGCGCGGGTCAACGCATTGTTTTCGCGTGAGGATGATGCCGCCGGGCTCAAAGGGTTTTACGCGCAATTGCGCGAAACCTATCCGCGTCGGGTGGGGGTCAAAAAGGAGGCGGCCCGCAGCCTGCTGGCTTCCGGCGAGGGCGATGAGGCGGTCGCGATGTTCCGCGAGGTGCTCAAAGTGCTGCCGGGTGATCGGGAGACGCGCAACGAATTCATCACACTGCTGGAAACGGCCGGTCGTCTCAAGGAATCGGCCGACGAGATCGCCGTGCTGTTAGCAACGGCTGGCAGGGATGCCGCACTGTGGGAAAAACTCGCGGGCATCCGCCGCACCCTCGGCGATGAGGCCGGACTGAAGGAGGCGGTGGACAAGGCGGTCGCGCTGGTTCCTGAAAGCGAGGGCGGCAGGGTCGCGGCCGCCGCGATCTATCAGCGCTACGGACGGCCCGACGACGCCCAACGCACGCTGCGCGCGGCGGTGAAAACCTATGGCCTGACCGGTGAGGCCGGCGAGGCACTGGCGGTTTTGTTAGCTAACGGGAAATCACCCGACGAGGCGCTCGGGCTGTGGCGGGAGATGGCGAAAACCGCGGATCGCGAGGGCCTGCTGCGCATCGCCCGCTCGCTCACCGCCAATGGCCGCGCGGCGGATGCCTACGGGATTCTGGCCTCGCGCCTGGCCGGCTTTGCAGGCGATCCGTTGTTGTTAGCCGCGTTGTGCCAGGCCGCGCAGTTTGCCGCTCAGGCCGGGGAAGCGGTTCCGCAGGCGCTCGAGATGGTCCGCCAGGCGCACACCCCCGGCGATTTGGAAACGGCGCTGCGCCAGGCGATCACGCTGGTGTCACGCGACAAGGAACCACGGAAATGGCTCGACGAACTAACAGCCAAAGCGAACCCGTGCACCCAGGAGTTATGCCTGCTTGCCGAACTTCACGAAACATTTGGTGATAGCATCGCGGCCGACCGGGATTTGAAAATGGCGCAGCAGGGTGGCGAGCCGTTGTTGGCGGCAGCCCAGCGCGTGCGCTTGTGCGAGTTGCGCGGCGATCTCACTGCGGCCATTGGCGCGACCCGCGATTGGCTCACCCTGCCCGGCGGCCTCAAAACCGAACAACTCAAGCGCCTGGTCAATCTGTTGGAACGCTCAGGTGATTACGCGGCCGCACTCAAGGAAACCGAAAACTGGCAACGCCTCGCACCCGGCGACAAACTCGCGTCCGCCAAACGCGCGGAACTTTTCCTAACTGATGGCAAACCGCAGCAAGCCGTGGCGGAATTGCGCCGCGCGCTCGCCAGGTTTGGCAACGACGAGGAGATGCGCACAAAACTCGCTGCGGCCATGTCCGACGCGGGCATGTTCGCCGAAGCGTGGCGCGCGTATTACGGACTCTATGACGAGGCGGAATCGCCCGCAGCCAAACTGAAGTGGGCAGGCCTGCTCGCCAATCTGGCCGTTCGCGAAGGCCGGGAGGATGACCTGGTCAAGGATTTCAAGCGCCGCGCGCGCGACAACCCATCGTCGCCGGTGCCGCTGTTAGCCCTCGCGGAAATGTACCGCTCGTGGTTGCGCCCGGACGAGGAATCCCAGGTCGTCGCCGAGGCGTTGCGCCGCAAACCCGAGGATGTCACGCTGCTGCAGCGCCTCGCCGACCTTGAAGAGCAGGGCGGCTCTATCGAAAAAGCCGAGGTCCTGTTGAAAAAAGCGCTGCTCCTCCAGGACTCGCCCGACAACCGCCGCCGCCTTTCCGCCTTGTGGATCCGCAACGGCGACACCGAACGCGGACTTGCCGAGTTGTTAGCCACCCAGGGCGGTGCCATGCCGCGTGACACCGAAAAACTGGTGCTGCCCATGGTGGAACGCAAAGACTGCCAAAGCGCGCTGCGCATCCTGGCCGCCGCCGTCCCGCAGCACCCCGACGACTGGCGCCTGGCCTATCTGCATGCAGTCACCTTGCGCGAAGCCGGTAAACCCGACGCATCCTTTGCCGCGTTTGCCGCGCTGCTAGATGCCAAGAGCGATTTAACAGGCGTGACGCCGCTCTACCCCGCGAATCAAATGCAATCACGCCCGGGCGCGATGATCTCGGACTTCCAGCGCTTTGCCTATTACCGGATGATGACGAAGGCGTTGCCGAATGGCCGCAGCAATCGCGGCTATGGCTCGGGGCAACCTGCGGTGGCGATGCCCGGCACCGCAGCCGATGTGCGGTGGATGGCGTTCTGCCAGGCGCTGGCTCTGGCAGACATATCCCCGGAACACCGAACCGCCATGCTGGCCACCTTGCACTCCACGGCCATCCCACACCTGGATTTCATCAAATCCGTGGTTGCCCTCAAACCCGATGAACTGCGCGCAAAATTGTTAGCCGGCGATGCGGATCCACTCCTGTTCCGCTGGTATGCCGATGCCGGCAGCTATGATTTCTCGCCCATTCGGCAGGATACGGGTCCGGATCTCAAGGTGCTGCGCAAGGGTGTCGATTGTTGTCTCAAGACCGACCCCGATCTGGCGCTCATGCTGATGACTCGCCTGCTCTTCGCGGGCGATGACGGACTCGGTGTCGAGGGCATCCGCCAAATGCTCGATCTCATCGCCGCGCTCGGCGTGGATAAGCGTGCCGGCTTCCTTGAACCGTTGGGACGACTGGCATTCGATACGGAAAACACGTTACCCAAAGAGTTGCGCGACCGGGCCGAAGCCATCCTGATCGCCGATGTCAAGGCGCAAGGCCCCACTGCGCCCTACTACCAGGCGCTGCCCATCCTGTGGCTGCGCACCGGTCGCTTCGACGAGGCCGTGGCCTGGTTCAACGATCTCTATCAAGCCGGCCCACCACCCACCCGCAACAACCCGTCAGCGATGGCGTATCCATCGCGACCCTATATCTACGGGATGCGCCAAGGTACCCTCACCCTTCCCGAGGTGTTGTCATCATTGGTGCCCTATCAGATGATGTCGGAATTCACCGTCAGGGAGGATCGGCCCGTGCCGGCCATCAAACCGGCCCAGCAAAAACTCCTCGATCTGCTAGGCGAGAAACCCGAACCCGCCCGGGAACGGTCGGGTTCCGGAAAACCCATCGACCGCGAGGCGCTCGCCGCCATGCTGCCGAAACTCAACGATCCTTATCTGCGCATCTACCTCGCCCACAGCCTGGGCAAAACCAACGTGCTCGCCCGCGAAATCGAGGCCCTGGAAAAATCCTGCGCCGGGGATTCCAAAGCCCTGCGGGTGGTCGCGGCCTATCACTTGTCGGTCAACAAGGATCCCGCCAAGGCCTATCAACTCCTCGCCGCGGCCGGCCAGGCGGCCACCACCGCCGCCGAACGCGATGCGCTGGATTGGCATATCTATCAGACAGGCCTCCTGCTAGCCGCCAAGCCGGTCGCGGAGGTGGACCTCGACGCGGCCCGCCGTGCGGCCCTGCGCCTGCGCAAGCCGCTGGCCCGCGAGGAAAGCACGAAGCGCCAACTCGCCGAAGGTTTGGTCAAACTCGGGCTTGACGAGGAAAGCAGCCGCTACACGGCGGCACCCGTGGTGATGACCGGGATGAGCGCGTTCTATGGTCGAACCCCGCCGCGCCAAGGGGTGAAACAGCAGACGTTGGCGTTGCTGGTGAGCCAGGGGAAACAGGAAATCGCCGCACGCAGGATCCTCAGCGAACTCCGCCGCATCCGACCCGCCACCGCGAATTCCAATAATGAAAAACAACAACTCTACGAGCAGATCGTCTCGCTGAAACTCACCGCCGCAGTGGTCAAGCTTGCGCCGCCACCCGCAGGTGCCGGCTATCAGAGCCGCCGCGAATACGCGCTGTTGCTCAGCCACTTGAAACAATCCGGAGTGGCCTTGCCGGAACTGCGGGCGCTTGCCGCGGAAAAACCCGACGATGCGGAAGTCCGCAGCGCGTTGCTGACCGCCCTGCCGCTCGACGAACGGAAGGCTTTCGTCATGGCTCTAACTGACGGTAAATTCGATGCCGACCTCATCGGAGCCTGGTTTGTTGAGATATTGGCAAGCGGCAATCTCAAGATCGAGGATTTTCTGGCAAACCTCGAACTGCTGACGGGTCTGACCGAGGCACTGCTCCCGTCGTTTGATCCGGAGCGCAACCTGTCGTGGATCAACGTGATCGCGTCGAGGCTGGGCGATAACTACCAATTCGGCGATGTCAGGCTGCGCTCACTGCGGAGCACCCCGGATAGTTCCGAACAATTCGATGAGGAACGCAGCCGGTCCCGCGACACGCTCATCCGCCGGCTGCATCTGGCGATGCTCCGCCACCCGCAAACCTGCGCGCAGGCATTCATCCTGATGTACGCCTCCCGGGTCGCGCTGGAGACACCTGCCGAGACGCTGGATCAAGCCGCGCTCGCCGCAGTGGCACTGGGCATGCGCCTCAAGCCAGAACCGAATCAGAACCCCGGATATGACGGCTACAGCCGTGCCCAGGCACTCTGGGTCTGGAGAACCGCCTCCGGAGAACGCAGCAGTAGTAGTCCGCCGGAAGGCGGCCTCGATCCCATGAGTTATCTTATGCGTCAGGCCGCGGAGGGCAGGGGAGCCAACCCCTTCACGCCGGTGTTGTTAGATGATCTATCCAAAACCAACCCGGAACAAGCCAAGTCACTCGCGGCATTCCTCAAGCTGGTGGATACGCCGGGAGTAGCGGCGTTTGCCGCGTGGCGCGACAGCGTGAAGAACACCCCTGACGCGGGTTGCGGCCTGTTGCTCACGATCACCCGCATGGCCATCTTCAAGCACCGCGCGGATCTGCTCGATGCCGCCATGGACTGCGCCTGTGAACTCGCCCTCGACAAACAACGCAGCCAATACGGCAACCAGCCCGCAGTGGCCGAAGTGCTCGCCCTGCTCGTTTCCAACCAAAGTGGACTGACGGCCCGGACGCGGGTGATCGAGCGCATCACCCGCAGGTTGTTAGGTCCGCCGCAAGCATGGGAGCTCTATGCGGATGCCGTCCGCGACGGGAGTTCCAATGTGATTCAGATACGGCTGCAGGTTTACCGCCAGTTCTGCCAGTCGTTCAGTCAGGATGCCGGTTGTCAGGTGGCCATGGCACGCTTTGTGGCGGGTAATCGTCTTGAAGCCATCGGCGACAGCTATTTGAGCGATCTGTTGTTGCCGCGTCATACCACCAGTGACGTGGCGGGCACCCTGAAGTTATGGGCGGAATACGGCGTGCTGATGGCCGGGCCGGAATTGGCGGGAAAGACCTCCCGGGGCGAGGAATCATCGCTGCTCGAAACCATCTATCAGGCGGCGGAAAGATTCAGCCAGCAGTCCCTGAAAGAATTAGCTGAGGCGCTGGTGACGATGGAGGGTGACGAACGGTTCTGGGCGCGCATGTTAGGCGCACGCCTCGCCAAGACCCCCGACGTGGCATTCAGCGAACTCGAGTTGAATGCCGCCGCGATTGGCAAGTGGCCCGAGCCGTTCCGCCGGAACCTCGCCCGCGTCATCCTCAAGTGGTTTCCTACCGCCGAAAAATCCGCCGGCAAATTCACCCGCAGCCTGCTCGCGGAAACCAGCAGACAAGCCCTCGCCGAGGCCTGCACCCTCGCCCAAGGTTATCTCAAGAACGGATTTCCCGCGGATTTTCGTCCGGATCAGGATGGGCGTGTAGCCCGCGGCATGATGCGCCGCCTGATCGCCGATGATCCCGCGCTGGCGGCCAGGATCTGGTCGAAAGCCCTGCTCCATTTCGATCAAGCACAGATCACCACATCCTCCGGCGGCTACGGCAACGGCCGAACCGCCAGACAATATGCCAACTCGAATTTGATGAGCCAGTTGAGCAATGAAGTGATGCCGCTGGACCGGTTGGCGGAATTCATATCATTGTTAGAAAAGGACCATGCGGGCAATTCCCAGGGTTTGTTTGATTCGAGTGGCAGCGGCAACCTGCACCGGTCATTTGAGGATTTCAGCGCACGCGGCAAGGAGGTGTTTGTCACTGACAAGGCGGTGGCCGGGTTGCCGCTTGCGGATCGCGCGTTCGCCGGGGCGCTGGTGGCGCTGGCGGGCATGACACCCAAGGAATTACTGCCCATCATGGCGGGGCTTTACCTGGCGGACAGCTCGAACCGCAGTTATTCCAACGAGGCATCGCGGGCCACCTTGCGGGATTGGACCCGCAAGGATTTGCATCCCTTGAGTCCGGATCTGGCAAAGGTGTCGTTGTTGGCGTTGCAATCCTACCATCCGAAGCCCTTTACGGATGACGAGAAACAGGAGTTGCAGGAGGCGTTTGCCTCCTATGCAACGGATGTCAGGGTCCCGGCCGGTTTGCGATTCAACACTCTGCACCATCTTCTGCAGCAGCGCCAGAGCGACTCGTGGATCGATGAGGCGAGGTGCACCGCCGCCTTCGCGGATCTGTTAGTCACCGCGAGCACACCGGAGATTATCATGAACCCCAGCGAGTCGTTGTCGCGCTTTGTGCAACTCAAGTCGCTCGCCCCCGCCGACGCGGCCAGGCTGCTGGCCGCTCTCAAGACCAATCTGGATAAGTGGACCCGGAGCAGCGGTTCCCGGGAAGTCACCCTCAAGTTCAACCTGATGATGTGCGTTCTGGCAATCCGCACCGGCAATGCGGAGGAAGTCACCCGCATGGTACGGGCTGGCGGCGTGGGCCTGCGCGGCAACCTCAACCTCGCCATCCTGCTGTGGCAGGGACATCATGACCAGGCGGCAGTGTCGCTGCTTGCCCGGCCCGGCGAATATTACCAGGGAATTCTCAAACGCTTGACTCCCGGTGATTCTAACAACCAGGAGGGGCAACTGCGTTTCACCCGCGAAATCGAGGCGGCGCTGCCTGGCTGGCTCGCCACCATCCCGGATCCCACGCAGCGGTTCCGGGTCGAGTGCCTGATCGCATCCGCTCCCGATGCCGCGGGTGACCTCGCCCCGCAACGGCCGCTTGGCGAGCGCCTTGCGGCACTCATCGGGCGCTTCGCCGCAGAGGCACCGCAGGCGCGGGTGGCGCGCGACGAGATTCTAACAGCCATGGGCAGCGATGAATCGGCAGCGACCCCGCTGGCCGATGAATATGTGAAAGCGCTCGGCAAACACGCCCTCGCCGAGGCCAGCACCCTGGCCCAAACCTATCTCAAGGACGGCTTCCCGGCGGGCTGCACCCCGGGTTCGCTTGAACGTGACTTCCAGGTCATGATGCGCCGCTTGGTTGCCGGTGATCCGGCGCTGGCGGCCAAGCTCTGGTCAAAAACCCTGCTTCATTTCGACCAGCCGCAATTCGCTGTACCCTCCAACGGCTACGGCAACGTCCGGACTGCCCGGCAAGCCGCCAACGCGAGCCTGATGAACCTGTTGAATCATGACGGGATGCCGCTGATGCGCCTGACGGAATTTGTATATCTGCTGGAAAAGGAGCGGGCCGGCAATTCGTTCGAGTTCTTTGAGCGGGATGGCGGCAGTGCCCTTTACCAGTCGTTTAGGGATTTCATCGAACATGGCAGGAAGGACTTTGCCGCTGACCCGGCGGTCGCCGAACTGCCAGTTGCCGCCCGCGAGTTCGCCGGGCTTCCGGTGGCGCTGGCACGCACGACACCCAGGGAATTGCTGCCCATCATGGCGGGGCTGTACCTGGCGGGCACCAGCTACCGCAGTTATCCCGACGAACCAGTGCGCGTCACGTTGCGGGAATGGACCGGCAAGGACCTGCGCCCCATGAGCCCGGAGTTGGCCAACGTGACGTTGTTGGTGTTGCAATTATACCATTCGTCGGCCTTCACGGCTGCCGAGAGACAGGAACTGCGGGAAGCGTTGGCGGCCTTTGCCACGGATGTTAGAATCCCGCCCGGTTCGCGAACCTGCTCACTTTGTTATCTCCTGCAGAAACGCGACATCTACTCATGGATCGATGAGGCGGGATGCACCGCCGTCACCGACCTGCTCGCTGCCGACCTGCTCGCCGGCGGCAGCGCGTCAGCCAACTTCATCAACTCCGGCGATTGGTTGACACGCTTTGCGCAACTCAAGTCGCTCGCCCCCGCCGATGCGGCCAGGCTGCTGGCTGCTCTCAAGACAAACCTGGACAAGCGGACCCAGCGAGGCACCCCGGATGACACCTTCAGGTACAACCTGATGATCTGTGGTCTGGCGATCAGCGCCGGCAATGCGGAGGAGGTCACCCGCCTGGTGCGGGACGGCGGCGATGGCCTGCGCGGCAACCTCAACCTCGCCATCCTGCTGTGGCAGGGACATCATGACCAGGCGGCGGTGTCGCTGCTTGCCCGGCCCGGCGAATATTTTCTGGGAACTCTCAAACGCCTGACTCGCAGTTTGTCTAACAACGATGACGGTCCCCTGCGTTTCACCCGCGAAATCGAGGTGGCACTGCCTGGCTGGCTCGCCACCATCCCGGATCCCACGCAGCGGTTCCGGGTCGAGTGCCTGATCGCATCCGCCCCCGATGCGGCTGGCACGTTCGCCCCGCAACGGCCGCTTGGCGAGCGCCTCGCGGCACTCGTCGGGCGCTTCCCTGCCGAGGCACCGCAGGCGCGGATGGCGCGCGACGAGATTCTAACAGCCTTGGGCAGCGAGGGATCGGCGGCGACTCCGCTGGCCGATGAGTATGTGACCGCGATCGGCAAACAAACACTCGCGCAATTCATTGCGGTTTCTAACAATAGTTCGCAAACCCTCGCCAAGCGCGAGGCGGCACTCGTCACCCAAACCTTGATCCGCCAGGCCATGCAATTTTCGTTCGAGAAATCCGGCGACGCTTCGTGCATGCTCCAACAATTCGAGGCTCTCCATGCGGCAGACGGCGATCAAGACTCGGGCGCTTACTCTATGATGCGTCCCCTGGCACCGTGGTTTGCCGCGCTGCTGGTCCGGCGCATCGTGGAACTGCCCGCCGCCGAACGCGCGCTGCCCGCCCGGCAGGCGCTGGCATTTGCCAGGATTCTGCTAGAGTGGCCGCGCTTGAGTAATGGTGAACTTGAGGTGGCGCTGGCGGTTGCTTCGCAGACCGCCGCCGGCGACGCGACGGCGCTCGACCGCTGGTTGGCGGCGCTCCCGCCCATTGTGCGTGCCAATTACGCGAAATGGGAGAAAGGACAAATCGGTTCTATGATGCGCACCCTGAAGCAGCCGCCGTTGTGTGGTAAAGAGTATGACAAATCCCGCAGGGCGCTGCTAGCCGCCCTGCTGATGGACTGCGCCACCATCGATCGTTATTTGGCCAGTGAGGAGTCCCTGCAATATAGTCGGGATCTTCAAGACTATCTCTTGATGGTTGGAGACCGGCAAAATGGTGGGGTCTTCACTGACGATGATGTGATCGCCGCCATCGACATGATTCCCGCGAAACACCCGCATCGCGCGGAATTCCTCGTCAAGAAGGCCACCTTGATCGAAGCGCACAACGCCACGCCCGAGGAGATTCTCAAGGTTTACGATGACGCGAAAGCCGCCGCCGCAGGTGATGCGAAACTCACGGATGTCGTCGGCTGTTATCGGATCAAGTATCATGACAACAAAGGGCAGCATCGCGAGGTGATGGTTCAAGGCGACAACATCAACCTCAAGAATCTCAATCCGAAACAACAACGAATCGTCCGGGAAGCCCGCACGAGAGCATACGCCAATCCGAAATAGCAGGCATGTCCTATAGATGATGAATCCATCCGTTATCGAAACCTTTGTGCACGCGGTGCGCCGCCGACTCGACGGCGGCACCCGACTGGTGGTGGTTTCACGGGTTTTGTTAGCCGCCGCCGCCACCGCAGTGGCATGGGCATTGGCATGGCGGGTTTTCGGTTATGCCGCGCCGCGCTTGGGATATGCCGTGGTGGCGGGCATCGCGGCGGTGGCGGGTGGAGTGTGGATTTTGTTAGTACGGCGCGGCACGCGTGAGGCCGCCGGTGTGGCGGATCGGGTTTTCGATCTCAAGGACGGCCTGGTGTCATGGTTGGATTTCAAGGATGCCGGCCGTCAAGGCGAGGTCTATCAATTGAACGAACGGGGTCTCGTGCGGGAGTTGGCGGCCCATGATGTCACGGAATTGCGGGTCCGGCCGCCGCGCAAGGTGCTGGCCGCCGGAATCGTGCTGGCCATCGCCGCCCTGGTGCTCGGCCTGCTGCCCCACGGCGCGGCTGTTAGGGACCGCCTCGCCCGGGAGGAACTGGCGGCGCGGCGCAGCGCCGAGCTTGAAGATCAGGTCAAGGCGGCGATCGAGGAGATCATCAAGGCGATGAGCGAGCCGGAACGCGAGTTGCTCAAGCCTGCGGAGCTGCGGGCTTGGGCGAAACAAGTGGCGGTGACCAAGGATGCGCGGGAGAGCGAAAAACAACTCGCCCGGCTCGAACAGCAAATCGCCAATGCCATGCAGGGGCTCGAAGCCCGGCAGGACGAGGCGGTGCTCAAACTCGCCGCCGGCGAACTGGCAAAATCCGCGCTGGCTGATGTGCGCCAGTTGGGCAAACAACTTGAAGCCCGGGATTTCAAGCAGGCCGCGCAGGATCTCAAGGACATGAAACCCGGTGCCATGCCCAAGATGACACCCGGGCAAATGGAGCAACTCCGCAAGAATGCCGCGAAATCCACCGACCTGGCCAAACGCATGGCCGATGGCGCGCGCAAACGAGATTTCGGCCCGCAAAAACCCGGCGACCCCGCAAAACCGCCGGAAAACAAACCCGGCGAGGCCGCCACCCAACGCGGCCTGGACAAGATGTTAGAGGAACTCGACGCGGATGCCCGTGATCTGGCGAAGCAACTCGACAACAACAAGGATCCCGCTGACGCGGCCGGCGCCATGGCCGCCAAGGTGGATGACAAAATGGACGGCCTCGGCAAACGCCTTGGCAATCTCGACGCCCGCCAGAAGGCCAAGGACAAACTCGACAAGCTGCGCGGCGGGTTGGGCGAAGCCCGCCAGTTCGCCCAGGGGAAATCCGCCACCCTGGGCCTCGCCCAAAGTGCCGCGCAAGGCACCCAACTCGGCGGCCTCGCCCCGGGCACCGGCAGCGACGCCACCCGCCGCAAGGAACGCGACGAATTCAAGGACAACGGCAATCTAGCGGAAATCAAGGGCCGGCAGAACGCCGAGGGCCCGTCCTCCAGCACCGTCGAGTCCGCCGCCAG
>Ga0118677_10012883_pt1 | contig 12164 bp, 4 predicted proteins | sample AliMusrvi5mmetaG_FD_86154 | JGI IMG/M metagenome (GOLD analysis project Ga0118677, IMG submission 86154)
GTAAGTGCGCGAGCGTGGACGGATGCCGGTGCCGCTGCGATGCCACACATCCCATAACCAAAGGCGCCCGTCACCACCGAGATAGAGCGTACCACAAGCGATTCCGCCGACCGGCATGCCAATGTACCGGAGTTGGTTCGCCGCTTTGGTGAACGTGGGTTCTGCAGCTTCACGCACCCGCAACGATGCCAACCATGCGGCGTCGATGCCTTTCGCAGCGGGTGTCGCCCCCTCGGGAACCAAAGTGCGATAGAGCGACCCCTGGGAGCCGTATGCAAGCAGTGCCGACGGGCGCAGGCCCACACCCGCGAAAACGGCGGAGCCAAGGGTCAGCTTGAGGAAACTGCGGCGATCGAGGGACGAGGCGGACATCGGCGGGCGGATTTTTGCCCGCGACCATCATGGGACAGGGTTGCTTGTCGGTCAAGGATTGCCGGGCTAACAGAAAAATAGTAACGGGTGGCAGGAGTTGCCCGGCTGTGATTTTTCGGGTGGATCGCCTGCACTCGGAAATCTGCACTCTATCTGGTTAAAGCTACCGGGAAAGAAAATGTTTGACCGCCCGGGGAAGGGGTGAAGAGGTGGCCTCCGGTTCACCAAATGACCGCTACCCACCGCTTGTGTCTTCCAGTCTTGCGTCTTGGGTTTGAGGCGCAGTCTCGCTAGACAGTCATTTGCTGGCTGGCCGTGGGAAGATGGCGCGGAAGTTGTAACGGTCGTTGGGCGCGGTATCACCGTTGAGTATAAAATCACTCCAGTCGCCGTTCTGCTGGATGTTATCCGCCCACTTGAAATCAAACCCTGCACCAGGAGACAGACCTAACACGGAGCACGGAATACTCAATTCCATCTCGTTGCCAGCCACACAGCACGGGATGTTTACAGGTTGCCCCCAGTGGTAAGCCCCACCCTGATTGCGTTCCAGCATGGCCGTCGTCGCTCCCGCCGGCAGATGGTTCACTACAAAATCGTAACCCAGCCAGCCCGTGCGCGGGTTCTGATCGGCATCGATATAGAGCAGCATCCAATTAGGGTCGATGCGCGGCGTGATGGGATCAACCGTGCGGATATAGAAATTGACATTCGTGCCGTCGCAACTCACTTTTGCAACGGCGAGATCATTGCGTCCGCTGGTGTTGATAAACTTGGGCTGACCTTGCCAACCCGGATGATCCCGGCGCACCGGATCACCCACGGTGTCGGCAAATCCCGGAGTCACCTCGCGCCAATCATCGAATTTCCCGTCAATCGTGATCGGGCGGCTGGAAACCAACGGCAGCACAGGCGCACCTTTGTAGCGGCGGATGAAATTGACGAGCTGATAGTAATAGGTGTCGCCGTGGCCGCCCTTCATCGGCTCGATATCGCGGCTGTACTCTTGGCTGTAGGTATCCACAAAGAAAGTTCCGCCCTTTGGCAAAACGTTACCCAGAAACGGTTGTGCGCCGTCGTTAAGAAAGCGTTGGGCAATCCATTCATTCCAACCGGTAACAAAGACAAACTCGGGATCCACCTGTAGCGCGTGCAGCCCCTGCTCGCCAAAGTACAGGCCAAGCGCCGACTTTGTTTCGCCAGGCGGCGGCTCTTTGCCATTGAGAAAACTGCGACCCATGTTAGATACCGGATGTTCGGCCACCGCCACGGACACTTGCTCGGCACGCTGCGGCGACTCGTGCCAGCCAAATTTCTGCGGGGTGTGATCGAGCCACGGCCATTTGTCTTTGCCATTGCCAAACCAGCCTTGGGGGTCGGTCCACGCCCAGGAATGGCGGATGGAAAAAAAGTCGTTTGCAGATGCGGGAAGATTGTCCGGGGGAGAAAGCAGCAGCGGCTTACCCTTCCACTGAAACCATAATTCGGGACATACCTTGGCAGTATAAAAGTATTCTAGCAAGTGAGCCACGACCTTTTCATGTGCTGAGTTGGCGAGAAAGGCGATCTGCGGCGTGCGCTCACCACGGCGGCGCATCTCGGTGTACACGCGGCAAAGCGTCAGGCAGGTATTATCGTATGTTAAACCGTTAGTCACATCGAAGATCACGACATCCACACCAGCGTCGGCCAGCATCTGCGCGTGCTTACGGATGACAAACTCATCGTCGCTACGATAATAACCGAACAGCGGTTCACCCCAAAAATGAAACGCCGACACCGGGCCGTATGCAGGCGCGGCCGGATTCTCGGCTACTAACTTGGTAAGATCATAAACCGCCGCATTCCCCTCCAGCCAGGCAAAGTAAAAAATGCCCACAACTCTGTTAGGTTTCGGGGGACCCACTTTCTCTGACAGCGGCAGCGCACGCCCGAGCCCGTCGGTAGCGGGCCAGGGAACTCCCGGACAATCGGATGCTGCTCCCAAACATGAGTTGCCCAGCGACAACAAGACAAGCAATTGGCAAATGCGCTTCATTTATTCTATTTCGTTCATCGGTTTCCAAACAACGGGCAACTTGCTCGCTTTAAGTTTTGCTAGCAACTTCGAATATGCGACTTTTTGAACATCGACGCGATCCTCGATGCTGATGGCGGCGGCCATGGCTGCAGCCTGCCCCAATTGCATGAAGACCGGTTCCATGCGAATGGAGCCATGGGCGGCGTGCGTGGCGGACAGGCATACAGGGACTAGGATATTTGCGCAGTCACCGGCACGCGGCACAATGCTGCGATAGGAAATACCGTAAGGCTGTGCTGGAACCTGCCAGATCACGCCGTCGCGCTCGGCAAAACCTGCCTCCGTGACGAAATACCGCACCGCGTGGGAATCCATGCCAAAACTCGCGAGAGCCACCGGATCGGGGACGCGGCGCTGAGCTTTGCAGTCCATCTCAGACATCACATAATCGCCGACCATACGGCGGGCCTCGCGGATGTAAATCATCGGTGGCCAACTGGCGTTTCCGGTAAATTCATCTTTGCAAAGACCGTAGCGGGCGGCCTGCTGGCGAATTGCCTCCGGCACCCGCGGGTGATTAGCCAATGTCCAGAGGTGCCCGCGAATGTAAAGCTCATTCTCCTTTTCGATGCGCCGACGCGTTTCGTAATCGGCCTCGGGATAGTCCCAATTCTCTCCCACATAGTCCGTGCCAACGGCGTGCATTGAGTTCCAGTCCACCTTGTCACCTGGCAGCTTGTGAATTAACGCGGGAAACCGATGGTCGCCAGCATCGAAATTCCGAAGTAGCAACTCGTGGTCAATCTCCCGATAGCCGGCGGGCTTTGCAATAGGTAACCGCTTGGCCGGATTGTCCGTCAGACAGAGGCGGTAGTTGTATGCCTGAATTCGCCGGTCGCCCTCGCCACTGACCGGTTGCTCGGCATGAATACCGGGCAGCAGACCGCTAGCCGGGTCACCGGGTTTGACGTAAGGATCCACCTTGCAGACGAAGTGGTCCTTATCGCGTTGAGTGTAATGCGTTCGAGGCCGCGTGTCACCACGCTGAGCACCATTGATGGTCTCTCCGTACTGGCGGTTAGACTCGCGCCCAACCGTATAGCTTACTCCCGCCGCTGCCATCAAGTCCCCCGTATAGCTAGCGTCAATAAATATGCGCCCGCGATACGACTTTCCCGATAGCATGCCAATGGAAACGATGCGTTGTCCGTCCATCTTCACGCCGGACTTGCGGTCGAGTTGCTCGTTCATCTCTACTGCAATCAACGCTTCGGCAACCATCGCGTTCATCTGTGCTTGTGCCACATGAGGCTCGAAGAAATCCACGTATTCCTTCCCGTAGTGACGACCGATTCGCTGATAGAGTTCGAGAGCAATCCCGCCCACGGCACTTCGGTTGTTGATGTCGCTAGCGGAGAGTCCGCTGCATGTCATGCCGCCGAGGAAGCCCGTCGAGTTGACCAGCACAACACTGAGGCCAAGGCGTTTCGCTTGAATGGCGGCAGACACCGCCGCCGCCGAATCGCCATAGACAACCAAATCATAAATTGCATTCGGGGAGTTAGGCTCGGCAAATATCATTTCAGGGTACTTCCCCCGCTGGGCATATTCCTTGCCGATCTTCTCCGCCTCCTGCACTCTTGCGAGCGAGGCTGGGTTGGCGTTTGGACTACCAAATATGTTGTCTGCTGCGTGCAGCGCGGCCAGTAGAACCAGCAGCAGGGCGGTGATGGCGAAGCATGTGTGTTTGTTAATTGTCATTAGACGCGTGTATCGTTCTATGGTGTCTCGATCTGCGAGTGGCTCGATTTTCCTTGGTCTCTGGCTTCATTCATCACTCATCAATAATTGATAGTTTTTCCACCGACAATGACCCTGAAATCGTGAGGCGGAATGACGTGTTTATCATAATGGAAATCAATATCTCCGAAATTTGCAATGACATCCACTATCTTAGCCTTTTCCTTGAATTGAGATTTTTGAACAAGAGGAGCAAGGAATTTATGGTCTATGAGTTCGTAAAAATTCCTTTCAGGCCAGGCATCGCTAATTCTCTTATGCCAATCCAATTCCGTTTCCCCGATCTTGTAATCGTCGAATCTTGCATTCAGCCCGTAAAGAGCGGCGTAAAGCATACCGTCATCCAAACCGGTCACGCGGAATAAATCAACAACGGCGCCCCCGTAAACCAGCGACCAAAGGGGAATGAACGCCCCGGGTTTAGACTCCCAGAATTGAAAGCCAAGACTATGGCCGTGACCCACGTCAATAATATCTGTCAACCAATCAATTGGAGATCCTTCCGAGACTACGGTTCCCATCGTGTTTCTGATATATGTTAAAAACTCTCTCCTTGCTAGAATTTGCTGACGAAAGGTCAACGGATGCCGAGGATCGAAACAATCGTAAACAGAGCAACCCTCGCAATCCAGAAGATACGGGCATTCCCCGATAACCTCTTTTACATGCGGCAGGTCCCTTTGCGCAAATCTGAGTTTCTGGCTATCGCATAGGAAAAATGTCTTTTCCTTTTCGAAAGAATAGTAGCCGCCGTCGCGCCTCATGGCCCTCAGGTTCGCATCATAATCCTTGCCCCGGTCCGCAAAAGGCGTGTATTCATCAACCGGTGAAAATCCATAACCCATTTTTCTTGCGATATTGGCAACATTCGTGAATTCCTCCGCCGTGCTGGTAGCGGAAGTCATGCCCTCGGGCCATCTTTTCCATCCGCCGACAAAATCGTTCCTGTTCGCAACATGCAGGACCGCCTTGTTCACGCCGTTTTCCTTGAGCTTGGCCATGAAGGCAGGCATCTCGGTCAAGGAATAGGCACCCCAGTAAAAACTGGCATTTGCAGCGAGATTGCAGACAGGACGCTGCTTTACTCTTTCTCTGAGGGTCGCGTATCTTCCGGTATCCAACAAATACTGCCTGTAAGCCTTAGCAACCTCGACATATCCCCCTTTTTTCATAAACTGATAGGTAATATGTCTTGGTTCATTCACTCTGTCCCGCTCGTAACTCCATATCGGAGTGGTGGCACAAAGGCGCTTGAATCCATTGCTGTTTTGCCTTACCAGCGTTTTCAGCTCGAAATCAGTGGCGGGAAAATCCGTGATGATCGCTGCGCAGGGATGGCCCCGCCTGACAATCCCAAAAAATGGCATTGTGGATTCTCCCCTAATATTGAATCCCTCTGAATCCCTATACCTATCGAAATCACCGCCGAAAGGGAAGATTCGTCCCTCTCTCGCATCATAATTGCCATAAGAATTGACAAGGTAACCTTCTTCTCCCGCACGGGAGGCGCCAAAATCGAGGGGGAAGGATATTGACAGGGTTTTCTTGTCAGCAGGAAACTGGATGGGATCCAGCGTCACTTCCAGAGCGCGATTCCTCAGCTCAAGGGTATATGATATTTTTAAGCCGGGGTATTTGTCAAATCCGGATGCCGTAACCTTGAACCCGTTGACGATTTTTTCGCAACTGACGCTACCGTCCCACGCTGATACATAATCATCAATCAAGAACGGAGGACCCGGCATGAACCATGTTTCATGTGTTACACTATCTTCAACCTGAAAATCATGTTTCTTTCCTGCGTATTTTAGAACAAGGGTCAGGCCGTTATTCGCATATCGCATGGTTTGTACGTTTTCATATTTTGGAGCCTCGGATTTGGGAATCCTCTTCGAAGGAAGCTCCAGATCCGGGAAATTCCGTGAAATCGCCAACCCCTTGTCAAAGCCTGTGATTTTTTTGCTTAGTGTCCATTTGGAGTCATCAAAATCACAGGAATACCAGTCCTTCGCAGATTGCACGCCGCACTTCATCCCCTCACCGCTGGCCAACATTTTATATCCTTCGGGAGACTCCTGGCTGGGATAGCTTATATATGTGAAAAATCCGTGATTGCCGCCCTTGTTTGTTGCTTGGGCCGCAATGACATTTTCGCCTGTTTTCAGCTCCTTGGAAATATCGACAATTTGCGCCTCTGAGTAATCCTTGCATGGTATGATTGCCTTTCCGTTCAGAAATACCTGGTAATTATCCCCGTCGCAAATCATGAATACATGTTTTCCGGTAATAGCTGGCACCTTGAATGACTTGCGAAAATATGCGGTACGATTTTCAGAACTTTCCGTCCATATCCAGGGACTGTTTTTATATGCGGCGGTATTGATTTCTTCCGCTCTTTTCTTCAGGTAGTCGCCATAGGGTTGCCTTATTTCTTCTTCGCTCAGTGCTCGGTTGTATATTTTGACTTCATCAATGATTCCTTTAAAATACGACGCATTGGGCGTTCTGCCACCGATATCAATCGTGGTGTGATTTGATCTTATGGCCGTTCCGGCTGCCGCGCTTGTGCAGTTCAATACTCCGTTGATATAAAACCTGACAACTTTGTCGGCATTAAAATCGCACGTCATCGCAACATGATACCACTGGCCTGGAGTCGGACTGTTAGGTGAAATCGCAGAATATTGAGTGCCCTCGGAATTCCATACACCCGCGAAGAATCTTCCGCCCTGGATCCAGATGCCGAAATCGAGGCTCTCAGGTCCGGCAAAAGCCAGGTTTGCATTGATGTTATTACCCGTTGACTGGATCCATGCTTCAACACTGACCGCTTTATCGGTGATACCGATTCCCGGATTGCGCATATTGGCGTAATCACTCACGCCGTTGAATTCCAAAGCGCTCCCAATCACACCTTTTGCCCACTTAGCCCCGGTGATTGCCCCGTCATTTCCTTTTTTTGAACTGTCTTTTACGATATTGCCAGTTCCCTCGTTGAAGCTCCACTGCCCGACAAGTCCTAGTTCACCGCCGGGCGCTGTCTCGACCAAAGGCTTTGTCAAGCTCGGTTCATCTACTGCATAGGCACAGATAATAACTGAAAACCCCGGAACGACTGCAAGCACAACTCCTGATATAATGTTAAGTAATAATTTTTTCATTTTGTCTATTCGATTTTATGTGTTGATATATTTTCAAGAATCCATCAATCCTTTGGAAACAGCACGGTGAACCGTTTCTTCTGCTGGTCGGTGGGTTTGTCATCATCATGCGCACCGCCCCCACTAAATACCTCGCGCAGCGCATCCAGGTAACCGAATCCGGCGGAGGTGTTGGGCAGCAGGAAATGACCTTCGCCAAATTCATTCCAGTTGGGCAGCATCACGATTTTCCGGCCCAACGAATCGACTGGCTGCGAAGGCATCAATTCATCGCGCGTCCATTGCAGCAATGCTCGGTAATCCGCCATGGACGCCCATCCGCCGTCATGCACGCCCCAGGGTTCTCGATTCCAGCCCATCGAAATACTTGGCAGCATGCCGAGATGCTCTGCGGCGGCGGCATCGCGCTGCGCAATGTTTTTGCTCCGCTGAGCGCTCACATTTGGAGTTCCCCATGTGTAAGCATAGCAGTAATCCACGCCAATCTTCTTCATAACATTCATCGTGTTGCGATCCGCACTTCGCAACTCCATGAGAAGCACCAGTCCGGGAAATCCGGCCTTCGCCACTTCATCGCGAAGCGTTTGAATCGCCTGACGTGCGCCGTCAACTCCACCGAACATCCGCTGCAAATTTACAATTTGATAGATGGATAGCAGTGGTTTGCCATCAATCTTCATATACCTCGGGTCCTTGAAGAAATACTCGATCCAGTAAGGGATAATATTCTGACGCCAGTCCTGGGGATTCGTCTCGCACGCACCTTCGTCGGTACACATGATGGCAAATTTTTTCAGGTTGCTATAACGGGCATTGAACAATCCTTTGATGATTCCCTGGTCAAGAACACCATCCTTGATCGGATGATTGATCGCGTTATTCGGTCGATACCAGCAGTGCATCTCGAACCCGATGCCGTGCTCCACCTGCCACTTGATCTCCCAATCGGTCTCCTCTGGATTTCCCTCGTCATACCAACCCAGATACGGTTTCCGTTTCTCCGCATAGGGATAGACATAATCCCACCCGGCATACGCCGTGCCCTCGCGCCACAGGTTGCAGCTTTGCACGCCTAGCAGATGTGATGCGGCGACAGGTTTCGGTTTCGGAACATAATCGGCCGGATAATCGCGCCATGGATAGACCTGCACATCGTCAACCCATAGATTGCCAGCGAACCGGATGAACGTCTCGACCTTTGCGAAGGCCATCTTTTCCGGCAGCGGTTTACCGTTGATGTAAACCTCCGCCGTGCGGGCTTTCGGATCGGCAATTACCTTTGCCATATACCAGAGATTCGGCCTGTACGGCGCAACTCTTTCCAAGGCCACACCACCCAAGTTCACGCTGACGCCATCCGCCGTCCCCGGCAGCAGGAAGCGACACTCGAACACGGTCTTTCCTTGCCATGGCCCAATCTCTCGACTCGCATGGCCATCGACTTTCAGGCTGAAGATATCCGGTTTCGTCCCGCATTCAAAGGGTTGTACGCTGCCACCCGTAACTTTCCAGTCCGCCGGAACCTTGCCAACCCCGCATGTGACAAACGTCTCGTTGACGATGTAGCCTTTATATAGGTTGACTGGATTTAAGAACATCTCGCCGGTTGCGGCATCACCTGTTTTCACTAGAACATAGTCAATGCTCTTAACCGGATTCACAAACGACAAACCTTTTGCCTTCAACTCCCCATCCACATACACATCAGCCATTTTTGTGCCAATATCCGCAACGACCTTCACCCCGTAGTCGCGGTTGGTTTCGCAGGGCGTCAGCACTTTCCCGGTTTCCCAGCACAAATTACCACCCAAGGTCACCAGGCTCACGCCGGCTTGCTCAAGATCGCGCAATTGCCAGCACGCGCCGTCCATCGGTGCCGGCAACCGGAAACGGAATTCCAGGGTGAGCGCACCCTCGGTCTGCCGGGCAATCTGGTGCTTGAGAGTGATCGCGTCGCTGGTGCTTGTGTCAACCAGCTTGAACCAGTCGCTGTGGAATGCAAAGCCTGCCGGATACTGGCAGGTCGGATGATATTCATAATGGCCACCGCTCTTGTTCACCTCCCAACCGGAGAGCATCACGGTGTCATCATTCGTCCAGCAATACGGTTTAGGCGACAGGAACGAGTATTGCAGCAGGTAGCCGGTCGTCAGTTCGCGAACGAACGGCTGAGAGGATTGAGGCTGTTTGATCGGCACCGGCGAATCCGCCGAAAAGACCGCGCTGCCTGTTGCCAGCAGAACGATCAGCCCGGCTAAAACCTGCTTGGACACATGTGTTCTGTGATTTTTCATAGAGTGTTCTATTTCCCGCTACGGAACTGGTAACTACCTGATTCAACCGCATAAACGGCAGCGCCATTCTCCATCCTCAGGATTTTCACACCTTTGGCTTCTGAAGCAGGTTTGCCGCATTCGGTCACTCCGGCGGCATTCCTAGCCGGAACGAAAACTGTCGCCGTGGTGTTGGCTGGGATAATCACATCCATTGAAAGTTGATTGCCATCGCGCTTCCAATTGCTGACGATACGGCCATAGGGCGAGTCGTGATAACAGTTCACCCAAGTCAGACCGGTGACGACCGCGGGTTTGATAATGATCTTTTTGAAACCCGGCGCGGATTCATCCGGGCGGATACCGCCCAGACCTCGATAACACCATCGAGCAAAATTTCCACCGAGCGATGGCATGATCGCTGCGCCGCCGGCCCAGGTCTCCTTCATCAGGTCATTACCACTACCGAGTGTCATCCCATACCATGAGGGAAATTCACGTGTCGTGGTCAAGCGCCAACACAGCTCAGGATCCAGATCCATGAGAACATCCAGCAGGTAAGGCGTGCTTACAAAACCAGTACTGAGCCGTTCCTTGTGCGCGGCGATTTCGCGTATCAATGCCGACTCAACCGCAGTTCGCGCCGTGTCCGGAACCATCCCCAGTGCCAAAGGCATGACTTGCCCAGCCTGTGTGCAGGGGCGCTCACCCTTCCACCATACGGAATGCAATCGCTCAAAGCCGCCCGGCACTTCACTTTGTCCCTTGCGGATTGACCAACCCTTTTCGCCATAGATCCCCGTAGCTGGATCGAGGAAAGCCTTGTTCAAGGTATCCTTCACCCCCTCGGCCATCGCCGCATATTTCTTTGCGTCATCCGGCTGTCCCAATTTGTCAGCCGTCCAACTGACGATTCTCGCAAAACGATAGTGCGCCGGGGTGTTGATCAGTGCGATTGGCGTCTCCTCGACTGCCAACCAGTCGGTCAATCCCCATGTCTGCAGGCCATCGGCCTTGGCCGCCTCGGCTTCCAGAAAATCGACATAACGTTTCATTGCCGGATAGCTTTCCTTGAGCAGATTCTCATCTCCATAAGCCAATCGCCATTCCCATGGTAACCAGACCCCGCATCCGCCCCACCATGGGCTGTTGAAGGCGTCGAAGACCGGACCAGGTGCGACATTGGCCATATTGCCGTCCGGCTGTTGGCTATCGAGGAGATCATGCTGCCAGCGCTCATACATGACCTGGGATTCGCCGAAGAGATAGAACGCCGAGCCAAACATGCTCTGGATATCCTGAGTCCATGCCTTCCACTCACGCATGGGATCGTTCGGCAGAAATGTGGTGTAGCTCACCACCGTCCGGCGCACGCAGTCGTGGATAGCGGTGGTGGTCTCGTCAGAACAGCGGAACCCACCAGCCGCAGTCTGCATGGATGAAACCTGGCAACCAACCAGATCGGTGATGGCCGGTTCCGAAGGCAAGCCGGTAACCTGCACATGCCGCATGCCAGCATGGAAAAACCGGGGTTCGTAAAGTTCATCCATGCCGGAGCCCGCTAGAGTGAAGAGGCTGGTCCAGGTTTGTGGAGGAGGCGCTTCTCCGCCCGAAACGGACGGAATGGTAGTGATCTGCAATTGAGACCCGCATGGGCCTTTCGCCTTAAAACGAACCCAGCCGTTGATGGTTCGCCCCAGATCCCACACGCATGACTTGCCCACGGGATCATATTTCATGCTGACCGGTTTGACCTCCTCGACAATCCGGTTAAACATTTCCTGTTGATGCTGCAAATGCCCTTTTGGAGCAGCGACCGGGATGACAGACTGCCACTTCCGCGTGTTTTCGCCAGACAGCCGCAAATCGATATCTTCTCCAGCGATCCAGCTACGGGTGATCTCGCCGGTGGACCATATCCATGACTCGTCAGAACTGATGACGGTTTCGCTGCCATCGGCATGGATCAAGCGCAGGTCAAGCAGCAGCTTGGGCAAATCCACATACGGTTTCTTCTCCAACTGGTGAACCCAGGGATCCCTGCTTAACGCATACCAGCCGTCGGCCAGGGTGGCATCGAGCCTCTTTTTCCCAGGCGTATTGAAGCGATCCGATACGTCGAAGGTTAAATACTGCACGCGGTGCTCATAGTCGGTGAAACCAGGTCCGATGACATAGTCACCGACCTTGCGCCCGTCGATCGCTACTTCCGAAAAGCCCAGCCCCGAGAATGAAAGCACCGCACGCACGGCAGGCTGCGTCAGCTCAAATTCCTTCCGCAAGTAAATGGCGCCATGTTGGTGCGGCGGCTTGTCCGCAGCGGAATCGCTCCGGTTCCCGCACAGAGCGAGGCCGTCGGTGAGTTGTTTCTTTGCCCAGCCGTAACCCTCGACGCTCGCGCTCGCATCCACCTGCGCACCGGCGGCGATATTGTTGGTGCCGGAGAATACTTGAAGCTCTCCCAGCGTGTATACGAACGGCGGCCCGGGGCCGCGCCGCCAAAGCTTCGTCGCCGTCAGTCGCACGTAACGCGCGGTT
>Ga0118677_10012884_pt1 | contig 12162 bp, 4 predicted proteins | sample AliMusrvi5mmetaG_FD_86154 | JGI IMG/M metagenome (GOLD analysis project Ga0118677, IMG submission 86154)
GGTCATTTCAGCGGACACGGCACCTACCCTCACCGGCACCAATCCACGCTACGTGTTCATCCTCGCAACCGACAACGCAAATGCCGGCAACTGGTACTATGGGGTGAAACGGTCCCCCAGCAGCGGAACGGCACTTTATACGTCGGCCAATACCCCGTTCGCAAGCCTGACATTTCCGATCCGCCTGGACATCGTGCGCAACGGCGCCAGCTACGACTTCAAGGTCAACGGCTCAACCGTCTATACCGCGAGTTATTACAGCTCCGCCCAGCATGACTCGATGGTGTACTACCACATCACCTGGGGGAAAGGCTCAAATAATTCCGCCATGACCGCCACGGTGGACAACTTCGGGGTTTCCGACACCACCCCGCCGACCACTTCCACCCTAAGCCCTGCCGACGGCACCACCGGCGTGGCGGCCGGCGGCAACCTCGTGGTCACCTTCAGCGAGGCGATCGCCATCGGCACCGGCAACATCATCCTCAAGAACCTGACCGACGCGACCCAATCGACCATCGCCATCACCGACGGCAGCCAGGTGTCGGTCGCGGGCTCCGTCCTGACGATCAACCCGGCGGCGGATCTAACGGTGGGGAAAGGTTACGCCATCCGGATCGACGCGACTGCCATCAAGGACCTCTCCGGCAACCTTTTCGCGGGAATTGCCGATGACACCACCTGGAACTTCGCCACCTCGGCGGCCACGATTGCCGGTGACGATTTTTCCACCAACCCCAACATTTCCACCGCCTGGACGCAGAGTGCGTATTACGGGAGCACCGGCACGGCCACATGGAACGCGGCGGATCAGGATCTCGACCTGGCCGGCGGCAGTGGGGATCGCTGGCCGGTGTTGCGCCGCACGGCCGCCACGCGGGTGGCCACCGATCCGGTGACGCTGGAAATCAAAGCCCTCAGCACCGCCACGGGACCTGACTGGGCGCTGGTCGGGTTGGTCATTTCAGCGGACACGGCACCTACCCTCACCGGCACCAATCCACGCTACGTGTTCATCCTCGCAACCGACAACGCAAATGCCGGCAACTGGTACTATCAGGTGAAACGGTCCCCCAGCAGCGGAGCGGCGCTCTATCAGTCGGCCAATATCCCGTTCGCCAGCCTGACCTTTCCGATCCGCCTGGACATCGTGCGCAACGGCGCCAACTACGACTTCAAGGTCAACGGATCAACCGTCTATACCGCGAGTTATTACAACTCCGCCCAGCATGACTCGATGGTGTACTACCACATCACCTGGGGGAAAGGCTCCCTGAATTCCTCCATGACCGCCACGGTGGACAACTTCGGGGCCGGACCCGACACCACCCCGCCGACCGTCGCCACCCTGAATCCGGCCGATGGCGCCACCAACGTGGCGTTGTTCTCCACCCTGGTCGCTACCTTCAGCGAGAATGTCGCGTTGGGCACCGGCAACATCACGCTCAGGAAGAGCGCCGATGACACGGTGGTCGAGACCTTCGACGTGACCTCCTCGCCCCGGCTCCTGCTGAGCGGCGCGACGGTCACGATTGACCCCGCCGTCAACCTGGCGCCGAGCACCGGCTATTACGTGCAAATCGCCCCCACCGCGATCAAGGATCAGTCTAATAACTTCTTTGCGGGGATCGCGGACGCCACCACCTGGAATTTCACCACCGGCGCGGCCGACACCACCCCGCCCACGGTCGCCACCCTGAACAGCCCTTCTAACGGCTCCACCGGCGTGCCGGGCGACGCCAGCTTCGTCCTCACCTTCAGCGAGACCATCCTGAAAGGGACCGGCAACATCGTCATCCGGAGATCTGCCGATGGCAGCGTGGTGGACACCATCGACGTGACGAGCGGCAACGTCACCATCAACGGCATGCAGGTGACGATTCTGCCGAATGGGGTCCTGCCCGTCACCAGCGGCCTGTATGTCGAGATCGCCGCTGGCGCATTCCAGGACCTCTCCGGCAACCCGTTCGCCGGGATCAGCGGTGCGGGCACCTGGAGCTTCTCCACCGCGCTACAGCTTGCCATCACGCCCAACGAGCCCGCCTCCCGCTTCCAGCTTGCCTGGCAAAGCTGGGCCGGCCAGTTCTACAACCTGCGCAGCAGCCCGGACCTGGCGAGTTGGTCGCTGGAGCAGGGCAACATCCCGGCCACCCCGCCGACCAACCTGATGAACATCAACCCGACCGAACCGAAGCTCTTCTTCAAGGTCGAGGAAGTTGCCCCGGTGGCGTTCGCGATCGGCAACGCCGAGTTGGCGGTGGTACTGGGGGCCGCGCCCACTCCGGCGGAAACCCGCGTGGCGGAACTGCTTGCCACACGCATCACCGAGCGCAGCGGCATCGCGCTGGCCCTGCCAAATGCCGCCACCTGCCGTCTGCAGATCGGAACCGTGGCCACCCATGCCGGGATCGCGGCGTTAGCCGCCACCCGCCCCGATATCGCCGCGCTCGGCCCGGACGGTTATGTCATCGCCGTGGACCAAATGAACCCCAACCTCTACGTCATCGGCCAGAACGACAGCGGCGTCGTGGCCGGCGTCGGCCGCCTGATGCGTGAAATGCATTACCTGACCGGCAGGCTCGAGGTGCCCTCGCTCCAGATCACCGAGGTGCCGCGGATGCCCAACCGCGGCATGTATTTGTGGGCGCGCACCACCTATTTCGGCCAGCCCGACCAAGTCGACCGCTATGTCGAGGAGCTGGCGCTGTGGGGGTGCAACGCGCTGTCGTTCTGGTTCGAGATGGGGATGTTCAGCAGCTTCGACGACCCCAACGCGCAATACTGGCTGGGCATGTACCGCCGCTTCTACGCGACCGCCAAGCGCATGGGGATGAAGACCGGCTTGATGATGGTGGTGAATGACGCCTACAACACCTCGCCGGTGGACATGCGCATCTCGCCGATGGTCGGAACTCCGAACTGTTACCTGTGCCCCCACAAACCGGGTGCGCTCAACCAACTGCTCGCCTGGCACGAGCAGGTCTTCCTGGCCCTGCCACAGATCGACATCTACAACCTGTTTCCGGCCGATCCCGGCGGCTGCTCGACCGCCGATTGCACGCCGTGGCCCACCCATGGCTTCTGGCCCATCGTCCAGCCGCTGGCTGCGCGGATTCACCAACTCTCGCCCCAGACCCAGATCTGGATCGATACCTGGCACCTCAACAACCCGACCTTCGGCGGCAAGGACTGGGAGAACCTCGTCGATGCCCTCGACTCGACCCAGCAGGCGCCGGATTGGTTCACGGGATTCGAAGTGGCCGTGGCACCGCATCACCCGTATGCGGCCAACTTCCCCGCCGACCGCCAGTATTACAACCATGCCGGGAGGCCCCTGATGGTCTTTCCGGACATTTCCATGTATGGCAACCACTCGGGCATGCTGGTGAAAAAGGACTATTGGAAGTCGCTCCAGGCCGAACTCAACGACTATACTCCCGGCCTGATGAAAGGCGGCTGGCCCTACAGCGAACGCTGGAACACCGATATCGCCAACGTGGCGTTCGTTTCGTGGTTCTGGAATCCTAACAAATCCGTGGAAACGGTGCTCGACGAGTACGCCGCGTCCTGCTTCGGCCCCGAAGCCGCCACCGGCAGGTATTTGTTAGACCTGCTGGACGACGCCTCCAACGATCCCGCCGCGATCCGCGAAACGCTCGCCACGCTGCAGGCATCGCTCCCCCAATGGGTCAAAGATGACTGGCGTTGGGGCGAAATCGTGGCGGCTTGCCAGTACAAGGCCCCGTGACGGCAGGGGTGCCGCATTTTTGTTAGAACATGAAACCGGCCAACGTCCTCCTCCCGCTCCCGCAACCATCCGAACCAGCAAACGACAAATGAGCAACATGCAAAACCATCGAATCATCCCGTTCCGGGCGGCCCTCGCCGCGCTGGCCTTCTGTGCCAGCATTGCCGCTGCCGAAGACGCGGGTGCCGCCAACCTGCGACGTGAAGTGCTCAAGGCAGGCGACGCCCAACTCGCGGTCGTGCTGGGGGCCAACGCGAGCCCGGCCGAAAAGCGGGTGGCGGAGTTGCTGGCCGGGCGCGTCAAGGAGCGCGCCGGCATCGCGCTGGCGGATCCGGGCGCTCAAGCCAGGTTCCGTCTCGTCATCGGGACGGTGGCATCGAACGAAAGAATCAAGGCGTTTGCCGCCACCCGCAAGGAGGTAGCCTCGCTCGGTTCTGACGGATATGTCATTACCGTCAACATGGGGAATAAGGAAATCCATGTCGCAGGCCAGAGCGACAGCGGGGTTGTGGCTGGTGTGGGGCGCTTGATGCGCGAAATGCGCTATCAGAAGGGAAGGGTTGAAGTGCCTTCCCTTGATATCGCGGAGACTCCGCAGATGCCGAATCGCGGCATGTATCTGTGGGCGCGCAAGGATTTCTTCGGCAAGCCGGACCAGGTGGACCGCTATGTTGAGGAGTTCGCATTGTGGGGGTGCAACGGTATCGGACTCTGGTTTGAGATGGGAATGTTCAAGGGCTTCGATGATCCCGAGGCGAAGAAGTGGCTGGATATCTACCGCAGGCTCTACGCGACCGCCAAGCGCATGGGGATGAAGACCGGCTTGCTGATGGTGGTGAATGACGCCTACAATACTTCGCCAACAGAAATGCGCATCAAGCCGATCATCGGCTGCCCGGATCACTACCTGTGTCCTAACAAGCCGGGGAGTGTGGAGCAGATGATCGCCTGGCAGGAACAGGTGTTCAAGGCGCTGCCCCGGATTGACATCTTCAACCTGTTTCCGGCCGATCCCGGCGGATGCTCCTGTCTGGACTGCACGCCGTGGCCGACCCGCGGGTTCTGGCGCATTGCCAAGCCGCTGGCCGACCGGATTCACGAGATCTCGCCGAAGACTGAAATCTGGGTGGACACCTGGCACTTGAACCACCCGACGTTCGGCGGCAAGGACTGGGAAAACCTGGTCGCCAACCTCGACTGGACCAAGGAACGGCCGAAGTGGTTCGCTGGTTTCGAGGTGGGCCTGGCACCGCATCACGGGTTTGCCCGCATGTCCGCTGAAGACCGGAAAGTATACAACGAGGCCAGGCAGCCGTTGATGGTCTTCCCGGACATTTCCATGTGGGGCAACCACCCGGGCATGCTCGTCAACAAGGAATACTGGAAGTCGCTGCAAACAGAGATGAACGATTACTCTCCTGAGTTGATGAAGGGCGGCTGGCCCTACAGCGAACGCTGGAACACCGATATCGCCAGCGTGATGATGCTGTCCTGGTTCTGGAATCCGAAAAAGCCAGCGGAGACGGTGCTGGACGAGTATTCTTCTTTCTATTTCGGGCCAGAGGCGGCATCCGCCAGGGATCTTTTGGATCTGCTGGACGACTCTAACACGGATCCGCAGCGCAAGGAAAAGATCAGTGAGAAGCATGCAAAGTTGGATGGCTCTCTGCCTGAGTGGGTGAAGCGCGACTGGCGCTGGGCTGAGATCGCGGAATCCTGCCGGTTCAGGACCCGGTGATACCCGTCAAGATGGGCGGTAGATAAAGTGAAGTTATGGCATCCAAGATAAATGCTAAAGACTGATTGAAACATCCAAGCAACGATTGAAAGGAAGAAGAAATGAAACAGGCAACGAAACGGGTGAAACATGTGTTCTCCGTTGTGGCGATTCTGACGGCCGCATCGCGGGCTTGCAGTGCGGCATCGGCCGAGGGGACGAACTCGGTTCGGCTAGCCGGTGAAAGCGAGAACGTCGCCCCGCTGCGGTCGCTTTCCGTCGAGTTGCCGAACCAGGAGCACAACGCCGTCAAGACTTCCTGGCCGGGCATCGGCTGTTGGTTCCCGATGGCCGAGGAGTTTAAGCCGGAAGGCTACAAGCGGTTCCTCGACCTGCACGCGAAGCATTCCGCCTTTAAGCTACTGACGACCAGTATCCGCTATCCCGTCGAGGTGACGGATCCGAAAGTCCATGCCCAGTTCAAGGCCGCAGCCGAGTACGCCCGCAGCCTCGGCATGGGCATCGTCATGGAGTTGGACGCGCCATTTGCGCGTCCCGCGTTCGCTGAGAAGTATCCCGACGAACTACAGGGGATCGTTCGCTTGCGCGACGTGGCACTAAAAGATGCCGGCGAGGTCAGCCTGGCCGTTGACCCCCTAAACGGCGGCACCTACGGCTGGTATGCGAAAGGATTCGATTCGGTGGCGGGGCGATTGTTGCGAGTCTATTCCTATGCTCCCGCCGGCCCACAGGGTATCCAATCGGTGCAGGATATCACCGGCCGTTGCAAGGTTGATCAGGCTGATGCTCGGGGAGTAAAGGTGACGATCCCTTGCGCGGCACAGGACAAGGGCCGCACGGCCTGCGTGATGGCGATGTTCAACCTCTTCGAGCCTGATATCTTCGCGCCGCACCTCCCCGATTTCGAGATGCAAGTGCTTCAACAGTATGCCGACGTGCCGCTGGCCGGTGTGTGCAAGGACGAGTGGGGATTTTGTCCATCAGGCGGCGTCTCAGCTCCAGCAGATCTTTGGTTCTCGAAGTTCCTGGCGCAGGAATATGCCGGACGACGGCCGGGACGCGACCTGCTCCGCGATCTTCTGTTGATGAGCAAGGGCGAAAAAGGACGGACTGGCGAACGGGCCGCCGCCATGAACCACTACATGGAAATGTACTGGCAGCGCAACGCCGAGATCGAAACAAAGTATTACCATGCGATCAAGCAGGTCTTCGGCAAGGACGCCATGGTGGGAACCCATCCAACCTGGTGGCCCTACCCCAATACGTTGGAGGTGTTCAAGAACGGCCTGGACTGGTGGGCCGTCAAGCGCGACCTCGCGCAAACGGATGAATCGACGCCGTTCTGTGTCCGCACCGCGCTCGCCAAGAAGTGGCACAGCCCGCTCTGGTACAATATGTACTACGAAGCCTCAGTAAAATCTTACGAGGAGGACCTTTGGCGCCATGTCCTAGGCGGCGGCCGGATGAATTTCCATCCGCTCTGGCCATCGCCGAAGGAGACGTTGACCACCAGTTTATTGTCCGTTGGCGGAAAGCTTTTCCGGGCGGACTGCCGCATCCGACTTCTGAACTACATCTCGACTGCGCCCATTGACTGCCCGGTTGCAATCGTATTCAGCCACCCCCGTGTCGCCAATTGGGCGGATCCGGGAACCGGTGACGCCGGGGTTGCGGTCTGCGACGCGCTGTGGAAGGACGGCTACTATGCCGACCTGATTCCCAGCAGCGAAATCGAGGCTGGGGCGCTGAAGCTCGCGGCTGACGGCCGTATCCAGTATGGTCCGCAGACCTACGCGGCCGTGGTTTTCTATCAGCCTCAATATGAGCGGCCATCGGCGGGCGAATTCTTCCGCAAGGCGGCCGCCACGGGCAAGACCGCGCTCTATCGGATCGGTGACTGGACCATGGACTTCGATGGCAATCCGGTCGATGCCAGGACGCTCCTGCCAGCGGCGATGACGGCCAGTGATGCCGCCACCTGCACGGCTGCAATCATCGCGCAACTGAAGGCATCCGGTTACCACCCGCAAACGCCTTGCACCATGCACGCGCATTCCGGCTTCGGCAGCGCTTCGATGATGCCCAAGCCCAGCGGCCAGTGCCGGCTGCTGGACGGCACGATCATCCTTGCTTCCGGCGAGAAGGACGTGCTGGGCGATCCGATCCAGAAGACACTCAACGTGGACGGCCACGAGGTCGCTTTCGACGCCGTCGGCGTGGCGGCTGTACGGCTGGACAAAGACGGCAAACTGGAAGCCCTAGCCGGCGGCGCATTGAAATCGTTCCGTGGCGGAGGGTTGGCTATCGAACTGCCCGAGCGAGTTGACGTGGCAATGTGGCGCGATATGAAAGGTCAGTGGCACGGCGTATTGCAAGATTTCAACGGCCCCGTTCCCGCCGCGCTTCTCGCCTTTACACACGATTGGCTGCGGCTGCGAGTGCCCCGGCCGCTTGAACCATGAAAGGTTGTAGAATGAATATGAGAATATCAATATTGATCGGGGTGGGCCTGTTGAGTTCGAATTTGCTGGCGGCTGAGGTTCAGTCTGCGGCTGTGAAATCAGTGCGGCTGATCCTGCCGCCACAACCCGGCCCGGTGGTCGAGAATGCGGGCAAGGTTTTTACGCGTCAGGTCCAGCAGCGCTGCGAGGCAACGGTTGTCACTGGCGGCAAGGCGCCGCTGACGGTGGAGCTGGCTGTAGAGAAGGGTATCGGCGCGGAAGGCTACCGGATTGAAGACCGGCAGGGTGGCGGCGTCCGCATTGCGGGCAATGACGAGCGGGGTCTTGTCGCCGGGGTCGGGAAGTTCCTGCGGACATCGCGTTACGACAAGGGCGGCTTCACGCCCGGGACATGGCGCGGCACGTCGGTACCGACCAGGCAGGTGCGGGGTATCTACTTCGCAACCCACTTCCACAATTATTACCACGATGCTCCTGTCGAGGAAATCGAACGGTACGTGGAGGACCTTGCGCTGTGGGGACTCAACGAGCTGGTGGTGTGGTATGATGCGCATCACTTTGACGGGGTTGATGATCCGAAAGCCGTGGAGTTCCGGAAACGGCTGCATGCCATCATGGCAACGGCGAAACGGAGCGGCATGGACGTGTCGCTCCTGGCAGTGGGTAACGAGGCATACGGCAACTCGCCGACGGAACTGCGGGCCGCACCCGGCGGCGGTCGCGGCGGCTACTACCCGTGCGCCGTCTGCCCGAGCAAGCCGGAGGGGATGAAATATATCCTGAAGATCCTCGGTGAGGAGTTTGACTGGGCGGCCGATCTCAAGCCCCGGTTTGTCGGGATCTGGCCCTACGACCAGGGCGGTTGCGGCTGCGCGGAGTGTCAGCCGTGGGGTTCAAAGGGCTTCATGAAGTGTGTCAGGGAGGTGGGCAAGCTCGTCCGCGAAAAGTTGCCGGTAACGAAGATCGTCCTCTCCACGTGGATGATCGACAACAACGGAAAACCTAACGAGCGCTGCAACGAGGCCTTTGCCGAACTGATCAAAATCTATCACGCGGAGAATGCCGATCCGGCCGTCCGGCCTCCACTTCCGAAGGACAATCAGGGAAAGAAGTGAAACAAACTAATGAAACGAATACTGACAGTTGGAATGATGATGGTTGGATGGGTAGCCGGCAGCGTGCTGGCGGACGCGGATCTGGCGAAGAATTTTGCAACGCCGCCTGCTGCGGCGCGGCCATGGGTGTATTGGTTTGTGCTGAGTGGCAACCTGACGAAGGAAGGCATCACCGCCGACCTCGAAGCCATGGCGCGTGTCGGCATTGGCGGCGTGCTTTACATGGAAGTGGATCAAGGCGCACCCAAGGGCAAGGCGGATTTCGCCGGCCCCTTGTGGCGCGAGATGATCCAGCACGCCTGCAAGGAAGCGAGCCGGCTCGGAATCGAAATCAACATGAACAACGACGCGGGCTGGTGCGGCAGCGGCGGGCCGTGGATCACTCCGGAGCTTTCGATGCAGATCGTCGTCTGGACCGAGACGGTTGTGGAGAGCGGGAAACCGTTTGAAGGTGTGCTCGCCAAACCGCTGGCGAACAAGGGATTCTATCAGGACATCGCCGTGCTGGCCATGCCGGCACCCGGCGATGACAAGTTTCGCACGAAACGATTTGAAAGCAAGTCCGCGCTTGATATCACGGTGTTTTTTGACCAATCGCCTGCGAACTTTCCGGAGGCACCTCATGACGCGGTGATTCCGCGGGAGAAAATCGTGGACGTGTCGGCAAAGATGGATGCCACCGGTAAGCTGACATGGACACCGCCGGAAGGGAAGTGGCTGGTGATCCGGTTCGGTCACACGACCACGGGCTGGGGAAATCAGCCCGCGCCGGAGTCGGGGCGCGGTCTGGAGTGCGACAAGTTCAGCAAAGAAGCGGCCGCAGCGCATTACAACGGGTTGATGGGCAAGGTCATTGCCGACAACAAAGCACTTACAGGCCGCGGCAAGGTGCTCGTGTCGACGCATATTGACAGTTGGGAAGTCGGCACTCAGAACTGGACGCCGAAGATGCCCGAGGAGTTCAAGAACCGGCGTGGGTATGATCTGTGGAAATGCCTGCCGGCCTTCACGGGGCGCGTGATCGACAGCGCCGAGGTGACGGAGCGGTTTCTCTGGGATTTGCGCCAGACGATTTCCGATTTGATCGTCGAGAACTACGCCGGCGAGTTCCGCCGCATGGCTAACAAGGACGGGATGCGGCTCTCCATTGAGGCTTATGACCGTGCGCCGGTGAACGAAATGACCTACGCCGGCGAGGCCGACGAACCGATGGGCGAGTTCTGGAAGGTCGGTGCCAACACCGACCACACCTGTACGGAGATGGTGTCCGCCGGACATGTGTACGGCAAGAAGATTATCGGCGCCGAGGCGTTCACGTCGAGCGACGGGGAGAAGTGGCAACAGCATCCTGCGACGATCAAGGAACTGGGCGACTGGGCGTTTTGCGAGGGCATCAACCGCTTTGTCTTCCACCGTTACGCCGCGCAGCCGTGGACGAACGTCGCGCCCGGCATGAGCATGGGGCCGTGGGGCCTTCACTACGAACGGACGCAGACCTGGTGGGAGCAATCCAAGGCGTGGCACCAATACCTCGCCCGCTGCCAGTATCTGCTTCAGCAAGGCCTCTTCGTGGCGGACGTGCTTTACCTGGAGGCTGAAGGCGCTGGACGGCAGTTCGGAACGCCGGGCGGCGCGGAGATCGCCTCGCGCATGCGCGGCGGCTACAACTACGATGGCTGCCCGCCGGAAGTCGTGCTCACGCGGATGACCGTCAAGGACGGACGGCTCGTGTTGCCGGACGGGATGAGCTACCGGGTGTTGGTGATGCCCGGTTGCGAGACGATGACGCTGCGGCTGCTGCGAAAGCTCACGGAACTTGTGGATGCGGGTGCGACAATCATCGGCGGAGGCAGGCCACCCGAGAAATCATCGAGCTTGGCCGACATGGGAGCGGGCGATGCAGAGGTGAAGAAACTCGCCGCCGAACTCTGGCCGAAGCTCGTGACCGGCAAGACTCCCGCCCAGGCGCTTGCCGCGCGTGGCTTGAAGCCGGACTTCAGCGCAACGCCGATGTTGCGTTACACGCATCGCACCATCGGCGATGCCGATGTGTATTTTGTTGCGAACCCCCAGCCGTTTGATGTCGCGGCAGTGGCGTCGTTCCGTGTCCTTGGCAAACAGCCTGAAGTGTGGTGCCCTGAAACCGGACGCACAGCACCGGCTGTCGCCTTTGAAGAGAAAGACGGTGTCACGCGTGTGCCGCTGAGCCTGGGAGCGAGCGGTTCTCTGTTTGTCGTGTTCCGGAAGCCAGTTGACGCGGCGAAGCAGGTCGTCTCGATCACACGCGACGGCAAGGAACTGTTACCGCTGCAAGCCGTAGCGAAGCAACAAGCGCCGGATGTTAGCAAGCCTTTTACGATCGTCGCCTGGGTCAAGCCTGGCACCGACATCGGCTTGCCCGACCAAGCCAGTAGTGGGGTCACCGGGCAAAAGCCACCGCTCAACTACGTGCTCTATCCAGTGCCTGGCCACGAAGTGTGGACTGGCAACGCGGCGGGTGCCGGGCTCGCGGTTGGACGCAACGGCGTCACCGTGGTCGAACACGGCGGGAGCCATCTGGCCGCGGTGCTGGTGTGTCCGACGCCGGTGACCGATTGGACGCACATCGCCGTCGTGTATCGCGACGGTATGCCGCAACTCTACCTCAACGGCAAATTGGCGCACACGGGATTGAAGAGCGCGTTTGCTGTTTATGGCAGCGTCGGCGTGAGCCACACGCGCGAGATCGTACCGTTCAAAGGCCAGCATGCAGGGGTGCAGCAATTCGACCATGCGGAATGGCTGCAGGAAGGCAAGCCCAGCCCGACCGGGCGTTTTACCTTCGGCTCTTGGCGGCTCTGGAAGAAAGAGGATCCGCTAGTCGAGTCCGGCCTGCTCGGACCCGTGACGCTGCGGCCCGTTGACCGCACGGATTTGCACAAATAACGAAGGAAAGGGAAACCATGAAAAACACACTTATCTCTATTCTCTGTCTGCTGTTCGGACTGCCGAACTGTTTCGCAGCGGACGCAGCCTCGATGACTATCCCCGTTGACTCGCCGGCCTTCGTCTTTTCGCCGGGTAACTGGACCGGCGACGCGGGCCGCGCGGGCAAGGTCT
>Ga0118677_10012885_pt1 | contig 12161 bp, 11 predicted proteins | sample AliMusrvi5mmetaG_FD_86154 | JGI IMG/M metagenome (GOLD analysis project Ga0118677, IMG submission 86154)
TGGCCGGGAATTCGTCGCGAGGGCCGTGCGGGTCGGGCGTGCCGTGGTGGAACTGCCGGTCGGCAGCGGGACCGAGTTTGGCGGCGGTTGATCGGTTTTCGCGATGGTCGGCAGCTCGCCTCCGCCTTCCGTGCCCTTGGGCGTGTAGGGGCGCCACTTCGACGGATCGTCCGCCCACGCTTCAACGTAATTGCCGTGGCTGTCGAAGGGGCCGACGTTTGACGCCTGCTTGCCGGTGGTGTTGCGGCAGGCATTGAGCGAAACGAGGACAACAAGAAAGCTGAGGGCATGTAGAACCGGTCTCATGGCCCAATTATACCCAATTGCAACGGCATTGCAAAACTTTGTTAAGGTGCGCAAAATTTTTTTGTGGAACCATCGTGCATTTCGCCCTTGCCCTTTGCCGCAAACCCAGACTCAACCCCCCCCGCTGTGCCAGATCAAGAAACTCACCGGAAGTTACAAGTTTTCCTGTTCCGACTGCAACGTCAAAGCGAGCTTCAATCTCGTCCAATAGATTCAGCTACTTACAGCAGTCACCTTCAGACTCGAGAGTGGGATGCGGGATAACCGCCCGTCCGGTTCGGAGGAGGAAGCGGGGCAACGCCCGTTCCTACCTCCATCGGCGCGCAGCCACTCAGAAATCCAGCGACGCGCGGATGCCGAAGATTTGGGGGTCGCCGGGGGCACCGGCGCCGATCTGCGGATTGATGAAGGTGTAGTAGCGCTCGTCTAACATATTCCGGCCGAACACTGCCAGCGAGTAATTCTTCGAGGCATAGCCGATTTCCGCATCCCAGCACACGTATGAGCCCTGGCGGAAGGCGCTGTTGTTGGCTTCGTCGAAATAGGTGGGGCCGGTCATCCTAACCGACGTTTGGACATAATACCCCTTGGGAAAATCATAGCGGGCGCCGAGGCTGCCGGTGAATTCGGGCACAAACGGCACGGCGTTGCCTTCGAATGGCGCGGCATCAAATACCGCGTTCACATAGCCCGCGCTGCCTTGCAGGGTCAGGCCGTCCAGCGGCTGCCACCGCAGCTCGGTTTCCAGCCCCCGCGAATTCACCCGGCCGGCGTTCACCGTGTAGAAGTCGGTCGAAAACACCGCCGAGCGGTTCACCTGATAGTCGTCGATGCGGTTCCAGAAGCCGGCCAGCGAGACCGTTAGATGCTGGTCCGGCAAGGCCACCTCCGCGCCCAACTCGTTGGTCCACGCCCGTTCGTCATTGTAGCGGGCCGTGTCCGGGGTGCTCGCAAAGGCGGAAAACCCGGCGGGCTTGATCCCGATGGCGCTGCGGGCATACAGCCGGGTGGTGTCGTTGAGGGCATAGGTGGCACCGAGTTCCGGCGAGAAATACCAGGCGTTCAGCCCGTCGTTGACCACACTCGACGAGAGGAACGAATCGGACTTGCTGCGGTCGATGGAAACGTCCACATACTCGAGGCGTGCCCCGGCTTGCAGGCTCAGGTGCGAGTTAATCGCGTATGACGCCCGGCCATAGCCCGCGGCATTCCATTGATCGAGAGTGTAGAGCGTGCGTTCCGCAAACGGAATGTAGTACCCGGGTGCCACCTGCGCCGGGAATGCCCGCGTGGCGTCGCCGTTGCTCACTTGGTCCATGAAAAACACGCCCGTGCGCCACGACCACGGACTGGCATCCTGAGGCGATTCCCAACGGAATTCCTGGGTCCACAGCCGCTGGTATTGGATGATTGTCGAGCTTGACGCAAAGCCCGGAGAGCTGGCCATCAAATCCAGATCCGTCACGTTCGGGTCGAGTCGCCAGTCCTGCCAGGCGGTGATCGACTTGAGCCGCCCCCACGGTCCCTCCTTGGTCCAGTGCAACGAGATCTGTTCGCGCTCCATCACGGATTTGCCGGGGATCTCCGAGGCCACGCTGAACGGGTCCGGGCTGTCCAAGCGACTCAGCCGCTGGCCGCCGTCGTCCGCGTGTTCCACCAGCACCCGCAGCCGCCACTCGCTATCCGCATCCGGCTTGAAATAAAGGTTGGCCAAGCCGCCGGAGACCGAGCGGTCGTCGATGGCGCGGCCCAGGGTGGGGTCGTTGATGAAGCCGTCGCGCTCCAGATGATAGAGCTGGAATGTTTCCGAGAAGCCCCCGCCTAACGGACCGCCGCTGCGCAGCCGCGCGCCCCACTCATTGTACGAGCCGTACTCGGTGGTGAAATGGGTCTCGGTGTTCGGACCCGGCTGCGTGGTCGGGGACAACGCAGGCGTGCGGGAGCGGTGCACCATCGGAGACGGCGCGGTCATAGGCCGCGGTGTCACGGTCGAGAACGACACCCGGATCGGCGCTCGTACGAAGATCCAGTCGGGTGCGTACGTGACCGCCTACGTCGTCATCGAAGAGGACTGCTTCATCGCCCCGATGGTCGTGACCACCAACGACAACTACATGGGGCGCACCGCGGAGCGCTTCAAGCACCTCAAGGGATGCACGATCCGACGCGGAGCACGCGTCGGAGGCGGCGCGCACATCCTCCCCGGGATCGAGATAGGGGCCGAGGCCTTCGTGGCGACAGGCGCCGTCGTGACCCGCGACGTGCCCGCCGGCAAGCTCGTCATGGGGGCGCCCGCGCGAGTCGTCCGAGACGTCCCGCCCGAGCAGCTTCTGGACAACGGGTAGGCTGACGTCTGCGCCACGTCGGCGCTGCGCGTCCATACGACAAGGAGACCAAACGACACATGGGCATTCCCCTGCTCGATCTCAAGGCACAGTACGTCTCGCTCAAGGACGAACTGGACGCGGTCTGGTCCGAGGTCATGAGCGGCGCGGGCTTCATCGGCGGCCCGAAGGTTCGCGCGCTGGAGGAAGCGATCGCCGGCTACTGCGGCACGCAGTACGCTGTCGCCTGCGGCAACGGCACCGACGCGCTGTTCCTCATCCTGGCGGCGATGGGCATCGGCAAGGGTGACGAAGTCATCACGACCCCGTTCACGTTCTTCGCCACGGTCGAAGCGATCGCACACCTAGGCGCCACTCCGGTGTTCGTCGACATCGAGCCCGGGACCTACAACCTGGATGTCGGCAAACTCGAGGTCGCGATCACCGGCGCAACGAAGGCGATCCTGCCGGTGCACATCTTCGGGCAGTGCGTCGACATGGATCCGCTGCTCGCGATCGCGAAGTCTCACGGTCTCCGGGTCGTGGAGGACGCCTGCCAGGCGATCGGCGCCACCTACAAGGGGAGGTGCGCCGGCTCGCTGGCCGACGCGGCGGCCTTCTCCTTCTTCCCGAGCAAGAATCTCGGCTGCGCCGGGGACGGGGGCTGTATCACGACTGACGACGAGGGACTCGCCCTCAAGGCCCGCAAGCTGGCGGCCCACGGCACCACGAAGAAGTACTTCCACGACACGTTCGGGGCGAACAGCCGTCTCGACGCACTTCAGGCGGCCATCCTGCTTGCAAAGCTGCCGCACCTCGACGAGTGGAACGGCCAGCGCCGCGCGGCTGCAGCGGTCTATGACCAACTGTTGGCAGGCGTCGCCGGGCTCAGCTTGCCGGAGGTCCGGCCCTACGGTGAGCCCGTCTACCACCTGTACGTGGTCAAGTCCGAGAAGGCTGAGAACGTGATGGCCGCGCTCAGCGCCGCAGGCATCGGCACCGCGCTCTACTATCCGCTCGCTCTCCATGAGCAGGAGGTCTTCACCAAGCAGCCCGGCTATGTGGCGCCCTCTCTGCCGGTCGCTGAGAGCTGCGACGCGCGGACCTTCGCGCTGCCCTGCTTCCCCGGTATCACCCGCGAGCAGATCGAGTGTGTCGCCGGCGTCGTCAAGGAGGCCATGGCCTCGTAGCGGCCGGATATGAGAGTCCTGTCGATCGTTGGGGCGCGCCCCCAGTTCATAAAGGCTGCACCGGTGAGCCGGGCCCTGCGGGACCACCACGTGGAGATCCTGGTCCACACGGGTCAGCACTACGACCATGCCATGAGTGACGTCTTCTTCGAGGAGCTCGGGATCCCGAAGCCGGACGTGAACCTTGGCGTCGGCTCGGGCCCTCACGGTCAGCAGACCGCAGAGATGCTCGCCCCACTGGAGAAGCTGCTGCTGGAGGAACGACCCGATTGCGTCATCGTCTACGGGGACACGAACACGACCCTCGCGGGCGCTCTGGCCGCCTCAAAACTCGACATCCCCGTCGCGCACGTCGAGGCAGGGCTTCGCAGTTTCGATCGCCGGATGCCCGAAGAGATCAATCGGGTCGTGAGCGATCACCTCTCGCGGCTGCTGCTCTGCCCCACGCCGGCGGCCGTGAACAACCTTCGAGCCGAAGGTCTAGTCGAGGGAGTCGAACTCGTCGGAGATGTCATGCTGGACACCGCCCTCTACCAGACCGGGATGGCCGACGAGGCGCAGGTGCTCTCGTCGTTCGACCTGACGGCGGGGGAGTACCTTCTGGCGACCGTGCACCGCGCCGGGAACACCGACTCGCCCGAGCGCCTGACGGCGATCGTCGACGCGCTCACGTCACTCGGGCGGACGGTGATCTGGCCTGTCCACCCGCGCACGGCGAAGATGCTCGCTCACTACGGGATCGAGGATCGGGTGGTCGCCCGCGGCGACGTCCGCTCTGTGACACCAGTCGGCTACGGCGCGCTGCTGGCGCTTCTGCGCAACGCCGCCGGCGTTCTCACGGATTCCGGCGGCATGCAGAAGGAGGCCTACTTCTTCAGTGTGCCGTGCGTGACCCTGCGCGAGGAGACCGAGTGGGTCGAGACCGTCGAGACAGGGTGGAACGTCCTCGCGGGCGCAGACGCAGCGGCGATCGTCGCCGCCGCCGAGAGGCTGGCTCGACCCGCGAAGCATCCCGATCTCTACGGCGACGGCCATGCGGCCGACCGTGTCGTGGCGGCCATCGAGAGCCACTTCGGGAAGCGCTCGTGAGCTCTGGTCGAGACACGGCCCCACGACTGTGGGTCGACATGACCAACTCGCCACATGTGCTGGTCTTGCGCCCGATCATCGAGGAGTTCCGCCGGCGCGGCTGGGAGGTCGACGTGACCGCGCGCGAGTTCGCGCAGACCGTCCCGTTGCTTGAGCGTTTCGGGATCGACTTCACGCTGATCGGAAGGCACCGGGGTCGCGCCATGGGCGCCAAGGCCTGGGGGCTCGTGGCGCGCTCGACGGCTCTGATCCGCTTCGGAAGGCGCAGGAGGTACGACCTCGCCCTCAGTCACGCCAGCAACGATCTGCCGATGGCGAGCCGCTTGCTTGGTATCCCACATGTCACCATGTTCGACTACGAGTTCGCCCGGCTCTCGCATCACCTGAACGTGAGACTCTCGAGTCGCGCGCTCGTACCCGATGTGATCCCGCTCTCGGCCCTGGCCCGCTACGGCGGCACGCCGCGCAAGGTCATGACGTATCCGGGCCTGAAGGAGGAGTACTACCTTGCCGACTTCGAGCCCGACCCAGACGTGCTCTCTCGACTGGGTCTCGGCGCGGACAAGGTGACCGTCGTGCTGAGGACTCCTCCGAGCATGGCCGCCTACCATCGCATGCAGAATCCTGTGTTCGACGATGTGCTCGCTCTGATCGCGGGTCGCCCGGATGTGCAGGCGGTCGCACTCGTGCGGACGCCCGACCAGATCGAGGGCATCGAACGTCTCCGCTCGGAGAACATCGCTGTGCCGCGCGACGTGGTGGACGCGCAATCGCTCGTATACTATGCGGACGTGGTCGTGTCCGGCGGCGGCACGCTGAATCGGGAAGCTGTCGCGCTTGGGACTCCGGCGTACACGGTGTTCCAGGGCGTCATGGGCGCCGTTGACACGCGGCTCATATCGCAGGGCCGTCTCCGGCGACTCACGGCGGCCGGGGACCTCGTCCTGACCAAGAAGACACCCGGCGCGGCGCGCGTGCGGCGGCCGGTGAGCGACCTGGTGGACAGGATCGCGTCGGTCCGGAAAGGCCGGTGAGACGTCCATGAACGATAGCGGCGAGTTCGCGCGCGGCGGAGCGCGCAGGTCCGATCGTCACAGGGCGAAGCGCCCCTCGGCCCAGATCACGCGGATCCGTCCGGCCTCGACGAGCGGGGAGACGCCGCGCCAGGCGGCGCAAAGACGGCGTGAGGCCTCGAAGATCGTCGACCCGGTCGTCAAGCGTCGCAGGCGGCGCCGTACGCTGGCAGTCGTCGGCTTCGTGGTCGCGGTGGTCGTCCTCGCCGGCGCGGGTGCGGCCTACGCGTGGTACCAGACCCTGAACACCAACCTGCATCAGGTCACGGGTCAGTTCGCCGGTATGTCTGCCGGCGTCGCGACCGCGCCTGCGCCGGGCAAGCCGTTCTACATGCTGATCATGGGCGTCGACACCAGACCCACGGACTTCACCACAGCGCGGTCCGACACCTTGATCGTCGCGTACGTGGACGCGGCCCGCAAGCGCATCACGACCATGTCGATCCCGCGGGACACCAAGGTCGTCATTGCGGGGAGAGGCACCGCGAAGATCAACGAGGCCATGCAGCTCGGCGGGCCGAAGCTCGTCCTGCGCACGGTCAGGTCGTTCACCGGCCTCCCGATCTCGCACTGGGCCTACATCGACTTCGGCGGCTTCAAGGACATCGTGGACGCAGTGGGCGGCATCGATATCAACGTCCCCTACACGATCGACGACATCGAGGCGTCCAACAACCACCCGAGCGCCGCGCTGATCAAGAAGGGCCCGCGACACCTCGACGGCCAGCACGCGCTCACCTTCGTTCGTGCGCGTCATCAGTTCGCCGACCAGGACTTCACGCGGATGAAGGACCAGCAGCTGTTCATGAAGGCGCTGGGCAAGAAGATCCTCTCCGCGAATGTGCTGAGCCTTCCGGCGCTTGCCAACAGTGCGTCCAAGAACGTCCACACGGACCTGAGCATCAGCCAGATCATCGGTCTGGCCCTCAACTTCCGAGGCATGAACGACAAGATGTTCCAGTCGGTCACAATGCCCGGGACGCCCCAGTACGTGGGCGGCGTGAGCTACGTGGTCGCCGACGAGGCGGGCCTGGCAGAGATCACGGCCAAGATGGAGCGTGGCGAGCTGTTCACGGCCGTCGCGTCGAGCGTCACTGCGACGGTGACGAAGGCCGTGACCACGGGCGCGGCGGCCCCGCGTCCTTCGACGATCACAGTCACCGTCCGCAACGGGGCCGGCGTGAGCGGGATCGCCAAGTCGGTCGCCAATGCGCTCACCAAGAAGGGGTTCGTCGTCAAGGACACCGGCAACATGGGTCAGTTCGTCTTTGACAAGTCCATGGTCGTGTTCAGCTCGAGCGCGGACGCCGCCAAAGCGAACGTCGTGAGCAACGCTCTGAACATCTCGACCGTCGAGCCGTCAAAGGGCCTGTACACGTTCTCCGGTGAGGTGCTCGTGGTGATCGGCAAGGACTTCGATCCGGCGAAGTTCGGGATAACGACATCGAAGCGCAACTGAGCATCCGAGCGCTGACTGGACCAGCCAGTGGTCGGGAACGCCGGCCGTGGTGCACACTCCGTGAAAGGGTCGTGACCGGCAGGTGAGCGAGAGCGCCAGGCCCCACGTTCTGCGGCGAGTGATCCTGATCGCCCTGGGAGTCATCGTCGCGGTCGTCGCACTCCTCGCCTTCTTCGGCGTCGGCGCGCAGCTCACACAGTCGCGCACGGTGGCGATGGTGGTGCGCATCGATCAGATCCCGCCGGAGATGGTGTCGCAGGTGCACGTGGGAGATCCTGTCTTCACAGACGTCGACGGCGTGCCGATCGGCAGGGTCACTCGTGTGCTGGCTTCTCCCCAGCCTGTCGTCGCGAGTGACGCCAGGGGGGCGACGCATCTCGCAGGGGACCCCACCAACAGTCAGATCGACGTGACGGTCACAGGAGACGGTCGTGTCGGCGGCGGGCTTGTGATCCTGAATTCGCAGGCGGTCGTCGCCGGCAGGCCCTTCACCCTGATCTCGAATCGGTACTATCTGGCGGGGATCGTTGCGTCGGTCGATGTCAGGTGAGCGCGTCCGCGCTGGGATCGCGGGGCCGTCCGCGACGCTTTGCAGAGAGGTGGCGACAGGCAGATGATCGAGAGACTCGGCGATAGCGCGCTCAAGCGCGCGATCCTGATCACGACGGGGCTCGTGATCGTCGCGTCGGTCTGCATCGCCCTCTTCGGCGCCGGGGCTCAACTCACGCGAACGCGCAGTGTCACTGTGGTCGTTCGTCTCTGGCAGTTGCCGCCGGAAGTCGCCTCTCAGATCCATGTGGGCGACCCGGCATTCACCGACGTCGCCCGCGTGCTGATAGGCACGATCACGAACGTCCGCTCGTATCCGCAGCCGGAGATCACGACTGACGCACTGGGACGAGTGCATGTCGCGGGAGACCCGACGACGCGCAGGGTCGACGTGACGATCGCGGGGACGGGTCGGGTCGGAGACGGGCTCGTCATTGTGCACACGCAAGCGATGCTCGCCGGTCGCCCGTTCAGCCTGCTCTCTGACCGCTACTACCTCGCGGGGACGTTGGTGTCAGTCGATGTCAGATAGGGACGCCGCAGTGGGTACCGCCGCGGACTGGAGCTCGCGCACGAAGCGCTGGCTGCAGCCCTTTCCCGTGCTGATGGTCATCTACTTCGGCTACTTCGCGATCGTCTACTCGGGCTTCTGGCGCTACACCTACCAGGAACTGATGTCACTCAGCACCAACATCATGGGCTTCCAGCCGGCGTTGGGCACCGTCGCTCTCTATGTGCTCGGCGCCGTCGTCATGCTTCTCGGGTTCATGCTCGGCATGCTGCTCGCGCGCCGTCGTGACCGGCTGTCCGGGCCGTGGTCGGGGATGGTGTCTGGTCTCGCCGGTTCCACCGGGCGCCTGGGCGCGGCTCTGAAGTCCAAGACTTTGTGGTTCTGGATCGGGATCGTGGGTTGGCTCATCGGGTTCGCGGCCGTCGCGGTGCAGTGGGTCGCCTCCGGCGGCGCGAGCCTGACCGACATCGGCACACGCTGGTATCAGAGCCCGATCATCGTGTTCATCGCCATGTCGCAGATCTTCTTCGTGCCGGTCCTCGTCGCGACAGCCGACAGGCCGTGGCAGCGATGGGTCACCGGGTTCCTGTTCGTGTTGTCGATCCTCGGCCTGTCCGCGCTCGGCGCGCGCAACATCCCGGCGAAGGCGGTCGTCTCGACGTTCTTCGCGGTCGTCTACGTCGCCCGGCCGAAGAGCCTCGCCCGTATGGCCATCGCCCTTGGCATAGTCCTCGTCGTTGCGATGGGCGTGGTGGGTGCGTTCTCCAAGTCGGGGATCTACGGCACGCCGGCCTCAGGCAAGCTGGTGGTGGCGCTGACGTACTCGGACTCCGTCGGGAGCGTCTACAACCTCGATCGCATCGTACGCATGACGCCGACTCTCGGCGCCTACGGCGGTAACCTGCTGCGCGACTCGATCCTCGCAGGCGTCCCGCGCACCATCTTCCCCGGCGCGAAGCCGGACTACGCCAACTACCAGATAGGGAAGTACCTCGGAGGGCGCCAGAACTTCCTCATCGAAGGGCAGCTCATCAACCGCGGGGTGAGTCTCGCGGCGACGCTGCTCGGACCTGCGTACGCCGATCTCGGCCTGCCCGGGGTCATCGCTCAGATGCTGCTCGTCGGGCTGATGATCGGTTACCTGCAGATGCGCGCCCGCTCGTGGCTGTGGCTCGTGCCGTTCCTCGCCGCGCTCGGCAGCTACGTGATCAACGGGGTGAACGTGGGACTGTTCAGCCCTCCCTTCCTGGCCGCCATAGCGCTCTCGCTGGTGGTGATCGGCCTGGATCTTCTGTTCGGGCGTCGTATCGCAGTCGAACCCGTAAGGAGCGTGTGACCGTGCGTCGCATCATCACCATCACCGTCGCGATCGTCGCAGTGGCCCTGCTGGCCGGTCTTGCCACCGGGTGTACGAAGAAGGCGTCGAAGGGCGCGCAGTCCGGAGGGCAGACCCAGGCGATGCGGGTCGTCGTGGTCGCCGATCCCGATGTGCCCGAGGTCGCATACGCTCTGAAGCCCGGGCAGGTCCTGCATGTGAAGACCACCGGCGTGACCGTCGGCACGATCGTGTCCGCGGAGGTGACCCCGGCCCTCGTCGCGGTCCCCGACTCGTCGGGGCGCCTCCATGCCGTACCGTCGCCCGTGGCCAAGGAGGTCCGCCTGGTGCTCGACGGTACCGCGAGCACGAGCGGCGGCGCCTACTTCTTCCCTGGCGGGCAGCTCTACGTGAGCACTGACGTCGAGCTGGTCACGCAGGTCGTGGACTTCATGGGGTCGATCGTCTCGATAGCGCCGAAGAGCAGCTGACGTGACGGGGCCGACGGGGGCGCCCGAGCGGGCCGCGCCGTCGGTCCTGTTGATCAGCGGCCTGTATCCGTCCGCGGCGGATCATGTGTTCGGAGCGTTCGTGGCCAAGCAGCACGAGGCGCTCGAGCGTCTCGGTGTGCCGCATCGCCTCGTGGTGAACACGCGCTCGAAGCCCGGCCCGGTCTCCGGCCTTTGGAAGTACGCGTCTCTGACCGCCCGCACCCTCGCCGCGGCGACCCGCCGCGACTTCGACGTCGTGCTCGGGCACTTCCTCTATCCGACCGCGTGGCTCGCCTCGCTGGCGGCGCGCATCGGAGGCGTGCCCTACGTGGTGGTGGCTCACGGCACCGATGTGAGCTCGGTCCAGCGCCCTGGCCCGCTTGCCCGGGCCTGCCTCGCGGCGACGCGCCGCGCTGCGTGCGTCGTCGCCGTGTCCCGGTCGATGGAGGGCCGGGTGCGCGAGGAGCTCGCCGTACCCGCCACCGTCCGGACCGAAGTCATCAACATGGGTGTCGATCGAAGGGTCTTCGGCCCCGTTGCGGACGCCCGCCGGCTCATGGGGTTGGCCCGCGGGCTCAAGGTCGCTCTGTTCGCCGGGAACCTCATCCCTCGTAAGGCGCCCGATGTGCTGCTCGAGGCGTTCGCACGTTGTCGGGCGAACGGCACCTGTGATCGCCTGCTCATCGCGGGCGAAGGCCCCCTGCGTGCCTCTCTCGAGCGTCGCGCGTCCGAGCCGGACCTTGCCGGGGCCGTGGCGTTCACCGGGGCGCTGCCCTCGGACCGACTCGCCGTCGCGATGACCGCCGCGGACGTCTTCGTCCTCCCGAGCAGGGCGGAGCCGCTCGGGGTGGTGCTCCTCGAAGCGATGGCATGTGGTACGCCGTGCGTGGCGAGCAGGGTCGGCGGCATCCCCGAGATCGTGGACACGCCTTCGAACGGCCGGCTTGTCGATCCCGATGACTCGCAGTCGCTCGCCGATGCGATGGAAGAGGTCCTGGCCGCGGGTAGACACTCCTTCGTGGACGCATGCCTCGCGACATCCGCGAGGAGCGATCTGGACGTGAACACAGCCCGCGTCGTCGAAGTGCTCGCACGTGCGGCAGGCGGAGAGGGGAGCGCCACCTGATGACGACCGACGAGCGCACGGCGGCCGTCCGGCATGCTGCGAACGAGATGGAGTCGTGGTGCCGGGGGCTGAAGCCGCGCGCTCTGGTCGTGCTGGGCAGCGGACTCGCCGACGTGGCGGACGGCATGGAAGTCGTCGGGGAGGCATCGTTCGGCGATCTCCCGGGCTTCGCACAGGCGAGCGTGCCCGGGCACGACGGCCGCTTCCTCTGCGGCCGGCTGGACGACACGGCGGTCATCGTGATGTGTGGCCGGCTGCACCTCTACGAGGGCCATGATGCCGGTCGCGTCGTGCTGCCGGTTCGGGCGGCCAGGCTCCTCGGTTGCGACACGCTGATCGCGACGAACGCCGCGGGCGCTGTCTCCACGCGCCTCGAGGTCGGCGCGACGATGATGTTCACCGATCACATCAACCTCACCGGCGCGAACCCGCTGGTCGGGCCGAACATCGGTGAGCTGGGCACGAGGTTCCCGGCGATGGCCGACGCGTACAGTCCGCGGCTGGCTGGCATCGCTCGCGGAGTTGCGGCGCGCAACGGGACTGAGCTTGCAGAGGGCGTATACGCCGCAGTGCTCGGACCGTCATACGAAACGGCCGCCGAGGTCCGCTACCGCGAGACGGTCGAGCAGGTCCAAGTGGACAGCGGCGACGGGCTGAAGATGATCTACGACGTGACTTACGATTCCGACGACGCACGCAAGACGCTGCCGGTGACCCTGGTGCTGGAA
>Ga0118677_10012886_pt1 | contig 12161 bp, 7 predicted proteins | sample AliMusrvi5mmetaG_FD_86154 | JGI IMG/M metagenome (GOLD analysis project Ga0118677, IMG submission 86154)
CTGTAATCGCCGCCCCGGCACACACGGTCCGAGCCCGAGGAAATACCGTGCGGATCCGTCTGCGCCCCCGCTGCATAATTGCCATACCTATCCCAACACATCGCGTTCACATTGCCCGCCATGTCGTATAGCCCATACCCGTTCGCAGGGAAACTGCCGACCGCGCTCGTGTAAGGACTGCCTCCAAGAGTGCCGATAGGGTTGTAGCCGTTCGGTCCGAAATCGTAGCTGTAGCTGCTGGTGGAACCATAATAATTGGCCTGGCTGCCGCTGATCGTACCCCCCCACGGGAAGCGCTGAGAGCTCAAACCGCCCCGCGCGGCTTTCTCCCACTCCGCCTCGCTCGGCAGGCGGTAGCCGTTGGCAGCCCAATTGCACACGACCGCATCACTGTCCGTCGTCCGGTACACTGCGGCGTTGAGCGTGTAACACGGCGTCAGGCCGTCCTTCTCGCTGCGGGCATTGCACCACTTCACCATGTCATCCCAGGTGATCATCCGCACCGGGTGAGTCGCCGCTTTGCCCGCTCCAACAGCCAAATCCGTGTAGCTGTGGGTTAGCCCCCACGTCCGCACCGTGCCCCAGTCACTGAAAGTCACCAAATTTTGCGACATGTAAAAATTACTCACTGTCACCGTCCGGATCGGGGCATCACTCATCCCGTCCAAGGCGTCCCCCATCTGGAAACTACCTGCCGGAATCAGCGAAAAGCCAGCAGGTGCTACCAAATCGTCAGCCGTCAGCTTAAAGCACATGGTTGTGGTGTATTGCTTGCTCCAGTCCGCGCCTGCGTTCCACGTGATCCCCTTGCCCGTGCCGGTAGCCACCCCGCCCCCGACAGATCCGCTGAGTGTAGTCGTCGGCACACTGAAGGTCGCCCCGTTATCGCTGGAAATCGCCAGCGTGACAAAAACCGTCGGCGTATCAGCGGTCACGTCGTAAGTGATGTCCACCAATTGGGTCCCGGAGCGCTGGGCGGCGGAAATGATGGAGACTGCGGGGGCCGCTGCATCGGCAATTGGCGGGAGCAGGAGTAATGCCGCGCTCACGGTAAGCCATCTGTGTTTTTGCATGATGATTGGGTCAATGGGGAAAAACCGGGGGTGTGGCTCAGACAATTGAAAGACAGATCACACCTTCCAGCCCTTTGTTAGCGTTTCCAAGTCGAAATACAAGGCGCAACTGAGAAAATCCGGGAATGACGGGGAGGGGTTTGTGGTCGCGAGGATTGATTTATGGAGTGTAGAGCGTCAGTTCACAGCAATCCAGTTGGCAGATTTTTCCGCCATGGTGGTATTGGGGGTGGCTGCCGGCGGCGTCGATGATGGCACGGAGCAGGTCGTCGGCGTCTCCGGCGAGGTGAGCGCGGGCGGCGACCATGGCGACGGCGGCTTCGGCGAGGTTCGCATCGAGGCCTGCGAGGCCGTCGCAGAGCTCCCCGTTCCAGCAGCTCCAAAGTATGGCTTCGACCTTGGCCGATTGGCCGGAGCCGTGCCGGATGGCGGTGATGAGGGCGGGGGTTGCAGCTTCAAGGTCGGTCCGTGCCTGGCCGGCGAGTTGGCGACGGGCGGCGATGGTGGCGGCGAGTTCGGCGATGGGGTCCAATGTGTCCATGTCGCGCGAGTCCTCTTTTGGGTAGAGGGGTTTTGCGGAAACAGAAACCCCAGCCCTGTAACGGTTGGGGAGCGGTGCCCACTTTCTGGCCGTCACCATGGACTTCTGCGCAACGTACAACTTCAAGCTGCGGGAGAATCCAAGGGTCGGAAGGTTTCACTTGGAGGCTCAGTCCCCATTCGTTTCGCGATCTTCCTGACTTGCAAGATATGCCTCGATGCTCGCGACATTGAAGAGCCTCGCCCCTTGGGATTTGCCTTCCCCCTTGAGCGAAACGGAACGAATCTTCCCATCCTTCCGCAGGGTGAAAAGAATCATGTGAGTCAGTCCGAAACGCGCCGTGATATGTTTTTCACGCGCCCATTCGATTTGTGTTTGCGGTTTATGCATCTAAAAGCCTTAGCAACTGGCTTTTCCCGTTTCTCCCCGCCGTGTTGTACTTGCGGCAGGGTTTTGAAAAGTCAGAGCGGGTCACTAAGAACCTGCGGCAGCTTTTCGGAAACTCACGGCTGCCGCCTTCCAACCTGTGGCGTTTTTCGGGCTTTCTTGACGGCACCAAGAGATATTTTTGGCCTGCCGCCCTTTTTTGATGCTTCGGAGCGTTTGGCCCTTCGAGCATCGACAAGAAAGTCCATGAACATTCTGTGGTGATTCCACACGTCGGAAATGGAAAGTCCATTTTCCCGGTCGGTTTGCATGACTGCATCCACGGCGTCAAGAAGTTTGCTTTGACTCATTTGAGGACACCTCACCAGATGTTCCCTGTAGGCTCGCCACTCCGCCGTCATATAGTCCGACTTGGACTCGAGCCGTGGCTTGCATCCGTTCAGGAACTTGCTGAGCGGCACTCGTATTTCCACGTCACGCTTGGTATCCGATAGAGCGAGTTCAATGTCCCTTGGTGAGAGCCCGCATCTGGCAAGAAACACACGTCTCTCCGTTTGCACGGAATCATCTATGTTTCCCAGTCGCCGCACTGTCTCGAGTTGCCGCACCAGATGGCAATACTGCTCACGGCATTCTACCAGCAGCCTTATGGCCCGGTTGACGGTCAGTTCGGGCTCCTCTGTTGGGCTCGCCATCGTCGCGGCAAGGGCGGCGAATGTTTCGAGTGTCGGAATCCCGCTTGATGGTTGGCTTGGCTTGGTATGGGTATCGGTCGCTGGTGTTGGTGCGGGGTGGGGTGCCTTGGCGGCTGGCGGGATTTTTGGTGTGGTCTTCATGGCTGGGATTTCTTGAGGCGCGGGAGCTTTTTAATCGCCTTGCGCCCTGCCACCTCGTCGGCATGGCTGTAAACCTGGTGGCTTTCGCGGGTGCTGTGGCCGGTTAGGGCCATTCGGTCCTCCTCGGACACTCCGGCATTGCGAAGCCAGCTTGTGAAGGTGTGGCGCAAGCTGTGGAAGCCCCGCTCCCAGACAATGCGGCCCGCGTCCCGTTTCTGCCCCTCCTCGATGACGCGGGACGGTTTGCCCCGATCCACTGCGGCGGCGGCCATGATGGAAATAAAGCCTGTCGAAAGCCCCTTGCGTGCGTCGGTCTTCAATTTGGCCAGTGCCGGAAAGACGGGGGCGGCGGGGCTATCGTCACGCATAGCGGCGCTTTCGAGATAGGCCAGCAAATCGGGCTGCATCGGAATGTGAACCACCCGCTTCTTGCGCCGGGTTTTGCTCGGTATCACCGTGATTCTCTTCTTTTCCAAGTCAACCGCCTCCCAAGGCAGCTTGGCGGCGTCACCCAGGCGCAGTCCGGTAAACGCCCCGACAAGCAACAACCCCCGCCATTGTTCATCGGGGGCGGCGGCAAGCAATGCTTCAAATTCCTCCGTGGTGAACGGTTGGCGCTCGTGCGAGTCGCTTGTGTCAACATCGGCGATGGCGAGTGCGCATGGATTGAAAGCTACCAACCCCTCCCGCATCGCGGCCCGATAGGCTGCGCTCACGTCCTTCAGATAGCCAAGAACGGACTTGCCCGCCCGGCCCCCCGCTGTCAGCGACTCCCCCCACAATCGAACATCCTGCGGCGTGACGGATTCCAGCGGCTTCCCCCGGCGCTTGTCACCCAACCATGACAGGAACGCCTCGGTGTGGCTCCGGTAACGCGCCATCGTCGGCAGGGAACTGCTGCGGGACTTCCTCCGGAGCCATTCATCCAACCACGCGCTCAGGGTGTAGCATTCCAGCGTTTCACCTGTGGCGATGGCCAGGAGTTGCGCCAGATACTTCCGCACGGCGGGGGCGGTGAGCGTTTCGCGTTCAACATCGGCTACCACCTGGGCAAAGACGGCTTTCGCCTGTCGTGCCCTGTCGCTGCCGCTTTGAACCACGCCTTGCGCGGCCCGCTCAAGCTCATCGGCAACCGCCTGCGCATTCTTCTGGTTGGTCTTGCCGGTGCTTTTCCGCACCTTGGCAAGCTCGCCGGTGGCCGGGTCCTTGACGTAGAATTGGCACTGGTAGATTTCCGAACCGGGGCGTTTGTAGATACTGGACATTGGCAGGGGGCTGGGTAGGTGTGGGTGAAAGTGTGCCCCAGCTTTGCTGTATGTCCAGTTTATTCTATTTCATTTTCCTTGTACCTACGGGTTTTCCTTGTAGGTACAAGGGGCGGCATGGCTCGTCCTAGCCGCAGGCCGTGCGAACCGCGTCTCGCGGTGCGTGACTGTGGTTGGCATGCTTGGAGCATAGGCAGCGCTTGGCGCCGGAGGCATGCACTGCGCATGGTCGCTGCGGTCGGAGGCACGCAGCCACGGCCTGCCGCGAGACGCGGCAGCCACGCCGCGCTGCCGCGCATCATGACCGGGCTGCGCTGGCACATTGCAGTTTCACCAGCAGGAACAATGTGTAAGGATCGACGATGGTGATATCGGGATCGCGCTGCTGCAACAGTTCGAACAAGCGTTGGTGATCCGTCGGTTTCCACAGGATGGTTCGGAAGATGCGGAAACCCGGTTTGTCTTTCGGCAGGTGATTGAGTACCACGTCGGCGGCTTTCTCCACCGGTCTGTAGATGTCGGCGTTCATGCGCAGGAAGGGCGTCGTCTTCCAAAGCCCCTGTTCCGGCACCTTCTGCGCCACGAAGCCATCGGGCGAAAAGGACGCATAGGCATCCTTGGTGGCCGCATCCATCGCCGGCGCGTTGGCGTCGATAATGAAGCCGGTGGCGGTGATGTCCCAGCGCTCGTAGTAGCGGCGGCAGTGCTCGGCCCACACCGCCACGCCAGAAGGCAGGCCGGAGTATTTTCGCGGCACTTGGAGGTAACCAGGGGTGATATAACCTGCGCCCGAATCACCGCTCATAAAATAATCGTTGGGTGAAGCGCTCCGCCGTACCCAGTCCATCATGGGTCCAGCGCGATCAGCAAGGTTAGGATTGAAGGCCCAACCCAGCGGGATCTTCCCCCGCGCCGGATCATTCCAGTAGGTCGGCATGTGCCGGTAGAACCAGGCGGCGGAATCGTAGTCGCCGACATAGAATGATATGAATTGCCTGGCTACCGGTTTTCCATCGGCACCGACCAGGCCGCGTTTCTTAAGATCATTGATGGTGGGCCGCTGCTGAGGATAGCGCTTCGCCAACGGAAAAAGGCGAAACAGCGAGGCATTGGCCATGGCGCTGAGGCCCAGGGCGTCGGCGTCCATGTAGCCGTTGAAGCAGGAGATGGTCTCGGCGTAACGCCATTCACCCGCCACATCGCCATGTTTGCTGCCGGCATGGTCGGTGTACTTGCGGTCCCATGGCAGGAAGCCGGGGACATGGATCATGCGTTTGCCCTGCACCCGATCGTAGGCGGCGCGCATCAGCGTCTGCAGGGTCCTGGCGTCGGTCCCGGGCGATTGACCGGGATCGTCGATGGGTGCCTCGTCATCCCAAGGATCAAGATCGAATAGGAAGCCTCGCTTGGCGATCACGTAATCGTGGTTCGACAAGGTATGGTTGGTGATGTCGCCGCCGGGTTTCTTGAGCCAGTATGAATCGATATAGTAGCCGAAGCAGGTGGGATCGCAGCGTCCGGTGTCCAGATAGCGCTCCTTGGCCCACAGATAGGCATCGCACTTGGCGTTGCCGGTGGATTTTGTCTTCGACCCGGGGATGATTCCTTTACCGGTGAACAAGCTGGAACCGTCCTTGTTCAAGAGGCGCAGCTTCACCGGCAGTTGTGGCCCCTTGGCGTCCATGGTCAGCAGATGACAGAGGGAGGCAGGATCGGTGTCGTAGCGAACCGGCAGCAGATCCTCGACGCCGGCGATGGTGGAAGCGACGTTGGAAGTCGCCGCCACCTGCTCATCGTAGAGCACCACACCCTTGATCTTGTCGCGGAAGGTGGCGATCAGTCCCGGCAGATCGGGCAGATTGCGCAGCGGGCGGTCCGCCAACCACGCGCCGGGTTTGCGCAGCAGATCGAACCAAAAATGGTCCACGTCGGCTTTGCTGCCACCGACGAAGAAGACGTAGAGCCGCGGTTGCGTGCGATTGACGATGCCCTGCAGCGCCGCAACACAGTGGGCCTCATCCCAGGTGTGCCGTACCTGCCGGGCGTCGGAACAATCGACCGCCAGGGTGCCGGTCAGATCGTAGGTCCAGAGGGTGGGGTCATCACTCTCGGTCGCCATGAGATGGCAACTGAGGATCACCAGGATGAGCAGGCGTAGGATTAGGTGGATATGGTATGGCATCGAGGTCGTACGGAAGCGCATCGGGACTCCTTGCATGCCGATACGGTGATGCTTTTTAGTGAGCGGGCTTCCCAAACAGAATCACTTCGCCGTATTGCGTTGCGTCGGTCGTGGCACGCGTTTTGGTAATCAACAGTCGATAGGTCTTGTAGGCCAGGGTATTGGGAAAAACAATCTGCACTCCGTCATTACCTCGATCCGGGTCTGAGTCGAGACCTGAGGTGCCTTCGTAAATAAGCCTGAAGTCCTTGAATCCTTCGGTGGTAGCCTGGGGGTCGTTGGAACCCTCCAAGGTCACCGTCATAGGGTCGCGGTCCGGCATGTCATTGGCAGTATAAAACTGTAAACCCGTGACGATGCTCAATCCGATTTTAGGTGTGATGAGCAATCCGGTATCGACGCCCGGAGCTTTCGTTACGTTTTGGGCGTGGCAGAAATACTTGCTGTCGGAATCACCATCGAGAGCGTTCGCCGGAGGTTCCTGCGCACCATCTCCACCATAGTCGCCGTTCACCGCAAATGTGGTGGGGCCGCCATTTAGCGTCAGTTTAACTCCCTGTACGGCATCCTGGGGGCCAACAATCTTCTGCGCCCCTGCGGAATTTGTTGTCGGCAGAGTGAGATCGGGTGAAGGAGCAGAGGCGGCGTTTGCCATATCCTTATCCATGGCGGCACCGTCAAAGGGAATGACGACGATCTTGCTACCATGATTGTCGTTTCCTCGATCATCGTTCTTCATGACATCCAGCATCGCGAGGGTGACTGCGACTACATGGCTGTTCTCAATATACACATTAGGCCGCTCCATCAGTTTCCAATGATTGACCGTGCCATCGCTGTAGCGCAGAAAGTTCTTGTTTGGGGCATAGGCCAATCCCTCATATTTCCAGTCGTTGATGCCGTCCGCTGAGATAAGGTGAAACGCTTTTCGTTTACGCCAACTATTGACAATAATGTGATACAAGCCTCCGCTGTACCAGACGACCGGATCTTCCAGGGTATCTTGGAGAAGACCGGCTACCTTCGGATAAATGCTTGGGCCTTGAACGGTGTATGGCCCCAGGATGCCGGTCTTGCTGATGAGGATGGCGCCGGATCGTGGTACAATCTCAAAACCGCCGTCGGGGCGGACCATCACTGACATGTTGGAAGCCACCCCCATGGCCTTGTATTGGTTATCGGCGATCTTGATCGTTCCAAGCCGCGTCCACGGGCCATCCAGCGATTTGGAAGCGAAAACATCACCCGGCCTCGTCTCACTGACGATGACCGCATAACTCCCATCCGGCATGGTCAACGCCGTCACGTTATGGCCCTTGCCGCCCTCATCGTTAGGCCAGAGCAGGCCTTTGTCTATGTAGGGCCCCATGAGGTTATCGCTTACCGCCGAAACGGCCTGAGAGTTCCACCAGTTGTTGTGGCCTGTAGACTGATCCCAACGGCTGGCAAACATATGGTATTTGCCATCCGGTCCCTTGATGATCTTGCCATCCCAATAGCACCATTGTTTGATGCTGGTGTCCTCCAGTCCATTCTTGGTATCGCGCGGCCCAACCGTCGGAACACCCCAGGCATCGTGCGAAAGGGAGCCCGTTACCGGCGTCGGCTTAAAATAATCAATGAAAGTCTTGGGCGGCGCAAAGCTCGCAGCCTGCCCCAAACAGGTGCTCACGAAGGCCGCGCTGAGCAGCCCAGTGAAAATTGGCGGCAAGCTGAAAAATTGGATTTCACGTGGACGAATAGATCGATTTCTATTTTTCATGATTGGATAGTGGTAAGTAGGGATTGGCAAACAGGTTGTGGTCGGGAATAACAATTGTACGATGCTCCGGCTCATTCAGAGACGACTGGAACTTCCAAGGTCCTGGCTGGAAAATCACTGGACTGGACAATCAAAGAAATTTTCCCAGCCTGTCCCTCGGAACGCAAGATGGCTTGCGAGCGTCCATGCCACGTCGTGCCTTTGTCCGGGTTGCGGAAGCTGTAAATATCCTTGTGGTAACCATTGCCGCACGCTTCCAACACACCGGCTCCCTTGATTTTGTAGCTAACGTTGTAACGTCCGGTTTGCACGAGTTGCCCCCGTGCGTCCACGACCTCGACATTGACATATGCCAGATCGCTGCGGCTGGTCGTGATTTGAGCACGGTCGCTGGTTACACGAAAACCCGCCGGCTTGCCAGGCGTGATGATTTTGTCGCTGAACAGAACTTTGCCGTTTTCAAGCCCTTCGGCGACTAATTCCCCGGCTGCGTAGGGAACATTGAAAACGTGATCCATCCTCAAATAACCACTCGCGTCAGGCGCATTCGTGAATTCACCCACGACCTGGCCATTGAGCTTCAGTCGCAGTTCGCGTGCGCGACACACCACCCGAACATCAATCGGCTTGCCGACATACTCGGGCCAGTCCCAGCAGCGGTATTCATTTGGATTCGACCAGCCTTGCCGGGCATATTCAGAGCCATCCGGCAGTGGTTCCAAGACAAGCAGCTCTATCTTGCTGGCGCCATTGATTACATTGCGGAACAATTGGCCGCTCTTCGGATAACCCGTTATGTCGATCAATCCGCACGCAGCGGCATAGGAGGGAAAGCCGACATTCTCACCTTTTAATCCAACCCAGCCGCTCCAACTTTCTCCGATATATTCAAAGCCGGACCAGACGAAAGAGCCAATCAAGTAGTGATTATCTTCCTGCTGGTTCCAAATTTTTGGCATCACTTCAATGTCGGGATTGCATTCCGTGCTGATTTGCACCCAGTCTGGGTGAAGTTTGTTGAATCTGCCAAAGGCCTCTTCCGCGTAATTGTGGCCTTTCACGTCTTCGAGGGCCAAATATTTGTACATGCTGGTCATCTCATAGTTACCACCGCCCATACCGCTGGTATACGGCCGCGCCGTGTCCCATTTGACCGCTTCATTTTTGAGCTTGGTGAACACCGCGCAACCCATGTCCTCACCGCCGTTTTTGGGGTCGAAAATAATTTCGTTGCCGAAACTGCGCAGGAATATGCTCGGGTGATTACGCGTGCGTCGCACCCAAAGTCCGACGTCGTTGGTGCTCCATTTGTCGAACGACGCACCACCATAGTCCTGCGGGGTTTTGTGGATTGTCCACTGGTCGAACACTTCGTCCAGAACGAGCAAGCCGACTCGGTCACAGGCTTCGTAGAAGGCGTCGCCCATGGGATTGTGGGCAGCGCGAACGGCATTGTAGCCGTTGGCCTTCATGATCTCCATTTTGCGGTAATCCGCGCGGTCAAAGTCGGCAGCTCCCAGCAATCCATTGTCATGATGCAAGCAACCGCCCCAAACCTTGATGGTCTTGCCGTTGAGTTGGAAGCCATTTTCCGCGGTGAAAGCAATTGTGCGAATGCCGCATGCTTCGCTCACTTCATCCAGCACTTTCCGATTACGAACAATCTGCACTTGTGCTCGATAAAGAAGCGGCGTCTCCAAATTCCATAACTTCGGATTTCTCACCAGCAGCGTCAGCGGTGTAGTGGTTCCAGAAATTGGCGCCTCACCTTCGGCGGCGGTCTTGCCATCTGGGTCAGTTAGTCGAATGTGCAACTGGTCGCCTTCCTGTGCTCCTTCAACCTCAGTGTTAAGACAAACCTTGGCCGATTCTTGAGTAACTTCAGGGGTCAGAATTTGCACGCCCCAACGCCGGATATGTGTCGGCTCAGTGGCCGTCAGCCAGACATGGCGATAAATCCCACTGCCTGCATACCAGCGGCTATTCACGCCCTCGTTGCGCGCGCGCACGGCCAGAACATTTTCTGAACCGGGTTTGAGATAAGGGTCAAGGTCATAATAAAAACTGGTGTAGCCATAGGGACGCTCGCCGAGGTGATGGCCGTTGAGCCAGACATCACTGTTCATGTAAACGCCACCAAACAAGATCTCGAAATGCTTGCCTAAGTCGGTGGCCGGAATTTTGAAATGTTTGCGATACCATCCGGTGCCACCCACGGTACAGCCAGTTGCCGTTCCGCCGATGGCCAGACTGTCAAATGGCCCGACGATTTTGCGTTCGGATGCTGCCGCCGGGCGAAAGCCGCCGGGACCGTCGTTGTTATAAACGCAGATGGCCAGCAAATTGGTTCCCGGCTTCAGAAACTTCGCAGCAACCTTGTAATTGCGATTCTGATCCCAAGCCGAGATACATTCGCCCTGTGGCTGATTCTTGGGCATCACGCCGGTTTCTGCGATTTTTTGGCCGTTCACATAGAATTCATCGCAATCATCAATGCGTCCCAAGTCAAAGATGACATCCTTGCCAGTGAATTCATTGGGCAAAACCACCTCGCGGCGAACCCAATAATAGGTCTTATCCAAACAGTCAGGAATCAAGGCGGGTAACGTGATTTTCTGCCAGGCCCGGTCGTCAAACGCAATCGCGGCGCAGGCGTTGTTGTTGCCGGTCGTGTAACGCCATTCTCCTGCCACAGCTTGAAAACTTGCCCCGGTCGCATCGGCCGGTAGCGGTTCCACACTCCAGTCGTGCGGCAGACTTACTTGGCGCCAAGCGGCGTCGGCGAAGCCCGGTGTCTCGGCACCCTCCGTATCCCCGCGATGGAAAAGCCAGCCTTCGTCAATAAGCCGGTCACGGGAATTGTTCAGCGGCGGGATGAAAATCGGTGGAGATGCGGCGGACAGCAGGTCTGTTTGCGGCAGCGCTGCGGTCAGCACCAGTAATAGTGTTCTCATGTGGTTTTGTGAGTGTGGGGCCAGAGTATGGGGTCAGTCCCCGCGGTCGCGACAATGAATATGGATTCCGTGCGAAGGCGCGCTCAGCGGGCGGAAAGTCCCCACTGCCGGTTCGGTTGCGGTCCCATGTTGAGAACCAGTGCCCCGCCTGCGGTCAACTCGCTGTGGGTGAACCACGCGCGGGCCAGCGGCTTGCCGTTGAGGGTGGCCGACTGGACATATACATTCTTGGGCGAGTTGTTCACGGCGGTGATGGTGAACTCGCGGCCCTTCTGGTAGTTGGGATCGAGATGGATGGTCACCTTGTCAAGGGCCGGGCTGCCGATCCTATAGACGCCGGAGGCCGGGTTGACGGAGTAAAAGCCCATGGCGCTCAAGACATACCATGCCGAAGTCTGGCCGCAGTCGTCGTTGCCGCAGAGGCCGTCCACGCCGTTGCCGTAGAGGGTGGTCATGATATTGCGGACGCGTTCCTGGGCCTTCCACGGCGCGCCGGCAAAGTTGTAGATATAGGCGATGTGGTGGCACGGTTCGTTGCCGTGGATATACTGGCCGATCAGTCCGGTCATATCGGGCACGGCCGCCAGTTGGCCGGAGTTTTCCGCGAACATCTTGTCGAGCTTCTCGACGCATTTTCCGCCGCCGCCCATCAGGGAGATCAGCCCCGGCAGGTCCTGCGGGACGAACCACGTGTAGTTCCACGAGGTGGCTTCGGTGTAGTCCGCCCACACGAGTTCGCGCGGGTCGAACGGGTCGCGCCACTTGCCGTCGGCGGATTTCCCGCGCATGAAGCCGATGGATGTGTCGAACAGGTTCTTATAACTTTCGGCGCGCTTGGAGAACGTCGCGTCGTCCTCGGTTTTGCCGAGCGCCTTGGCCATTTGGGCGATGCACCAGTCGTCATAGGCATATTCCAGGGTGCGGGAGACCGATTGTTTCTGGTGGTTCTTGTCGGGGTCGGTCGAGATATATCCTCGCTCGCGGTATTCCTTGAGTTCGTTGCGGTCCTGCATGGCGGTGTCGCGGATCGCCTGATAGGCCGCCTCGACATCATAACGGTGGAAGCCCTTCTGGTAGGCGTCCACGATCACCGGGACGGAATGATATCCGACCATACACCAGGTTTCGTTGCCGGCCAGCGGCCAGATCGGCGTGGTGTGT
>Ga0118677_10012888_pt1 | contig 12160 bp, 6 predicted proteins | sample AliMusrvi5mmetaG_FD_86154 | JGI IMG/M metagenome (GOLD analysis project Ga0118677, IMG submission 86154)
CGGAGGGGCGGAACTGAGCATCGAGTTCGCGGAACTTGGTCTCATCCTTGATGATCTCGCGTTCCTTGACCGGCGCATCGCCTGGATCGACGACGACGTAAGACTCGAAGTAGAGAATGCTTTCCAAGTCGCGCAGAGAGATGTCAAGCAGGTGGCCGATGCGCGAGGGGAGGCCCTTGAAGAACCAGACATGCGAACACGGTGAAGCCAGCTCAATGTGGCCCATGCGCTCGCGGCGCACTTTGCTGACCGTGACTTCAACGCCGCACTTGTCGCAGATGACGCCGCGGTGCTTCATGCGCTTGTACTTGCCGCAAAGGCACTCCCAGTCGGTGACGGGTCCAAAGATGCGTGCGCAGAACAAGCCATCGCGCTCCGGCTTGAAGGTACGGTAGTTGATGGTCTCAGGCTTGGTGACTTCGCCATGCGACCAGCTGCGGATCTTCTCCGGCGAAGCCAGCATGATGCGAATGGCGTCAAAGTCGGTAATTGGGCTGGACAGCTCAAACGGGTTCGAACGGAACAAGGCGACCCTCCTTGGCGGGCCTTTCGGCGCCTGCCGCGGCTTTTCCCGGGATTACTGATGGGCCCTTCCTTCCCGGGAAGCGGTGTTTGCCGCTTTCAAGAAGGACCCGCAAAACAGTGGTCAGTGAACAGTGGTCAGTTTTATTGTTGCAACCACTGTTCACTTCAAACCCTATGGTGCTCGTCGCAATCGACTAGTCATTAGTCAGCTACTGCTGCAACTTCAGGCGCAGGCAACTTCTTGATGAGATCCGCGCGTTTGATCAACTCCACGTCCAGACACAAGGATTGCAATTCGCGAATGAGCACGTTGAAGGACTCTGGCACACCCGGCTCGATAGCTGCTTCGCCCTTGACGATGGCCTCGTAGATCTTGGTACGGCCATAGACGTCGTCGGACTTTGCGGTAAGCAGCTCCTGCAGGATGTAAGCGGCTCCATAAGCTTCGAGCGCCCACACTTCCATTTCGCCGAAGCGCTGCCCGCCGAACTGCGCCTTGCCGCCCAGCGGCTGCTGAGTGATAAGCGAGTACGGCCCGATCGAACGAGCGTGAATTTTATCGTCAACCAAGTGCGAGAGCTTGAGCATGTAGATGTAGCCGACCGTAACCGGCTGCTCAAACTGATCGCCTGTCATGCCGTCGAACAGTGCAGTCTTGCCCGATGAAGGCAAACCGGCCGAAGCCAGCAACGCCTTGATCTCGCTTTCCTGTGCACCGTCGAAGACCGCGGTTCCGAACCAGATGCCACGCCGCATACCGGGCGCGACGCGAAGCAACATCTCGTCGTCGAGTTCCAGCAGTTGGCGCAGCGTTGCGGTTCCGGCGAACTCCTTGCTCATCACTTCGCGGACGCAGTCAGCCCGGCTCTTGCCCTCTAGCTTAGCGAGCATCTGTTCGCCGTCTGACTTCGGTTTGAATTGCTCGTTGATTTGGTCGACAAGCCCAGCAATCTTCAGGCCCAGCGCATGTGCAGCCCAGCCGAGGTGGGTTTCAAGGATCTGACCCACGTTCATACGGGAAGGCACGCCGAGCGGATTGAGCACAATCTCGACCGGGGTTCCATCGGGCAGGTACGGCATGTCTTCCTCAGGAAGTATGCGCGCGATGACGCCCTTGTTGCCGTGGCGGCCGGCCATTTTGTCGCCGACCGAAAGCTTGCGCTTCATGGCGACATAAACCTTGACGAGCTTGATAACGCCCGGAGGCAACTCATCGCCCTTCTGCAGCTTGGCCACCTTTTCGTTGGTGATCTTGCGCAGAACTTCGATCTGGCGGGAAGTCATCTCTTCGATCTCGTCGATCTGCTCGTTGACGCGAGGGTCCTTGTCGGCGTAGCGGATGCGCTTGAGATTCTTGGTAGAGATGCGCTCGATGGTGTCGCGATCGAGGATGGCGGCCTTGGTGAGCAGGCGCTTGTTGGTGCGCTCGTCGTGAAGGTCGGCCAGCACTTCCTTGCCGCCGAGGATACCGTCGAGGCGCTTGAGGCGCTCGTCGGTAAGAATACGGATCTCGTCGCCGAGGTTCTTTTCGAGCTTGGAGATGTATTCGGCCTCGATGAGCTTGGCACGCTCATCCTTTTCCTGGCCCTTGCGGCTGAAGATGCGCACATCGACGACCGTGCCCTCGATGCCCGGGGGGCAGGTAAGCGAAGCGTCACGCACATCGCCGGCCTTTTCACCGAAGATGGCGCGCAGCAGCTTTTCTTCCGGAGTGAGCTGGGTTTCGCCCTTGGGCGTTACCTTGCCTACCAGAATGTCGCCGTGCTTGATCTGAGCGCCGATGCGGATGACACCGCTTTCGTCGAGATCGCGCAGTGCATGCTCGGAGACGTTAGGAATGTCGCGCGTGATTTCTTCGGGACCAAGCTTGGTGTCGCGGGCTTCGATCTCGAACTCCTCGATGTGGACGGAGGTGTAATAGTCCTCGCGCACCAGCTTTTCGCTGATGAGGATGGCATCCTCGAAGTTGTAACCGCGCCAGGGCATGAAGGCGACCAGGACGTTGCGTCCCAGGGCCAACTCGCCTTGCTCGGTGCAGGGGCCGTCGGCGATGACCTGGCCCTTGACGACGCGATCGCCCTCGCGAACAACCGGCTTCTGGTTGATGCAGGTGTTCTGGTTGGAGCGCTTGAACTTGATGAGCTGGTAGATGTCGGAGCCGACTTCGCGCGACAACTGCGTGGGATGATGCTCGCCTTCGACGCGCACAATGATGCGCTCGGAGTCGACCGAATCCACAATACCGTTGCGCTTGGCCAGAATCACGGCGCCAGAATCGCGCGCAGTAACGCCTTCCATGCCGGTGCCGACCAGCGGCGCCTCGGCAACCAACAGCGGCACCGACTGGCGCTGCATGTTGGCGCCCATCAGCGCGCGGTTGGCATCATCGTGCTCGAGGAATGGTACCAGCGAAGCGGCCACGGATACGAGCTGCTTGGGGCTGACGTCGATGTAATCCACATCGCCGCGGGCCACCAGCACAAAGTTTCCCTGGCGGCGCGCATTCACCAGATCTTCAGTGATTACGCCTTCCGCGTTGAACTCGATGTTGGCCTGGGCGATGGTGTGCTTGTCCTCTTCCCATGCCGAGAGGTAGAAGCTGAATGGCATGTGGTCGATGGGGCGCTTGCCTGCCTTCTTGAGGTTGGCATTGAGGCGCCCTGCCTCTTCTTTCTCGATGTGATCGCCGACGCGCAGGCCGCTTTCGCCAGCGTTGACGATTTCGACGAAGTCGAGGATGCGCGAATCCTTCACCTTGCGGTAAGGCGACTCGATGAAGCCGTATTCGTTGATGCGCGCAAAGCAGCTGAGCGAGCTGATGAGGCCAATGTTCGGGCCTTCAGGCGTCTCGATGGGGCAGATGCGGCCATAGTGCGTCGGGTGTACATCGCGCACCTCGAAGCCGGCGCGCTCGCGGGAGAGACCGCCCGGTCCAAGTGCGGAGAGGCGACGCTTGTGGGTGATCTCCGAAAGCGGATTGGTCTGATCCATGAACTGCGAAAGCTGCGAGGAACCGAAGAACTCGCGGATGGCCGCCATGACGGGCTTGGCGTTGATCAGGTCGTGCGGCATGGCCGTCGACAGCTCCTGATAGACGCTCATCTTTTCCTTAATGGCGCGCTCCATGCGCACGAGGCCTATGCGGAACTGATTTTCCATCAGTTCGCCGACGGCGCGCACGCGGCGGTTGCCAAGGTGATCGATGTCGTCCACCATGCCAATATTCTTGCGTAGCTTGAGCAGATACCGGATGGTCGCGTAGAAATCTTCCGGCGTCAGGGTACGGTGGTCGAGATGCGTCGCATCCTGGCTCTCATAGAGCTTGATGTTGAACTTCAACCGGCCCACGCGCGAGAAGTCGTACTTGCGGGCATCGAAGAACATGCCTTCGAAGAGCGCGGTCGCCGTGTCCAGCGTTGGCGGGTCACCGGGCCGAAGCTTGCGGTAGATTTCGATCAGTGCCTCTTCCGGCTTGTGAACAGAGTCACGCTTGAGCGTATTGGCGATGATGTTGCCTACATCGTCGCGATCCGGGAAGAAGACCTCGAAGCTGGTTGCACCGCTCGAAAGCACCTTATGGAGGCGGTCGGCGGTCAACTCAACATTGGCCTCGATGACGACTTCTCCAGTAGCGAGATCAACAACATCGGACGCGGTCAATGCGCCATCCAACTCGGCTGCCTCAACTTCAATCTTGTCGATGCCCGCGTTGCGAATTGCCTTGAGGGTGTGCGCGGTAACCTTGCGCCCAGAGTGGGCGATCTCTTCGCCATTATGGAGTACGGCATGCGCGGGCTTGGCGCCTACCAGGTGGGTGGTGGCCTTCAGATCCTGGGGCACCGCCCACTGCAGCTTGCCATCGACAACGTGGATCCTGTCAACCGTGTAGAAGGTTTTGAGAATCTCCTCGTCCGAACGCAGTCCGAGGGCGCGCAGGAAGATGGTGCCGAGGAACTTGCGCTTGCGGTCGATGCGCACATAGAGGGTGTTCTTCTGGTCGTACTCGAACTCAACCCACGAACCGCGATAGGGAATGATCTTGCCCAAGAAGTAGGTGCGGTTGTTGGCCGTCTCGAAGAACACGCCGGGCGACCGATGCAACTGCGAAACGATGACGCGCTCAGTGCCGTTGACGATGAAGGTGCCGTTGGGCGTCATCAGGGGAATGTCGCCGAAAAACACCTCCTGCTCTTTGATGTCCTTGATCGACTTGTTGCCGGTCTCCGGATCCTTCTCATAAATAGTGAGGCGGACGGTGACCTTAAGCGGCGCGGAGAAGGTCATGCCGCGCTCTTCGCACTCTTGCTGGTCGTACTTCAACTGCAGACTGACCGGATCGCCGCACTTGTTGCAGAAGTCAGGTGTGTTCTTGTTATAGGTACCGCACTTCTGGCAGAGCACATCGCCGGGCAGGAAGGGATCTGTAATAACCATGGCACCGCAATGGACGCAGGCGGTGCGGAGGTGATGGAGGCCCTTGAGGTGGCCGCACTTGCACTCCCAGTTGCCAATCGAGAAATCCACGAAGTCCAACTGCGAGATGCCGCGGAAATCGGTGATGGGGAAAACCGACACAAATACCGACTGCAACCCTGAGTCGTCGCGCTCATTGGGCAGCTTGTCCATTTGCAGAAAACGCTCATAGGATTTACGCTGCACTTCAATCAGGTTGGGAATCTGGGTTGCGGTGGGAATCTTTGAAAAATCGAGCCGGCTGCGAATCGCGCGCTTCTCGTTGGGCATGATCACTCCTGAGGCTCGTCAATCCGGACAGTCAACGCCACACTTGGCTGGCCGGACCAGCGCCTGAGTCTCTGCGGCGCCGGCTGATTACGGTAAGAAAGTCAAAAAACAAAACTGAAGAACCACGAAAATTCAGTTCTCCATCCATGCGCTCCGGTTTGGCATGAAGACAGGCCTCAAGCATCCCGGTACAACCCAAGCCAAGCGGGTTCAGTGAGAGAAGCGTTAAAAACGAGTGACAGACATTGCCGCACATCCGACAAGTGCGCTAGACTGCGCACAATTAGGAGAAGCGAAGGTAGTGGTCGAACCTGTCGAAAGAACAGGTGAAACCGCAAGGGGAATTTCTTTGCACAGGGCAGATGGTGGTAAAAAGGCTCTATCTGCTGCAGCCGGGAGACACGAATAGCCCGTAAGGACGCAATGCCTCACGAGCGCGGCCCATTGCCTGTGCCCCCATCCGAATTCCCAACCCTGTTCCCGCCGATCCCAAATCTCGCTTCTGCCGCCCGCTCGCCAGCACTCGACCCTCGTCAACGAACACCCAGCCTGACACCGGGCAAACCATTGACTCCACGGCACTTAACTACAGAGCAATACCCGCCTTCAGGGGGCTTGGCTCGGCCCCTGACCTACGGACGCTTGCGTGCCACTCAACGACATCTAACCTGCGAACCAGAACGCGCCGTCCAACCCCGCCCATTCCCCAAACGCCGAAATGAGCCGGAAAGACGCGCAACGATTATCGTAGCGCGTCCCGGCCAGACTTGCAAGCTTTCCAGTATTACTTGATCTCGATGGTCGCGATGCCTTCGAACTTCTTCCTGATGGCCTCGGCCTCGTCCTTGGTCGCGCTTTCCTTCAGAGCCTTGGGGGCTCCGTCGACCAGATCCTTGGCTTCCTTCAGGCCCAGCGAGGTGATCTCGCGTACGGCCTTGATGGTGTTGATCTTGTTGGCGCCGAAGTCCTTCAGGATTACCTGAAATTCGGTCTTCTCTTCAACCACAGGAGCTGCCGCGCCCGCTGCTGCTGCCGGGGCCGCAGTTGCCGCCGCCGCCGAAACGCCAAGCCGCTCTTCCAGCTTCTTTACCAAGGCCGCTGCTTCCAGCAGGCTCAAGGCCACAATTTGCTCTTCCAACTGCACCAGATCCGCCATTGTTTTCTCCAATCAGAACCGTTTGAATTGATATTTCCGGCCGTTTAGCCAAACTGGGAGTTTCCGATGCGCCCAGACTCGCGCCCTTCCAGCCCGTCCCACGACCAAATCTCTTTGGGGAGCCCCGCCCCAGCAGGGTATACCGAAGTTAAGCCGCAGCCTCTCCGGAAAACTTTTCTTTCTCGACGCCCTGGCCCAAAACCACAGCCAGATCGCGGCCGGTGGCATTGATGACCGTTGCCAACCGCTGCGCGGGCGCATTGATGAGGAACAGCAGCTTCGAGAAGAGCTCTTCCTTGCCCGGCATGGTAGCCAGCGCCTTGACTTCGCTCACGTCAAGCAGTTTGCCGTCCACAATGCCCAGCTTGAACTGGAACTCCGCGTTCTCGCCTGCCCACTTGGCGAAGACCTTGGCCAATGCGACCGGATCGCCAGAGGTAAAGGCTACAGAGTTAACGCCCTTGAGGCCCTGAAGCACTGCCTCAACCTGTGTACCCTTGGAGGACACAGCCGCCAGCTTGTTCTTGATGACGCGATACTTGCCTCCCGCTTCGCGTATGACCTTGCGCAGAGCAAAGTCCTTAGCCACGGTCAGCTTGGAAAAAGTACCAATAATCGCAGTTGTCGATGTCTCCAGTTCGCTCGCGAGCAACTGGACCTTCTCATTCTTCTTCGCTTTCGAAATTGCCATTGTGTACTCCGCACAGTGAACAGTGATCAGTGAACAGTGGACAGTTTTAGAACCGCCCTCGATCAGTGTTCCCGCTTTCAAGTCTCTTTCAAAATCTGCCATCCGGAACAGAACTGAACAAGCGGTCACTGTTCACTGACCACCGCTCACTGTCCACTGCTTCTTAGTGCTTGCCAGCCGCGTCGGCAACAGCCGAATCCAGCGGAACTCCGGGGCCCATCGTCGAGCTCAGCGTGACGCTCTTGATGTATTTGCCCTTGGCCGCGGAAGGCTTGCTGCGCACAATGGCGCCAATCACGGTGGTGGTGTTTTCGATCAGCTTCTGCGGATCGAAGCTCAGCTTGCCCACCGGCACATGCACCAGGCTGGTCTTGTCGGCGCGAAATTCCACCTTGCCTGCCTTGATTTCCTTGACCGCGGAGGCCACGTCGAGCGTGACGGTTCCGGTCTTGGGATTCGGCATAAGGCCCTTGGGACCCAGCACCTTGCCGAGCCGGCCCACGACCTTCATCATGTCGGGCGTGGCAATAAGCGCATCAAAGGCGGTCCAATTTTCCTTTTGGATCTTCTCGACCATCTCTTCGCCGCCCACAAAGTCGGCACCGGCTTCGGTGGCTTCCTTCTGGCGGTCGCCTGAGGCGATCACGGCAACGATCTTGGTTTTGCCTAACCCATGGGGCAGAACGACTGTTCCGCGCACCATCTGGTCGGCATGGCGCGTGTCCACACCCAGACGCATGGTCAGGTCGACGGTCTCGTCGAACTTGGCGTACTTGATCTGCTTGAGCAGGCCAACAGCCTCAGAGAGCGCATACGCAGGCTTGGTTACAGCCGCGCGCGCCTTCACAATGTTTTTGCTTTCTTTTCTCGCCATTCCATCCTCGTCTCCCACCGCCTCTGCCAGCCCCGCTTTGCGGAGAACCCGGAACCCCTGCCAGCGTCAAGGATTGCAGCCGGAGGTTCGAACGGGCCCAGAAACCGTGGTGCCTTTGACAGTCCAGGGGTTTCCCTTGGACGCATCTTTGAATCATAGCGAAAGGGCCCCCAGAATGCAAATAAGGTTGAGTTGGAGAGGATTCACGGCCCGCGAGGACAGGGGCAACGAGGGCTGGAACCCCAAGTTACAGAAGCCGGCCTGGAATGGCTTGCACTCGCGGATGCAACGGCACAAGTTTGCCCCGGGTCGACCAGAAGCGCCTCTGTGTGGATCGAGCGATTAGCTTGCCAGACCTGCACCTGCGCATGAGAAGTATTTATCCAACGAACGCGCGCACTATCCGCTTACCGGAAGCCTGCCAACGTCGCAGAATTTCGTAGACGATTACCGTTGCATAGGTCACGGCAATCCAGACGCAGATTTCCTCGATGGGCAAGCGGCTCCATGCGGTGATGCGCACGCCGACCATGGCGCAGTCCTGAAACTCCCACCAGCCGTAAGGTACTGCGAGAGTCACCTCCCACACCAGGCTCGTGAGCAGGATGATGAACATGGTCAGGCTGAGGGCGCGCCAGTTGATGACCGGCGCAGCAGATGGCAGCAGTGCCGCCGAGGGGGCTAGCGCGCCAAGCACAAGAAACGTGAAATAGGCGGGAAAGCCCGGATCCGGAACGAATATCGAACGGTAAAGGGCAGCAGCGCCGATCAGTACCGCAGCCCATAGCAGCGACTGCGGGTGAAGGCGGAGCAAGCGAGTGAAGTGCGCTCGTTCCGGGGCGTCTGCAGGGATGCTGTAAGCCGACAGCCAAAACTCGTCGAGCCATATATATATCAGCAAGACGGCGACGAATCCGGTGAAGTAGAAGACATACTCCTCGACAGGCACGCCTCCACCCAGAGCGGGAGCTGTGATGCGCAGGGTGGCGCCGGGATTGGGAAACTCAAAGAACATCCGCGCAAAGAAGAAATCAAGAGCCGCGCCCATGGGGAACAGAATGGCGATGGTGCTCCAGAAGGCCTTCTTTGAAATCCTCACGCCCTCGCGCGGCACAAACCACAGGCCGATCACGAGGATGGGAACGATGAAGAGGAGGAGGCTGACGGTGTAGCCGTAAGGGGAGGCGCCCAGCGATGGCGGGGCGGTGGTTGGCGGGACTCGAACCGTATGAAGGGTGATGGCGGCGGGCAGGGCGATCATGCCTAGCATGGCCAGAACCACCCGAAGGCTAGTGCGCGACGAATTGGAAACGGGGAGAGTTGGCAAGGTATGACCTCCGCGATTGGCTTGCGGAAAACGAAATATGGGCAATATACCACCCCTCGGACTGAGTTGCCTCAGCTTTTATGACTTTGCCCACACGGGCTCTTTGTGTCACACTTGCAGGCATGGGAAGCAAAGACAAAGGCAAGAAAGAAGTCAAGAAGGCGCCCAAACCTAAGCCAAAGCCGGAACCTGGCCGCAAACGTGAGGGGTTCACTCCGGCCCCGCCGAAGTAGGGCACTTCCAGCTCACACCTCCAACGCGCCTCCAACAGCGGGCGCAGAAAGGCCCTTCCTTTCCGGGGAGGGCCTTTTTCTGCGTTCCGAAGCCCCAAATCATCTGGCAACTTTACCGATCCAGCGCATTGCCCGATGAAGCGCTTTGCGCATCACAGCAATCAGCAAACAAAAGCGTTAGCTTGATGACTGGTGATTTGACGGGAGGAAGACTGATGGCCAGGAAGTTAGTTGCAACCCTCCTTACTACCCTAATATTTGTAAGCGCAGCCTGGAGCCAGAGCACCGCACACTTGACCGTGCCTGCCGCAGAGGCGACTTCCCTTCCCGGTGTGGAGCCTGCAGGTCGCCCTGTGATCGGACTGGCGTTGGAGGGCGGCGGAGCGCTGGGTCTCGCGCATATTGGCGTCCTGCAATGGATGGAAGAGCACCACATACCCATCGACCGTTTGGCAGGCACCAGCATGGGTGCCTTGGTAGGCGGACTGTATGCCAGCGGCAAGACCCCGGCACAACTACGTGCGCTGGGCACGAGCGATGCTTTCACAGGAGTATTCACGCTGCAGTTGCCGTATTCCGACTCGAGCTTCCGCCGACGCCAGGACAGGCACGAGGTTCCTCAGGCGCTAAGCCTCGGACTGAAGCAGGGCATGCTGCTGCGGAACGCTTTGCTGACCGACCGTGGCGTGAACGAGTTCCTGCTGACCAACATGCCCGCCTACAACGGGCAGGATCTGGATTACAACCGGATGCCGATTCCGTTCCGCTGCGTAGCGACGGACCTGAATACACTACAAGCGATTACGTTCGCCAAAGGGCCGCTGCCCCGCGCGGTGCGCGCGTCAATCTCGATTCCAGGGGTCTTTCCGCCAGTGCAGGCTGATGACGGTCATTTCTTGGTAGATGGCGGTATTATGGACAATTTGCCTGCCGACGTAGTGCGCCGCGACCTGCAGGCCGATATCGTGATTGCTGTACATCTGGAGACCGGAGGCATCTCGTCCTCAGACACAAGCACTATTGTCGGAGTACTGAACCGCGCATTTTCGGCGGGTATTGCGCGAAATGTGGCGGAGAACAGGCAGTTGGCCGACTTGGTGGTTGATGTGGAGGTGGGTGGCTTCTCCGGGGCAGATTACGGCAAGGGGGGCCAACTGATGCGCGTGGGCTACCTGGCTGCTGCAAAGAACAGCACAGCACTACTGAGATACGCTCTGGACGACAAGAGCTGGAAAGCGTACCTGGCCTCGCGCGAGAGCCGGAGTCGCCAGGAGCCTGGCGAACTGTGGCAGGTGCAGGTGAAGGGCGGCGATCCAAGCGCCGAACGCAGTGTCCTCGCCGATATGAAGGCTCTTGAAGGCAGTCCTATTTCCCCCGCCTCGACCTTGAATGCTCTGAAGGGCATTGAGTCGAACGGCGGATATGGCGCGACTTTCGAGATTTTGGCTCCAAAGTCCGGTGCAGGATCGACGGCGATCAGAGCGCCGGTGAGCGGGAGTTCCGATACGGGGATCCTGGTGCGTCTGAGCAAGGACCCGATCGGCCCGCCATACCTGCTGATCGGTCCTGAACTAGCCGCTTCAACCTCAAACATTACCCGAATGGAGGTAAATCTGAGAGTGGTGGACCAGAACCTGGGCGGGTTTGGTTCTGAATTCCGCGGGAACGCTGAACTCGGCTTTAGGACCGAGATCTCCGCCGAATACTACCGCCTGCTAACTTCGAGGGGGTACTTTCTCGAGCCGCGCGCGGGGATTTTGCGCGAGCCGGTTTATATTTGGGCCGCTCAAAAGCGCATCGCCGAGCGCTTCCGGGAGAATCTTTTCGCGGGCATGGAACTGGGCCGTACCTTCAGCAATTCCCTGCAGGTTTCCGCGGAATGGCGCGCCGAAGATCTGCGCTGGGGCTTACGAACAGGTTCGGGCGGCGGCCCCTATCTGACAGGAACGGCGCAGATGGGACTGCTGCACTTCAACCTGGACAGGGCCTCCTCGGGGGCTGTCTCTCCGAGTGGGTACCGGCTGGCGGCATCGGCCGGGGCGCTTTATCATGCGGTCGGAAGCAGCAATGCCCCCATGGCATTGCTCACCTTCAACCGGACATTCCTGCTCGAAAAGAACAATATTTTTGGCTTGAGTGCGGAAGTGCACTCCTATCTGAGGGCAAACGTTGCCCAGCCCTACCGCTTCACCCTCGGCGGTCCGATGCGGCTCTCCGCGTCCTCGTTCGATGAATACCGCGGCACCGACATGTATCTGGCGCGCGCAGGATATATGCGCCGCCTCGCCGCTTTGCCCACAGGACTCGGACAAGGACTTTATGGCGTAGTCGGCTACGAAGCCGGTGAGATCTGGTCGCCCGAACATAGAGCGGTTCTGCGCCAGGATGGAAACCTGGGGCTGGTGGGCAACACGCCGATCGGGCTGGTGACGTTTGGCGTCTCAGTTGGCGACGCGGGGCATCGTAAAGTCTTTGTGACGCTCGGCCGCTGGTTCTAGGTGAGTGTCGGGCATAGATTTGTGACGGAGCCTACAGCAGGGTCGTTGTGTTCTGTTTTAGGTTCGATTCATGGGCCAGAACTTCATTCCTGACACGGTCAACCAGACGCTTC
>Ga0118677_10012889_pt1 | contig 12160 bp, 6 predicted proteins | sample AliMusrvi5mmetaG_FD_86154 | JGI IMG/M metagenome (GOLD analysis project Ga0118677, IMG submission 86154)
GGCAAGGGCAAGTCCTGATATACAAACAGCTCCGGCGGTTGAGCCATTGACATCCATTTTCCCTGTTTCTGCATCAATAAATTGCCCAAATTGCCCGTAATCCTTCCAGAGTTTAACAATTCCACCTGCCTGCTTGCGAAACATCTCTTCCCATTCAGTCTTAACAGAAGATCCGTTACCCATTATTTTAAGCAATTCAAGCGTTTGGATTCCAAAAAAGAGCATCTCACCGTTACGACGAACCATTGCAATATGACGGTTTTTTTCCCGTTCCAGGAAATTATCCCCGAAAAACACCCCTTTCATAAAGACTCCATTTGTAAGACCGCTTTTACCTTGCATAATCTTCAGCGCATCAAAGCTTTTCGAGATCCTTCTTAAACGCTCGGGGGTGGGCTTAATTACCTGAGGAAAAGAATAGGCCGGTACACCACCCCATCCTGCCTGAAGATGCGAATAGGGCTGATTTCCATTGGGCTCGGAACAGATATAACCATATTTGCCATCTTCATAATATTTGGTTTTATCATGATGATCCAGAATAATCGCATTAATGGCACTAAAGGGAGCTACATTGCGATACGTTGTTGGTCCTGACAAAGTTTTGCGGATGGTAAAAACCTTATCGTAGAATTCCTGCAAATTACCTGCCGGGAAATTGTAAATCCGCATTTTCAAAGCAACTTCATCATTGGTTTTGAAGTTGGCAGGTTCATCCGTACTTTTTGTAAAACCCGTCATGACATAGCGTGATTCGCGCACACCGGGGGCATTTAAGACGAATGTTGCCCTGTTTCCGGGAATATCCTCTTCTATTATGAAACCTGAATTCCCAAATTGGGTGCCCTGGGTGGTCAGCATGATCCAGCCTCTTTTGCTATTCAGGTTATAAAAGCTTAACAAAGGAGTTGAACAGCTTCCTGTCAGCATCTCAATTTTTCCGGGACTACTATCCTTATTCAAATGCAAAACATTGGTTATTGTAACCGGCAAATCCAGGGGTTTATCCCGGGGATCGTAAATATAAGGCGGATATTGAACCGGCAGAACTTTGTACCGGTTGGCATTATAAACCGAGGCCGGAGCTAAAATATAATTCCCTGCACTCCAGTCTGAAAAATCAAAGGCAGCTGCTACCCCAAAGGATCTCAGGATGCCTTTCGTCAGTTTAAATGTCAGCGAAAGATCGATTGCATCATTTTCACCTGTAGAAACGGGTTTTAAATCCGTTTCTACAGTCCATTCTGAATCCCTTATGCGTAGTCTCCCATTCATGAATGAGGCAGAATTTACCAGTTTTGACCCATCATAATTACAACCCAAAATCCGTATTTTCCCGCTGAGTGATTTCAGAAACTGGTCAATATCAGCAGAGCAGGAAGGCCCGGGATTGAGTGAACCGGGCAGCCAACTTGCAGATTTGTTATCTGTTTTCAACAAGACAGGTGTATTTCCCGGATCAGGGATCAAGGTGGCGGCATTCAGCTCTTCAAAACCAAATCCGGCCAAAATAAGCACCAATAGCAGACTTAGAATTCGATTATTTTGGGATACGCGAAAGGACATTTTTTTGAATTTTAATAAAGTTCAAACAATCAGTATTTTATTTTCCAAAAGCTGATTTAATCTGCTCAATGGAGACACCCAGGATTTTACCGGAAATCAGGCTCAATTGTGTCTCGGTACCTACAAAATGAAAAATCCGCTGGGTATGGGTGAGGCTTTCACCCGGAGCCAAGAAGGCAGCTGGTGATGAGCTTTCAATTTCATAAAATGGCCCCATCTGACTCCCGTCAGCCAATGGACCATCGTTGTACGAATTGATTACATCTCCTTTAAAAGGCTCTTTCTGGATTTCCCAAAGTTGATTAATGTATCCTGATGAGGTTTGAGGTTTCGTAAACTGGAGAATGGTCAGCATTTGGCGGCTGGCATCGTAACTTGCGGCAAATGTTTTTGCCCGCTTGTCAGAAAGACCAAGCTTGCTGCGATGCTTTCCGTCAACTTTAAAATAGAGAACCCCCTCTCCAACTTTTATCCGGTCAGCGGGAATCTCTCCAAAATAATTTGTAGTCGCGACCTTACCGAGCGTATTTTCGCCACCCTGCACATAGGGTATTGCAACAACGCCGCTTTCTGAAGGGGTGAGCATCGCGAGCATCCAAATATTGATGGTTCCTTTTTCTTTGGTCCATTTCTCGGTCCCGGCATTGGTCAGGGTATTTCCTGATTCGAAACCAACCCATTTAACCGTTGAAGCAGCAGCAATTCCAAGGTTTGCAGTCAGATCAGCCGCCGACAATAATTTCACTTGACGACTTAGAGAAACTTTAAACTTAGTGCCGGAATAATTTTGAAGCTGAAGTTCCTTTTTGAGGGAAACACTTGTTAAATCCTGTGAAACCAGTTTCCATGGTTCACTGTCCAAACCGGCTGGTGTTTGCCAGTTATCAAAAACCATCTTATCACCCGGTTTAAAGAAAATGGAAAACTGTCCACCTTCAGGACCGAGCCACATGCGGTCTTCACCCCCATAGGCATTGATATGACGAGCCACAGAATCATTATTAAACGCTTTATAATTAATCCAGCCGGAACTGCTCCCATTAAGTCCATTGGCAGTACTTGTAAATACTTTCCCCTGATATTTGGGAGAAACGATCACCTGAGCATCCCCATTTTTTAAAAGAATCACACTGTCTTTTGATTTCAGGAACTGAATATCGTAACCGAATGATCCTTTTTTAAACGGGTTGCTTTTTTCAACTTTTTTCGGATATTCTCCGCATGATGCAAGCAGGCCTGATAGGATCAGAACCGAAATAATTAAATTTATTTTCATATTTAAATAATTATATTTTAATTGTTTAACCTGAAACACTCAGAGTTTTAATTTAAATATTTACTGAATTATTGCTTTATTTCAAATTTCTGACTTCCAGAGGTTTTTATGATCACCTTTTTCAGTCTTACTGATCCCAGATCAGCCAGTGTAAATTCTGAAAGTTCAAGTTGTCCTGATAAAACTTCAAGAGTTGCCTGCCTTCCATCGACTTTACAGGTTCCCCAGGCATATCCGTTACTCCAGAAATAGGTTCCGGGCTTTGATGTAAATGAGATTGATTTGGTGACTCCGGAATAGTGGAATCCGGACAATGCGAGAGAAGCAGACCAGGCAGCCATAGCCCTGCCGTAATGGTGTCCGCATTCCGCCTCGTCAAATGGGCTTCGTTTCCTTCCGTCATAGCGGTCGCGGATGTTTTTGATACATCTTATCCCCTCATCCGTCTGCCCCTCCTGGAGCATCCCGATTGCTGCAGTGTATTCAAATCCTGTCATGACTTCTGTAAAATAGGGAAATGGATTTACCGGTCTTGTTCTGGGATAAGAGGCCATCAGCAATGCTGATTCATCTCCCAATGCAAAACTTCTGAGGCAATTGAAATGATCGGAAAGATCATCCTGATAATTGTATTTCAAAATACTTTTCAGGGTTTTTACTACATTCTCCCTCTTAACCAGATATCCCAATCCGCAAATCTTAGCCATGTACTGACCCACCAACTGGTCTACAAGGCACGCTTCTCCAAGCTGATAGTCAGGGTTCCCGTAATCAGAAGACCCCATTCCAACCAATTGTTCCTTTGGAATATCTTCCTTTTTAGGCACCATAAGTTTTTGTACATAGTATTCGCCATTAAATAGATTCTCGTCTGTCCATTTACTGCCACTTTCAAAAAGCTTCCGGCATTTAAGCGCCATTGCTTTGTCTTTCATGAAGATAGCCATTTCTTCCATAGCTCTCAATGCACCAAGGTACCAAATAGTCATCTGGGGATTCGGTCCATAATACTCGACATCCATGGTATTGTGTTGTACCCCTTCAAAGACTCCATCCTGGTTGGCATCCCAGCCTCCTTTTTGCCAGGCATAGCTTAAAGCGCTCTTCCCCTTAGGATACAATTTCTTCAGAAAGTCATCATCCCCTGAGAGTTGCCATTCGCGGTACAATTTAATAATACATCCCATCTGGCCATCTGCTGCCACTTTTGCGAATTTAGGGATACTGTCAAACGGCAATTTGACCCTAAAACTCATTAGGCCATTATCTGCAGTAGCTATCCCAAATTCAACATTCCGCATTGATTTCGCCAATTCGCCAAAAAGAAATGCAGTCGTGGTTTCGTAATTCCAAACATGAGTACAGGTTCCAAAGCAACACCCTTCGTGATCATTACACCCTTCCCACCCGAAAAAATTGCCATCCGAGAGGCGAAAACACGTTTGGGACCTAAGGGTGCTCACATTGAATAATGCCGCTTCCTTAACACTCTGCGGCAAGTCACTCTTACAGAATGAACTGACAAATTTAATGGTCTTATCTTCGAGGCTTTGCAGTTTTGGAAGAGTCTTTAAGGCAACATCACATGCTCCATTGTATTGGGTGGCATAATAATTTTTTAACGGGGCTTCGGACCAGGCTGTTCTGTTCGGGAAATACCAGGTAAGCAGAAACCGGATTGTTTTAGTACCGTGTGGTGATAACAAATTACTGATCGCAAGGGAGGCCACCGGTTTATCTGATACCGTGTCAATGCGGTTGCGGAGTTTTCCATCTTTAGAGAAATCATCCCAGAAATCGAGCATTGAAGAGCCCCATCGTTCCGGTAACCACGCTGTTCTATAGGATATTGTTCCTTGGGACGGAGTGACCAGCGCCATTTCTCCCCACTGATCTGTTTTTGGATCAACTCCTCCGGTGGTAAAGAGAATACCGTTTAGTCCCTCTTTTGAAAGATATGAATTCTTGTTCCGGATAGATTTCCCGTTACTTCCGTCTTCACCGATAAAATTCTGCATGGTTCCGCATACGCTGAATGATATTTCTTTATCGGAAGTATTTGTAAGCTCAAAATCGAGCACTGCCATTGGAATACTGCTGTCGTCAATATCTCCGGGAATCAAGGGATTAAATGACTTTATCCTGACTTTAACCGGAATTTGCGGAGTGCTAAGATTAACCTGACCAAACGGGTATGCCGCATCAAATGTGGATTCTTTAAACCTGGGAAGTCCATGATTCGTGGCAATGGCGCCTGAGCTTCCCTCATAAAGGTAAAATGGAACAGGCCCTTCAAGCAGCCGAAGATCTTTCTTTCCGTCTACATTTGTAAACAAAGTGAAGAAGGTCGAATTATCCCTGCCCGAACCCGGGTTATATCCTTTTGCCGGAGTGTTCATAATTTCGAAATCCTGGAGATTTCCTCTTCCACCCAGGGAGATAGTTCCGGTACCAATTCCGCCGATTGGAAGTGCAATTTTATAGGTGTGTTCCTGGTCATAACTTCTTAAAACAGGCCATTCTGCGGCAAGTGTGTTCTTATTCAAACAGACTGACAGTATGATCAGGACCAGCAAAGAAGGTTTAAGTTTCATCTTGTTAATGGTTTATATGATTGAGTTGAATTTCTGAAGTGTAGCATGTCATTTTTCGGATAAAGGGCTTTCCTTCCGATTTAGTAATTGAAAGTTTGATGGCCTCGAAAGTTCCGTTCACGTTTTCAATTCTTTTGTGCCCGATGCTGGTTCCTTTTGAAATCCGCTTCCAGGTGCCGTTCTGCATTCCGTAAAGTTCATATTCACGGATTCTCTCTCCGTTGAAAATATCTTCCATGATAATCACTGTTGAAAGCTTTTGGGACGTTTTGAATTTTATTTCAAATTCAGTCCCTTTTCCTGTCGCCCAACCTACGGGAGTGGATAAGTCTTTGGCAATCTTATTCCCAAATTCTTCAAGCCTTTTAACATCTGCATCTGGCACTAATCCTCTGTCATCCACAACAATTCCAAGCAACATATTGGTATTTCTGCCGACGCTTTTGCAATATTTGTCTTTTAGTTCATCCAGGCTTCGAAGCTGGTCATCCTGCTCTTTGTGCCAGAACCATCCTCCCTGAAAGGATGAATTTAAACGCAGTGGAAAATCAGACTCACCCGGGCACCAGAATAATCCCTCCGGATTCCCGTTCAATCCCTTGATTTCAATTACACCTGACGCAGCAGTGGTGGAATCGGCCCTTGACCAGCAGGGATATGGAGCGACTCCCTCTTCATTACCAACCCACCGGATGTTGTTTTTGTATCCGAACGGACCCTGAAAAGCGATTGCTTCGGGCTGGTATTTCTTCAACATCGCCCGAACATCGAAACCCCCTTTTTCGGGTGGCAAAACCCCTCCATCGAACCAGACTTCAGATAAGGGACCATATTCAGACCAGAGTTCGGTCAGCTGCATTTTCACAATTTCATTGTATTTCCTTTGTTCATCCGGATTTCCTGAAACGACTTTACCGGGATTGTCAACTTTCAGGTATCCGTTGGCGGTTGTGCTCGCGTATATACCTGGCATAAGGCCATATTTTCTACAGGAAGCTATGAAATCTTTAACAATATCACCCTGACCATTCTGCCAGGGTGTGTTTTTCACACTATAGGAGTGTGCCTTTGTGGGCCATAGACTAAACCCGCTGCAGTGCTTGGCGACCAAAACAGCATAAGTTGCACCTGCTGACTTTGCCGCCTTGATCCACTGATCGGTATCGAGTTCCTTAGGATTAAATATGGACAAGGCGGGATGGTAATTCCAGTCTTTTCTGAAATCATATTCAGGCTCAAAGACCGGCATATCGAAATGAATCAGCACTCCTATTTCAGAATCTGCCCATCTCAATTGCGCCTTTGTCGGCAATACACGTTTGTTTACTCCGGCTGTGGCTAGTGTCACTATTGCAACCAGAAGGATGAAAGTCAGTTTAATTTTATTCATAACATCTCGGTTTACTCATTTATTATTTAGGCTGTCAGGCTTTAGGCTATTAGGCTATATTCCTATTTTTTATGAAGCACCTTAAAAACCCTTCTTTCCAGATCTTTTATCCGGATTTGAAGTGATGGAAGTTCAGGGAGGTTATTCTCTGGTTTATCGAGGTAAAAATAGGCAGTTGCCGACACATCATCGCTGCGGTAATAGTTGGTAGCGGAAACAGGAAACTCCTTATCCTCAATTTTTGGGGGATTTGCTTCGTCAAGCAACCGGCGCTGAAAAGTTTTATTTCCATCCTTTCCCAACAACCAGACGGGAATAACCACACCTCCTTTTTTCCTGATTTTAAGCAGTTGATTCTTGTCTGCACTGCCCATTTGCTGAAGCGTTACCTTGCAATCCTGGTGAAAATATACGGGATCAGCAATATGGTAGCGGTAAAATGCATATATATCGCTATCGCGATCAGAAACAAGAGACCCAAAAGAGCGGGAAGCATATTCACCCTGGCCCCATCCTGAACCGATAAAATCTTCAGTCCCGGTTCCCACAAGCGAAGGATGTGGCAGATCTCCATCGAGGAATATTTTTGCTTCCCCTTCTCCAAACCAGGTTCCCCGATATAATGAATCACCAATCACCCCGATATTGGCCCCGATATATCTTCCGGTTCCCTCAACTTTGGGTAGAATTACATAATCCTCACCTGGAGTTGTTTTTAAATTTCTGTTCCAGTAAGCATGGAAATACATAGCATCACCAGGTAGTTTATCCAATTCCAGGTAATTGATGTCGTACCAGATCCAGACCTCTTCGGCTGATTCATTGGTCAGGGTGATATAGGCTGATTTCCGGAAAGGCATAGGGATTGTAAAGTTGAATGACCGGGCTTCAGGACTTGAAAAAAGGGCGTTGTCATATTTGGCAATCATTCCCAGTCCGATTCCGAAAAAATCGCCGACAGGAGCCGAAACAGCAGGTTTTTTAGCGCCATCCCAGAACATATCGATCCGAACAGCCCTTCTTTGAATCGCGTTTACCCCGATGGTTCCGCTGAGCCACATCCGGTTGATGATGCCCGCCCCTTTGACATCAAAAAGGACTTTTTTTTCACCCGGAGCGATGATGAAAAATGCATTTCCTTTGGCCCCTTTGTTGGTGAGACCTCCTTTCCCCTTTTCTCCGGTTGGATTTTCGGGGCTCACCCAATGTGTTTTAATACCCACGGATGGTGCTTTATAAAGTTCGCCGATACTGGCAATAGTCCATTTCCTCTCTTCTTCCTTATTCCCGGAAATACAGCTGCTCAGGACAAAAGCCAGCGCTAAAATTAACCAAATTAGCTTTTCTGATTTATGGATTTTCATCGATAATAATTTTAAGTTAGTTTATAGCGTTTAAGTTTCCAAATTCAATTATTTCAACTTATCCCTTTGCGTTTCCCAGCGTCTCCTAATATAACTCTTTTTAATACTCTAATTATTTAGCCTTGTTTTTTCAAACCCTGCGGGTTTGTATGTTTATAGAAATATGATTTGAAAGAGCAATATTCGACTCCGGCCGGAGTCGAACAACATTCTTTGATCACATTTTCTATAATCATGCGACCTCGCTGAGGTCATTGAAAATCAAAGTAATAATCTTTCCAAAGTTATCTGTTTTGAGGTTGGAGCTTCAAAACTTCCGATTACTTTGTGTGGAAATTTAGGTGTCTCGCAAAGCCTGAGAAGAGCGCAAAGAAGCCGGTTTTTTTAAATTCATCACCCTTCCCTTTAAAGACAGATCCAAAGCCTGCCTTACAGCCCGAACCTGCCTGATCTGATCGGGGTCGATTGCCCCATTCTTAGATGCATGAATATCAAAACAAATCACACCATCATTCCCAAAAACCTTTTTAGACCATTCCACCAATTCGGGAGTTTTAAACCGTATTCCCTCTTTCCCCCACCATTCGCCAAGGTAGGTGAAAATGAACCATTGAACGCCGTCGACTACCCAGCGGTTTTGGGGCACCTGAACGATTTTCCCCTCTTCTCCAGCGCTGAAATCATCATAAGGGGAATTAGACTGAATGGTATTGACCCCATAGTTGTAAGTCACAATGCTGTGATAATTGCCTGCTTTTGCGGCGATAGTATGGGTACTGATGTTGTGTGGCAGGCTCATATCTGACCGGGTTTCAATAATTCCGCCACGGTACATCCCATCAAACCACCATCCTGAGAGGTTTTTACCATAGCGCAGACTCCATTCCCTGATCACCGATTCCCAACAGCTTTGTGTAAATTGCGAAGTTGGAGAATCTTTTCCGTAGGTATACTTAAACTTAGTGTCAACCAACTCATTCCGGATTGGTGGATTGCCCGGAAGGTAAAACATCATCCTGATCCCCCATTTATGCAACGAATTAAACAGATCAGCCGGAAGATCGCGCCGGCTGCAAAAAGTGCCAGGAGCTACTCCCACGATTGAATCGTACGAATGATTGGGGGAACAGTAATAGCCGTCATTCTGTCCAAGGGCAAACATCACATAATTAGCGCCTGCTTTATGACAATTTTCGGCAAAAAGTTCCACATCAAAACCATCAACCACCTCATTATATTCCTTCGACCCACCCTCCGGGGCGTATACAGTTTTAAGAAAATGAAGCATCACGCCTAATCCCGCTTCCCTGAACCAGTCAGTATTCGGATTCCCATTGTAAATAACCGGTGAGGTTGTGATAAGTCGGAACGGTTTTGACTGATTATGACGACTGTTGTTGCTGACCTCACATTTTACATATTTTCCGGTATAAGAAGTCAGCAATACAATTTCCCGGGTATGAATGCCTGGGAGAACCTCCCATTTCCCTTTTGGCGAATCAGCAATGTACCAGAAATATTGATTGGTCGAAGCCATTTCTGGCAATTCGCCTGCGACTCTCAGGATAGTTTTGGCAACAGGCTCTCCAATAAATGCCAGGTTCTGGCCATTGACAGCTTTGCCATAAAAGGCAAAGGGGAGAAAAGCTAAAATGGTTATCAGTCGGTTCATTTCAGAATAAAATAATTATAACCCTTTGCAGGAATCGATATTGTTAATGAGATCCTATCTCCAAGACCATTAGAAACGATTGGAACAATAGAAACTTTTGAACTATCCTCCTGCTCCTGAACATTTATCTTATTTTTCAATCCAGTGTAATAAACCGGGATATTGAGCTCGCGGGTTATTTCTTCATTCAATGGATTATAAATCATTAGAAGGCCTCTTTCGTCGCCAAAAGGGTTAACATGGAGAATTGCATCATAATCACGGCCATCAGCTCTGCGGATGTGAATAATATCTCCATCGAGTACCGCGCGGTGGATTTTATAAAAGGTCACCCATTTTTTAACCAATGCTTCTGTTTCGGGGGCATCGTAAAGCTGAGGACCCCGGTAGCATGCCTGAACACCGGCGCCAAAAAGATTCGCCAGGCGCTGACCGTAATGTGGCAGATGTTCTTTTAACGGTTCGATAGTTGCAGCTTCACCTCCGCCCTGATATTCAACAAGGGGAACAAACATCCATCCCATTGAGGGTGACTTTTCCCAGGTTCCGTCATAAATATTCTGACGTTCGATAAGCTCCTGCTGAGCGCGGGGTAGTGACCAGTTTGTTTCGCGATAGCCCATTCCTGTTTTATTGCTTCCACTCAGGAAATAGTAGTCGGGGACATTGAGATAGATCCCTTTTTCACGGCACCATTTGTAAAAGTCAGTTATCTTTTTGTATTGATTCCACTGTGAATCTTCCAATCCCTTATGGCCGGGATGATCTTGTGAGAGGCAGATATCACCCGGATAAGAACCATCATGTTCAAGGATATCCAGTCCGGTTTTTTCATAGAAATTGTAGAGCTGCCTGAAATAATTAATACCCCAATTGCTTTCCAGACATGGGGAATTCCCGAAGGTGGGGCTCATCCCATTTGGCATGACCACATCATTACCACCACCAACTTTACGACTGGCCAGCAGGGAATAACCTCCTAATGCAATCCCTTTTGAATGGGCGTAATCTGCCAGTTTTCGCATCCTCTCCAAATTTCCGGGAGATTCATCCTCTACATTAAAACCGCTTCCAAAGGTCATGATTACCATTTCGAAACCAACCTCGGCACATTGGTCAATTGCTTTTTTCACAGGCTCATCCTTTGAACCGCTAACATGTATCAAGATTGGATTTTCTGTGGCCCACGGCGCCAGTGCCTGCAGCATTCGCCGATGTTCCAGACTTTTACGCTCCCTGTCCCGGCTATCATGAATAAGTTCCCAAATCCGGAAAGATTCAAATGCCTGGCCTGCTTTTACCGTTTGATCGGGACCGTATTTAGGGTAGGCTTCCAGCAGGCAGGGGGTTGTGCGTTCATAGCTGACCTGTGTCTTATAAAGTGTGTCAATATTCCAGCCAATACTTGAGTGGAAAAGACTTTCATTTGACATCCCTCCAAAATTGTAGTCCGACTCCACTGTAATATTTGGAAGATCCCAATTCCTCTTTGAATCGACTGCGCTTTCGGGCTCTGTGACTGCCAATATTTCACTCTTAAAGGTGTTTATTTTTATTTCTACGGCTGATTCGTTGGTCACCCTGATCCATTTTGAGAATACAGGCATACCGTCATACAGTTCATAATGAACCTCTGCCGTAATGGCTTTCAAATACTCAAACAGGGTTTTATCTGCAGGTATGATCTTCTCAGACAATAACCTGATGGCCATATCATCCAGGCGATAGCGGAAGACAAGCTCTTTTCCTGGCAAAGGCCATGGTAGGTTATGAGGCATCCATCCGATTCTCCTCTTCCAGGGGAACCGGGCTTTAACTTCTCCAATCTTATAATCAACCAGTTTAAAGGCAAGGGGATCAGCTTTCATTTTTGGCAGCCATTCAGGTAACAGGTAATTTTGAATAGGCTGCCCGGTTAGTCCGCCGATACGAAATTTTGTTCCGTTAATTTCAATTTCAGCTTCAGACCTTACAGATCTCAGAAATGATTCGTTGTTATTTAAAAGATCAAGTCCGACAGTTGCTCCATTGGGAGTCAATGCAAAAGTTCTGGCAACCAATCCGTTGCTGAAAACAAGGTTCCCATCATTCGTCTGATAAAGGTTTGTTTTAACGTCCGGTTTTTCAATTAGCCAATCAATTCTCGTCCCTGATTGTTGTTTATTCCAATGCGATAAACCTGACAAGGATTGTCCGGCGACTGATAAATAGCATAAGGCAGCTAACACTGTAAAAATCAGCTTCATATTGAGTTGTTTTTATTAGGTGCAAAAATTCTTGGAGATCAGAATCCGGAAT
>Ga0118677_10012890_pt1 | contig 12159 bp, 8 predicted proteins | sample AliMusrvi5mmetaG_FD_86154 | JGI IMG/M metagenome (GOLD analysis project Ga0118677, IMG submission 86154)
CAGCCTCAAGAGCATTTCTGCGAGACTGAAGGCGCACACCACCACGGTCTCCCTTGTCAACGCACGATGAACTGCCATCTCCCCACGTTCCCTCATCACCGCTCTCCGCACTCCCGCGGAAGCTCGCTCGTTATCACCCTGGCGTTCCTGGTGATTCTGACCATCCTGGTCATCGGCATCAACGAGACCACCCGCATGGACCGCACCTCGTCGAATCTCTATGTGGAACGCACCAGTGCGGCGCTGTTTTCCCAGAATGCCATCGAATCCGTAATCGCCAAGCTGCAACAGGCGACGGCGGATGTGAACCGCCACTGGCTCAGCCAGCCGGGGCAGATCGTCGTCGGGGCGGAGCAGGACGACGGAAACGCCGCCAATGGCGATTCGAGAAAAATCCTCACGGGGGCGAAGAAGCCCGATGAAAACCCCGGCCCGACGGACGCGCGAATCATTTACCTGCATTCGGGGGTTGCCAACCAGACCAGCTACCCGGGGCAGGAGTTTCTGAATCCGCCGAATCTGAACGTCGCCACGTTTCAAGACACGACGACCCTCTTGATCACCGATCGAAAGGACTCCAGCGGCGCGGAGCCGCAGATGATCGTGCGCTGGAACTACGTGCGCAAAGACGGGACCGTCGATACGAGCGAACCGCCGAAGCTGACCGACCAGAACAATCCCATCATCGGGAGATATGCCTACTGGGCCGATGACGAGAGCGCCAAGATCAACTATAACCTCGCCTGGAAGCGGGATTACTCCACCAGCACCGTTTCGGGAACCCTGCCGATCGGGCACCCGTCGCGGGTCGCGCTCTCCGCGTTGGACACGTTTTCCACTCAGCCGGTCCTGGCAGATAAACTGCACGCCTTTCTCACCGCCGACAATTACACCAGCATCGCCAACGGACTGTTCAATTCCCCGGCGGAAGCCCGGCAGGTTGGCGCGGATGTAGCCGCGGCGCTTAAGGCGAACAAATTTGAAGTAACCCATTTCAATCACGATCCCGATACAACCTTCTTCAACGAACAACGGATCGTTTTGACCACCAAGGCAGCAAACGCCTCCGGGCGTCCTTATCTCAAGGTTTTGACCAACGAATCCAACGATCCGGGGACTGTCGCAAACGTGGATCAGACGAAGCTGAACGAAACCCTCTTTGGACCGGGCGGAACCGCGATATCGCCCACCACCCCCGGCCTTGTTTATTACCTAAGCCGCACCGACTGGCCCATGGTCAACGGAACCAGCAGCATCCAATCCAAGTACTTCGGAGGAGACCGCACCCAGTTGGTGCAGTTTGCGATCAATATCATCGACTACGTGCGGAGCGCGGAGTCATCGCAATCCATCGTGGAGCCGATTCGCGGAATTATCAAAAATGGTCAGTTTTTGGGTGACTGGTTGAACGTCAACAGCAATTACCGTGGCGAGGAAGGTACGTTTAAGGGGCTGACTCGGGCGCCATTGATCACCGAAATGGGAATGATCGTTTCCACCAACACAAGCAGTTACCAATCCAAGATGTTCGTCGAGGTGTACCTTCCCACGGCGTACGGAATCCCCAGCGTCAATTTGGTGAACGACTTCCGCTATTATTTTCAAATTTCAAAAGGCGCCACCCGGTATGCCGAAGCCTTCGATGCAAATGGGGTCGACCCATTCACCATTTCCGCAGCAAGTAATATTGTGGGTGGAAACCCAGTCCTCACAGCTGGCAATCGAGCCGTTCTTTCCAAAACGCTGTATTTCAACACATCGGGTACCTCAACGCTTTGTCCTGCTGTAAGTGACACCGTAAGTCTCCGCGCCGCGATCTGCAGCGGAAACGCCGCCTCGGATCCCTCGATTCGCAAATACTCCATCATCGAGGTCGCCCCGATCGGTGATCCCGTTCAAGCCGATCCTGATACCCATGTTAAGCCGAAGGGCAATGCTTTCATTGTACCGGCTAAAGCGGCCGTCGGCTCCTACACAGTTCCAGGCACACCTTCAACGATGTCCGTTCAGACCGATGATCCTCGCGTGAGCGGGATTGGCAACGATTGGGCCTACAAAACCGCGACGTGGGGGAGCGCGAATCCTGTCGCGGCCCCCCTGAGCGGAAGCAATATCCCCGAACAAGACGCCGACTCCTCCGGCAACATCTCCCAGGCCAGCCTCTATATGCCCGGCGCAAAGGGCAGCGCATCCAACCCGAATGGCGTCGTCTCTTCCGCAGGCGAGTTGGGCTATATCCACACGGGGATGCAAGTCACCACCACGGGATCGGCCGGTGTCCCTTGGAGAACCGTTCGGCTCCAACCCAGCAGGCTTGCCAGTTCTATCGTCCCCGACTGGGCTTTCATGGATCTTTTCACGGCACCGATCACCGTCAACTCCATGGCCAAGCAGGTATTTGCGCCGCATGACACCGCCACGGGCGGGCGGGTTAACGTCAACGCCTGGGCTGAACCGGCAACCAGCGGCACGGCTCCCTTCGGCGGCCAACGCATTCTGCCGTTGGAAGCTGTCTTGCTTGGAGTCCGCAACAACTCCACCGATTCGACGAAAACGCTCTCCAGCGGTTCCGCCGCCGTTATTGCCAACAACATCTACAACCGCCTTCCCGCCACGAACGGAAAACTCTTCGGCTACACCAGCGGATATTTTTCCCAAGGGGAGGTCGTGGAAATCCAAGGCGTGGCGGACCAGGGCGAGGCCAGTGAGGAAACCGTCCGGCAAATCGCCAACCTGGTGACCGCCCGGGGGAACGTCTTCAGCATCTATACCATCGGACAGGCATTGAAACAGACGCCACAGGGAAAACTAGTTGTCACCGCCGAGAACCGCCAGCAAACGATGATCGAGCGCTATCTCGATTCGTCCACCAACAAAGTCCGCTTCAAGACGGTCTATTCCCGGCCGCTGACCCCGTAGTCGGCCCTCGGGTTTCTTTAATCTCATCCCCTAGTTCAGCGCCCGGCCCGGATCACTGCCGCCGGGTGCCGCGCGCTTCGCGCCGATAGCGCAGCGGCGTGGTTCCCAACTCTTTCCGAAAGATGAAGGACATATAAGCGGGGGAGCCAAACCCGGCGGCCTCCGCCACTTCGGGCATTGCGAGATTGGTCTCGCTCAGCAGCCGCTTCGCCCGGTCCAGGTGGGACCGCCGGATGTGTTCGGCGGGCGTGCTTCCAAGCACCTCTTTAAACCGGCGCTCCAAAACGCGGCGGGAGACACCGGCCTCGCTCGCGGTTTCCCTCACCTGGATCGGCTTCTCCGAGTTTTCCCGAATGAAGGTAAGCGCTTGGATCAACGAGCGGTCGCTGATGGCCAGCGTATCGGTGGATTGCCTGGTGATGATGTCAGAGGGAGGGATGTAGATGGAGAAATCCGGATCGCCGCTTCCCCGCATCAGCGCGTCGAGCTGACTGGCCGCCTCGTAACCAATCCGCTCCCCAGCAGCCCGGACGGCTGATATGGGAACTTGGGAAACCTCACATAAGAAATCGTCGGAACCGCTCATCAGGGAAACCTCTTCCGGCACGCTCAACCCCGCGTGCTGGGCCGCGTAGATCACCTCGCGGCCGCCGCTCCATGTCAGCACGGCCAAAGGTTTTGGCAACGAGCGGAGCCACTCTCCCAGTTGGTGAATGTTCGTGTTCCAATCCACGTTCTGGGCGCCGTGATGGGTTTTGACGCTGTAAACCGCGCAGGTAAAACCCTCTTCTGCCAAGGCGGCGGCAAATGCCTCCCGCTGTTCCGCCACAGGTTCGAACCCAAGCGGGCTGAGATAGCCAAAGTTTTTGAACCCGCGGGCCAGAAAGTAATCCGCGGCCATCTTCGCAACCATTCGCACGTCGTTGGCGACGCGAGGGAACTGCGGCCCGGGAATCTGCACCCCGGATATATTGACGACCGGAATATTTCGCGCTCCGAGATGGTTTGCAATCTTGCTCGTGCTCACCCGGGCGATCACGCCGTCGCCCTGCCACCCGGTGGGCAAGAGATGCTGCGCCTCCAACCCTACCGGTTCGATAAATAGCTGCCAGCGTTCATGCTCCCGAACATAGCTGACCACCCCGGTGATGATGCGCCGGCCCCAATCGGTGGAGGTGTCCACCAGAACGGCGACGCGGCGGATAGCGGAATCGGCGATCGACTTTGTTTTTTTCAGCATCGCAACGCAGATTGTAACCCCGATACGCGCTCGTCGCAATATCAATAAAATGTGACGCAGCTGCGCCTCCCACAACCCCCCAAAGGATGATATAGTTGGTTCCGTTAACTAACGAAACGCCGCATGGCGGCGCGTAGCGATTCCATCAGCGGCCCCCCAAGTAGAATTAGCAAACATGCATCAGAAACTCCTCCCAGCTCGTCTCAAAGTTTTTAAAAAAAACGTAGTAATGCAGACCGCTGCGGCGTGCGTGTTTGCAGTGATGCTCACGTCATCCATCGCCGTTTGTGCACCGCAGGTTGCTAGTCATCAAACACCGGAGTCGCAAAATTCAAAATCCGCCGTGCAGACACTGGAACCTGCAGAGATGCCGGTGAAAGTGTTAGTTCCAGGAGCCGAAGGTTGGCGTGAACTTGAACAGGGAAGCCACGTGAAGGTCAACAGCGCCAGACTCACATCGAATGCCGGGGAGACCGTCCTGCAGGTTCCGAAAAACACGCCTGCGCAACTGGAGATCACATCCCCGCAGGGATATTTTGATGCCGAAGGGTTCACCCGGCTCGTTTTTGAGCTGAAAAACGAGGGGGCATCGGAGCTGAAATACGAACTACGCCTTGAGAACGAAGGAGCTACCGACACCACAAAAAATGCCTATTACTTTGGGTGGATTCATCCAGGCCAAAGTAAAAACGGGAACGCCTTGTTTCCTCAAAAAAAATCGGAACTCAACCATTACCCAGAGCTAAAAGTGTTTGCGCCGATGAAAGGCCTTCCCGGCGGTCTGCTTTTTGAGGAACACAACATCGACCCCGGGAAAATTCAGAAGATCAAGCTTTCCATCCTCCCCTGCGAGCAGGACGTCAGGCTCTCGCTTGGGTCCATCTACGCATCCCATCCGGTGGTTCCGCCGCTTTTATCGAAAAATCCGCAACGCTTCTTCCCTTTTATTGACGCCTACGGGCAATACATGCACGAGAGCTGGCCGGGCAAAGTGATGTCTGACGAAGATCTAAAAACGGCAGCCTGCGATGAAGAAAAAGATATGGCTGCCAATCCCGGGCCGGATAATCGATCCAAATATGGGGGGTGGGCAAAAGGACCCCGGTTGCAAGCGACGGGATATTTCCGCACGGAAAAGAACAATGGCAAATGGTGGCTGGTCGACCCCGAGGGTTATCTATTCTGGTCAAATGGCCCGACGTGCGTAGGCTTCGGCGGCGCTGACACCACCATCGCGGGGCGCGAATATTTCTTTAACGGTCTTCCGGAATCCGCTTCGCCTTTGGCTCGCTTCTATAACAAGAACGGGTCCGTATTCATGTACTCCCAATCCAATCTGTTCCGCAAATTCGGGAGCGATTGGGAACCCAAGTATATTAAAATAACCCAGGGCCGACTAAAAAGTTGGGGGATGAACACCCTGGGCAACTGGTCCAACCCCCGCATGACCAGCGTGCGGGAAACCCCCTACGTCATCGGGGTTGATTTCAAATGCGACACGGTGACATGGCGGCATTTCCCGGACGTCTTCAGCCCCTCTTTCCAAAAAAATCTCCGCGCAGCCTTCGAGGCCAGGGCGGATAGCTTCAATGATCCGTGGTGCATTGGCTATTTCGTTCAGAACGAACTGAAGTTTAGTGGACCGCTCAAATTCATGGAAGACGTTTGCGCCGACCCTGCGGAGTCGCCCTGCAAAAAGGAGTGGGTCGAGAACTTGAAATCTAGTTACCAAAGCATATCTCAGTTCAATCAACTCGTTGGCACCAACTTCACCAGTTGGAATGCGTTATTGGCAAATCGGTCTGCGGTCAAACTCGATCGCGTCTCCGACGCAGCGGATACATTCTATAAGAAAATGTGCACCGTTTACTTCCGCACCTGCAAGGAAGAACAGAAACGCCTCGCTCCTCATCAGCTCTATCTCGGCTGCCGATTCCTTCAGAACGTCTCCTCGGTGCCTGTGACAATCGCTGCGCAGTTTTGCGACGTTGTGAGCTACAACGTGTACGAGTACAGCGTGGCGTCGAGAAACGTGGAGAACATCGACAAGCCATTCATCATTGGCGAATTCCACTTCGGTGCACTAGACCGAGGAATGTTTGGGCCTGGGTGTCGATGGGCGGGCGACCAGCAAGATCGCGCGGGACTCTATAAAGACTATGTCACCGGAGCGCTGCAAAATCCCTCTTGCGTAGGAGCGCATTGGTTCCAGTACAATTCGCAGGCATTCACGGGAAGAGATCCGGATGGGGAAAACTACCAGGTCGGTCTTGTGGACATCACCGGAAACCCCTATCCAGAGCTACGTGACGCCATTCGCGAGGTCGCCTACGGCATGTATGAGACCCGGATGAACGCCCCCAGAGAAGGATCGGCTCAACGATAAAGGGGATAGCCGCGTTGTGAGCGTAACGAAATCGCTCAGTTTGGGAAGAAAAGCACCTTTCGGAACTCTCGACTGGAAAAGTGGTCCGCCGACATACACAAGCATAAAAGTCTTCGCAGGAACTGGAACCAGGGCTGCGCTGGCGTTCCTTGAGGGTGTGTTCCGCTTCGATGTCGCTGGCCTTGCGGCGATCCGCGGCTGAATCTTGGCGCAGCCCGAGGGAGCGCTGGTCCCATTCCTCCTTTTCATTCTTAAACCGGAGCCAGATGAACTTGGAATCCTTGCGGGGAAATGTGGAAGCCATAACGTAGCAAGCCGTAGCAAAACCACTGAAGAATTGCAGCGATTACAGAGTGAAGATAGGTAAGATTAACGAAAAATGACGAAGGTGCGCAACACGAGGTTGCGATTCCCTTCACCCGCTCCACTCCAACTTCAGGTCACTGTTTTCGAGCGGCTTGCATGAAATGGGAAACCTGGTGCAGCTCCGAATGTAACTTCTTGCCCGCGTAGCTTTCTACGCGGGCTTTTTGTTGCGACAGCCGTTAAGAGCATCTGCAATACAAAAGGCCCCGAGCGGTGTGCGCACGGGGCCTTTGCAAAAAGAAACTTGAGCCTTGGTGCCTAGGCGGCAGGGGCGGGAGCCGGGGCCTGCTGTTGCTGGGCCTGGAGGACGTGGAAGGGGTAGTGGATCACTTCTTTGCCGTCCAGGGAGATCTCGACCGTGTAGGTTCCGAATTCCTTGAACTGCATTCCGGCGAAGAAATTGACGTTGGTGGCCTGGCCGATGACGTCCTTCAGCTCAAAGTCCACGGCGGCTTCTCCCAGGACGGTTGTGCCGTCGGGGGACAGGATGCGGACGTTTTGTTTGAAGGTGCCTACGCCGCCGACCCAACGCGTCCAAATGGCCAGTTTGAGGAGGCCCACGGGGACGTTGGCGGCCGGGATGACGTTGAGCACGCCCACGAGGGTTTGCATGCCGTTGTTTTCCTGCCGCACATCTTCGGAGATGACGGAAGCTTGGAGGGTGGGAACGATATGTTTGGAGGCCATGGAGCCCGAGAATGTACAACCGGGTGGGCTCCGGCAAGCGAAATCCCGCGTTTTGCCAAGCGGGGGATCTGTCGGGATTTTTATGGCCGGAAAGCATTGGCGAGAGTGGGCCGGGGATGCAAAATTCCCCTTTCCAAGCGGCCCGGTCGCGTTTAATGCGACTTTCATAGTCAAATGCCATAAAAGAGCGCCGGATTTTTGGTGTGGGGCAAGGCGGAAGCTCCGGGCTGTATCTTCGATACTGACCGGGGCCGACAACGCCGCCCCGCGCCAAAAAGACAAGCTATTACTGGCGGAGGACTGTGAAAGTCGTATAATTCCTTTTTATGATCTTACGTCCCTTTTTGATCTGGATGACGGCCGCCGTGCTGGCGGTTTCCGTGGGCGGCCTGGCCGGATGCGCCTCGCTGCATAAAAAGAAAGACAAGAAGAAGCCCGACATGGCCGACGTGAGTGCGGACACCTCGTTCCAGGCGTTCCAGGGGCGCTTGCGCAAGGCGGTGGCCAAGCGGGACATGCAGATGCTTGCCAGCATGATGACGGCCAATTTTGGCTATAGCTGGGAGGCGAACGGGGAAGGGGCGGGCGTTTTTGACTACTGGAACCAGAACAATCTCTGGCCTGAACTGGAGCTGGTCTTGAAGGAGAAATTCGTCCCGAGTGGCAATTTCATGGTCGCTCCGCCGGAAGTGACCTACGACGCCAACTACCGGGGCTATCGGGCCGGGCTGCAACAGGTCAATGGGGCGTGGCGGTTCGCGTTCTTCGTTTCCACCCCGCCCGCCGCGGATGTTTCCGGGCGGTAATACAGAGGAAACGCGGGGGAAGAACGTATTTTAAGAAGTTTTTCTTGCGTATTTGCGGTTTGGCACCAGAGTGGCTCAGTTCGATTGTTATTGTTTCGTCGCGCGGTAAATCGTCTGTTGATATTTCAATGGTGATTTGAAACCCGGTTCTCGGGAACGGCTTTGATAGCTGGCATTCGTAATTTGTATCTAAATCACCATGAAATTATACGTAGGAAATCTTTCTTTCGATACCACTGAAAACGACCTTCAAGATCAGTTTTCTCAATTCGGCAAGGTCGTTGAGGCCGCGCTTGTGATGGATCGTGAATCCGGCCGTTCGCGCGGTTTCGCTTTCGTGACCATGGGCAGCGCCGCTGAAGGCGAAGCCGCAATCAAAGCTCTTGAGGGCAAAGACTTTCAGGGCCGCAACCTGACCGTCAATGAAGCTCGTCCTCGCGAAGACCGTCCCCAGGGCGGCGGCGGACGCTCCTTCGGCGGTGGCAACGGCGGTGGCGGCCGTTCCGGCGGTGGACGTCGCTACTAAGAGCCTTGGTCTACTAAGACTCTAAGAATTACAAACGGGCGCAGCTTCCAATAGAGGCTGCGCCTGTTTTTTTGTTTTTGGCGCGTCCCCCGGGACGGTCCTCGTTACCAATCTCCAGATTGGTAACGTCCGCTGTCTTCGAAGCTCCAGCTTCGCAACCTGAGGAAGGGTAAATCGCTTTCCTTAGATACGGAGACGATAGAAAAGACGAAAAAGCGCCTTTCGTTGGTTGCCAAATGCGAAGTGCAACTTCGCCTAGTCAGTGCGTTCCCAAGTTCAACTTGGGAACGAGGGGAAAATCTGATTGTCTCCGCGCTGAGCGAAAACTCTTCCAAGTTGAAGCCTTCCGTCCGATGCGATTGTATACGGAAACAATACTTGGGCCGAATAGCCCGATTCTTGGTCTAAGTTTACCTGAATTGCGTCGGTCTTTCCAGATTCTCCCGGTGGTGTGATTCTTACGTTAAAAACGATTGCCGTAGCTCGATATATGCCCTCCGCCGCCCCTGCGCGGAAACGCGCGGCTAGCAGGTTAATCAGTGATTTAGAGTCAGGCTGTTCATTGCCTTTTAATTCTGCACCTAGATGCGTGATTGAACCGTCTTGTTGTATGAATCCTCCGTAAGGAAAAAACTCACCATGTTCAGCTAGCATTCTTTTTGCTAGCGGCAACAATTCATTCATCAAGCCTTCGGCTTCCTGCTTTGGTGTAGCCATCTGTTTGTTCCTCGTTCTCAAGTTGAACTTGGGAACGTCTTCCGTGACCAACTAGCCTAATTGCAGCCGTGGGCCTCTTTGGCCTTAGGGACGGCGCAGCAGCAGGGGGCTTCTTCTTTTTTGATGGCCTTGTGCGCATTGGCCACTTGGCCGTTGAGCGCCGTTTTATGGTAAACGGTGACGAAGATGGGGGGGATGTTGAAAATGCAATACTCGGAATGCACGCGGGCGAACATCTTCGCGTGGCGCTTCAACTCGTGCGTGCATTGGTAAACGACGAATGCGGAGAGGGGCTTCGGGGCCAGGGAGGTATAGACGGCGCGCAGAATCCGCTTTTTGGTGGGCACGTCGAACATGGAAAACGGGACGCCCGAGATGACGTAGTCGCAGTATTCCAGCCCGCGTTTTTGCAGTTCTTCCTTGAGCAGCGCGGCGTCCTGTTGGAGGACTTCCACGCGGGGGTCATTGGCGAATTGCTTGCGCAGGTGTTCGGCCAGCACGGGGTCGATCTCAAAGAGGAACAGGCGCGAGCCGGGGTGCATCCGCTTGATGATTTCCCGGGTGTGGCAACCTTCGCCGGGCCCCAGTTCCACGAGGATGCGCGGTTCGGAGAAGTCGCACTTGGCGGCGACCCGCCGGGTGAGGATTTTGGAGCTGGGGAGGATGTAAGCAACCTGGAATGGTTTGGCCAGGAATCGCTTAAATAATAGAACACTCATAAAGCGGGAATAATGTTTTAGCCGAGAGGGGGGCGTGCCGTATGCCAGTCGGTGGTTTGTTCGTAGGCGTGGGCGATTTGGAGCAGTTCGGCTTCGCGGAAGGGCTTGCCGATCAATTGGAGCCCCACGGGGAGCGGTTTTCCATCCACCTGGGCGAATCCGCACGGGAGGCTGACGCCGCAGACCCCGGCCAGATTGACCGCGATGGTGAAAATGTCGGCGAGGTACATCCGCAGCGGGTCGTCGCTCCGGTCGCCCACTTTGAAGGCGGGCTCGGGCGAGGTGGGGCAGATGATGGCGTCCACCTGCTCAAAGGCGCGGGCGAAGTCTTGCCGGATCAACGCCCGGACTTTCTGCGCGCGCAGGTAGTAGGCGTCGTAGTAGCCGCTGCTTAAGACGTAGGTGCCGAGGATGATGCGGCGCTTAACCTCCGCTCCAAAGCCTTCCTCGCGGGTGCGGCGGTAGTGCTCGATAATGTTGTCCGCCTCGGCGGTGCGGTGGCCGTAGCGAACGCCGTCAAAGCGCGCCAGGTTGGCGGAGGCTTCGGCGGTGGCGATGATGTAGTAGACGCCCACGGCGGAGTCGGTGTGAGGGAGGGAGATCTCGACGATTTCCGCGCCGAGGCTTTCGTAATGGCGGATGGCGTCGCGCACGGCTTTGTCCACTTGGGGATTGGTGCCGCCGATGAAGTATTCCTTTGGCATCCCGAGCCGGACGCCCTTGAGGTCGCGCCCCAACAGCGCCGTGTAGTCCGGCACCGGTTCGTCGAGGCTGGTGGAGTCGAGCTTGTCGCGCCCGGCCAGGACGTTGAGCAAGAGGGCGCTGTCGCGGGTGGTCTTGGTGAAGGGGCCGATCTGGTCGAGCGAAGAGGCGAACGCCACGAGCCCGAAGCGCGAGACGCGCCCGTAGCTCGGCTTGAGGCCCACGCAACCACAGAGCGCGGCGGGCTGGCGAATGGAGCCGCCGGTGTCGCTGCCGAGCGCGGCGAAGGCTTCATCCGCCGCCACCACCGCCGCAGAGCCGCCGCTGGAACCGCCGGGGATGCGCGTGATGTCCCACGGGTTGTGGGTGATTTGGTAGGCGGAGTTCTCGCAAGAGGAGCCCATCGCAAATTCGTCCATGTTCGCCCGGCCAAAGGGGATCGCCCCGGCGGCTTTGAGCCGGGTGATGACGGTGGCGTCGTATGGGGCTGTGTAGCCCTTGAGTATCTTGGAGCCGCAGGTGCATTGCTCGCCTTGGACGTTGATGACATCCTTGATGGCGATGGGCACGCCGCCCAGCGGCAGGTTGACGTCGGCCACCCTGGCGGCTGCGAGGGCGCGCTGAAAATCGCGGGCGAGATAGCCGCAGATGGAGCCGTCCACGGCGACGATGCGGCTTTCGAGCGCATCGAGGGCTTCCACCGGAGAGACGACTTTGGAGCGAAGTTGCGCCTGGAGTTCGGAAACAGAAAGGGAAGTCAGTGACATGGCGTGCAGATTTCTACTCGATCACTTTGGGGACGCTGAAGAGCCCGTTGACCTGGCGCGGCGCATTGGCCAGCGCCTCCTGCGGAGTGAACCACTCGCGCGGCTCGTCTTCGCGCACGATGTTAAAGACCGGGTTGGCATGCGCTGTGGCTTCCACTTGGGAGACATCCACGGCTTTTAGCTTTTCGACATACTCCAGCACCTGCGAGAGCTGCGCCTGGAACTTGGCGATCTCTTCCTCGCTCAAATGCAGCCGGGCGAGACCGGCGGTGTAGCGTACGTCAAATGCGGCGTTCATAGGAAGCGGGAAGGAAAACAGGAACT
>Ga0118677_10012891_pt1 | contig 12159 bp, 7 predicted proteins | sample AliMusrvi5mmetaG_FD_86154 | JGI IMG/M metagenome (GOLD analysis project Ga0118677, IMG submission 86154)
ATTTTATACAACCATTTGCATACTGCGTAATCCTAGAGCTTTGTTAGACTACCTCTGTCTATTATCCTAGACCCGCTTATGACAAAGAAACAAGCTTTTGTTTAAGTTGTTTTAAAATTTCATTTTGGCCACCACGTTGTATATATAAATTCCATCCAATAAACATTATTTCTTTTCCTGAAACAGAAATTTGCTTAAGACAAAACGATAATTTTGTTGAATCAATACGTTTCCATTCTACCCCCCTATCATCGGTAAGGGTTTTTATAATAGTTTCACATGTTGTCGATCCATTCAAAAAAACAATCTTTGCTTGAGTATTAGAAAGTAGCCACCTCAAGAAGGTAACTCCATCCTTTTTTAATATAAAGCGTTCCGTGTCAGTTAAGTCAGACCATTTTGGTTGTGTTGACCATGGACTTAAATCAAAGTGTGCCATTGTTCCATCGCGGTAAGAATATTTTCCATTACTTGCCTCTTTAATAGTATTTTCTAGGTGGCTAAACCAACGCCAGTATGCCGTTGGTCTATTAAAATATTCTGTACAACAAGCAAAAGCCTTTTGTAGCATTTCATCGGTTACTTCAGCACAATTAGAACAATTCAAAGATTTATAACTTTCAAAACGCTTTTTTTGTCCAAGCAACCAATTACCGTTTGTATCTAGGAATTCTTGGTCTGATGGATTAAGGCTGATTGTAGCCGCATTTATCTTTTTATATTGTCCGAAAAAAGGAACTGGGAATGAATCTGGGATAACACGAACGCCTTCGGGTTTCTGACTTTTAAATAAATTAATAATTTCTTGTTCCATTTTTCCTCCACTACTCGCTTTCATTTTCGATGTGATCGGCTTCACCAACGATGTATTCACCTAACTCTGGTAAAATTTTTACAGTTTCACCTTGTGGTAAAGATTCAACGTCACGTAATTTTCTCTGAATAGCCTTAGTTCTTTTACCAATTAATTCATCTATATTGTTAGTAGCTGTGTGTAAATTATTTTGTGCTTTTTTTAATAAACCACCAAACGTTTCAAATTCGGTTTTAACAGCACCTAAAACTTTCCATACTTCACTACTTCGCTTCTGAATAGCTAAAGTTTTAAAACCCATATGAAGACTATTTAAAAATGCAGCAAGAGTGGTTGGACCAGCAACAATAATTTTACTATCTCGTTGGAGCTGCATAAAAAGTTCTGCATGTTTTGTAACTTCCGCATAAAGACCTTCAAAAGGTAAAAACATTATTCCAAAATCAGTGGTATTCGGTGGATCAATGTACTTATCCTTAATATCTCGAGCCATTTTCTTTATAGTATTTGCAAGAACTTTTGAAGCTGCATCAATAGCCTCTGGCTCACCTTTTTCATAAGCATCCATTAGTTGATGGTAAATATCCTGTGGAAACTTTGCATCAATAGGTAAATATACAGTGCCATTATCGTCGTCTTTGCCAGGCAGCTTTATCGCAAATTCAACTAGGTCCGATGATCCCTTTTTTGTTTTTACGTTTGCTTCATACTGTTCTGGTGCAAGCACTTGTTCTAATAGCATCTCTAGCCTAACTTCACCTAAGCCACCACTCATCTTAACATTGCTCAACACTTTTTTTAGTCCACCAACGTCTTGTGCAAGGCTTTGCATTTCTCCTAAACCCTTTTGAACACCCTCTAGTTGTTTCCTTACAAGCTCAAACGATTGCCCTAAACGTTCGTTCAAAGTTTTTTGTAGTTTTTCATCAACGGTTACTCTCATTTGCTCAAGCTTTGTTTCCGTATTTGTAATAAGTGCGTCCTGCTTTTTTTCAAAAGTTAATTGAAAATCATTGAAAGACTTCTCAAGAGACTCCCTTATAAATTTAGAATCAGCCTTTGCCTGCTCATTAAGCTCTTTTAATATTTGTTGGTTCGTATCAGTCATGGCTTTAAGTTGGTCCAATTGGCTTTTTGAAATACGGTGAAGAGCATCTTGAATAGATGTATTAAAGTTCGCTAGGGTACTATTAAGTTCCTGCCTGTTGGTTTTTATTTCGTCTTTAACGGACGACTCTATTTTATTAAAACTTTTCTCATATGAATCTAATTTAAGAAGCACACTATCATCGGCTCCTTTAGTTTTCTTAAAAGTTAAAAACCGAATAACAAGGTCAGATATTAACACAAGCGCTATGCATATTAATAAAACTAACGAAAAAACTTCCATACTTCACCTTCCTTTTTTATCTAGTTTATTTTACATCGCCTTCGTAAGCAATAACAACATTGTTTTTATATACGATACAATAGTCACCTTTTCTATCACCGTCTGCGACTATTCCAACGGCTTTAAGTTTGGTTCCGTTATTTACAGCACCAACTATAAGTTTATAAGAAGGGACTAAATTACCAAAAACGTTTTCATAGTCGTTGTTGTATAATCTTAGTTGCGCTGTTTTAATTTTAACAACGACCTCTTTATTTATCGGTGTAGCCTGTAAACAATTTTTATCCGTTATGTCCTCTGCTGGAAAAAAAGAAAGGCTTCTGGAATCTATAAGATCAATGTTCTTTTTATCTGCCGTCAAAAGACAAGCCTTTGTTATTAATTTACCGTCGACGCCTAAATCCAAGGCCTTACTACTACCTATAACGTACATTACTTCTCCAAACGTTGGAGTAAGCCTTAAAGCATTAGTTTTATGTTCTGTATTATAAACATACGTTTTGACAGGTTTATCAAAAACAACAGGACATACCGACTTAATTTTGGCAAGATTAGCTTTTACGTAATTTCCTACACCATCCATTTCAAGTTTTTGTTTTGCAAGAAACTTTTTCTTAGCCTGAAACTCTGCAACTTCCTTAATACGTTTTTTAAGAGCCTCTGCAGACTCTTTAAAACATTCTTTAGATTTTTGTATCAAGGTTACCGTTTTTGTTTCCTCAACAATTTTTGGTTCGTCTGTCGCTTTTGCAAATTCGGATACATTTAAAACTCTTTTAGCCCCGTAGTATCTGTCATTAAAATAACTGGATCGGAGACTAGTTTCTGTAACACCTTGAGAAGAACTTGCATGAATAAACATGGGGTCCTTATCTGAGTAAATGCCAACGTGACTAGGGCCAGGCCTATAGGTCTCAAAAAACACTAAGTCCCCTGCTCGTAGTTGGTTGGTACTTTGTATTACGTCGCCATATTCATATTGTTCTGCAGCGACCCTTGGAAGCATTATTCCATAAAAACCATAAATCTTTTGAACAAAAGATGAGCAATCAAGCCCATTGGCAATTCTATCTCCACCGAAATTATAATTTATTCCCTTGAATTCTCTTGCCGTCCTGACTATCTGCTTATTTAGGGGGATATCGTTTTCGACAACCTGTTTAGCAGATACCAGCGACGGCAATAAAACCAAGCATAAAAAAACAATTAGCTTGTACAATTAAGCCTCCAAAAAAGCAGTTAAGCTTTTATAAGCATGTCTCTTGCAGATTCTAAGGCTCTCTCTATGTTTTCTTTAGCCTCTTTTGGAATATTGTTGTCGTTTGCACGACCAAGTTTTAGATTTTCTATTGTAGTCTTTTTAATTGAGTAAAGGACAAAGCATTGGTACGAAACGGTATCTGTACTGCTATCCATTATCTCCTTATAAAAAACATCATCCCTATCAAGACCGCTGAAAATGTTCTTTGTAACGCTTGCCATGGTGTCTTTTACATAACCTGCCATTGGCTTCTCACTGTCTCCTTCACGAGTCATTCCAAGCTCGGCAGTAAAAGCCTCGTTAATAAGACCGGAAATGTTTCCTTTAATGTTCATTAAAGCCATTTTGTAACAAGTTTCTAGGCTACCCATTGTTGCAACAGATGATTGAGCAGAATAATATTTGAATTTATCTGCATCAGGGGTCTTCTTTTCCAGCAATTCTTTGTTGTAAGCTTTAAGGTCGCTCGCCCACAAAGGAACATCAAGTTTTGGATCATGTTGTGCTATTTCATCGTATTTAATGTCTCTTGAAGTTGACATTGTTGTAAAACGTTTCTTCTCTCCAGTACCGCTGCAAGCAAACACGAACAAAACACAAAAACACAAAAACAATTTGTTTGTCATAAAAACCTCCTAAAGTTTTTTATATCCTATCATTCCCATACGACAAAAAGCGTCGTCTTACTGAACAGGAATGTAATAGCTGTAATTCCCGATCGTGTTCCCAAAACTATCCTTTAAAGTACCAACAAGATGAATATTGGTACCAACTGGCGCAGAAGCAGAGACGATAAATCTATTATAAGATGAATAAGACAACGTACAGTTACCTGCACTACCGTTTGCATTGGTTCCACAAGCACTATTTGAGCCATTGATATTGCCAAAATATGTAGAGGAATTAATAATAGTCAAATAGTTTGAGCCCTGCTCAACGAAGCTCATCCATAACCCGCTTCCATAATATAAGGATGCGTTATTAAGACTGAATTTAAGATAAAAATTTTCTCCAGAATTAACTACGCCGTTGCCGTTGGTGTCAGATATGCACGAATAGGTAGAAGTAAAACTTAAATTTGTGCTTCCAACGACCATATTAAATTGTCTTGTCTGAGTATCTCCAAGTGCATCGCTAATCGTTAATGTAAATAAAAGGCTAGTACCATTTGGAACGCTGGCTCCCACCAATATTTTTGGGTTCCAGTTATCTGTATAGCATTGACCATTATAACCATTAGCATACCCACATTTTTCTATGTTTTTATCTAAGTCGCCAAAATATAACATTGTGTTCGAAGGATAATAAGTCACAGATACATTTGGATTGTTTACCGTTAATAATGCTGTCGTTTGTTTTGCATCAGAAGTTCCTGTGTTCTTAACTTTTATTTGAAGATATCCGTATTCACCTGGGGTCAATTTCCCATTTGCAGTCTGCTCACTTACCAACATAACGTCAGAAATATTAAAATTAACGTCAGGACTAGCCGTGTTGACAGTAAAAGGAATGGCCCATGTTCTATTGGCAGAATCAATAAGATTTAATGTAAATGGAACTTGATTGCCATTAACAAAAATAGGAGACAAAACAACTTTTAGATAAAAATTATTAGAATCATCACAATGTCCAGGCCAAGTATAATCTACATCGCCACAAGATGAATTTCCTACCTGAATATCGCCAAAATACATTACATTTGAGTTATAATAACTAATCTGTACATTAGAGTTATTTGAAGAGACCGTACCTATAAGGCCTGATAAAATTACCTGACCAGTATTTTTAACTTTTATTTGTAAATATACTGTTTCACCTGCACTTAAAACTCCATCTTCGTTAATGTCGCCAAGTAAAGTAACAGAATCAAAAGCAACATTAATATTAGGGCTACCAGTAGCAACATTAGTTACTATTTGCCAAGTGTTCCCAGCATCATCAGATAAATTAAGAATTAAAGGAACTGGTGTTCCTTCTGTAAAAACTGAGGAGAGCTTTATTTTCAAGTAGTCACCATAATAAGAGCTATTACAGTAACCATAAGAAGGATTATCCGTACCACAAGCAGTTGCACCACCGTCAATAGAAGGACCAAAATATAATTTTGATCCATAATATGGATATGTTAATGTAATCCCTGGGCCTGTAGAAACAGTACCGGTTAAGTTGGTAATTTTAGAAGACGAATCATTTTTTATTTTTATTTTAATGTATGCATATTCACCGGCACTTAATATTCCATCACCATTTTGGTCTCCAAAGATCTCTGCTGAAACGATACTTATTCCAGCAGCTTCACCAGTAGCCGAAAAGGTGCCCGTTGTTGACCAAGCGTTAGAATATGCGTCTGTAATACCAACGTTAACCGTATAGTCGGTATTAAGTGCTGGTATTGTAGCATCAAAACTTAAACTTATTGTCGCGTCTTTGCCGCCAATACTTGCGAAAGTGAATATCGCACTAGAAGTAATTGTTGCGCCACCACTAACTGAGTTCAAGACGACGTTAAGGTTATCCGTAGAAGCATAGCCTGTGTTTTTTAGTGTCATATTACACGTAACATTAAGGCCGTTCATATTTATAGTATTGACGTTGCAAGAGGCACTATCAGCAACTATATTTGCCCTTAGATCTGGGATTGTTATTATTTCATTTTGAGATTGTGCTTGATCGCTGGCTCCTGTACCAAAATTCATTAAACACGAAAGATTTTTATCTCCAGTTGAGCTTGAACTTTTTTGTGTAATATTAATTTGCGTACTAAAAGGATCATTTGGCTTAAGTGAGTCAATTTTTATTTTTTGATCAACGGCGTAAAAATATGAATTTTCATCTGCCTTTACTTCAAACTCGGACCCTGAAAAATCAAAACCAGTACAATTTTTGAATTTAAGACTAACCGTTGCATCAATACCATCTACTTTTGTAACTGCAGAAACAACGTCTATTCCATTGGATTTCATGTTCAAAGGATCATCAAGTGTTACACCACCACAAATATTAGCAGGATCCCTTGCGTTATCGTAAACAGTTCCGCAAGAATAAAATGTAGTTATAAAAACAAAAAATAAAATAATATTTTTACTCACAAGCCCCCCTGTTAAAATTTAAAAGTAGTGGTAAATAAGATACTTTCGCTGCCAGGTGTAACACTATAAGTGACTGCTTGCTCTTCCGGAGGCAAAGGTGTTATTCCTTTTACAAGCAATATGATGCTTGCAATAGCTGTAGCGCTGCCAAATCCCAAATAAATGTATGCGTTTCTTGTCAGTGCTCCGTGTTTTTCCCTTAGAGCAACAATTTCCGAAGGGTTAGTACTTTTGTCATATTCAGACTTGGTTGACCTTGCTTCTATATATGAGGCAAGACTTAAAGTTAACATAGTTGCAGATAATAGTGACGTAGCAAAACCTGTCATTTTATATATTTTGGAGTTTCTAAGGTCTCTAAGATAATCCTCATCATATTGGACATAAAGAAGCTCATATTTTTTGGTTATCTTTTCACCAGGCATAAATCTGAGGTTGTCTTTTTGCGTTTTGTATTTAGATTTTTTAACATTTATTTTAAGATCTGTTTCAACATCCAAATCTTTTACTTCAAGAGGTTTTGATACATCATCGATCATACCTCTTGGTTCGTCGTCTATATAGATGTGCGATCCCGTTGGAGCATAAACAATTAGAGTCCCTTTTATTGGAATAAGATTTGTAATACTAATCGGCTTTTCTTCCCCTTCAACAAAATCAAAGTTTTCTACGTAATCATCGTAGCCCTTCTTTTTTACTTTTACTTCGTGTCGTTTACTGGCTTCAACAATGTATCGTCCAACAGGATTTTCTACCTTTACATCGTCAACAAAAACTTTTGAATCAGTTGGAATCTCGTTCCAAAGTATGTAGGCCTTAGGAGTATTAAAACTTCTTTTTATCTCTATAGGTTCTTTGTCGTCGGGCATTACGTCTATGGTCTCTATAATGTTGGCATAACCCAAAAGTGTAAAAACAACGTCGTGTGGACCAACTTTTATTGAGTGGGCCTTGTTGGTGGAAAGAGTTTTTCCGTCAACAACCACTTTGCCACCTTTTGGGCTGGTCTTAAACAAAACCTTTTTTGTGATATCAGATTTTTCGTAATTATCGCCGTAGAACATTATTTCTATCATGTGAGTAAAAGCCCTTTGTGCTTGATCAAGGTCTATCGCGTCCTGATTTATTTGAGGATCCTTTGCACTGTCACCAGAATCAACATCTTTTAATTGAACGTTTACTGTTATATTTTTATTATCGCTGGTGCTATAAAACTTTGAGAGTATTTCATAGTCGGCTTTTTTACGTTTTATATCCTGTACAGTTTTTTCAACACTCGTTACAGACTCGTTATATTTTATGGCTGAATCGTTTTTATAGTCGTCCAACGATACCGTAATAAAACCCATAGATTCAAGCTTGGTCCTTAAACTTCTAGTATTTAAATCGCTGATATTTTTCTTTTGATCTTTATCTATTCCATTAATACCTGACACATCGACGGGATGTACATAGATAACTCTTTTTGTGGACTCACTAGAATAAGCAGAACTGCCCAACGAAAACAAAACGCACAGCACTATGACGGACAGAAGTTTGTTTTTCATGCTTTGTATTATACTCATCCGAGCGTCAAATTTTGTCGTACCAACGTGTATAATGGTATTGCAGGGGGAACTATATGCGGATGTTCATTGGTCTATGTGTCGCTTTAACGCTGTGTTCGTGCAGTAGTAAAGGGCTTGGTGGCAACAATGATTATAATACTTGGTACACAGAGCTTACAAAAAGCCACCCTACTACACAATATAAGGTTGGTATTGGCTCTTGTGATATCCATACTGGCGATACGGCTTATGCGCTTGAGTGCGCTCGTAAACAAGCCTTATTGAACCTTGTTAACAGCATTAGTTCAACTGTTGAAGGCTCTGCCTTGTTAAATACAGATCAAGAAGAACAAAATATGTCGTACCAGTTAAAAGAAGAAAGTAGCGTCAGTGTAGATGATGTTAAATATGTAGATGCCTACATGGATAATAAATCCGTTTCAACAGGCGCAGTGCTGGACTTAAAACAATTTAGAGAAAGTTTAATCAAAAGTGCAAAACAAAAACAAGAAATCCTTAAAGATGCCAATATGAATCAGGCAAGAATAGCCCTAAAAGAATTATACAAAATAAAAACATTAAATAATGCACTGTATCCCGACTATATATTTGTAGATAACAAGTTAATAGCAGAGTCCCAAAAAAAAGTTGACGCTTATATTAACGACGTAAAATACTTTAACAAATCAAAAAATCCAGTAATCACAAAAGCCATCCAAGACGAAGGCCTAAAGCTAACCAACTCCCCCGACAGTAATGATATAACAATAAACTACGTCGAACACATAACAAGCACTCGCCTTCAAGACGGACTCTACCAAAGCTCCGGCTACGCAGTTGTATCTTTAAAATCAAACAACATTTCAAAAGAGTTAAAAACAGATGTGTTTACGTTTTACGGGCCTGAACAAAAACAGGTAGTTCAAAGGTTGAAGACGAAGTTGGGGATGGAGACACAGACAATATTAAGAGTTTTTTTAGGAAGTTTCTAACTCAAATATTCATCCCATTTCATCAATTTATGAACAACATCGTCTTTATCTGACTCATTTATATTGGAAGTTGTTGTGTCATCTAAACTTGCTCTACTTTCTATCAACTTTAATTCGACTTTATCATTATTTCCTTCTTTAGCCATCGACAGTATTGTTTTAACACATTTATCTTTTATACCCACATCAGCACCTTTCGATATCAACAAAGATTCCGTTTTTTTTGCTTTGTTTTCTATTGCCAAAGCCAATGCTGTTTGACCGTTATTATTTATAGCATTTAAATCAGCACCTTTCGATATCAGAAGTTCTGAAGTCTCAACAAAATTATTTGCCGCAGAACACATTAAAGCCGTATGTCCAGAAGCAGTTCTCATCTTTATGTTGCCATCAAATTCAATTAGTTTCGCTACTGTTTCCGTATGTCCCATAATGCTCGCATACATTAAGGCAGTACCCCCAAGCTTAGTAATTTCATTTATATTTGCGCCAAGCTCCTTTAATTTAACAACCGTTTTGGTGTGACCATTTCTAGCAGAAAGCATCAGTGCTGTTGCACCTTTATTATTTTTAATATTTATATTAGCCTTTAATTCAACCAATTTAGAAACTAGTCCACTATGACCATTCCTTGCAGAATGTATCATGGCAGTCCAGCCAGCTTTATCTTTTGCATCAATATTGGCGCCCCTTTCTATCAAAATAGAAATAACTTCATCGTAACCTCTATTCGCTGCACAAATTAATGGGGTCCAACCTTCGTTATTTTCGTCATTAACATCTGCACCTAATTCCAACAATTTAGAAACAGCTTTTTTATGTCCATTAATACAAGATAACATTAGTGAACTCCAGCCATCTATATTCTTTGATTTTACACCTAAACCTAATTCTTTTAGTCTAGCTATTGTTTTTACATACCCTCGTTTTGAAGCAATCAGCATATAGCTACTATCTAACAAAACGTTGTTAGGTAACACTTCGGCTAAAATAGACACAACTTTTTCATCTGAACATGGACTCATTTGGGAAAAAACATACTCCAAATATCTGCTTGTCACCTCTTGCCTGTTTTTTGTACTATCCATAGCATTGGCGGTGGTTTCCTTGGAGCTTAGTTCAAACCCGATAGAGGACAATGTCCTTTTTATTTCAGCAAGCATGTTTGGAGCAAAATTTTTGATATTTAAAAGATTTTCATCAGTCATTTTTACAAGATCTTTAACATGCACAATATTTTTCTCACTCAAACAACTAACAATATTGGTAGATAGAGGTAAATTACTTAGCCTCTCATCAAGGCCATTTTTCCTATTAGCAATACTCACCGTGGGTGATACCATATGTTGATTGGTCTTGATTACCGTCTTTTCCTTTTTCAGAGTCAGCCCCATACTTAAGAGTATTCGCTTTATTTCATCTAAGCAACTATGGCTAAAATTTCTAATATTTAATAGTTCCGTCTCAGTTTTGAATATCAGGCCAGCAATATTTTTGATACCGTCAGCATCGAGACATTTAAAAGTTCTAATGGACATATCCAATCCACTTATTCGTATATTTAAATTTTCAGTATCTGGCACAGCCAGACTTGTTTGATCTGAAGACACATGCTCTATTGAACTATTTAATTTTTCATTATCTGGAATATAATTTATTGTTTTCAGCAAACTAATTATTTCTTCACATGTTGTTGGACCAAAAATACGAGACAATTGTATCTTATTGGGCTGTTTGTCTATGTAATTCTTGAGGGTAAGCATATTTTTCCATTTTGACGGTTGCCCATTAGTTATCAGTCCTACACCATTAATTTTTTCCTCTAGTTTTTCTACAGCTTCTCTGGAAAGGCCAATAGCACCAGAAGTATAAATAAATTGCCGCCCAGTTAATTTTAACACATTATTAACTTCTTGTGTTTTTTCAAATTCTTGCATTTTATCTGGAATACCACTTTTAAGTTCATCATCTAAATTTTCCATAGTAGTCCATTCTTCATAAGGTAGATCTCCTGTTTCTCTTACGTTTTCCAGCCATTCACAGAGTTTTCCAGAATAGGAAAGAAACAGATCTTTTTTTGCTCTTGTCATGGCTACATAAAGTTGACAGCCATACCTGTACTGTTCTTCTATTAAACTATCCTTTGGCGGTAAAATACCATCACAACAATTTACAATAACAACCGTATCAAATTCATAGCCCTTAGTTTGCTCTAAATCAGAAAGAACCAGGTTATTTTCAATTATATCTTTTGTCCCATCCAAAACTTCAATTCCTATTTTTTTCCCAAACTGACTGACTTCAAATAAAGAGTATCCCACTATTACAATACACCCTTTATGACCTTTATATCTCTTAATCTCGCTATCTATAAAGGATCTTGCATAGGCTATTTCATCCTCTAAACAATTGGCCTTGCAAACGGTTGGTAGCTGACCAGATCTATTTGCATAATCAGGAGAAAGTAATTCATAGTCTCCAGCAGATTCTTCCATACCATCGTGTAAGTTTTTGGTTAGAACAACATAGGCGGCTTTTAGTATTTGCTTAGTATTTCTATAGTTCTTTTTTATAGCAAACTTTCTATTAGTAATATCTATGTTCCCTTCTTGAATATTTGTATATTTTGGCAAAATATGCTGAACAAGATCTCCACAACAAAAAATATCATTGCGACCTTCGCTGACTAGTTTTCTTATTATTTGCAATTCTGTTACACCAAAATCCTGAGATTCATCTATTATTATGTGGGAATAAGACTGTTCTATCTTATCAAGAAACCTATACAACTCTGTTGTAAGGCCTAAATAATCTACAACCCCATTTTGATCCATATGTTCTTCCCACTTAACTAACCCACCTAGAAGAATGGTTCTTTGATCTTGTTGAAGAGGATATTTTCTACCTTGTCTTGGTATACCTGATTGTTCATTACCCTTTTTTCCTAAGTATTTATCTCTTTTTCCCATATCAAGAACACTTCTTATCCAGTCAAATTCCTCTCTTATATACTTTTCAGCATCTAAAGGATTCTTTTCTCTTGATATCAACTGTCTGTGCAAAGGT
>Ga0118677_10012892_pt1 | contig 12159 bp, 8 predicted proteins | sample AliMusrvi5mmetaG_FD_86154 | JGI IMG/M metagenome (GOLD analysis project Ga0118677, IMG submission 86154)
GACGACCGCACGGGTCGGCACGGCGGGTTCAGGCATCGGCGGCCGGGGACGCTTCCGCGGAGACGGCCTTCTCCGCCCGCGCGCTTCCCTTTTCCCGCTTCTGGTTGGTCGGGCACTCTCGGTTGCCGCATTTGGGGAAGCCGCCCTTGCCGTTGAAGCTCCGCCAGACCATGTAGCTGCCGCACGTCTCGCACGTGCGGCCCTCCATCGGGAGATCCCAGCTGATGAAGTCGCAGGCGGGGTCGCTGCCCTTCTTGTCGCAGACGTAGAAGCGCTTGCCGCGGAACTTCTTCGAGATCCGGACGACCAGCCCCGAGCCGCACTTCGGGCAACTGCCCCTGACCGTCTGGTCGACGTTCTTCTTGTACTTGCAGGTCGGATAGCGGGAACAGGCGATGAACTTCCCGTACGAGCCGTCCTTCAGGATGAGGTCGCCTTCCCCGCACTCCGGGCATTTCTCTCCGGTCGGCACGCCCTTGGAGACGTCCGGCTCCGTCGTCGTCGTGCCGTCCGGTCCGGTCACGGACTTCAGGATCTTTTCCGTGTGCTTGCACTTCGGATAGTTGGAGCAGCCGATGAACTTCCCGAACCGCCCTTCCTTCTCCTGCAACTGGCCATCCTCGCAATCGGGGCATTTCCCGACGACCACCGGCGGCATCTTGTCGCCGTCGCCGTCCTTCGCCTTCTCGACCAGCTTGTGGAAGCCGGGATAGAAGTCGTCCAGGACCGCGACCCAGCCGCGCTCCCCCTGCTCGACCGTATCGAGCGTCCCTTCCATCCGAGCGGTGAACTTGACGTCGACGATGTCCTCGAAGTTCTTGAGCAGGTAGTTCGTCACCTTGGTGCCGAGTTCCGTCGGAAGGAGGAACTTCTTGTCCTTCTCGATGTACTTGCGGTCCAGGATCGTCGAGAGGGTCGGCGCATAGGTCGACGGGCGTCCGATCCCCTCCTCCTCCAGCGCCTTGATCAGCGTCGCTTCGGTATAGCGCGCCGGAGGCTGGGTGAACTTCTGTTCCTTCAAGATGCCGGACAGGTCGAGGGGCTCCCCTTCGACGAGTTCGGGAATGCGCTCCTTGCCGTCGTCCTCGTCCGATTCCTCGTCCTTCTCGACGTCCTTTTCTCCGAAGGCGGCGAGGAATCCGTCGAAGCGCGGGGTCTCGCCGACGGCACGGAAGACCTGGCGGCCGGCTGCGACGTCGAGCGTGACCACGTCGAACTCCGCCGGGGGCATCTGCGAGGCGAGGAACCGCTCCCAGACGAGCCTGTAGAGGCGGAACTGGTCGTTCGAAAGGGAGGCGCGCACGGACTCGGGGGACAGGTCGAAATGGGCGGGACGGATCGCCTCGTGGGCGTCCTGAGACGTGTTCCGGTTGGCGTAGCGGCGGGGGCTGGAAGGCACGTATTTCGGACCATAGGTCGATCCGATCAGACGCCGCGCCTCCGCGACGGCCTCTTCCGAGACGCGCACGGAATCGGTGCGGATATAGGTGACGAGGGCCATCGTGCCCTGACCGGCGAGTTCGACGCCTTCATAGAGTTGCTGGGCGACGCTCATGGTCTTCTTCGAAGGGAAGCCGAGACGACGGGAGGCCTCCTGCTGGAGGGTGCTGGTCGTGAAAGGAGGCTGCGGGGAGGGCTTCTTCGTACCCTTCTTGATGGAGAGGACGGAGAAGGCGGATTTCTCGACGTCCGCGAGGATCCGCTCCGCGGTCTCCTTGTCCTCCACCTTGACCTTGCGGGGACCGCCGTCCGCCTTGCCGGTCTTCTTCGGCGCGTCGGGGAGCTCGCCGAAGTACCTCGCCTTGAAAGTCCGCTTCGCGGCCTTCTTCGCGAGGACCGCCGTCAGCACCCAGTATTCTTCCTTCTTGAAACCCAGGATCTCGTTCTCCCGGTCGACCACCATGCGGGTCGCGACGGACTGGACCCGTCCCGCGCTGAGTCCTTTCCGGACCTTGCGCCACAGGACGGGGCTGAGTTCATAGCCGACAAGGCGGTCCAGGATGCGGCGGGCCTGCTGCGCGTGGACGAGGTCCATGCCGATCGGGCGCGGACTGGCCACGGCGGCCCGGACGGCCGGCTCGGTGATCTCGTTGAAGGAGATGCGGCATGCCTGTCCCTCCGGAAGACCCAGGACCTCGGAGATGTGCCAGGCGATCGCCTCCCCTTCGCGGTCGGGGTCGGTCGCGAGGTAGATCGTGTCGGCCTGCGAGGCTTCCTTCTTGAGTTCGGCGACGACCTTCTCCTTGCCGTCCTTGATGACATAGGAGGGCGCGTACTGCTTCTTGACGTTGACGCCGGTCTTCTTCTCGGGCAGGTCGCGGATATGGCCGACGGAGGCGGTGATGTGGTAGTCCTTGCCTAGGTACCGTCCGATGGTCTTCGCCTTCGCCGGGGACTCGACGATCACGAGCTTTCTTGACATCCGTCCTCCTGTGCCGGGCTCTCCGCATCCTGTTCGGGGACGGGGGCTCCGGCTCGACTTACTTTATAGCCGAATGCCGCGAGTTTTGTCAAAAGACCTTTCGGCTCGCACGATACCGTCCGTTCTCCTTTCGGACCCGATTCTCGATCTCCAGGCGCACCAGCGCGATCGAGACTTCCTGGATTCCGAAGCCGAGCCTACGCGAAAGGGAATCGGCGTCGAGAGGTTCTGCACGCAGCAGGTCGAGGATGCGCTCCTCCGGATCCCGACCTTCTCCGGAGGGATCGCCGACCGTCCGGCCCGGCGTCGCGAACCCGCCCAGTCGGAGGCTCGCGGGCAGCCGCTCCAGCAGGTCCTCGGAATCGGTCAGCACGAAGGCGCCCTCTTTCAGGAGCTGATTGGTACCGTCGCAACGGTCGCTGAAGATGCTGCCCGGCACGGCGAAGACGTCGCGCCCCTGGTCGAGCGCGCATCCCGCTGTAATCATCGTTCCGCTCCTCGCGGAGGCCTCCACGACCGCCGTGGCGTCGCAGAGCCCGCTGATGATGCGGTTCCTCGCCGGGAAGAGATTGCTCTTCGGGGGCGTACCGGGCGGCAGTTCGCTGAGCAGGACGCCGTTTCCGCGGATGCGAGCGGCAAGCCCTTCGTTCTCGCGCGGATAGACCGAGTCGATTCCGTTGGCCATCACCGCGACGGTGGGTCCGCCCGCTTCCAGGGACCCCTCGTGCGCCATCGTGTCGATCCCGTGTGCGAGCCCGCTGACGACCACCACGCCGTTGCGCGCGAAATCCCTGGCGAAGCGGACGGCGGCTTCTTCTCCGTAGGGAGTCGGTTCGCGCGTGCCGACCACGGCGACGCACGGCCGCTCGAGAATCTCCAGGGGCGAAGCGAGGGACGACAGGTGGAACAGGACCCGCGGAGGCCCGGCGATCGATCGGAGGCGCTTCGGATAGGAAGGGTCCTCCTGCCAGACCGCGCCGCCGCCGATCGCCTCGATTCGTTGTGCGGAACGCCGCGCCTCCTCTCTTCCCTCCTTCAGAAACCTTCCCAGCGATTCGACGGCTTCGGGCGGGCCACCGAGCAGTTCCTTCAGCGTCCGGTCCGAAGCCTCGAAGAAGGCTTCCGGCCGTTCCAGCCGACCCTTCATCCGTTCGAAAGCGGCACCCCGGATCCGCGCCTTCGCCATCAGGAGGGACACGAAGACGAGAGCCTGCAGTCGCGTCTCCATCAGTCCCTCCCCCGGTCGTACTCGGCCAGGCGGTAGTCCAGCGCCTCGAGCACGTGGTTTCCCGCAACGGCGGGCGTCCCATCGAGGTCCGCCAGCGTCCGGGCGACGCGAAGCACTTTCTGGAAGCTGCGTACGCTCAGCTTCTTCGCCTCCGCGAGCCGGGCCGCCTCCGCGACGGTGCCGGGTGCCGACCCGAGCACCGCCTCGAGTCGGTCGCCGGGAATCCTCGCGTTCCAGCAAGCCTCCCCTAGGACAGCGGCGTTCCTTTCCTTTTCCAGCGCGGCGGCACGCGCCACGCGCTCCTTCATCGCCACGAGGTCCTCCCTTCCGGAATCCCGTACCGTCTCTTCCATCGACTCGGCGGCGACGCGCAGCACCTCCACCTGGAGATCCATCCGGTCGATCAGGGGTCCCTCGATCCGGGACGCATACTTTCGGACCGAAGTGCGGGAGCACCGGCAACCTCCGTGGGGCTCGAGGCGAGCGCCGCACGGACAGGGGTTCGTGGCGCCGACGAGGACGAACTCCGCGGGAAATACGAGCTGCGCTGCGTTGCGCGACATGCGGACCACCCGCTCCTCCGCAGGCGTCCGCAGGGATTCAAGGACGTGCGGGCTGAATTCGGCGAGCTCGTCCAGGAACAGGACGCCCTTGTGGGCGAGCGTCACTTCGCCGAACCGAGGCCGTCCTCCGCCTCCGACGAGCGTGGCGGCCGTGGCGGAGTGGTGGGGCGAACGGAAGGGACGCTCGCGCATCCGGCCGATTCGAGGCGGAAGAAGTCCTGCCGCGCTGTAGACCCGGGTGACCTCGAGCGACTCCGCCGCATCGAGTTCCGGCAGGAGGTACGGAAGCAGCGACGCGAGCAGGGTCTTGCCGGACCCGGGGCTGCCGACGAGGAGGAGGTTGTGCATGCCCGCCGCGGCGATCTCCACGGCCCGAAGCGCCTTGAGTTGGCCGCGGACCACCGCAGGTACGACAGGTGGCTCGGACGGAGGTTCGAGAATTCCCTCGCGGGCGGCCCGGGAATCCGCCGTCTTTCCCGACAAGACCCCGATCGCCTTGCGGAGGCTCCGCACCGGCAGGATGCGGAGTCCGGTCAGCATCCCGGCTTCACTTCGGTTGTCCCATGGGACGAGCACCGTGCGGATTCCGCCTTCTTCCGCGACGCCGGCGCGGTTGACCGCCCCGTTCACGCCGCGTACCTCGCCGGTCAGCGACAGTTCACCGAACGACAGGACCGAAGGTCCCGCCGGCAAGGGAGGGATCTGACCCGAAGCGGCCAGCACTGCCAGCGCCAGCGGCAGGTCGAAGCCGGTCCCTTCCTTGTGGATCCAGGCCGGCGCGAAGTTCGCCGTGATCCGGCCGCCGGGAAACTCGAGCCCGCTGTTGCGCACGGCGGCTCGCACCCGTTCCCGGGCCTCGCGCACGTCGGACCCCACCCTTCCGACGATGTCGAAGGACGGAATGCCGTTCTGGATCGACACCTCGATCCGGACGAGCGTCGCATCGACTCCCTGGAGCCCGCTGCCGATCGCCTCCGCATATCTTCCCGCCATGAATCCGTCCTCGCCTTCCCGTTTTCTTCAGCATACGGAGCGACGCGCGGTCCGGCTCCGTGCGACTACGACAATTTCCACGCATTCGCTGCGAATTCCTCCTGAAACGGCCTCGGATTCGTCGGCGGTAAGCCGGTTCTCCGCTTCCGATTGCCATCCGCAGGACGCGCGGTCTATAATCCAACAGGAAACAAGGAGGGACCTGCATGCGTCTCGGAATCGTCGGACTGCCGAATGTCGGCAAAAGCACCCTGTTCAACGCGATCACCCAGGCTGGGGCGGCCTGCGCGAACTATCCGTTCTGCACGATCGAACCCAACGTCGGCATCGTCGCCGTCCCGGACCCCCGGCTCGGCAGGCTGGCCGAGATCTTCAAGCCCGAGAAGATCACGCCCGCCGTGATCGAATTCGTCGACATCGCGGGTCTCGTCCGCGGCGCGAGCAAGGGCGAGGGCCTCGGCAACAAGTTCCTCTCCCATATCCGCGAGGTCGACGCGATCGTCCACGTCGTCCGATGCTTCGAGGACCCGGACGTGATCCATGTAGAAGGCACCGTCGATCCGAAGCGCGACATCGAGACGATCGACCTCGAACTGGTCCTCGCCGACCTCGAGTTCATGGAGCGCCGCGTCGACCGCACGCGCAAGATGACCAAGGACGGGGGAAGCCAGCACGCCGACGAACTCGCTTGCTACGAGCGGATCCTGCACGCGCTCGAACAGGGCCGATCCGCCCGCGCCCTCGAATTCCCCGCCGAGGAACTCGCCTTCGCGAAGGCGCTTCCGCTGCTCTCCATGAAGCCGCTGCTCTACGCGGCCAACATCGCCGAGAAGGAAGTCCCCCTGCCCGAGTCGGCGGCCGTGAAGACCGTCCGCGACATCGCCGCGACGGAGTCCGCCGAAGTCGTCCCGATCAGCGCCCGCATCGAGGAGGAGATCGCTTCCCTGCCCGAAGAGGAGCGCGCGATGTTCCTCCAGGAGCTCGGCCTGCACGATTCCGGCCTCGACCGCATGATCACGGCGGGCTACCGCCTGCTGGGCCTGATGTCGTTCCTCACTGCCGGTCCGACCGAGGTGCGCGCCTGGACGATCCCGATCGGCACGAAGGCCCCCCAGGCAGCCGGCAAGATCCACACCGACTTCGAACGCGGCTTCATCCGCGCGGAAGTCGTCGCCTATCGCGACCTCGTCTCCCTCGGCTCCTATCCGGCGGCGCGCGAAAAGGGCCTCGTCCGGTCGGAAGGCCGCGAGTACGTCATGCAGGACGGCGACGTCGTCGTCTTCCGCTTCAACGTCTGATTCCGATCCGGAGCCAGGGTCCGTTCAGGTCTGCCGGTCCTTCGGGAGCCGGATGCCGCGCGTCGTGAGCGTGTCCTCGAGCAGCCGGTCGACGTGCCGTTCCAGCTCGTCCCGGTCCCCGTCGTTCTCCAGGACTTCGTCCGCGAGGGCGAGATAGTCCTCCTGCGGAATCTGCACGGCGATCCTCCGCCGCGCCTCGTCTTCCTTCATGCCCCTCGCGACCAGCCGGGAGATCCGCACCGGCTCGCCGGCGTGCACGACCCAGATCGAATCGCAGACGTCCACGAACCCGTTCTTCACGGGAATCGGCACGTCCAGCGCGACGACCTTCGCGCCCTTCTCCTTCAGCGCCTCGAGGCGCTCGCCCATCACGGCCAGCACGTGCCGGTGCACGATCGCGCTCAGCCGGTCCAGGGCCATCCGGTCCTTGAAGACGAGCTGGGCCATCCCCTTGCGGTCCAGCGAACCGTCGGAGCGCACGGCCTTCCGGCCGAACGCCTCGAGGATCTCGCCCATCGCGCGGCCCTCCGCGGCCGTCAGCTCGTGGGAGATCGCGTCGGCGTCCAGCACGGGCACCCCGCGCTGCGCGACGCGCGCGGATACCGTCGACTTGCCGCTCCCGATTCCCCCGGTGATGCCGATCACGAACATGCGTTCCCCCTACTTCGTCTCATACCAGCTGGAGCCGGCGTGGACGTCGACCCGGAGCGGCACCGCGAGGTCCGCGGCCGTCTCCATGCATTCCTTCAGGATCCGGGTGGCCTCCTCGACCTCCGCTGCGGGAGACTCGAGGATCAGTTCGTCATGGACCTGCAGGACGATCCGGGTCTTCATCCCGAGCGCCTTCAGCCGGTCCGAGGCGCGGACCATCGCGATCTTGATGATATCGGCGGCGGTCCCCTGCAGCGGCGTGTTCATGGCGGCGCGCTCACCGAAGGACCGCATGGCGCGGTTCGGGGACGAGAGCTCGGGCAGCGTCCGGCGTCGGCCGAACAGGGTCTCGACGTAGCCGGTGCGCTTGGCCTCCTCGATCGTGTGGTCGAGGTACCGTCGGATTGCCGGGAACTGGCGGTCGTAGTCGTCGATGATGCGGCGCGCCTCCGGAAGCGTGGAGCCGATGTCCCGGGAGAGGCTGTATTCCCCGATCCCGTACAGGATGCCGAAATTGACGGCCTTCGCGCGCGAGCGCATGACCTTCGTGACCTGGTCCAGTGGAACGTGGAAGACCTTCGCGGCGGTCTCCGCGTGGATGTCGACGTCGTCGCGGAAGGCGCGGATCATGTCCTCGTCCATCGAATAGTGGGCCATCAAGCGGAGCTCGATCTGCGAATAGTCGGCGTCGATCAGCAACATGCCGGGTTCGGGGACGAACGCCCGCCGGATTTCGCGCCCCTGTTCCATACGGACGGGGATGTTCTGCAGGCTCGGGTCGGAACTGCTGAGGCGCCCCGTCGCGGTCGCCGTCTGGTGGAACGTCGAGTGGACGCGTCCGTCCGTCGGCGAAACGAGACGCAGCAGGCCATCGACGAAGGTCGCCCTGAGCTTCGACACCTGTCGGTACTCGAGGATCTTCGGCACCGCCTCGTGGCGGTCGGCGATCCCTTCCAGGACCTCGGAATCGGTCGAGAATCCGGTCGCGGTCTTGCGCGCCGACGGGAGCGCGAGTCGGACGAAGAGGACTTCGGCGAGCTGCTTCGGGGAGTTGATGTTGAAGACTGTGCCGCACAGGCGGTGGATCTCCGCTTCGAGTTCGGCCTGCCGGACGCTCAGCTGTCCGGACAGCGCCTGCAGGACCTCCGTGTCGACGCGGAACCCGATGCACTCCATGTCCGCCAGGACGCCGGCGAGCGGCATCTCGACCTCCTCGAGCAGATATTCCAGCCTGCGCTCCGAGATCTCCTTCCGCTGCAGCTCCGCGACGATGCGCGCTTCGACGGCCTCCGCGGCGGCCTCGAGCGCGGCGTCCGACGGACGGCCCTCGTCGGGGGCGCGGGACGCGGCGGCCGGGTCGGCCATCCCGAGCGAGAACAGGTCGGTCTGGGGAGGTGTCCTGCGGTCGTCGGCCGTGGGAGCCGTCCCCGGATTCCGGAAATCGATCGGTGCCTTCCCCGTCGCGGTCTCGTACAAGGAGGAGAGGCTCTTTCTCGTGCTGCCGGAGTCGAGGAGATAGGCCGCGATGCCCGGGTCGAACAGACGGCGCGCGAGCGGCGGCGTCGATTCGGTCAACGCGAAGGGTCCCTTCAGCAGGTCCTTGCTGCCGTGGCAGGCGACGTCGCAGACGAGACGGAAGGAGGGAGCGGACTCCAACGGGGCCAGAACGGCTTCCAGGCCTCGGGCGGCCTGTTCGGACGTCAGCATGACGGCCGGACCCTGCTCGAAAGAGACCGCCCAGGACCCGTCACGACCACCCGACAGGCCGACGGGGCCCGGATATTCCTTGCGGGCGCGCAGCAGTTCATCGAGTCCCTGGACCGGCGCATCGACCCCGTGGACCGCCTTCGGGTCCTCGACCGGTCGCAGCGAGAACCGGTCGAGGAAGCTCCGGAAACCGAGTCTCTGGAACAGCGGGACGACCCGGACCGGATCGAGCGGGTGGAGGAGGAAGGTTCCGACCGGCACGTCGACCGGCACGAACCGGTCGATCGTGGCCAGCCATCTCGATTGGTAGGCGGTCTCCCGCTCGGCGGCCAGTTTCGCGCCGATCGCCGGCTTCTCTCGCTCGATCTCCGGGAGGGCGGCATACACGCCGTCCAGAGATCCGTACTTCTGGACGAGCGCAAGGGCGCCCTTCTCCCCGATTCCCTTCACGCCCGGGATGTTGTCCGACACGTCTCCCATGATCGATTTCAGCTCGATCATCTGCTTCGGAGCGAGGCCGTACCGTTCCCGCACGGCCGCCACGTCATATCTTTCGGTCTCGGTTCGACCTTCGCGCGTCGTCGGGACGAGGATCTCGACGCGGTCGTCGACCAATTGCAGCGCGTCGCGGTCTCCGGTCAGCACGAGTACCCGCAGGCCCCTTTCGGCGGCCAGGCGGGATACCGTGCCGATCAGGTCGTCCGCCTCGAAGCCTTCCTTCTCGATCCGCGCGACGCCCATGGCGTCGAGGATGTCGCGGATCAGCGGCATCTGGACGGCCAGGTCGTCCGGCATGGGCCTGCGCTGGGCCTTGTAGGAAGGGACCTGCAGGTGGCGGAAGGTCGGCGCCTTGAGGTCGAACGCGGCGCAGGCATGCGTCGCGCCCGTTTCATGGAGAAATCTCCAGTAGATCGTGAGGAAGGCGTACAGAGCGTTCGTCGGGGTCCCGTCGGGAGCCCGGAGCGCATTCCTGCCGGTCAGGCCGAAGAAGGCCCGATTGAGGATGCTGTTGGCGTCGATGAGGAGCAGCGTTTCCTGGGTCAATTCCCCTTACCTTCCGAGGTCCACCTTCAGGAGGCGGAATCCGTCTCCGGTGTTTCCGGACAGGAAGGCGTCCGCGTCGGCGATCCCGAGCGCCGTGAACGTGCTTCCGATATCCCTTCCGTCGATTATCTCAATACGGAAGGGGGAAGCGCAAGGGGCGAGGGTCGCGGAAATCGCATCGGCACGGTTCTGGATGGCGTTCGAGGCATAGAGGAGCAGGAGGGTCAGCGTGCCATCGCCGTTGCGGTAGCCTCGGAACGCGGCAGGCGAGCCCATCGCGCCGGAGGAGACGAGCGTCGAATATGCCGTGTAGGAACCGGTCGAGGCCTTGAGGGTGACGGACGGAAGCTGCGCGACCTCCGTCAGGACGAGACGCGAAGCGGCCGTCAGGCCTTCGCCCCCGGTCAGCGCGTCCTGCGAATCCACGGCCGTTCCGCTGGGAGATCCGGTCATCGTCTGCGGAGCGAAGGAGCTGTCCTTCGACGCGGGGGTGATCGAATGGCCTGCCGTCAAGGAAGTAACCAGTCCGCCCGCGACCAGGGAGGCGAAGACGCCGAAGGCCAGGAAGACGGCGAGTGCCGCGGCGACGGGCGCGTAGCGGCGCGTGGAGGGACGGAGGAAGAACGGAACGGTGCGTGGATTCGAGGAAGCGACGGCTTCCTGCTGGATCCGGGCGACGATCCGTGCCGTGAGGTCTTCGGACGGCACGGTGGTGCGGCGGCCTCGCACCAGCGGCTCGAGGGAGTCGCGCAGAGCGGCGCGGTCGGCGTACCAGGCGGAGCAGGAAGCGCAGGACGCGGCGTGGCCCCGGAGTGCATCCCCGGACGCTTCGTCCGGAATCCTGCCCTGCAGGTCCTCGACCTGGTCCCTGAACTTTCCGCAATCCTTGTCCATCGGTTCTTCCAGCCTCCTTGACGATGTTTATACGAAGGGCTCAGTACAATGGTTCCATTCCGCGCAGGATCGCGACCAGGGCCGCTCGCGCCCGGGCGAGCCTGGACTTGACCGTTCCCTCGCGGATGCCGAGGACGGCCGCGACTTCCTGGTAGGTCAGTCCCTCGATGTCGCGCAGGAGCAGCACGGTGCGGAATCCTTCGGGAAGGGTGCCGATCGCTTCGCGCACCTTGTCCGCGGACCAGCGCGCGGCGATCGTCTCGTCCTGCAAGGGCGCCTCGTCGGCGACTTGGAAGGCGACGCCGCCGTCTTCCTCCTCGATCTCCGCGTCCATGGAGACCCAGGGGCGGCGGGCGCGCTGACGGGCCATGTCGATGCAGGTGTTGCTCGTGATGCGGTAGAGCCAGGTGGAGAAGGACGCCTGGTCCCGGTAGGTGCCGATCGCGCGGAACGCCTTCAGGAAGGTCTCCTGTGAGGCGTCCTCGGCGTCCGCGTGGTTGCCGAGCAGACTGAAGCAGAGTCCGAAGACCTTCGGCGCATAGCGGACGACCAGCTCCTCGAAGGCCTCCCGGTCTCCGTTCGCCGCCTGGGCGACCCATGCCGCGTCGTCCGGTCCGGTCCTACCGTCCAGCAAGCGCACCTCCGAAGGCTTTCCCTGGTCCACTTCCCGTGGAAATTATACCAGAGACGACGAAAAGAGAGCGCTGCGAAACCGCGGCGCTCTCTTCCGAGTCCATGGATCGATGATGTCAGGATTCCGAGGGGGTCTCTTCGGGGATCTCTTCGGGAGTCTCCTCGGCTGTCTTGGGCTCCTCGACGAGCTCGCCGGCGTTCGGCGGGTCGATCGGCTCGACGTCCTTGATGCTGATGCTGATGCGGCGGGCTTCCGGATTCACGTCGAGCACGCGTGCGTCGACTTCCATACCTTCGTTCAGCACGTCGCCGGGCTTCGTCAGGCGGTAGTTGGAGATCTGGGAGATGTGGCAGAGGGCGTCGACGCCCGGGGCGATCTCCACGAAGGCGCCGAACGGGAACAGGCGGACGACCTTGCCGTGCACGATCGAGCCGACGGGGAACCGCTCCTCGAGACCATGGTAGGGGTCTTCCTCGGTGCGCTTGAATCCAAGGGAAATGCGCTTCTTCTCGGGGTCGAAGTCCTTGACGTAGACGTCGATCTCCTCGCCGACCTTGACCACTTCGGAGGGGTGGCGGATGCGCTTCCAGGAGAGTTCGGACACGTGCACGAGACCGTCCACGCCGCCGATGTCGACGAAGGCGCCGAAGTCGGTCAGGCTGCGGACGACGCCGCGGTATGTGTTCCCGCGCTCGAGCGTCGACCAGACCTCGTCGGCCTTGGCC
>Ga0118677_10012894_pt1 | contig 12159 bp, 15 predicted proteins | sample AliMusrvi5mmetaG_FD_86154 | JGI IMG/M metagenome (GOLD analysis project Ga0118677, IMG submission 86154)
ATCCCTGCTGGCAGGCCAAAATCCCCAGAGCCGTGGCAAGGTGTGTTTTACCGGTACCCGGGTTACCCGAGAAGATGACGTTCTGGCCGGTTTTAATAAAATCCAACCGTTCCAGAATGGGCAATTTTGCAACTGCATCTTCAGGGAGGTCTTCGCGGTTAATGTCATGCAGATATTTGTACTGAACAAACCCTGCCTGCCTCAACTGGGCTTTTCGCCTGTTTTCAACACGAACCTCAAGTTCACGTTCCATAAGACGCAGCAAAAAGTGTTCATAAGAAAGCTTCTCGCGAGTAGCCTCTTCTGCCACGGACTCACATTCACGACGGAAGGTAGGCAGTCTCAGTTCCCGGGAGAACTGATCAATCTGTTGTTTAATCTCCCGTGTGATCATGCTATCTCCTCCATGTTAATGGACATCAGTAGCGAGATCTCCTCCAACTGGAGGTTGGAAAAAGCTTCAATCTCCCCGGCAACTTCTTCCTCCGGAGTGTCGTTATTGGATGGTGGCTGGTTGCCAAGAAGTGCGATAATTTTTTCTGCGGTAACATCATCGGGACAAATCTAAAATTTGCAAAACCAAATGTTTTTAATTTCAAAACCAAATGTATATAAATTAATACCAAACTCTTCCGGAAATCAAATGTTTTTATTGTTACTTTTGTCGCGCCACTCAGTAATTAAAATTGGCTTATGTCCCATCAACATAGGCCCGGCAACGAAGTAATTCGTATGGTAATACTGAGTGGCACTCGTTATACCCGCCGGGCCTTTCCTTTTTATATCTGGTAATTTGCTGTAAGAACCTCTATTTTGGATGGTTTTACCGACTTTTTTGAAACAGCAATTGGCATCTTGAATTGCCGATTGAACCATGAATACCTATCCGAATATTCCCGTATGATGTCTTGAGGATAATTGCTTAAAAGAAAGCGTCCTTTTATGGCAGTTAAGGCATCTAAAAGTATCTTTAAATCTGAATGAGTATATCCAGAATAATGTGCCTGATCTGTTCCCGGATAAGGAGGATCAATATAGAAGAAGGCATTCTCACAGTCATAAGTCTTTATTACAGAGACAGCATCTTTACATTCAATTTGAGTTAATTCAAGACGTGAGCATATTTCCTCGGTAAACTGGCGCTTTTTATTTTTGACTTTTATAGCCATACTACCTTTTTTACGATCATACCCCCATGATGATGAGAGTTGTGAACCGAAGGACTGAGTTGCTAATACCCAAGTTGCCCATGCCCTGGTTACTAAATCACACCTTGCAGGGTTGCAATATATAGCCCATGCATGTTGATGTGTCTTACGACTGTGCAATGTGGATTTAACCATTTTATTTAGGTCCTTGAATCGTGTTTTGACCATCAGATAGAAATTTATCAACTCCTCATTAAGGTCATTAATAACTTCCACTGCAGCAGGATTCTTTGCAAAATAAACGGCAGCACCACCGCAAAATGGCTCAACGTAAAGATGATGTTCAGGAATCAGAGGCAGGATATGCCTCAGCATTTTTTGCTTGCCCCCATAATAGGATACAGGCGTCTTTAAACAAGGTTTCTGGTTCATTTAAATAGTGTTTTAGGGTTATTGCTTATGCCCATCCAACACATATTATGTTACAGTTATTTTTTAGCGGAGCATCGCCGCCTATCATTAAAATAGTTACTGTTTTGGCGTCGTATCCTGTTTGGGTGTCTCTGCTGACAGGTTCATTCCTTCCAGGTACTTCTGCCCTGTTTTGCCCGTAAAGGCAATTGTGAGCAAGGTTATCACAGCGCTGACCGGTATGAACGTCAGACCGGCGATCGTAAGCCTGAACTCTGCAGGTGACATAACAGGTTTACCCTGGTCATCACATGCGGTCTTCATATAGTTCAGCAACTGGAGGAAATTGTATTCGTATAATGTGATGCTGACAAAAATCAGCAGGATTGAAGCGATGACCAGGGCGAGAAACCCGGCCCTGATCGCGCTCTTTATGACTGTGCCATTGGGCTGCAGTTCATAGGTATATCCAAAGACTTGCATTTGGTGTTTTTTTGATCATTCTTGTGAAACCTTGATTTTGTAATTAGGCTCAAGAGCCTCTTTAATTGCTTTTTTTAACCTGTAATCGCTGAAGAACCCATTCAGGGCAGTCCGTATATCGGCAAACCTGATTTGAATTTTCTCCTCCTTAATTAATGTATCACCAATACCAACGATCCGTTTTTTAATCAAAGTCAATTCGATGTTGCTTCCAACAAGGGAGAAATAGCTTCCACTGTCAACTGCCTGGGTCAGCATGGCCCCAGAACTCCACGAATAGATGAACCGGGACCCATTATAAGTAGTATCTAATACCACACCAGGATGTTGAATCGTCTGACAGAAAGTGCCCAAAGAAAGACATATAAAAAATAACATTATAAACTTTTTCATAACTAAAATTTAAAAAGGGTTAAAAAATAATGACTGTTTTGGAGTAATAACTCCCCCGGTTGAATTTCCATAAACATAAAATATCATGTCATAAGCGATAGATGACCATACGGGGGTGGCTGTACCTCTGATATAATTACCTGCATGGGTTGAAGATGTTGCATCAACTCCATAACTTACAATATTTGATGAGTTACCAAAATTATAAGATAGGATTAAGCAATAATATGTATTGGCTGAAAGGATTATTTTGTTTGCTCCTGAAAAAGTAAATGTAATTAGAGTGTTTGATAAAGTTAAACTTGCCGCTGAAACAGGATCAGCAGTTGCCAAAACCGCACCGGTAGGCAAACAACTCGAAGTCCCATAGGTTCCCGTAACAGCATAAACTGAAACTGTAATATTATCAGTAGGTGCGCCTACTTTTTTTAAATAAAACTTACATGATCTAAGCGTATCCTGTACTGTATTTGTAAATGATTGGCCAACACTTACATAAGTCGCCCCTGCATAAATCCCCTGTGATGTTGACATATTGCTTTCGTTATAGCTATCAATCAAAGTCTGACCCTTGCCAATAATGGCTAAAAACAAAAACACAAATAGTAATATCTTTTTCATACTATTTAAAATCAGGTAATTGGCCTCCGATATAGTTTGTCCCATCCCATTTTAACCACATCATATCTTTTCCCCCGCTTGTGTTTGTCCAAGTTGGCGCTGTTCCACCTGACCAGATTACAGAAGGCGTAAATGCTAAAGTATATACTGTCGTGCTGGCTTCATGCGTAAAGATCAGCGTATAGGTAGCGCCTTTGGTGATTCCTGCAAGAGTTACGGTACAATTCCCATTGCGGGTAGCTGTATGTGTATTACCTCTGGATAGATACATGGTAAGGGCAGTCCCGGTATTGCCCCAATCTTTTTGTCCCGGTGCTACTGTAGAGTCGCAGGTAAGTTTTGTAACAGACATCTTTCCTCCGGTTATCAATGAGGTTGAACCTGCGATTACCGAAAACTTCGTGTCAGCCTGTGCTTTAGTGTATTTATTCAACAGGGAGTCCGGAAGTCCTGTTACATTTGATTGTGCATGAGTATGAGAAGCTGCTGCAGCCCCTACATCTCCATAGGTAGGTGTTGTATATGAAAATACATCTGATCCATTATTCTTCAACCATCCGGATGTACCTGTTAACCCAGAAATACTGGTAAGTTTTGAATTAGTTGGTTGCTTCCCATTCAGTTGGTTCTGAATCGAACTTGTGGCATCTTGGAACCGATCCTGGTATGGTGTCCGATATTTAGTAGAGTCACTCTTATGCCAACTTTGTGGATCAGTTTCAGTATAGCTGGATAATTTACCATTTAATTGATTCTGTATTGAACTTGTGGCATCTTGGAACCGATCCTGGTATGGTGTCCGATATTTAGTAGAGTCACTCTTATGCCAACTTTGTGGATCAGTTTCAGTATAGCTGGATAATTTACCATTTAATTGATTCTGTATTGAACTTGTGGCATCTTGGAACCGATCCTGGTATGGTGTCCGATATTTAGTAGAGTCACTCTTATGCCAACTTTGTGGATCAGTTTCAGTATAGCTGGATAATTTACCATTTAATTGATTCTGTATTGAACTTGTGGCATCCTGGAACCGATCCTGGTATGGTGTCCGATAATGAGTAGAATCACTCTTATGCCAACTTTGTGGATCAGTTTCAGTATAGCTGGATAATTTACCATTCAGTTGGTTCTGAATCGAGCTGGTGGCATCCTGGAATCGGTTATGAAAAGGAGTGACATAATGTATTGAATCATTCTTTGACAGTTTAGCAGTCAAAAGGATCAACCCCGAATAATACGACATTATCCCACCATTAAAGGAGGTGTCTGATTTCAACCAGTATGAGGACATCCCTGAAATTGGTTGATAATTTGCTCCCCACTCGTTTAATCCATCATACATTGCCTTGGGGGTGACATATCCATATGGTTTGTAATTGTTTGAATCACTCAATTTAGGGAATAATGTAGCATTATGGTAATCCCCCCAACCAAATGCAGTGTTTCCGTTTGTTGGGTCAGGATATGCAACCGTTTGCATGTATTTACTCGTCGGATCAATGACCACAAACCTTTTTCCTATTGGCGTAGTTTCAGCTAAAGAATCTGCCTTGTAACGCTTGAATTCGATATTGTCTCCCGACATTTTGAATTCGTCGAAATCGTAAATAATATCATTTCCTAATGAGGGACTTACCTGTACTCTAACCCCTCTCCCGACTTGTGCAAGGCTGGTTAGGTATACCTTTCTTCCGCCTGAAACTGAATGATAAAGAGTAAATCCATACATATTAGGATCAATAATAATGGCACCTTGTGTATCTGTGTCCACAACACTCCGTATGTCGATAACCGGGTTTACCTGGTCAGTGTTCGTAATAGTATGAGCAAATAAATTCGGCACCACAACTAAGTCATCAGGATTCCGCAGATGCATTTCATGCTCAACAGAATCGCGAATCCATCCATCCGAAGATACACCCACCAAAGAGTCAATCCGTTTTCCTGCAGAGTATAAATGACCATTTATGCGGTATAATGTCCCGTCAGATGGAATTGGAGCCACAGTACTGTTGGGAATCTTGATGACCGGCGATGTGACCCTGCTGAAGCTTGCCGGGTTTTGTGCTTGAGCAACAAAAATAAAAGCAATCAGAACAAATATTCCGATGATCCGTCTCATATCTATAAGGGTTTAAAAAGACATGTAATATTGAGAACCGCGCCGTTGTATGAATCACCATTACCGGCGTGATGTAAATACGCAGAAACCGGGTTTAACAAATCATAAACCCTATTAACGGTAATGGTGGTTATCCCGGGGGGAATTGGCTGTTCCTGGAACACTTCAAAGCCAGAGGGGTTTATCCCCATGCTTACCTGGGCAGTATGTTGGGTTGTATTCTCAATCACAACGCACATAAGCATAACTCCTGCAGTGATTGCATCGTAAAGCTGAGTGTCCCCCGTGATGCCTGTTTTTGCATAGTTTCCCCGAATCCCGAATGTCATGCCTTTGACATTTTGATCAGTGGAATCATCTAAATCAACACCTGTCATAACGAGCTCGCGTCCACTCATCATGGTTTCATTGTAAAGCGTTTTTAATAGCGCACGCTTAGTGTATTCGCTTGTGGTTACTACCAGGGCCTGAGATGCCCGGTTGGATTGTGCTTTGAAAGATATTTTATCCATGATAATCAATATTAATGATCAGCAATAGCAGGTGTTCCACCCCCCGTCGTTGGAATGGAGAAAAGCGTATTATCGACAAACTGAAGGTAAAATTGGAAGGATATGTAATTGGAATTCGATGTTGATGCCCCTGAAACATAGACATCACCATTTTTCTTTATCTTCAGGATCCCTGGTGCAACCGATCCATTATAGAAGAACCCCACCATATCCGCAGAAGGGCGTAAACCAACCGGAAGTGAACATAACAGGGCATTTGTAGCTGTGGCGTTGAACGCCGCCTGGAGCATATAACCATTGATCCGGTTCCCCTGGATACTTACTGCATTAAATCCAGTCGCACCTGAATTTCCAGTGGCAAAGGACAAGCTCATCTTATTGATCAGATTGGTCTGCAAACTGCTTTCAATATACTCCAGCAAAAGGCTCAAGAGAGTTGAAAGATCATTGTATGCATAACCAGTTCCCGGGTCTGTGGTTTGGTATACGATTTTGTAACGACGATAGCCGTAAACATCATGCGTGGTTGTGTCGTGGAACGTACGGTTTTCGGTGGTTGAAAAATCCGGGATCACATATAATGTTTTGTGAGTGTCCTTGGTAAAACTCACTGAAGGAACATAGTACACCTCATCCGTGTCAAACACATACCCTTCTGAAACATAAATCGTGGTACCATCAGTAAATACCATCCCGGTTAAGATACAGGCTGGCTCCTGCATGAGGGAAAGTATTATTGCAGCAGTGGTTTTTTTCACCTGGTCTTGCATCAGCTCCCAATCTTCTACTTTCAAAGGCTGGCCACCGGTGATGTTTAATAGTCTATCCATTACACAAATATTTGAATTATGAAGTATTTACCAAACAACTTGAACTTCTCTACTGTGGCAGCAATATCCTGAACGAAATCTGTCAGATCATGAGGTATGTTGACAATAAAGTCCACTGAAGTCTGATCGCTTTGGGAATAAACAAACGAGTCAGCCAGATCCATGTAGAATTCAGGAGTTGCAATCTCGGTATTAGAGAAGATCCATGGTCCGATTAAAAACCCGTCCGATATGAAAATTGCGGTACCGGTTCCATAGCGTTCATTGAGGTAATGCTCCAGATACGCAATTTGAGGTGTCATCTTCGCTTCTTTTATGCTTAATGTGTGAAGCTCTCTCAATTGTTCCAGGATCATCATTAAATAACTGATGGATACCGATAACCATGCAAGCCGCTTGACACTGCGCTTGTCTGGTGGCAATAAAAAGCGAATGACCCGATTAAGATTGAATGACCACATTGACGTTATCTATATAATTTACCACACTTTCACTCCATGACATTGTGAAATACCCGGATGCAGCTTCAGTGAACATGTCAACTGCGACATAGCTTCCACCGGCAGGTTTCACATAAGCACTGACAAGTTTCACATCGACAACTCCCTGAGCGGCCTGTATTGCATCGACAAGTTTTGATAGCCGTAATATCCCATCAAATTCCAGACTATCACCAAAAGCTTTAATCGCATCGTTGATCGGGAAAACGGATGAGCTGTTTAACAATGAATTGTCACCGGCCAATACCAGCCGATCGCGGATGATCGTCATAGTGACTTTCATTGAATCTGCCGGCAACGAGATGATTGACAATTTAACTCCTGCAGGTCTCCATTTGTCCCAGAAAGCTGTAAAAGTTGTTTTTTGTACCAGCGTAAGAGGAACCTTCTGGCCATTCACCTCATTGGCTACTTTTAATATCACCTGGCCATTTTTTTCTGAAGCTGCAGCGTATTTTACGATCTGCGCGGAAGGGTCAACAGTCGAATAAGAAAAGGCATTGTCCAGCCATATCATGGCATACCCAAACTGGAATTTTTTTGATTCCTCAGAATACCAGCGAAGGGTCATTGGTTGCTTTGTAGCCAATAGATCCGACACCTCCTGTTTGTTCGTGTCAAACAGGGTTTCAACGATCCAGGAGGCAACGGCGAATATGAATAACCATACGCGCCAAAACGCCACTTTTGAACTTGATGTCAAGTCCTGGAGCAATGTTTCGGCATTGTCAAGAGTAGATCCGGGGTTACCCTGGTCAACCACCCATGATGAAAGCTCCTGCATGGAAGCCTTGGAAATGCATAATGCATTATATATTTCAGCAATCGTACGTGCCATGTCAGATCCTCCAGTAAATTGAGTCAATAGTTCCCGAGGTTGACCCGGCCAGTTCAATCCGCACCCGACAATAATCAGTAACCAGGCCGTTAATATTAAAGGTTATTGATCCATCACCGGTCGGTATTGCCTTAGAAGCTTCCGGAATTTCATTGTAGTTGATTCCATCAAGACTTTGCTCCACGTATGCAGTGGCCGCGAGAGAAACATGAGTAAAATTCACCTGCACAGAAAGCATTTCCCTGAGATTGTAGAGCCTTTCACCGTTGAAGGCCACAGAACCACCCGCGAGCAGGTAGGACACTTGCTGATCTATTCTTACCATGTTTTCCTGCGGTATTACGGCGAGCTGGCCATCACCTGTTGCCGGGTAAATACTATTCCTTTGATAATAATCGACGATATCCTTCCGGATCACAGCGCCATCCGGGATCAGGATAACCACTCCCGAAGGGAGGGCGTAATCCAGGCGAAGGAAGGCATTGGCAGAGAGAATATCAAAAACTCCACCGGGATCGCCCAATTCACGCAGGGCAATATCAAAAACAGTTTGGTTGGATCGTGAGGTTACTGTATTCATTTTTCATAGTCAATTAAAAAATTACCGGTGCCATCGCCATTAATGCCATTGAGTTTATATCCATCAGCCTGTAAGTTGACTCTCGCAGCACGTTTGACATTTCCATCAATAACACCATTTAACGCGTTAATGATGCCTATTCCGGTCAGAGGGTTTTGCTTGTAGTGACCCGGGGAGGCCTGGAACAAATCCATCACATGCTGATCGTCCGAAATGCCTATGTCGAAATCACCGTTTTTACAAGCGATATCTCCACTTTCGTCTTCTAAAAAGTCCTTGTTATCAGCCATGGGTTATTTTCTTGTTTTCAAGATCATCGATGTTTGATTTCTCCACGTTCATTTGTGATGATGGTGGCACCATGAGTGCCGTGGATCCGCTTCCCGACATGACACCGGCGTGCACATGGTTTTTGTATTCGGTAAGCAACTTATTGTGTGCATCCTCTATCGCATTCAGCCGGGAGACAAGCTTTTCAAGTTTGGTCAACCCTTTAAGCGCTCCTCCGTTCATGGTGATATGATCCTTATCTACCTTCAGAGTGGTATCGCCAATCTTAACATCAATTGAATCAACCAGGTCATACATTACCAAAAACGCATCTGTCGGACTTAAGAACGCCACCAGTACATAACTATCTTTCCTGGGTTTAACGACGATTCCCTCGTCACCCTGGGAGTAAGCTTTCAGCCTCACGCCAATGATGGGCGCCCCGGATACCACTGCAGTGACATCACAAGTGAAATCGGAAATACTGTCAACCGTGCAGACCTGACAGTATACCGGATCCTTGTGCGTGAGATGCTTCAATGCCTGGTGAATCGTTTCCATTATGCGCTGATTTGAATTCCAAGTTCAATTTGTTGGCGGTATCCCTGCATCCCAAATTCATACCTGACTGATTTGATCAAAAATGATTTGTTGTCACGCTCCTTGTTCTTAGGATCATAAAGCTTAATGGCATCTCCTTTTCTCACAAATGGCAATCCGAACACAGTAATGCTGCCCTGCATGTGATCAACTTTATATGACTGCAAAGTCTCCTTTGCGAATTTTGTCAGATCCGCCTTATTGGCTGCCCAGGAACAATGAAAGGTACGTATTTCACCATCCGACTCATTCTCGGGCTGCTGAACTTCGAGCTTTGTATTATCCTTGAGGATAGTTTTTGCCTTGATGATGATCTTTACGTCATCGGCCTGGATATATTCCAACGTATCTGAGATCACGTTTTGACCCATTCTGAAAATATGGGTTTTAAAGCTGTTGTCGATACTTGACAAGGTTGACGGCAAAACACCGTACAACTTACCATCGCGTATGAAAAAATTAAGGCAGTACTCCTTTTTGATATACTCGAGGGTCATGGCCAGGGTCGGTTGATCCTTGATTACAAACTCACCCAGGTTCACATCAGGAACATCGTATGATACAGTGGACGGACAAAACTGAGAGAGCAATGATTTAAGCGTCAGAGAGGGATAATGCTTGGTTGGCAGTTTGATGTTCTTTAACAGGTACATCTGATCTTCGCACTCGAGTTCCAGTGGAGTTCCACCCTGAACCTTACGTATGAACCCTGAAAAAACCGTATTATACTGCCCGTCATAACCCAGGTCAATTGATATCTTGTCCCCGCGACGGATCAGATCGTACAGGGGCTTATCTTTATACGAGAGTTTCTTGGGGAATTTTACCGTGGCTGTATCGGTCAGCGTTTCTATGGATGTTGCAATATCCACGCTGGCCACGTAAGGAAACGAAAGCTTCCCGGAAGCGGTATTGAGGGTTATATTGCAACAAAGTTTAAACATCGTTTAATTCTCAATTAATTTTAGTTTTCCTCTTTTAAAATCAGGGGCAAATCCTTATCACTCAAAAACCGCAGTTCGAAATTCTGAATGTTCTGCTGGCCATCTGCCTGGGGATAGTTGTCGCTTTCCAGCACCATTGAATGAATGTCAAACAAGGCCAGGTACTCTGATATAACATCAATACGCTCACCTTTGGACATCATCCGGACGATTTTACGCACTTCAGCAAGCGGGTATTTTTCCAAATCCTGGGTCTGTACCGAACCGCGAACGGTAATCGCCCAGTCCTGCGCTGAAATATATTCCTTCACAGTCCCATCCCGTCCCTGCAGGGGAGTTGAAACGATGGTGTGCTGCCTGTTCACTTCAATGACGCTCCGGGATATGACAACCGTATCATTGCCCAGGTCAAATTTTATATCTGAAAACACCTTTTGTCCAAAAGCATCTACAGTCCCGCTGTTTAACAGGTCTTCAGAAGTGACATCATTTCCCTTTAACTGTAGAATCATTGGGCAGCGTAATTAGCGTCATTGACAATACTGAAAAATACCTTCCGCATTTTTGCCTCAAGATCCCCAAGGCTCATATCGTTTTTTTCGATGATGTTCTTGTTTTCATGAATAAAGGAGCCGATGTTGATGTTGATGTTTTTGATGGCCTTCGAATCTCCTGAAATACCAGACAAAGCTTTGCCGGCATCCTCCCCGGAGGCACCAGGGATGTTGATAAGCTTTTTAGATGTATTTAATTTGGCATTCGCGGCGTTTCCTACAATGGGGCGTTCACTGTTGATAATATTTTGTAAGGCATCTCTTTTTGATTTAATATCGCTTAATGCCTTCTCCTTAGTTTCATCAATTGCGTTGGTGTAACCTACCAGTGATCTTGAATCTCCATTGCCCTTCTTTAATTTATCGGCCTGTTCTGACAATTGTTTTTTAGTCAGTTCATTTCTCTTTTTTTCCTCTGCTGCTGCAGGAGCCAGTGCATATATTTCTTTATAGATCCCTTTCATCATATCTGCCGCAGCTTCTGCACGAGCCTTTTTCTCAATCTCCCTGGTTGCAAAGCTGTATGCCGTAGCAATCTCTTCTGCTTTGGCCTTTTCCAGATCCATGTTTGGCAGATAATCCTTGTACTTTTCATTCAACTCATCAATGATATCCTTACGTTCCTTGGATTCAGGGTTGGTTTTTTTCAGGGCCGTGAATAAACGGTCAACTTCAAACCGTTCATTTACCATTTTTGAGGCAGTCTCTTTTTGAAGATCAATGCTGATCTGCTGGGCAACGCTCAGTTCTTTTGTGTTTCTTGTAAGCAGGTAAATAGCCCCTCCAAGCACCGCAACCCCGGCAATGATAACACCTATCGGGTTTGTTATCCATGCGATGTTAAGGGCCTCCTGTGCGGTCGTGGCCATCTCCAGACAGGAGATCATATTACGTGTGTTGGTGATCATGATTCCGATAACCGGAACGATGCCTGAAACGACTTCCTTGAACATCCACAGCGCCGGTACGAGTTGTGCGAAGGAAGCTGTGCCTTCACCTACAACTTCAACCCAGGGCAGAAATGACTGTGTTGAGTTAAAAATGCTGATCTTAAATTCGTCAAACTTTGCGCGGATCTCTTCAACAGTATGCTTATAGGTTTTGGTGCGAATCTCGGCCTGCTCTACCGCAACATTGGTCCCGGTAACACGTTTTCCCATTTCACCAACCGCATCCGCCGACCCGATTAATATCTGCGCTGCATTGAGACTTTCCCGGCGAAACGTTTGTGTCATAAGTGGAAAATACGCCCATATTGACCCCCTCCGTACGTTTTAAGTTGACCCCCTGATTACGCTTCAAATTGACCCCCTCTTTACGGGGCAAATTGACCCCCTGAAAACAGATATC
>Ga0118677_10012901_pt1 | contig 12153 bp, 11 predicted proteins | sample AliMusrvi5mmetaG_FD_86154 | JGI IMG/M metagenome (GOLD analysis project Ga0118677, IMG submission 86154)
ATCACGCCCACCGCCAGCATGTCGTCATTGGTGTGGGGATAGAAGGCCCAGTCCTGGTGCCATTCCACCGGCGAGCCGTAATGGGGGGCCTTCAGATTGATCTTGGAGCTTTGCAGCCGCACGCCCGACGGGCCCAGCAACCGTTCCAGGATCGCGATCATCGGACGGTAATTGGCCAGCTCCCAGAAGACCGGCGTGTGCCTGTCGGGGAACTTGATGCGGCGCACCTTGGGCGCTTCTTGTGTGTGGCCCGGCTCCAGATCGTAGACATCGGTGTGCGTGGCGACCATGGCGGCGTCGGCGACCAGCTTGTCCAGCGCGGCGCGCACCCGCGCCAGGATGTCGGCATCCAGCACGTCCGGCACCACCAGGTAGCCGGTTCGGTGATAGGTCTCGATGTCCAGGCCGGAGATCATGGAGCCGATGCTAGGACCGGCACGGACTGAAAAGCAACGCCTTTACCGGCGGGAATGCGGCAGGGCGTCCCATTCCTTCTGGGTATGGCAAACCTTGCGCGATCCCAGGCGGGAATTGCCGCCGGCGTTCTCGTCGACGCAGACCATCTTGTCCTCGACGGGCGCCGGCGCGGCGGCAGGCGCATCCGCCGGGGAGCTGGCCGTTTGCGCCTGCACGGCTGCGCCGCAGGTGAGAATGGCGCAAGCGGCAAGAAATCCGATGACCGTGTGACGCATGAACAAACGCTCCGATGAAAAACAGGGCGGCAACCTGACAGCCACACCGCGCCTTGTCAGGTACCGATCGCGCGACGGCGACATCTGGCGACAGTTATCTTCAAAAGCAAAACGGCGCCCCACTTTCGTGAAGCGCCGCTTCGCAATCGCAATAAAATCAGATCGTGACGTTGCCGGTTTTCGCCGCCTTCACCAGATGATCGGCGCAGCGATAGGCCAGCGCCGAGATCGTCATGGTGGGATGGTTGCGCCCGCCGGTGACGAAGCTGGAGCCATCCACCACGAACAGGTTGGGCACGTCATGGGCGCGGTGATATTTGTTCACCACGCTGGACTTGGGATCATTGCCCATGCGGCAGGTGCCGCGGGCATGCGCCCCGCCCCGGCTGTCATTGACCTGGTCGGTCCACACTTGTGTGGCGCCCGCCGCCTTGAGAATCTCGGCCGACTTGTCGATGAAGAACTGCATCGCCTTGAAGTCGTTCTCATGGCTGGTGGAGGTGATGCGCATGGCGGGCAGGCCCCAGGCGTCCTTCACTTCCGGGTCCAGGTCGATGGTGTTGGTTTCCACCGGCAGCTGCGAAATGAAGTTCACCATCGTCAAACGGCGATTGGCCTGCTCCATCAGCGCCTTCTTGTAGCCGGCGCCCCAGCTGGGCGCGCCATGCGGGCCCGCCAGGCCATACTGCATCGGCGACATCTGGCCACGCGCCGTCATGCGGCCGCCGCCATAGAAGCCGCGGTTTTTCACGTCATTGGGCACATAGGACAGCACCGCCGCACCCGTCACTGCGCCCTTATACTCGTTCAGGGGCTGGTCGAAGAGACCGGACGCGCCGCCGCCATTGCCGCTCATCAGATACTTGCCGACGATGCCGCTGGAGTTGGCCAGGCCGTTCTGGAAACGGTTGGACTTGGACAGCAGCAGCAGGCGCGGGGTTTCGGTGCCATTGGCCGACAGCACAACGCACTTGGCCTTCTGGAAGATCTCGCGGTTGTTGTTGGCCTTGTCGAAGTAGGTGACGCCTGTGGCCTTGCCGCTGGCGTCGACGTTGATCTCGCGCACATAGGACTGGACGCGGATCTCGCAATTGCCGGTCGCCACGGCAATGGGCAGCAGCGCCACCGCCGAAGACGAACGCGCCTTCACCTGGCAGCCGTAACCGGAGCACATGCCGCAATTGATGCAACCACTGCGTCCGTTATAGGGTTCGGTGATGATGGCCGCGACGTTCGGCGTCACGGTCAGGTTGAGCTTGGCGGCCGCCTTCTGCATCAGCGCGCCGGAGCTTTTCAGCGGCAGCGGCCGGCACGGATAGGGCTTGGACATGGGTGCGATCAGCGGCGTCTTGATGTTGGGACCGCTGATGCCGATTTCCCATTCGGCCTGGCTGTAATAGGGCTCGAGTTCGGCATAGCTGACGGGCCAGTCGGCGATGCCGGTGCCCTTCATGGTGCCGAAGCGGCTGGCCTCGTCGAACTCGTACGGCAAGTGGCGCCAGCTGGATGCGCCATAGGTGATAGTGCCGCCGCCGACCACGCAACCGTAATTGTGATTGCCCGCGACCGCCTTTTCATTGGCGTTGCGGCGGAAGGTGTTGCGCTGGGTCCTGGGATCGCTCAGCAGCATGTCCTGTTCGGTGGGGAAGCGGTTGGAGAGCTCGTCCTTGGTATAGTCCTGCTCATGGCCATAGGCGCCCCAGTTGCCCTGCTCCATCACCACGACGGAGAAACCGGCTTGCGCCAGCTGCTTGGCCATCACGCCGCCGGCCGCGCCGGAACCGATGACGACGAAATCGACTTCTTCGGAGGGGTTGAATTTTTTCATCACCAGGTGCTCTCAGCTTTGTCATAAGCGCCGAACGGAGCGCGGAAATTCAGGCTGTCGTCATAGCCGATCTGGGTCCAGCCGACCTTCTTGTAGTTGCCGCCATGCTGGGGCGCCGCGAACATGCCCATGATGGTGTGGTCGCGCACAGTGCGGAAAAACGGCGTCTTTTCCATCGCGGTCAGCGCCTGGACCTGCTGGTCGGCCGTCAGGGTGCCCAACGGCCTGCCGCCGGTCTGGGTGGAAAGCTCCGCCAGGCCCTTGGCATAGATGCCCTGCTTGTCCTGGGCGAAGGTCACCAGCGCCAGGTCGATGAAGTAGATCACCTGGGCTTCGCGCGCGCCGGGCGTGTCGGTGGTGGGATAGATCTGCGCCGCCATGGCATCGATCTCGCCCGCCTGTTCGCGGGTGAAATAGGTGAAGTTGCCCATGGCCTGGGCTTTTTCCGCCGCCGCGACTTGTGCCGGCCAGTTGGCCGTCAGCCAGGCGGCGCTGGAAGCGCCCACCGTTTTAAAGAGAAAATTGCGTCTGCTGTCGCTCATGGCGAACCTCCGGTACTAGTGTTTCGGGTATTTGGTAATGCCGCGCGGCACCACATTCACCGCGCCATACATGTTGCCGTTGGGCGCGACCACAACGCCTTCGCCGGCCTGGTCGTCGGGCACGAAGGACCTGGCCTTGGCCTGAGAGATACTGCCGATCCACACGCCCTTCTTCCAGCCGGGATGCAACGCTTCGGTGGAGTCGGCGTCGATGGCATAGAGCGTATCGCCGGTGATGTAGAAGCCGGACGGGCGGCCGAACTGCTTCCATTCGGTAATCAGCTTGCCGTCCTGGGTGAATATCTGGATGCGGTTGTTGACCCGGTCGGCGACATAGAGCCGGCCCTTGTTGTCGAACGCCAGCGCATGGGGATTGTTGAACTCGGATGGGCCGCTGCCCGCCTTGCCCCATTGCTTGATGAACTTGCCCGAGGGCGAGAATTTCATGACGCGCATGTCCAGGCCCGCCGGGATGAAGGGCGCGATGGGCGCATGGCCGTCGGTGACGAAGATGTCGCCATTGGGCGCGGTGATCACGTCGCTGGGCGAGTTGAAGTGCGTGGCGTCATCGCCGCGCTGGCCCGGCGTGCCGATGGTCATCAGCACCTTGCCGTCGGGCGACAGCTTGGTGACGGCCAGACCCTTGCTGCCGTCTTTGGAAATGGCGCCGTCGGTGACCCAGACATTACCCTTGCGGTCGACATGCAGGCCATGGGGAAACACGAACAGGCCCGCGCCGATGCTTTTGACGGCTTTGCCGGTGGTGGTGTCGAGCTGCACGATGGGCGCTTTGTCCGAGCCGTCGCAGCTGTTGGCGCCGCAGCGGTCGATCGCCCAGATCTCGCCATGCGGGCCGCGCTCGATGCCGGCGCTGGAGCCCCAAGGGGCACCGGCCGGCGGCGTCGCCCATTGATGTTCAGGCGCGCCATAGGGGCTGGTCAGGTCAGCCGCCAAAGCGGCGAACGGAAAGCAAACCAAGGCCAGCGCAAGACGGATTTTCAAGACAAACTTCCCTTCCCCAGCGGACCGATTCCAGCCCGATTTTGAGGGACGCTATCCCCCGCCCGGTGGCGCGTCAAAGGCAGCAAATCTGCGACAACCTCGCATCTGAGGGTGCGCCGCAGCATACTTGTTATCCGGTTCCCTTCTTGGGAATGTCGGCACAGAAATCACGCGGAAAACGGACATGAAAATTCTGGTTACGGGCGCGGGCGGCATGATCGGCCGCAAGCTGGTGGAGCGCCTGGTTGCGGACAAGACGCTGGGCGGCAAGCCGATCACCGGTCTCACCTTGGTCGACGTGGTGGAATCGCCGATCCCGGACGGCGCGCCCAAAGACACCAAGCCGATTGTCACCGATTTTTCCGAACCCGGCGTCTCCACCACCCTGATCGCCGAACGCCCCGATGTGATCTTCCATCTGGCCGCCATCGTCTCGGGCGATGCGGAAGCCAATTTCGAGAAGGGCTACAAGATCAACTTCAACGGCAGCTGGTCGCTGTTCGAAGCCATTCGCCTGGAAGGTCAGTCGGCGCCCTACAAGCCGCGCTTTGTCTTCGCCTCTTCCCTGGCGGTGATCGGCCCGCCCTTCCCCGACTCCGTGCCCGATGAATTCGCGCCCACCCCCAGCACCAGCTACGGCGCCCAGAAGGCGATGACCGAGCTGATGCTGGCCGATTACAGCCGCAAGGGATTCCTGGACGGTGTCGGCGTGCGGCTGCCCACCATCTGCATCCGCCCCGGCAAGCCCAACAAGGCGGCATCGAGCTTCTTCTCTGGCATCCTGCGCGAACCCCTGGCCGGCCAGGAAGCGCCGCTGCCAGTGGGCGACGAAGTGCGCCACTGGTTCGCAAGTCCGCGCGCCGCGGTCGGCTTCTTCATCACCGCCGCCACCATCGACACTTCCTCGTTGGGGGTGCGCCGTTCCGTGACCATGCCCGGCGTTTCGGCCACGGTCGGCGAGCAGATCGAAGCCTTGCGCAAGGCGGCCGGTGACAAGGCCGTGGCGCTGATCAAGCGCGTGGATGATCCGTTTGTGTCCAAGATCGTGCAGGGCTGGGCCGGGCGTTATGACGCCAAGCTGGCGAGCAGCCTGGGCTTCAAGGCGGAAAAGAATTTCGACGAGATCATCAAGGTCTATCAGGAAGACGAGATGGGCCTTTGATGAATGGATTTGGGAGCCTGTCGCGCCGCAGTAGTCTTTCGTTGCTGCCCGCGTTGATGGCGACGGGCGCCGCCGCGCAGCCCTCCGGGAGCGCTCTATCCTTGAAACTGGTGGTGCTGGATATCGGCGGCACCTTGATCGGCGATCACGGCGAAGTGCCGGACGCCATGCTGGGCGCCTTTTCGCGCAAGGGCATCACCGTCACGCCGCAGGAGTTCAGCGGTTGGCGCGGCGCCTCCAAGCGCGGCATGGTCAAGCACTTTGTCGAGGATCGTGGGCCCGCCACCGGGCGCGGCGCGCTGGAGGAAGCGATCTATGCCGACTTCACCAGCAAAGTTTCAAAGGCGTATGAAAATGTGCAGCCCATTCCCGGCGCCGAAAAGGCGCTGCAGGAATTGAAGGCGATGAATCTGCTCTTGTGCACCAGCACCGGCTTTGACCGGCAGCTGACCACCCAGGTCTTCTCGCATCTGGGCTGGCAGCATTACTTCGTCGCCAGCATCACCAGCGATGACGTGGCGGATGGACGCCCCGCGCCCTACATGCTGTTCCGCGCCATGGAAGCGGCGCATGTGAATGACACCGCCGAGGTGCTGGCGGTGGGCGACACAGTGCTGGACCTCCAGGCCGGCAACAATGGCGGCATGGGCGCCGTGGTCGGGGTCTATTCCGGGGCAGCGACCGAAAGCCGCTTGCGGCAAGAGAAGAGCAGCGCCGTCTTACCCAGTGTGGCGGACTTGCCGGACCTGATCCGCAAGGGACTGCCGCGCGCCTGCCGCTAACGAGGGAACGCGAAATGAAAAAACTGATGATCGGGCTGATGGCCCTGGCCCTGCCGCTGGCGTCTTCACATGCCGCGCCGGGTACCGACTGGGTGTCCTATGGCCATGATGCGGGCGGCGGCCGCTTTTCGCCTCTTTCCCAGATCACCCCGGACAATGTCAGCAAGCTTGGCGTGGCCTGGACCTATCACATGAACCCGACACCCGGCGCCAATCCGGGTGGACGCATTCCCACCTCCACCACCACGCCGCTGGTGGTCAGCAATGTCATGTATCTGGGCACGCCCTATGGCCGGGCGGTGGCGCTGGACGCCACAACCGGCAAACAGATCTGGGCCTATCAGCTTCCCGGCACCGACCAGCCGCCCTTTCGCGGGCTTGGCTATTGGCCCGGCGACGGCGCACACAAGCCCCGCATCATCTTCGGCAGCGCACAGGGCAAGCTGATCGCACTGGAAGCGGCGACCGGATCGCCCGCCAAGGGCTTCGGCACCGACGGCATTATCGACACCAAGACGCCGGAGATCATGAACGGGTTGCCGAATGCCTATTACGGCTATTCCTCGCCGCCCGACATCTACAAGAACCTCGCCATCATCGGCAGCCGGGTGCAGGAAGCCCCGTCCAAGGGCGCGGCCGGCGATGTACGCGCCTGGGATATCGTCACCGGCAAGCTGGCCTGGACCTTCCATTCCATTCCCCGCCCCGGCGAGAAATTCCACGAGACCTGGGAAGATGACGGCTGGAAGCAGCGTTCCGGCGTCAATGTCTGGAACATGCTGACCATCGATGCCAAACGCGGCATCGCCTACCTGCCGTTTGGCGCGCCGACTTTCGACCGCTATGGCGGCGATCACAAGGGCGCCAACCTGTTCAGCGACAGCCTGGTCGCCGTGGATGCCAACACCGGCAAATATCTGTGGCACTACCAGGTCGTGCATCACGACATCTGGGACTATGACCTGGACACGCCGCCGGTGCTGCTGGAAGTGAACAAGGACGGCAAGCACATTCCCGCCATCGCGGTGATGAACAAGAGCGCGTTGCTGTTCATTTTGAACCGCGTCACGGGCGAGCCGATCTTCGGCGTCACCGAAACGCCGGTGCCGCCCTCGCCCGTTCCGACCGAAACCGCGTCACCGACCCAACCGATCCCCAACAAGCCGCCACAACTGGCGCGCAGCAGCTTCGCCTTGAACGAAGTCGCCGACCTGACGCCGGAACTGCATGCCACCTGCCAGGCGATGATCGACAAGGATCACCTGACCGGTTCGGCGCGCTACGAACCCATTCCCACCGACCACGCCATCATCCGCTTTCCCGGCGGCGAAGGCGGACCGGAATGGGCGGGCGGCGCCTTCGATCCCAAGCTGGGCCTGTTCATCGTCAACACCAACAACTACGGCTACATCGAAAAGCTGGTGAAGGGCGCGGACGGGGAATGGAACATGACCTCGGGCCGCTTCATCGATCCCAAGACGCGGCTTTATTGCCAGACGCCGCCCTGGGGCCAGCTCACCGCCGTCAACGTCAACACCGGCGACATCGCCTGGCAGGTGCGGCTGGGCATCTCAGACATCCTGCCTGAGGGCAAGAAGGACACCGGCCGTCCCAGCAATGGCGGGCCGATCGTGACCGCCGGCGGCGTCACTTTCATCGGCGGCACCGACGATCAGCGGTTTCGCGCCTTTGACAGCAAGACCGGCAAGGAGTTGTGGACCACCAAACTGGACTATTCGGCCCACGCCACGCCCGTCACCTATCAGGGCAAGGACGGCCGGCAATATGTGGCGGTGGTGGCGACGGGCGGATCGTATCTGGCCAGCCCGGCCGGAGGCGACAGCGTGATGGTGTACGCGCTGCCGAAGTAGCGATGCCCTCATGCTTCGACGGGCTCAGCATGAGGACTTTATGCAGTCCTCACCCTGAGCCTGTCGAAGGGTGAGGTGGCTCAGCGATAGGTCATGTCGTCCACGCGGCCCAGGTCGGTGTTCATGATGCCCAGGGTGACGATGGCAAAGGTCAGCACTTCGGTGCCCTTTTCCAGGTGGCCGGAGACGGTGGTGCCCTTGTTGTCGCCCAGCGCCAGGATGATGTGGGCGTGGATGACGCCGTTCACGACATAGCCGTTCATGCCGATGAAGTCGGCCGGGGTGTTGGGGGCGCTGACGAACATGTCGGGCACCGGATAATCGCGCCCCGCCACATTGTGGAAGCGGTAGCCGCGCACCGAACCGATGCCGGACAGGATCACCGCATTCTTGATGTTCTGCGCCTTGACCTGCTTTTCCATCTGCGTGAGCAGGTCGGTCTTGTTCTTGGCCCGGATCACCAGCACCCGGTCGAAGCGCCCGGCCAGGGTGTAGGAGTCCGGCACCTTGGGATCATTGGGCCGCGCATCGTCCTTGGTCGCGGGATGATGGACGATCTGGGCCGTGGCGGGCAGCACCAGCGCCAGGCTCATGGCAAGCGGGATGAAAAGCTTCATGGGTCCCCTCCTGATTTTTGCAGGAAGGCTAGACCGGAACCGGCTGGAAGTGAAAGCGGCTAGGAGAAGAGTTGGATGACGCCATAGACGATCCCGACCAGGACCGCGAAGAAGCCGGCGACGATGACCACCGAGACCCAGAACGGAAACGCCCCGCCGCCATTGGCCAGCTTGGTTTCTTCCTTGCCCTGTACGTCCGCAGTCGCCATGGAAATCTCCTTATCGGCGGTCTTTTAAGCCCCGCCCGGGCTTTGTCAAATTAAACGGCGATGGGCGCCTTGATACCGGCATGGGCCTGGTAATTTTCCAGGGTGAAATCCTCGTATTTGAAGTCGAACAGGTCTTTCACGGCTGGATTCAGCTTCATCACCGGCAGGGGATAGGGCTTGCGGCTCAGCTGCTCGCTCGCCTGGTCCAGGTGGTTCAGATACAGGTGCGCGTCGCCGAAACTGTGCACGAAGTCGCCCAGCTTCAGTCCCGTCACCTGCGCCACCATCATGGTGAGCAGCGCGTAGGATGCGATGTTGAACGGCACGCCCAAAAAGATGTCGGCGGAGCGCTGGTAGAGCTGGCACGACAGCTTGCCATCCGCGACATAGAACTGGAACAGGCAGTGACAGGGCGGCAGCGCCATCTTGGGCACATCGGCGGGATTCCAGGCGGTGACGATCAGCCGGCGCGAGTCCGGATTCTTCTGGATGTCGCGCACCAGGTTGGCGATCTGGTCGATGGTGCCATCGGTCTGCGACGGCCAGCTGCGCCACTGATAGCCATAGACCGGACCCAGTTCGCCATTGGCGTCGGCCCATTCGTCCCAGATGCTGACGCCATGTTCCTGCAGCCAATGCACATTGGTCTCGCCGCGCAGGAACCACAGCAGTTCATAGATGATGGACTTCAGGTGCACCTTCTTGGTGGTGACCAGCGGAAAGCCATCGGCCAGGTTGAAGCGCATCTGGTGGCCGAAGATCGAGCGCGTGCCGGTGCCGGTGCGGTCCCGCTTTTCCACGCCCGTGTCGCGGGCCAGCCTCAGAAGATCGAGATATTGCTGCATGGGGAAATTCTAGCGGATTCGGATCAGAATGGCAGGGCTTTCAAATCCGGTTCCAGCCATGCGCGGCGCGCAGCCACCGACATCAGCCGCTCGCGCGACCAATATTCCAGCAGCCAGTTGGGGTTGGCGAAATTGGTCCCCATCAGGGCGTTGACGATCCGGTACACGAGCACGTCGGCGGGGAAGCTGTCGAACACGCCCCGCGCCGCCCGCAGCGAGGCCAAGGTGATGGTTTCGTGATAACCGGCTGTGTCGCTGTTCACACCGCCGATCGATTCATTGAAGGCGCGGATCAGCCCCGGCATGGCGACGGCCGGTTCCAGGTCGGTGCGATAGCGCATCAGCCACAGCGCCGCGGCGAAATGGGCCGCGTGGGTCCATTCCTCCTTGGTCAGACGGCAGGCCATCAGCCCCTCGCCGATATGGATGATTTCGCCTTCGCTGGCAAAAATGGCTTTCATTTTCAGGCGGATGCCCGCCCGCGGCGCGGGAGTCAAGCGGGTTCCGCCCCTTCAATTCTTAACCCCCGGCGCCTATATTGAAGATGCTCGCCGGGCTTGCCCGGCAGACTATGGCGATAAACGACTGTGTAATAAGCAGGCCGGACCCGGGGGCGGTACCCGGCGCCTCCACCATAAGCCCATTCGCGGATGGGTTTTTGTGGGGGCGAAACAGGATCGACGGATGTGTAAAGGCAGTTCTTTTGCCCGGTATGGTTCCGCCGTCATCGGACTATTGTTTAGGTGCCAACGATAATGAAATGGCCCTCGCTGCCTAACTTCGGTTAGCCAAGCGCGGTTCGGGGGGTACCGGGCAACAGAAACCCCCCACTTTCTTCTGCTAACGGGCACGCCTAGCTTTTCTTATGAGCGAAGCGAATTAGAAAAGCTGGCGCTAGCGAGCCGGTCGGTAGCGACAGCGTACCGACGCGGCGAGACGACAGAAGCAGCTCCCACTCTTACTGAGTAATTTTAATTGAGATGTCTCCGCGCTGGGAGACGATCGCCACTTCCGTATGCGCGCCACGGCGGCGCAGTCGCAGATTCACCGACGCCTCGCCCAACGCCAGGCCATTGATGTGAATCTCTTCCAGAAACTTGGGAAGCTGCGGATTGTTGAAGCGGATCTCGCGTTTGGCAAAACACAGCTCCAGCCCCAGGCAGGCCTGCAGCAGCGCGAAGGGCACCACGCTGGCCCAGGCCTGCGGCGCGCAGGCCACCGGATAGAGCACCGGCGCGGTGCCGCGGCGGCGGGGAAAACCGCAGAACAATTCGGGAAAGCGCATCATCTCCATATGCGCCGCCGCATCGAACAGGCCTTCGAAAATCGCCGAGACACCGCGCTTGAGGCCGTAACGCGACAGACCCAGCGCGATCAGGGCATTGTCGTGCGGCCACACCGAACCATTGTGATAGGACATGGGATTGAAGCGCGGCGCATCGGCCGACAGGGTGCGCACACCCCAGCCCGAGAACATTTCCGGCATCATCAAGGTCGCGGCGACCTTCTGCGCCCGCTCCGGCGCGGCGATGCCGCAGAACAGCACCTGGCCGGCATTGGAGCTGCGCACCCGGCACGGCTTCTTGTCGCCATCCAGCGCGATGGCATAGGTGTTCAGCTCTTCCAGCCAGAACTTGTCCTCGAAGGCCAGGCGCAGCTTTTCGGCCGCTTCCTGCAATTCATGTGCGCGGCTGCGATAGCCCAGTTCGGCGGCCAGCACGGCGCCCTCGGACTTGGCGGCATAGACATAGGCCTGCACTTCGCACAGCGCGATCGGGCCGGTGGCGAGCTGGCCATCAGCATGCATCACCGAGTCCGCGGAATCCTTCCAGCCCTGGTTGGTCAGGCCGTTTTCGCTGACCCGGTAATATTCGACAAAGCCGTCGCCATCGCGGTCGCCATACTTGTCGATCCAGTCGAAGGCCGCTTCCAGGTTCGGCCACAAGGCGCGCATGGTCTCCGCGTCCCCGGTGCGCTGGAAATAACGTGCCGCCAACAGGATGAACAAGGGCGTGGAATCGATGCTGCCGTAATACTGACCGAACGGCACCTCGCCCAGCACCGCCATCTCGCAGGAGCGCGTCTCATGCAGGATCTTGCCCGGCTCGGCATCGGCGCGGTCATCCAGCGCAGTCGCCTGGTGGGCCGCCAGATATTTCAGCACCCCGCGCCCCAGCTCCGGGTCCAGCCACAGCATCTGCAGCGCGGTGATGATGCCGTCCCGCCCAAAGGGCGTGGAGAACCAGGGCGTGCCGGCATAGGGGTACGGTCCCTGCGGCGTGTCGGTCACCAGCATGGACAGGTCGGCGCCAGCCCGGTGCAGCATGCGGTTGGCCAACTCGTTGCTGGAAGCGACGCTGCCGCCCAGGCTGGCGGCGCGTACCGCGCCGCGCCGCGCCGCGCGATAGGGTTCGGAGAAAGACTCCGTTGCCGGCGTGCGCTTCATGCTGGAATCGGTGCAACGCACCGTCATCTGAATGGCGAATTGCTCGCCGGGTTTCAATTCCAGTTGATACAGCGCCTGGCTCTTGGACAGCTGGCGCGGCGGCGGATCGAAGCTGATCTCGCTGCGCCGTTCGACCATGTCCAGGCCGAGATAGCGG
>Ga0118677_10012902_pt1 | contig 12153 bp, 11 predicted proteins | sample AliMusrvi5mmetaG_FD_86154 | JGI IMG/M metagenome (GOLD analysis project Ga0118677, IMG submission 86154)
CTACAACCATGAAAGATTTTTTCGTAATTTTTTTTTTAAACTAAAAGTATGGGATTTAAGCAAACTTTTGAGAAATAAAATTTAAAAAATAGGTTCATATTTGGCTGTTTTTGAGTCGTCTCAAAATGAGAGGCATGTAATTTGTGAATATCTCTGGACCTGCCTGGCCAAATCACTTGGGACTTTAAATTTAAGTTATTCGTGATTTTCCCCACCTAACCCAGAAATAGGAACTCGATCTGCAATGCCAATGTCAAGATATTTCAAAAAAACCTAATTTTCAAGTTTTTTTAATATATTCCAAGTTTGGTATTGTCGTTTGACTCAGGAACGAAATCACGTTATCAGAAAATTTTGCTCTTTCAGATGGACACCGCCAAAGCCATTTTTGCCAGGCCAATTTTGACAACGAGGCGAAATAACACATTTCAAATATGTTACAGCATATCCCAGATTTAATTTGATTATGTTACGCAAACTGTGAAACGTAATTTAATTATGTCACCAACACAATCTAATTGTGCTTTGCATACCCAACCGCAATCGAATTGTGTTGTGCACGTGGATCGATTCGAATATTGGTCTTTCGAGTGGAAGGATTACAAGATTGGGAAAGTTTGTGGGAAAAAAAAATCCAAAAATTCGATTCTAATTTTAAACCTAAAAAATCAGCTGAAGATGCTAAAAAAATAACTATTCTCGAACAAGAAATAAGTAATCTTAAAGAGGTTATTTCTCATTTCGAAAGTGCTGAAGCTGACATAAAAGGTAATATGACAGCTGCTAACAAAGAAATCGAACTATTAAGAGCAAACCTTCTCGAAAACGCCGGTAAGGAACCTCTTAAAATAACTGAGTATAAAGAAAAGGATCTTACTCCGAGTCAGATACTTATTGACTTCGAACCTCTGGAGCTTGCTGTGATAACATTTGTTAGCTCTCAGGAAACTGCCAGGACTAAGAAACCTGTTACGCCTGAATCTCTTCTTAAAGCAATTTTTAATCGCTATATTACTCATGGTGCTTGCGACTTCTTCCCCATCCCGAGTAATGAACAACTGGAAACTATTAGACTAAAATTTGTAAAACCCGCATAATATGATCTCTTTTTCTGAAAACTTTAAAGCCCGGGCCGTAAAAATTGCAGTCCCGTTCTTACTCGAAAAGTTCGAACCGGCCATCATGAATGTTGCTAATGCTAAAAAAGATGTCGTTCTGGCTGAAAACGAAATTGACGTTGTGGTAATGTTACGCTTGAATAAGGTCAATATTTGCTATGCTTCCACTGTAGTCATAAATAATGAAAATGTAATTACCAGGGTCCTTGATGACCGCCCTTTTAAAGAATTATTAATGAGCTTGATTAAATTTTAATCTTATGTACATTTTTGACATCGATGGAGAAACTAAAACAACTCCCAAAACTGATGATAAATATAATAATTACGAAAGCCTTGATACGCTCATTAAGGAAATGAAAACCGATAGGGAAGATGTAAATATAAATGCTCCCCCGCCAATTATTGATGATACAGAGCAACCACCGGAAATTATCCCAGATGTAATTCCTATTGCTGAAATAAAACCTAATATTGACATCCCCAGACCGCCACCTGTACCGGAAAGGCTAAGGCGCTTTGAATCCATGTTTGTTGCCAAAAACATGAGTAAATTCGGAGCCATTGGCTGCTCTTTTATTTCTGATGAAGATCTTGAACGCTTCCTGCTTGATGATTTCGACCTTAAAGAGCTTGCCGATTATGTTTATGAGTGGAGAAAACTCTCCAATGAAGTATTGCCACCCTGGCTACAATTTCTTATCGGTGCTTGTCTTATTTTCTTTCCTAAATTTAAAGAGGCTTTCGGTATTCGTAAAGAAAAGAAAAAAATAATGCAGCTCGAAGCCAAACAAGCTGAAATGGAAAAACAAATAAACGACTTCCAATTACAAGCAAGAGCTAATGAAATTGAACGTCAGGAACTTGAATTAAAAAATATCAATTTGCAATCTAAAATAAAACCTGATCCCAAACTTGTAATAATTAAAGATAATGACTCACAAACCTAAACTGATTATTCTTTTAGGGACCAACGGAACAGGAAAAACAACACTCCTTGAAGAATTTATCAAAAATGAATCTAAGAAAACCCTTGTCATTGCACCTGATGATAGGGACTGGCAATATGTGCCACTAATTCAAAACTTCCAAAATTCATCTCTTATTTATAAGGGTGTTCGCCGGCATATCTGGGAAGAGCCCACCGACCTCCAAACTATTACAGAACGTTTTAGTGATGGCTTACTTGTCTGTGATGATTGTCGCTCTTACTTCTCTTCTGGTCACCTCGATAAAACTTTACACCGTTTACTGATCCGGCGCCGGCAAATGCAAATTGATATTCTGGTCGCTGCGCATGGCTTCTCTGAGGTACCCCCTAAATTCTACACTTTCGCAACTGACATAATACTATTCAAAACTAATGACAATGTAGCTTCGCGTAAAAACGTCATTAAAGATTATGCTAAAATGCTTCGAGCACAGCAAGAAGTTAATATGTACGCTGAACAAAACCCTTATCATAAAAAACTTATAAAATTATGATCAGTTGTAATAATATGGTATTCAAAAAAGAACTGAGACAGAAACTAAACGTTTGTGCCTCTACTTTACGTAAACTACTCAACGTTGTTTACTTTGACGAACTCGAAAAAATTGGGTACCATAAAACACAACACCAGTTAACGCCTAAACAATATGCTTACCTCATTGATGCTCTGGGTGTTAATGATTAAGTAAAGCCTGGTCTCCGACCTGGCTCTTATTATCTGCTACATAGCTTTTTTTTCTTAGCCTGGTCTTCGACTAGGCTTTTTTCGAATAGTCTGGTCTGGGACCTGGCTATCTTTTCTTACTTAAAAGAACACAAAACAACTTTATTCAATACAAAACTATTTTAAACCCTATAAAACGCTACAATTCAACAATGTAGTGTTTTCATTACCATATTTTTGATGCCAAAATAATTAATCCAAAACTAATTCAAATTTGCCATGAAAAACATTAAAACTGCTAACATCCTGCTTATCGCCCTTTTAGTTATTGCCGTTATTGGCTTAACTTTCCAACTTTTTGGTACAGACGAAATTCCTTCTGCAGATGGAAAAACTAAAGTCGCCATGACTAAATCAATCTTTGGTATGAACTTATCCGGCACGCCTAAAGCTGCTTAATTCATAAACGCATTTTATAAAATCAATTAATTAATAATTCAAAAAAATATACAAATGAAAAAGTTTAAAATTTTTATCGCAATTACAATATTCTTTGTAGCTGCTATTGCCTTCTCTCACCTTTTTGCTGTCCCTGGTTTATCAATGGCTATCGCTTTACCGCTTGTACCTGGTGCTAAACAGGTTGATCTTGATACAATACAGAAAAAAATATTAGCCAGCATGAACGCTGAAAACCCGGGTGCTCTTGCTTTTTATACAGGTCAGAATAATCATGCGCTGTCTTTTTCCGGTGGTACCGCTTCTTCTTTCCTCGATGAACCAAGCAATACTGCTGAATTCGGTATTCGTATAGTCAATGCAACACCAACAATGAAAATGATTGTGCTTTGCCCTGCTTATTTTAGTACGCTGGGTACTGTTACTGCAGGTGTAGTTTCTAATGCATTAGTTACTGAAGATGTCACTGTTACTGTCGGAGGCGTTCCTCGGGTAATTACTGTCATAACTTCTAGCACACCTACAACCGCTAACGTTGTAGTCGGCCTTATGTTCCATGATATTACCTCTATTAATGCTAATCATGGTGTTTCTGTTGATGGTGTTGTTGATGATGATATTGTTTGTGTAGATGGTGGCAAAAATGTAACCGTTTCGTCTTTATCTAAAGGCAAAGTGGTTGACTTCCTGGCATTCGTTAAAAAGAATCCTACCAGAGTCATTGAAATGACTATTGCTTCTAATAATGTAAGCCAGTACGGAAGAAAAATAACGCTTAAATCTATGAACCCTGCCGGTGATTGGGGCGAAGAATATATACAGCTGACTAAATATTTTGAAACTTCTCAATATCGTACTGAAAAAATTGTAGTTGATACTGATGCTTATAACTTACAGTTCGACGACCAGAGTCTTGTCATTTTTGAAGTCGAAGCTGCTGTATCTACTACAGTTCCTACTCAAACTGATATTACTATGAGATTGGGCGCAACTATAAACGATGCTAACGAAGTTAGAGGATTAGCCATCACAGGTAAAAAAGTTATTAAAATTGCTGCTACTGGTCTTGCAGGCAACTAAGATACTAAATAAAACCATGCCGAGTAAGAGCCTGCCTGTCTTTATGCAGGTAGGCTCTTTTTTATTTTTAATACATTTTTATCATGGATAGCAAAAACCTAACTTCTCCAGTAATACAAAATAAAACCGCAGTCTATAAATCTGTTGCTGATTATTTTAATGATTTTACTGATGTTATTACCGGCGCCAATTTAATTATCTCTCCTGCCAATGCTGCTGATCAGCAAGCTGCTGCTGATGCAAAAGCAATTAAAGATAAACGAAATCTTAATTTCTTCCTTGCCGGTTGTGCTCTCGTTGCTCTCGCTCTTTTAAGTTACATAGTATTAACGCCGAAAATTAAAATTTAATGAATGATACACCTGCTGAAACTAAAAAACAAAGTTTTATTCAATCCCTTGCGGTTAAAGTTTTGGTAAGTTTAGTCGTAGCTATACTCGTAAATTTTGTATTTGACGCATTTAAAAAATTATAAAAATGAAAAAATTCTTTTCCGACCCAGTCAACATTTTCTTCGCCTTTTTACTTCTGGCTGCCATTGCTGCCGCTTCTTATTTTATGTTCTTTAAAAAACCTGATGCTTCAGCTCCCGGTGGTGGTGTAATTAAAAAAGATGCAGACGGTAACCCTTTGCCTGGTCAGGTGCCAGCCAGTAAAATAAATACCAAAATACAAGCTATGATTACACGTATTCTTACCAGTGATGATGCCGGTGGTTGGAAACAATGGAGAGCTGATTGGGGCGCTCATTTTGGCGGTTACCCTACTCAAATTACCGACGACTTTAAACAACTTATCTTTGCTAATGCTGTAACTTCTACGGCTACTACTGATGGCGGTACTAATTACGGTGATTACACCTACAAAACTTCTGATACTGCTGCTACCAAAGCAAAATCCAAAGGGCTTTCTTCATCAGACATTTCAGCTGCTGCAAGCGTTGTTGTAGCCGTTATAGCTGCTTGTGCTTAATATATATTATTATGAAAAATAAAACTCCTTTAATCATTTCAGGCTCAATAATTTTAATTCTTATTGTAGTCATATTATATTTTTACTTTTTTAAAAAATCTGATACTACTAAAACAGTTAATCAGGTTAAAGATTTAGGTCTACCCAAACCAATAATTGATACAAATATTAAGTCCAGATTTAATATTACTCCAGGAACTAAATTACCTCAAATTTCTGACATGATCAATAGAATTCTTACTAGTGATGATGCTGCCGGTTGGAAACAATGGAGAGCTGATTGGGGCGCTCATTTTGGCGGCTTTCCTACTCAAATTACTGACGACTTTAAACAACTTATTTTCGCTAACGCTGTCACTTCTACTGCTACTCAAAATGCAGGAAATAATTATACTGATTATATTTATAAAACATGCTATATCAGTCGTTTAGCATTAGTCTGGTCACAATATAACCGCAATACCTATGGAAACATCGTTACGCTTTGCCCTGAGAACCAAAATTAACCCTGTTAGGAGTCCCTTCACCCTGTTGATCGGTTTATTCCTTATAACCATGTTCACTTCTGAACTTCAGGCTCAGAATTGTACCGTGAATGCAGGCGTGACACAAATCATCTGCCCCAACAGACCCCTTCAGTTGCATGGCAATTCGCACGGGTTGTATACCGGCGATGGTAACATTCACTGGACGCAGAAGGACGGCCCCGGGGTAACCATTGTCGACCCCTATGATTTAAATACGTATGTCACGGGATTTTTCGAAAATACCGTGATGAATTTCTATCTCTGGGGAAAGTGCGGTGATGGTACGTTGGTGCGTGACTCCGTAGAGGTAACGATACGGCCTTTATCAACAGCGTCTGCCGGAGGCAACCTTATCAGTTGTCCTGGCACAAACGTGCTCACCCTTTCAGGAAATGAACCAGACGCTTCGAATGGTGAGACAGGACTATGGCAGGTTGTGGGAACGAATAACGGGGTTTCGTTTACAGATGCTACGCTTTACAATACAACGATCTCCCTGGCTCCTGGCTCCTGCGGGGTAACGGTACTCCGATGGACGATATTCGGGCCGAATTCATGTACCGGTTATGCCGACATGCAGGTTACCAACCGCGGTGGCGTTTCTACGGTGACGGCGGGCAACCAGACGCTGGGCGGATGTTATTCCGTCACTCCGTCGGCAACGCTCAACGTCTCTTTCGCCGGCTGCAGCGCCTACGGTCAGAATGGCCACTGGACCCTGATCAGTGGTCCCAACACGCCAACTTTCAGCAACCAGAATGCCGGCAACTCAACTCTTTCCAACCTTGTTGAAGGGGTCTACCAACTCAGGTGGGATGTTACCGGGACATGTGCAAGCGGCACGGCCTATTCAACAATTACAGTCCCCCACGCACTGGGGGGAGTAACAGGCGCTTCGGCAGGCGGATCCCAGGTTTTTTGCGACGGCAGAACCACTTTTACCCTGACCGGCAACAATGCCCTTAATGCAGGGGAACAGGTTACCTGGTCGCAAAACGGTACCAGCCCGGCCGTTGCCACCATTGCCAGTCCTCATTCTCCGATCACCCTGGTCACGGTTCCTGCCAACAGCGTGGGTACCTACAATTTCAATTACGTTATTAAGAACACTACAACCAATTGTTCGTCATCAGCCAGTACTTCCATTAACTATGCCGCTCCTCCCACTATTTCTCTTAATGGTGATATCGCTTTACCTTGCGGTGATTCCATCGCGACGGTCACCTACCAGACATCGGGTGGCGGATCGGTGCAGTGGAGCATCATCAGCGGTTCAACCAACTGGTATTACCCGGTCATCCCAAGCCCATGGTTTGATGCTACCACCTCTCCCCAGTTGATTTACCACCTGAGCATGGTCGGTACCTACGGAGTCAGGTTCAGGATCACCCCGGGAACGGGTGCAGGTTGTACCACCGCCACCGCGGATATGAACATCACCACATCCCAGCTTCCTCAATCCAGTAACTCGGGAACGCCCCAGCTGCTCGATTGCGGCATTTACCAGACCCATCTCGCCGGGAACCTCGCCAACAATGTAGGAACCCTGGTGAACAAGGGCATCGGCCACTGGATACAGAACAGATGGCCGGGGTATCCCCATCTGCTGCCAACCGATTCCCCTCCTGGTTATCCTGCTACCGTGGCCGATATTTATGATGCAGGCACCCTCATTTCGGATTTGCATGCAGGCCTTTACCGTTTTACCTGGATCATCGAAAACGGATCTGAATGTCCTCCTTATGCCTCCACAACACGTGTAATCGTTTCCTCTGCACAACCTGATGCCGTTGATGCCGGTCCTGATCAGAATGTGTGTTTCGGGACGCCTGTTATCATGTCGGGAACACCACCCGCCCTGCATGAATGGGGACTATGGACTGTGAGCCCTTCCGGTCCGACGTTCTCCAGCGCTTCTAGCCCCTATGCCGTGGTGAATGGGATGGCTATGAATACGCTGTACACCTTTACCTGGACCCTGTCGAACCGCTGCGGTTCGATCAACGACGTTTGTTATGTACAAACAACCTCTGACCAGGGCCCTATTCAGGCAGCTGCCGGAACTGATCAATGCCATCTGAATAATGCAACCTCGGTGACATTGAATGGAAACGATCCGGGGGTCTATACCGGGCTTTGGACCCAGCTACCGGCTCCATATCCTTACACTTCACCCACATCAAACATTACTGATGCAAGTCTTTATAATACAACTGTGACAGAAATGACACCGGGTGATTACTGGTTTGAATGGTCCATTACAAGCCCAGGGTGTAATGCAACAAGAGATACCGTGCTGGTTACCATTGGTGATCCTGTTACGGCTTCCAATGCCGGTACTGATCAGATTGTTTGCGGAACGCATACACTGCTGAATGCAAATGCTCCAAATCCAGCGCACCCGGGAGAAACCGGAACCTGGACAAAAACAGCGGGTGATGAAACACCTTCGTTTACCGATGTCCATTCTCCATCCACCTACATAGGGCCTTTTACTTCCGGGTATTATGAATTTACGTGGACCATAACCAATGGTGCATGTACAAATAATTCAGATGCAGTTGTAATAAGGGTAACTGTACCTCCGAGTGCGGCAGTTGGTGGGCCTGATCAAACGCTCTGCGCCCAGAATTCCACAACCCTTGCTGCTGAAGCACCCACATCCGGAACAGGCTCGTGGAACCAGGTCTCAGGGCCCAATGCCGGGGTATTCTCAAATCACCTGGCACCGAATTCCACTTTTTCAGGTCTTATCACCGGCACCTATGTTACCCGGTGGACCGTTACAGGCGGACCCTATTGCCCTGACACACATAGCGATGTGCCTATCATTGTGTACGCAAGTGCCGATGCCGGACCTGACCAGGTTTTATGCAATGCAACCAGCGTTGAACTCACTGGTAACATTGGCAGTATCGGAACATGGGCCTATGTAAGCGGCCCGAGTATTCCTACGATTACCCCTACTAGTCCTGCTTCTAATAAATCGACAGTTTCTGGCCTGTATACCGGGGTTTATACCTTCTCTTATACTGTGAGCTATATCGGTTGTTCCAGCAGCGACCTGATGACGGTTACCATTTCCGGGCAACCTACCACGGCCAATGCAGGGCCTGCCCAAACGCTTTGTAAAACATCCACGCCATATTCTATTTCCCTGGCAGGCAACGCGCCTGATCCGGGACATGGATCAGGGTTGTGGACCCGGGAATTTCCTACCACGGAAACCTCGCCGGCAGGGTTTACTGATCCGACCAACCCGTTGACAACATACCATGATGCTTCGTCGGGATTGCATATCTTTAAATGGACTATTACCGACGGCACCTGCAGCAATTCATCCGAAGTCTGGATCAACCTCTATGATCCGCCTTCGGTATCCAATGCCGGGCCTACCCAGGAGGTGTGCGGAACCATTGCCCACATGAACGCCAACGTGCCAACTGCCGGTACTGGGAACTGGACCCAGGTTTCGGGCCCCAACACGGCAACCTTTACCTCGGTTGTGTTAGCAACTACCTCAGTTACCGGGTTAATCCCGGGGACCTACGTATTTCGGTGGACCATTTCAAACGGCAGCGCCTGTGCTACCTCAAGTTCAACCGTGACGGTCAATGTCCACGCGAATCCCACCATCCCCAATGCCTCTACCGACCAGCGTTTCTGCCAGGGAACGACCACGCCGATCACGCTCCAGTTAAGCGGCAACACGCTTACAGCAGATAGTTACCACTGGTATCAGTCATCCACAGATATAAACACCGGAGTTACCTACAATCCCTCGGCAACAACCAATAATGCCGTCGCCACTTTCCCCGGACCCGGAGTTTACAACCTGATCTGGATGGATGTCAACAACTACGCAGCCGTAAGCTGTATTCTGAGAGATACCGTTATCATCACCATTGATCCGAATGCGGCTGATCCAAATGCAGGCCCGGATTTTGTTACCTGTAATATTTCGTCATGGCACCTTAATGCAACCCCGCCACCCGACGGCAACGGATGTTTCTATTATGCGGCTGTTGATATACCCAATCCGGTCAAACTGGAAGCTCAAATTACTTCATTAACGAATACGACCTGCCATGGAGCGGCGAATGGGACAGCAACCGTGAGTGTTGTCGGAGGCGTTACACCATATACTTATTTGTGGAATACTTCCCCGGCACAAACAGCAGCCTCGGCTACCGGGCTTGCACCCGGAGCATATTCTGTTACCGTTTCTGATGCCCACAGCTGTACAACTTCAGTTTCAGCCAACATTCAAGGGCCGGCCGCGGCATTGTCGGTTACCGGTTCTAAAAACAACATATCCTGCTTTGGAAGCCTTGACGGCAGCATTAATATTACTGCAGCCGGAGGAACTACCCCTTACAGCTATGCGTGGAGCAACAGTTATAATGGAGCGGATCCTTCAGGACTTGCACCCGGAAGTTACACGGTAACGATTACCGATGACAACGGTTGCTCAACTGTCCAGACCTACGCGCTGACCGGACCTGCCGCTGCAACGCTGGCAGCAGGCAGTATCGTCAATTCGCCCTGCGGATTAGCCTCTGGTTCAGTTGTCCTTACCGGCAGTGTGCCTGGAACGGTTACCCTGAACGGAATAGCCAAAGCATCACCAGCCAGCTTTACAAACCTGCGGGCAGGGGCGTATACAGCAACTTTTGCAGCAACATCACAAGGGTGTATGGCTTACTGCAGCTTCAACATCGCCAATACAAACAGTACATTGGATGCATCCGTCAGTATTACCCAGCCTGCATGTAACGGATCAACAGGTTCTGCAACAATTACCGCTACGGGAGGCACACCCCCTTACACATACCGATGGAATAATTCAAATACCACCGAATCGGGTTCGGGCCTGGCAGCAGGCAATTATTCCGTGAGTGTGTCCGACGCGGCAAGCTGCCGGAACCTTGTCGTCTTTACCATCACCCAGCCGGCACCGTTGACTTCGGTAATAAGCAATTCAACAGATGTGACCTGTTATAGTGCCGCCAACGGAACTGCTTTTGTTAATGCTTCCGGAGGAACAGCACCCTATACCTACAACTGGAGTTCCACGCCGGCACAGTCAACCATGCTGGCTACCGGCCTCATCCCTGGTACATATATGGTGACCGTGACTGATGCGCAAAGTTGTACCGCGACATCCATGGTGTCAATAACCAGCCCGGCTGCATTGTATGTCGAGTCTTACTCCATTCCTCCCTCGGCGAACGGCACAAATGACGGAGAATTATATGTGTATTCATACTATGGAACAGCCCCGCACAAATATTTATGGAGCAATGGCACAGCATCCCAGTTCAATTATAATCTGGTGGCAGGAAGTTATTCACTCACTGTAACCGATGCCCGTCATTGCACTTTTATTTCATCCTACGTCCTTTCTGAACCGCCGGCCTCCATTGTCACGGCAAGCGACATTACAGGCACCCTTTGCGGTGAATCAACGGGTTCCGTTACACTTACCGGCAACGGGGCTGGTATTGTAACTTTAAACGGCGTCAGTAAGAATTCGCCATATACCTATACCGGCCTGGCAGCAGGATATTACACAGCCTACTTTAAACTAACGTCAACCGGACTTACCGGGACGACGCATTTTATCATCAACAACACCAATAATTCCGTCGGTACAGTCGTAACTACCGTTGGCCCGCTATGTAACGGAGGTTCAGGGAGTATTACTGTTACCGCCACAGGGGGAACACCTCCGCTTACCTATATCCTTGACGGATCTACCGTAAGTAACACGGGAATATTCTCCAACCTTGCCCCGGGAAGTCATAACATCCAGGTTACCAATATGGTGGGAACATGGACGCTTGATCCTGCCAGTAGCAATTCAGGCCCGGTCACCTTTGTTTCCCCTCATTCACCGACAACTTCGGTGTTAGGCACCACCATCGGTTCCTACCTCTTTGACTGGACCATTTCAAGCGGAACCTGTCCGCCTAAATCAGACCAGGTGGAGGTTACCATTCAGCTGGTGCCCGGCAGAGCCATTGCAGGACCAGCACAGCAAATCTGCAACAGTACGACAGCCATTATGGCGGCAAATTCACCGGGACCCGCACCCAATATCGGCACCTGGACACAACTTGGACCTGAATCGAAAGGCGGGCCGCAAACACTCACGTTCGATGATCCGCACAGCCCGACCACCACGGTCCAGCACTTTGATGCCGCTGGTACCAATCCGCCGGTAGTTTACAAAGTAATCTGGACCATTTCCAATGACGGTTGCACCACTGCAGACACCATTCCTATCTCCAAGTACCCGGATATCGCGATTAACCAGCTGGCCGACGCGACGATCTGTTC
>Ga0118677_10012903_pt1 | contig 12151 bp, 8 predicted proteins | sample AliMusrvi5mmetaG_FD_86154 | JGI IMG/M metagenome (GOLD analysis project Ga0118677, IMG submission 86154)
GCGCAATGGTATCTACATCATCGACCTGCAGAAGACGCTCAAGCTGTTCAAGGATGCGTCGAAGTTTGTCACAGAGCTGTGCGCCGGAGGCAAGACGATCCTATTCGTCGGCACCAAGCGCCAGGCCCAGGACGCCGTGGCCGAAGAAGCCACCCGCGCCGGGATGCCGTACATCAACCAGCGCTGGCTGGGCGGCCTGTTGACCAACTGGGTTACCGTGCAGAAGTCGGTGAAGCGCCTTCAGGAACTGGATGAGATGGCTACGGATGGCCGCTATGAGCTGCTGACCAAGAAGGAAGTTATCAAACTGGAGCGGGAGCGCAAGCACCTGCAGGCAAATTTGGCCGGCATCAAGGCGATGAAGCGGCTGCCCGATGCGCTGTTTATCGTCGACTCAAACAACGAAGCGATTGCCGTGAAGGAAGCCCGCAAGCTGGGCATCCCGGTGGTTGCGGTGGTTGACACCAACTGCGATCCGACGGTTGTGGACTACGTGATTCCGGGCAATGACGACGCGCTGCGCGCCATCCGCCTTTTCACCTCGAAGATCGCCGACTCGGCGGCCGAGGGCGTGAACCTGGTGGGCGACAAGGCCTTTACCGAGGAAATGGCCATTCCGGAAGCAGTTGCCGAGACGGTTGCCGAAGAAGCGGCGCCGGTTGAAGTACTGGATCTTGAAGCGGCACTGGGCGGCGGCATCCGCAAGGCCCCGGCTGCGGTTGCAGCCCTGGACGAGGACGTGCCGGTCGAAGGCGCTCTTTAATCATTCCTGCACACAGCAGTGTGCATACTGAGAGAAGCGTGGCCGCGATAGTTTAGCGCCACGCTTTTCTTATGCCGGAAGTGTTCCGGCCAAGAAAACATCGGGTGGGCTACCACACACCGCGGTCCGGCAAAGATCGAATTGCACTAAGTCCCCGGCGAGGGGACGAGAAATCAGGAAAAGAGAGATGACTACAGTGAGCGAAAAAATTGATGCCAAGTTGGTAAAAGAGCTCCGGGAAAAGTCCGGCGCGCCCATGGGCGACTGCCTCAAGGCGTTGCAGGAGACCAAGGGCGACATCGAAGGCGCCTTTGTTGTGCTGCGCAAGCGCGGCATGGCCTCGGCCCAGAAGAAGGCCGCCCGCACCACCAACGAGGGCGCGGTGGGCACTTACATTCACGCCGGCGGCAAAATCGGCGTGCTGCTTGAACTGAACTGCGAGAGCGACTTTGTTGCCCGCACCGAGGACTTCCAGGAACTGCTGAAGGACATCGCGATGCACATCGCCGCCTCCGATCCGCGCTACGTGCGGTCAGAGGATGTGACTACGGCCGACCTCGAGCGCGAGAAGGAAATCTATCGCGCCCAGGCCGCCGCTACGGGCAAGCCGCCCGCGGTCATCGAGAAAATTCTCGAAGGCAAGATGGCCAAGTTCTATGAGGAGGTCTGCCTTATCGAGCAGCCCTTCATCAAGGACCAGGCCGTCAGCATCAAGGAACTGATCGCGACCAAGGTTGGCAAGCTGGGCGAGAACATCACCGTGAAGCGTTTTGCGCGCTTCAAGGTTGGTGCTTCCGACTGGACGGTTGCCACCACCAGGGGCGCCGAAGCGGCTGAATAGTTGCCAGCAGAAACATGTTTCAACCGAGGCCCAGGGCAACCCCCTGGGCCTCTTTCCTTGCGTCGAAAGATGCTGTTAGAGAGGTACGCCAACGCATCGGCCGATATGCGATACTCAAAAAGATATGTACAAAAGGATCGTTCTCAAGTTATCCGGTGAAGTGCTGGCGGGCCCACGAGGCTTCGGTCTCGACGCGGAAAAAATCGCCGAAATTACCAGCGAAATCGCGGATGTTCACGCTCTTGGCGTGGAGATTGGCATCGTAGTGGGCGGCGGCAACATCTTCCGCGGCGTAGCCGAGCAGGCCAAGGAAATGGACCGCGTCAGCGCCGACAACATGGGCATGCTTTCAACGGTCATCAATGCGATCGCCATGCAGGACGCCCTTGAGCAGCGCGGCGTGCAGTGCCGCGTGATGAGCGCCGTATTTATGAACCAGGTGGCCGAGCCGTATATACGGCGCCGCGCCGTAAGACACCTGGAAAAGGGCCGCGTGGTCATCTTCGCCGCCGGAATCGGCAACCCGTTTTTCTCTTCTGACACCGCCGCCAGCCTGCGGGCAATGGAAATCAAAGCGGATGTCCTGCTGAAAGCCACCAAGGTTGAGGGTGTCTACAACGCCGATCCGGTACTGGTGAAGGACGCGGTCAAGTACGACCAGATCACCTACATGGAAATCCTGCGCCAGGGCCTGAAGGTGATGGACCTGACTGCCGTGAGCCTTTGCAAAGACAACAACATGCCGATGGTCATCTTCAACATGAACCAGAAGGGGAATATCCGGCGGGTAGTTCTCGGCGAAAAGGTTGGCTCGCTGGTGACGGCGTAAAGCCGGATTTCAAGTTACACATTACTGATGACAGTCTTTCTCTCAGCTCACGGCCTTCATTTGTAGTCTGTCAGCTGTCATCTGCCTCGGAGACGTCCAACTGCCAGTGGAGACGCGCAAGCCAGAACGGCTGAATGCACTGACGGGCTTGCGAAGCTTTGCTGCCGTCAACATCGTCTTTTTCCATTTCTCCAATCCGCAATGGTTTGGCTTCCTGGCTCCGGTGGTCAACGCCGGCTATTGTTCGGTGAGCTTCTTTATCCTGCTCTCGGGCTTCGTGCTGGCCTACAACTATTCCAGCCGGGCCCGCGCAGGGCTGCTGGACCGCGGCCGCTTCTGGAAGGCGCGATTTACAAGGCTGTATCCTGTTTACCTGCTAAGCCTGCTTCTCAGCTGGCGCATGGTGGTGCCCGAGTACGGCGCCCACACGCACCCCATGTTCTGGACTGGCATGGTGCTGTCGCCGCTCCTGTTGCAGGGCTGGATTCCCTCGCTCGCCACCTTCCTCAATACGCCGGCCTGGACCATGTCCGCCGAGGCGTTCTACTACTTTCTCTTCCCCTGGCTGGCTCGGTGGAAGCGCCCCGCGCAGCGCTGGTACTACCTGGTTCAACTGGCTGCTGTGTGGTGCCTCGGTCTGCTCCCCGGCTTGTGTTACATCGTGTTCAACCCGGACGGCATCGCGCATCCTGACCGTTTCAGCTGGGGTCCCTGGCTGCAGGCGCTCAAGTTTACACCGCTGCCGCACATGGCCAGCTTTCTCTTCGGCATCCTGCTGGCCGAACTGGACGAACTGGTTGATCGAGCCGGCATCCTGCGTCTCATTCTTGGACTGGCTGGCTTTGCGGGTATCTTCTGCATCCTGGAGTTGGGCCCCCGCGTCCCCTATGCCATCCTCCACGACGGCCTGCTCATGCCGCTGTTCGGCTGTGTCGTGTTGGGGCTAGCCGGGGACAACCTGCTGGCACGCCTGCTCGCCTGGTATCCCCTGGTCTTTGTTGGCGAGGCCAGTTACTGCCTCTACCTGCTGCACTTCAACTTCTGGAACCTGATTCACGATACCCACGTGCTCAACTACCTGCGCCTGAGCCGGTTCGATCCATGGATAAGCTACGTGATTCTCATCCTCATGGCGCTGCTGGCGCTGCACCTGGTTGAGAAGCCCGCTCAGCGCGTTTTGCGCAAGTGGATGGGGGCCTAGAAACAGGCTCGCCGGGCGATGCCAGGCAGCGCATCCCTACTCTGCAAGTTCTCGGCAGCCGTGAGTCTCTTTGCCTGGTTCACGTGCCTTCAGCTCTTTCTGCGTGTGCGCTCGCGAATATGGCATCGTCTGGCTCATCGAGAAACAGCAGGGCAACCGCATGGCGCATGCTCCGCCTCCAGCAAAAAGGCCCAGCCTTGGCGGCTGAGCCTTTCTTGTTCAACGCTATCTCTGGTTACGGAGCCACGGATTGTGTGGCATGGTTTCCGTGAGGAATACAGGCCAGCGCGGTTGGCTGAGCGCCCGTGGGATAGGGTGTCGCCTGCGTGGGGGTCAAGGCGCCTCCGGTCGGATCCAGGCGGAACCCGGAAACCGAGTTGCCGAGGAAGTTGGCAGTGTACACAAATCTGCCGAGCGCCGGGTCGACCACAACGGCCACAGGATCTGTATCTGTTGGGTCGGTAAAGCCGTTTGCAACGTTGATGGTGGCCGTGGTGGCGCCGGTGGCCTGATCGATGGCGAGGGCGTTCACCGTGGAGTCCAACTCGTTGACGATATAGATGAACTTGCCGCGCGGATCGAATGTGATGGCGCCGGGCTGGTTGCCGGTATGAGTTGGGGCCGCCAGGAAGAAGTTCAGCGAGCTGCCTGCCTGGATCGTGTATCCGATCAGTTGGCTCGAGGCAAAATCGGTGACATACACAAAGCGGTTGGTGGGGTCTGCCGCCAGCGCAGAGGGCTTGACGCCTGCCTGGTACGGGCTGCCTGCGGTCGGAGTGAGAACACCGTGAGAGTCAACGGTGAAACCGAAGATCCAGCCGGGGTTGGCGTTGGACGATGTCGTTCCGCCGGGATTGTATGCGGACTTGTCGTAGGCCGTTACATACACGGCATTATTGTTGGCCAATGCGAATGCCCCGGTAGGCACCACGCTGTCACCGGAGTGGCCCGGGATAAGCAAGGATGTCGGAGCTGCGCCGTTGCCGATTGTGCCGTCGGTCGCCAGTGACATGGCCAATAGCGCGCCGCCCGTGCCCTGCTGCGCGGCCACGAACAAGTACGTCCCGGCCTGGTTTATCGACACTGAGATCGGCGTGCCGAACCCGGTGACGGTGTCCTTTGCGGTCAAATTGCCCGTGGTGTCTACGGCCAGATGAACGACGTTGTTGCTGCTTCCCTGGTTGGCGACGTAGAGATTCACGTAGGTGGAACTAACCGCCATCGAAACCGGATTCTGTCCACCGGAAGACGGTGAGGTCGACCTTGGGCGAACCGCGCCCGATGAGCCGTCCACATCGTAAATGCTGATGACTCCGTCGCTGTTGGATCCCGACCCCGCAGAACTGCTCACATAGAGAACATCGATCGAGACGAGCTGGCAGGCAGCCAATAATGTGGCCACTAGAAGGCCGATGGAAGAGACCAGAAAAAGCTGGCTCAATTTGCTGAACTTCATGCGCTTCCTTCGTCGTGGGCCATCAATTGAAGCCCGGAGAAAACTGGTTGAGTTGCCCCGCATACATTGTAAAAGCCCGCATGGGGTGTTGCCGGTTATCAGGGCTGGTGGCCTGGACTCCCGGGTTTCCCCGCTTCGTCCCGCCCTGCTGATCTTCTGCTTTGCGGCCCTTCCCAAGTGGAAAAGCCGCTTGAATCTTCAACGTCTTTCAATGCCCGCCGTTACTTCTTGGCCGTGCTGTTGTGTGGAATCGCGGCCATGGCCGTGGGCAGGGCATTCGAGCGATAGGGGGAACTCTGCGTATTGATCAACGAACCATCGGCCGAACTCACCTCAAAGCCTGATAGAGAGCTGCCAAGATAGTTGATCGTATACAGGTAGTGGTTCTGCGAGGGGTCGATGCATATCGCAACAGGCTGCAGGCCCGTGGCGTACGAAGTTCCGCGGGTCAGCACACCGGAACTGATGGAATAAGCTGTGACGTTTGCGTCGAGAAAATTGGTTACGTACAGGAAGCTGCCCGACTGATCTACTATCACCGCCGAGGGCTGTCCGCCCGCCGGGAACGAGTTTCCGCCGTTGGTGCCGCCGGTCAGAGGAACCAGCGCGCCGGACTGGACCGAGTAACCCAGAACCGTTCCTGCCACTGCATCCGTTATGTAGACGTGGGCGCCGGAGGGATCGCTGGTGATCGCGCTGGGCTTCACCCCCGCCGCCACCGGTGGGCTGTTAAGAGGGCAAAGTGTGCCTGCGGGCAGCGCCGTCAGGCCGGTTGGGACCGGCGGACAGGTTACGGTAGCCGGAACTGAGGCGCCAGACGTCGCCGGGTCAATCCAGAAGCCGAATACATAGCCGGTGTTGGCTGTCGTGTCGTAAACCGCCACGTTAAGATAATCGCCCGTAGGCAGTACTGAGATCCCTGTCGGCTTCAGTATGTCGCTGGAGTTGCCGGGAAGGCTCAGCGGCCAATAGTTCAGATTTCCATTTTGCAGGGCCGAGCCCAGCGTGCCGCTCAGCGTAGTGCTGCCGGAGGTGGTGGCGGCCGGCAAGACTGGAAATACCGCGACGGAGCCGGAGCAAGGCGTTGCATTGGAGCAGGTGTTCAGCGGCTGATAGGTATCCAGAACAAACAAGTTCGATCCGGAAACGGAAACGGCCGAAGGGAAGATTCCCGGCGTATTGACCGTGTTCTGCGGATAGAGCTTGCCGTCGGAGCCGATGGCGAACTGAACAATGCTGTTGTCGTCCTGGTTCACCACGTAGAGGTTCTGGTTGTCTGTCGAGACGGCGTCGGCCACCGGGTTGCGTCCCCCTGAAGGAAACGGCGAGGTGGGAATCTGACGCATAAAGCCCGACTGCACGTTAACCTCGAAGACGTTAACCTCTCCGTAGTTGCTTGACCCCGCGGCCTGAGCACTGGTTACGTAGACAAAATCCACGGTGTTGGTGCCGCAAGCGGTCAAAAGCCCCGCTATGAGTAGGCTGGCCGCTGAAACCAGCAGCAACTGGCCCGATTTGTTGAACTTCATGCGCATCTTTCGCCAATGGGCCTGAACCACGGCCCTGAATACCAGGTTTGGAATCGAACCCCGTGCGCCTTGAATTAAGAGGCGCCGGGCATTCGGCTTCGTTCTTTGTGAATCCATCGGCGCCTGCGGCAGGCGCCAGCAAGCGCCGGCCGCAGGTGCCTTGAAAGGTCTTTCGGTACTAGTCGGTTCGTCCGCTGATCAGGCACCAGGTTGGGGGGCCGGTCAGCGAATAGCTGTTGGCCACGCGCAGGTTGTTGAGCACGCCGGCGTTTTGGTCAAGCACCCGCCCGGTCACGGTCGAATCGTTGTAGTTGGCCGTATAGACGTACTGGTTTGAGGGGTCCTCAACCAAGCACATCGGTCCTGACCCTGTGCCCCAGGGCTCGCCCGCGATAAAGCTCAGCTGATGGGTGGCGGGGTCAATCACATAGCCCGCAGTGCCGCTTTCCGCCGCCGGCTGCCCGGTAACATTGTTACCGAAATTCGCCACGTACACCCACTTGCCCTTGGCTTCGGTCATGATCCAGACCGGGTTTGTCTGGGTTGGATCATCCGCCACAGGCCCGCCCGTCTGGGCGCTAAGGGAACCGCCGGTTCCAACCGTGAATGGAAGAATCTGGCTGGTCGCTCCCGTAGGATTCGGCGCCACGGGTGGCTCGTTATCCAGAAGATAGACGGCAGAGCCGGAGAAAACAATCGCCGTGCCCTTGGTGAAATTGGAGAACTGCTGAGAGGTATTCTGGCTGAGCGAAAGCTGGCCTGAAGACGACGAGTATGCGTATGGGAAAGTCGTGGTTCCGCCGCTGTATGGGTAGCTCTGCTCGGGGTTCATCGTTGTCGGCCCGTTCAGCGTGATCACGTACGAGCCGGCGAGCGCAAAATCCACAGGATTGACCGGAACCGGGAAGTAACTCAACTGCACTTGCCCATTGAGGTTGGCCGTAGCCTGGGCATTGGTCACCAGGCTCAGGCGGCCGGTCGTCGCGTTTACCGCGAATGCGGTGATATCGCCGCAGGCGGTGATGTCATTGCCGTTGGTATCCTTGCCGAGAGCTGCGGCGCAATAAGGATTGTTGGGGCTGTTTGGAGAATCGTGATCGAGAACGTACAGATAATTTCCGCCGCCGTCAGAGATCAATTTGAAAGGATTGATGCCCTGGGTGTAGAAGGTCTGCTCTGCGGTCAGGATGCCATTGCCGCCTACTGAGAATTGCGTGATGTTGGAATTAATGCAGGGGTCGGTCGAGGTGCAATTGGGGCTGCCCGATACGGTTGTGCCCCGATTGAGAACATAAAGGTAGCGCGAGTTGCTGATCAGGACGGCGCGGGCCGGGTTCGCTCCGCCGGAGGCGACGGGCAGGCCGTTAAGCTGCGTCAACTGCCCCGTATTATGGTTGATCTTGAAGCCGGTAATGATTCCCGAACCGGAAGACTGCGCGGTCGCCGTCCCAATCACAAACAAATAGCCCACTGAATAGCTTTGTATGCAAGACGTCACGCTGAGAATGACGCCAAGCGAGAGGGCGCCCATCAGAAGGGCCTTGCCGAATTTCTTGAACTTCATGCGATTCCTTCATCCTGGTCCGGCGTGCGCCGCCAAGTTTGCTAGTTCCACAGCATAGCTGGGTTGGGACGGGTCCCTGTTGCATTGTAAAAGCCGAGGGGTGCTTGTGCCTAGTTTCTCATAGACTAGGGCCAAAACGCCTCGTTTGCCGCATTCATCCCAGCCCCAACAGGCGCATTCCGGCCGCCCTGTCTATTGAATTCAGGATTTACGAATTGTTGGGGACTTTGCTTGAGCGGGGGCAAGGATGCCCGGCGCGGGCGCGCCGTGGGAGCCGATGCTTGAATCAGCAGCGGCTCCGGGCTCCAGATCCGCCGCCTACCAGACGCGGCAGGAACTGGCGGGATACATCGGCTGGCCCTTCTTGCACCCGAATGCCTTGCCGAATTCATCGAAGTTCTGCACCGAGCCGTTCACGCGCCACTTGCCGGGCGAGTGCGGATCGACCAGCGCCGACTGCCGCGCCGATTGCTCGGTCTGGTTCTGGCACCATACCTGGGCAAAGCCCAGGAAGTAGCGCTGCGCTTCGCTGTAGCCGTCGATTTTTTCGTCGATGGTCTTTTTCTGCTCTTTCAGTGTGTCAAGCAGGGCCATGTATGCGATACGCAGGCCGCCGTTGTCGGCCGTGTTCTCGCCCAGGGTCAGGTCGCCGTTCAGCTTTTGCACCGGGGCATCGCCGTTCGCCGCAGCCGCCTCAAATCCGCTGTACTCGTCGGATACGCACTTGGTGCGCTCGGTGAACCGCTTGCGGTCCTCGGCCGTCTGCCACTCGCGCAGGTTGCCCTTGCCATCGTATTTCGAGCCTTCGTCGTCGAACCCGTGCGTGATCTCGTGGCCAATTACCACGCCGATTCCGCCGAAGTTCACCGCCGGGTCGATCTTGAAGTCGAAGAAGGGAGGTTGCAGGATGCCGGCAGGGAAGTTGATGTCGTTGAACGACGGATCGTAGTCGGCGTTTACCGTGGGCGGCGTCATGTCCCACTCTTTCTCGTCCACCGGCTTGCCCAGCTTGGCAAAGTTGTAGTTCCGCTCATACACCGAACTGCTATGCAGGTTGCCGATCAGGTCTGTACGGTCCACCTTCACGCTTGAGTAATCGCGCCACTTCTCGGGATAGCCGATCTTGTTGCGGATCATGGCCAGCTTCTCGGCGGCCGCTTTCTTGGTGGCGTCGGTCATCCAGGGCAGCGTCTTGATGTCTTCGCCCAGGCTCTTTTCCAGGGCCGCCACCAGCTTGTCCATGCTGTCTTTGGCCGCCGGCGGGAAGTTCTTCTTTACCCACTCCTGCCCAACCGCTTCGCCCAATGCGTTGTCGGTCATGGTCGAGCAGCGCTTCCAGGCCGCGGTCGGCTCCTTCTGGCCTTGCAGCGTCTTGCCAAAGAAGGCGAAGTTCTCATCGAAAAACGCCTTGGGCAGCTGCGGAGCCTGGCCGTGCAGGCTGTGCCAGCGTAGGTAGCTCTTCCATGCGCCTACCGGCTCGCTCTGGATGAGCGTGTTCATGGTCTTGAAGTAATCCGGAGTGCCCACGTTCAGGCTGTCAAAGCTGCCGATGCCGATGGCCTTGAAGTAAACGGCCCAATCGTAAGCAGGCGTCATCTTTTCAAAATCCGCAAGGGTGTAGATGTGGTACCGGTTCTCCGGCACGCGCAGGTCGGTGCGGCTGGTCGATCCCTTGGCCATCGCGGTCTCGATCCGCAGCACGTCGGCAGCTTCTTTCGCGGCCTGTTCCGGCGTATCGCCTGCCAGCGTGAACATCTTGGTCACGTGCGCAACATACTGCTCGCGAATGGTCTTGAAGTGCTCGTTGTCCACAATGTAGTAGTCGCGGTCGGGCAGTGAAATGCCGCCCTGGAAGATCTGGGCGATCTGCTTGGTTGAGTCCTTGTCGTCCTGGCCCACGCCGAAGCCGAAGAAGCCGTCCGGCGTGCCGTCGTTTTCAAGCTGACTCATCAGGGCAGGCAGTTGCTTCACGTCGGTAAGGCCGTCGATGGCCTTCCAAGCCGGTTGGATCGGGCTGATGCCCTTCTTCTCCACCGTTGCTGTATCCATGCAGGCGGCAAAGTAGTCGCCAAACTGCTTCTGCAACGGAGACGTGGGGTTTTTGGCTGCCGCGTCCAGCTCCTCAAAAATCAGGTAGCGGTTCCGCTCCCTGAGCAGCGAGAACGAGCGCGCCCAGCGAACCTGGTCGTTGGGGATGGGATTGTTCGCCACCCAGTTGCCGCAGGCGTACTGGTAGAAATCGGTGCAGGGATCGGCTGTCTTGTCGATCGCCGTCAGGTCAAAACTCTTGATTGAGGGCGGCGGCGCGGGCTTTGACGTGTCTTGAGCCGCGGAAGTTTGCGCAAATGCGGTTCCGGCCGCAAGCAGCAGGATGGAAGCGAAGCGAGTGCAATTCATCGAATGTCCTCTTGGAAACACGGTCAACCGGCCAGTTCCATCAGCGCTGGATGCGCCCGTGGATGGGGGCCAGGATTGAATTTGGTACAGCCTCTGGGTGCGGGCTGCGTTGCAGAAAAGGTTATCACGCAGGACGGACAGTCAAGAAGGCCGCTGCTTGCCGACATTTCGAAGTATCAATCGTCCGGGGGGGCCGCGCTTTGTTACACTCCGCTTGCGGTCCACTCAGGAGGTCATTCGATGTTCTCCCCCAGGAATCTGGCATTTTCAACGTTGCTCGCGATTGCCGCTATTCCCTTGCTAGCGCAAACTGCCCCCGCGCCCGCGGCAACGCGTACCCTGGTCCGGGCGGGCCACCTGCTGGATGTCAAGACCGGCAAACTGCTCGATAGCCAGACCATCGTCGTGGTGGGCGAGACCATTCAGTCCATCGCTCCTTCGGCGCAGGTACAGGCTGGGCCAACAGACACGGTCATCGGCCTTGGCGCTCTCACCGTGCTGCCCGGCCTCCTTGACGTGCATACCCACCTGACCATGGATACCAACTTCGACCCCTACCACGAACTTACAATGACCAACGCCAAAGAGGCCATTACCGGCGTGGTCAACGCCCGAACCACGCTCCTTGCCGGCTTTACCACGGTCCGCAACGTGGGCGCCAGCGGTTACACCGACGTTGATCTGCGGGACGCCATTAACTCCGGCCAGATTGCCGGGCCGCACATGCTGGTCAGCGGCCCCGCCTTGAGCATTACCGGCGGCCACTGCGACGAGAACCTTCTGCCCTTCCAGTACCACGTTGTGGGCGACGGCGTGGCCGACGGCATCTCTGCCGTGCAGCACCAGGTCCGCCAGAACATCAAGTACGGCGCCGACCTCATCAAGATCTGCGCCACTGGCGGCGTGCTCTCAAAAGGCGACGATCCGCAAGCCTCGCAGTACACGCTTGAAGAAATGCGCGCCATCGTTGCCGACGCCCATCGCCTGGGCCGCAAAGTAGCCGCGCACGCCCATGGGGCGCAGGGAATCCTCTGGGCCAGCGAGGCCGGGGTAGATTCGATTGAACACGGCAGCTACATCAATGACGAAGCCATCGCCGAAATGAAGAAGAACGGCGCCGAAGTGATCCACCTGGCCACCTGCATGCTCGTGGGCTACCCGCACTGCGAGCACCTGAACGCCTTCACCGACGTGGGCGATGCGCGGTGCGCGGATGAACACCGCCTCCAGATCCGCGCCATCGAAGCCGATGGTTGTCACGCGCGAATCGAGTTGCCGGCCGTAAGCGTTGCGCTCCACCCCGATATCCACGTTGTCTAGGGCGAAGATGGAAATATCCCCGCCGTGCTCCGTGATAATGCCGGGCGGAGGCGATGCGATGATGTTCCCCAGCGCGATTTCTCCGCCGGGAGCGAGCAGGCTGATGTTCCCGCCGTTCGCCAGCGGCACGTTGTTTTTGCTCCAGACATAAGCCAGGGGCGCAGTGCCCACCGCGCCGACCGTAAAGGCCGCCGGGTTGCCTGCCGCTACGGTCTGGCTCTGCGGCTGGTTGGTGATAAAAGGATCGAGCA